>Ga0070661_100000666_pt1 | contig 25223 bp, 20 predicted proteins | sample KBSC43metaG_FD_64663 | JGI IMG/M metagenome (GOLD analysis project Ga0070661, IMG submission 64663) | Corn rhizosphere microbial communities from Kellogg Biological Station, Michigan, USA - KBS C4-3 metaG | ecosystem: Host-associated > Plants > Roots > Rhizosphere > Soil ... | reverse complement strand
AACAGAAACGTCCTGCCGGGGAAGGTGAAGCGCGAAAATGCATAGGCCGCTGGAACTGCGACGACGACCGCGCAGATCGTGGTCATAGTCGAGACGAACAGGCTATTCCAGAAGAAGCGCAGGAAATCCCGGCCGGTGTCATTCGCCGGATCGAGCAGCTTCTGGTAGCTGGCGAGGGTCGGTTCGCTCGGCCACCATTGCGGCGGAAACTGCATCGCCGCGAAACCCGATTTGATCGAGGTGATGAACATCCAGATCATCGGCATGGCGGTGTAGACCAGCATCAGGACGAGAAAGACTCGCCCGGCCCAGCGCCATGCATCGAAGCGCCTGCGGGAGCGGGGGCGGCTCGGGTCGGACGCGGACACGACGCTCATGCCCGCTCCTTCCGCTCGTTGCCGCTGAGGGCCCGCACGTAGAACACGCCGAGCGTCATCAGAATGATGAAGAGCAACACCGAGTAGGCCGAGGCGACGCCCCAGCGCTGACGGCCGAAGCCTATTTCGTAGATGTGGGTGATCCAGATGTGCGAGGCGTTCGACGGACCGCCGCCGGTCATGATCCAGGGAATGACGAACGAATTGAAATTCGACACCGCGATGAGCAGGACCGTGATGGTCGTCACGTTGCTCAGATGCGGGAAGGTGACATGCCAGAAGCGCTGCCACACGCTGGCGCCGTCGACCTGGGCGGCGCGCAGGAGTTGCTCGGGCACGGTCTGCAGGCCGGCCATCATCATGATCATGGCGAAGGGGAATTCGCGCCAGACGTTGACTACGATCAGCGAGGGCAGGACCGTATTGATGCTGTCGATGAAGTTCGGCGGGCGGCTGGCCAGGCCGAGCTGGACCAGGACTGCGCCGATGATGCCGAAATCGGAATGGTAGATCCATTTCCAGATGTAGGAGGCAGCGACCGCGCTGATCACCCAGGGGATGATGAGAATAGCGCGCAGGATGCCGCGGCCGATGAATTCACGGTGCAAGGCCAGCGCTGAGGCAAAGCCGAGTAGGAAAGAAAACAGGGTCGAGAACACCGTCCACACCAGCGTGTTCCAGGTGACCTTCCAGAATACGTCGCTGGTTAGAATGGTGTAGTAATTGTCGAACCCGATGAAGGACTTGTCCTTGAGCTGCAGCCCGGGCGGCGTTTTGAAGAACGACAGGTCGATCGTGTAGTAGATCGGGTAGCCGATAACGACGAGCATCACGATGACCGCTGGCAGCACGTAAGCGTAGTCGGCACGATGCTCCCAGGTGCGGGCGAGAACGCCGCTCCGCGCCGGGCGGGCCGTGCGGGGAAGGTCGGCTTGGCCGGTCACGCTGGTCAATGGCTCGTCCTCGCTGACAAGTCGGAGCTGGCCGCGCGGGAGGAGCGCGGCCAGCCGGATCGTGTGCGGCTAGAGGCCGCCACCCGACATCAGATCCTTGACCTTCTTGGTCGCATCCTCGGCTGCCTGATCCACGGTCATCGCGCCGGTCAATGCATTCTGCAGCATGTCCGGGATGATGATGTTCATGATCTCGGGCGATTGCGGCAGAGCCGGGAACGGGATGCCGTAGGGCAGCATCGAGGTCGAAACGTCGAGGAACTTCGTCGTCTCGAGGCGCGTCTTCATCCACTTGGTCAGGAAGCCGTTGAGGTTGCCGGGGTTCGAGCCGACCCAGGCGAGCTTGAGCGACCATTCCGGACTCGTCCAGAAGCAGATCAGCGCCTTGGCCGCCGGCATGTCCACTTTGCCGCCATCGACATATTCGGGCTTGAGGATGTGGATGTTGGACCCGCCGAACACCACAGCGCGCTTGCCGTCGGGACCCGTCGGGATCAGGCCGTAGCGCATGTTGTCGATAACAGCCTGGGCCTTTGCTGTGTCGGTGCCCGTCGTCTTCTTCAGCAGGTCCTGCATCACCAGATAGTCCGAGGGATGCGAGATCATCATGCCGACCTGGCCCGCAAGGAAGAGCGGTTGATTATCGGCCTGCTGGTTGGTGAGGGCCGAAACCGGGACGGACTTGTCACGCACATACATGTCGTATGAGGCTTGAAGCGCCGCCTTGCTGGCCGGGCTGTCGAGCTCCACGGTGCCATAGGTCGGATTGGCGCTCGCTTCGTCGAAGACGCCGCCGCCATAAGCCCACAGCTGCGGCATGAAGCGGTACGGCGTGTTGCCGGCGTTCTTGCGTGCGACGAGGCCGTAGCCGGCGATGCCGAGCTTGTCGTGGATCTGCTTGGAATATTTGACGACGTCGTCCCACGTTGCCGGCGGCTTGTCCGGATCGAGGCCGGCGCGCTTGAAGATGTCGGCGTTCCAGATGAAGGCCATCGTCTCGTTGTTCGTCGGAATGCCGTAGGTCACGCCGTCCCAGGTCACAGCCTTCATGGCGCCCGGCCAGAAATCATCGGTCGAGTAGCCGACATCCTCGGGCTTGAGCGGCTGCAGATAGCCCTTGGCGGCAAATTCGGTGCCGCCGAGGATTTGCAGGCGCGCCACCATCGGCGCGGCGTTGCCGGCGAGCGCCGTGCGGAACTTGTCGAGCAGGTCGTTGTAGGTCAGGCCCTGATCTTCGAGCGTGATGTTTGGATAGGTCGCGCGGAAGGCGGCGAAGAAGTCCTTGTAGTTCTGCCGCAGGATGTCGGGGTCGCCCTCGAACACGCCCTGGTACCAGAGGGTGACCCGGCCCTTGTAGTCGAGCGGAGTGACCTTGGCGCAGTCGGCGGCGGTATCGAAGTCCTTGGTGCCGGCGATGGATTTTACGTAGTCCGGCGACCATTTGCTGAGGTCGACCGGCGGGGCTGCCAGCGCCGACGTCGACATCGCCGACGCCACAAAAGCAGAAACGATCGCACCGCGCAGAATCGCGGCGCCCAGTTTCAGGCTCGTCATTGAATCCTCCAATTCTCCCGTGTCCGCCATGCGGGAGCATGTGCGGTGCTTAGCATCGCGAGGATGGCTTATTGGCTCTGTGTGTATTCCTCACGATTGGCTGCACGCTTTCAGATCGGGGATTGCGTGTCAACGCCGCAAGATCGTACATTGTTCGTGTGCAGAGCGAGCTGTGATATCAGGGCAAGTGGATTGGGCTCTGGGGGAAATGCCGATGGGGAACACCACCGAATTCAAGGTCGCGCCACCGGCGGGACTCGAAGATATCGATGTATCGAGCCAGCGTGCCGTTTCGCTCTACGAAGTCATTCGTGACGATATTATATCGGGCAGACTGGCGCCCAATGAGCGCCTGGTGGTCACCGATCTTGCCGACCGGCACGGAACATCAACAAATCCTGTCCGAGAAGCGCTCCAGATGCTGCGCGGCGAGGGATTTGTTGTGTTCTCGCCAAACCGCGGCGCCCGGGTCCGGCCAATCGATCACGATTTCGTCCGCAACATCTACGAGATCAGCGCGCTCATCGAGCCGGCGTTGACGCGCTGGTTCGTCGGCATGGCGACCGACAAGGACATCGCGGAGCTCGAGCGGATTCAGGGACTGATCGAAGAGAACAATTTCGTCGATCCAGTGCTTCACAGTGGTCTCGACGTCCAATTCCACACCGTCGTCTACCAGCGCCACTACAACCGGCATGCCGCCGAGATCTGGTGGAAGCACCGCGAGGTGCTGCGAGCCGTCAACCAACGCTTCAACTACACGCTGGCGCGCCGCAGCCAGGTGATCCGCGACCACCGTGAAATGATTGCGCTGGTCAAAGCCGGCGAGGCCGAAAAAGCCGCCGAAGTCGTGGCTCGCCACGTCGAAGGTTCCGGACGGCACCTACTCGAGCAGATGCGCGCCTTCAATGCGGCCAAGGCCGGATAAGAACGCGGTTCTATATAGCACCCAGTGTCAAGAGGACTAGACGAATGAAAATCACCGGCGTGAAGCCGTGGCTGATCAAGTCAGCCGCATCGTACTGGGGCGAATTCCTGTTTGTCGAGGTGACGACCGACGAGGGCGTAACGGGCTGGGGCGAGATCACCACGACCACCAGGATCGCCAACCGGGCGCTGACCGCGATGCTGCGGCAGATCAGCAAGATGCTCGAGGGCGAAGACGCCACGCGTATCGAACAGCTCTGGCACAAGCTCTTCCGCAGCTTCACCTATATGGGAAGCCGCGGGGCTGCGGTCGAGTGCGTCAGCGCCATCGATATCGCGCTCTGGGACATTCGCGGCAAGGCGCTCGGCCAGCCGATCTACGAGCTCCTCGGTGGGCCGGTGCGCGATGAAATCGCGCTCTACACTCACCCCGACCAGCGCAAGTTCACCAGCAAGGAAGGGATCGTCAACGAGATCCGCGACATCGTGAAGTCCGGACACATGGCGCTCAAATTCGATCCCTATGAGCATCAGGGTCCGGTGGTGAACGGCATCGCGCGCGAACAGCGCAATGGATATCTCGATGGTTCGATGACCCGCAGGGACGAATTCGCCGCCGCGGAAATGACCGCGCTCATCCGCGAGACGGCCGGGCCGGAAATCGAAATCCTGATCGACGCGCACGGCCGCTTCGACGTGCCAACGGCCATCCGGCTTTGCCGTTCTCTCGAAGAGGCGGGCAATATCGACTGGTTTGAAGAGCCGTGTCCGCCCGAAAGCTTCAACGCCTTGAAGCAAGTCCGCGAGAAGGTGAATGCCGCGATCTCATGGGGCGAGCGTGGCCACACCAAATGGGATTTCGTTCCGATCCTCGAGAATAAACTCGCCGACTACATCATGCCTGACGTGACCTGGACCGGCGGCATCACCGAGCTCAAGAAGATTTCGGCCCTGTGCGAGGCCTATTACATTCCGGTGTCGCCGCATGACGCGGCAGGCCCGATCAACGTCGTCGCCGGTGCGCAGGTGATGATGACGGTGCCTAATTTCTACAAGCTCGAAACGAGCGAGTGGAACCTCTCCAAGTATGATCACCTGATCAACAAGCCGCTCGACAACTCCAATGGCAGCCTGAAACTCAACAAGGCGCCGGGCCTCGGGATCGAGATGAACCGGTCCTACCTAGAGGCCAATGTGGTCGATGATCTGAGGTAAGTAGAGTCCAGACATGAAGATCGTAGACCTGCGCTGTGCCGTCATCGGCCGGCATCCCATCGTCCGCATCGTCACCGATGAGAACATCCACGGCCTCGGCGAGGTCGAGTACACCAAGAGCTACCTCAAACCCTGGGTATTGCATTTCCGCGACGCGCTGATCGGGGAGGATCCGACGGACGTCGAACGCGTGATGCTGAAGATCCGCCAGCGCGGCAGCTTCAAGCCCTATGGCGCGGCCGTCAGCGCCATCGAGCATGCGCTGTGGGACATCGCGGGCAAGGCCGCGAACGTTCCTGCGTACAAGCTCCTCGGCGGCAAGGTGCGCGACCAGGTGCGCTGCTACAATGGCGACCGTCGCCGCAAGCGTACCGGCGACAAACCGGAAGACTACGCGGCCGACGTGAAGTGGATGATGGAACAGCCCGAGGGCTTCTTCATGATCAAGCAGGGCATTTCGTTCCATTCTAACATGAAGGTATCGGTCGAGGGCTTCCACTACGGCCCGGTGCAGAGGAAGGCCGGCTATCACGGTGCCATGGACCAGGGCCAGATCAGCGAACGCGGCATGGGCCATATGCTCGACTGCGTCGCGGCAATGAAGGAGGTCATGGGCGACAAGGTCAGCCTTGCGCTGGACTGCGGCCCCGGCTGGTTTCTCCCCGACGCGATCCGTTTCGCGCGGGCCGTCGAAAAATACAATTTAATGTGGCTCGAGGACATGCTCACCGGCGACTACGTGCCGTGGGTCAATCCGCAGGCCTATCGCGAGCTGACGCAATCGACCACCACGCCGATCCACACCGGCGAGCAGATCTATCTGCGGCACAATTTCAAGGAGCTGATCGAAACGCAGGCGGTGCGCATCATCGGTCCCGATCCTGCCGATATCGGCGGCATCGCCGAGCTCAAATGGGTGGCCGAGCACGCCTACATGCACTCGATCATGATGGCCCCGCACGGCACCGCGAATGGCCTGCTGGGCCTTGGCGCGCTGATCAATGTCTGCGCGACGCTGCCCGCCAACTTCATTGCCTTCGAATATCCCACCGCCTCCGATCCCTGGTGGGAGGAGATCGTGACCGGCCTGCCCAAGACCATCGTCAAGGACTCTATGATCGATCTGTTGCCTGGTCCCGGACTCGGCCTCGATATCGATCCCGAGGGCGCGCGGAAATACCTGCAGCCAGAGGATTCCGGATTCTTCGACCGCGTCTGAGGCGACGATTTCACGATGATGGAATGGTGCCGCTTGCGTGACTCGAACACGCGACCCCATCATTACGAATGATGTGCTCTACCAACTGAGCTAAAGCGGCCGGGCCGCCGGACCGGTCCGGAAGCGCGGGGTCTTTTACTGAGCGGCCGGATTGGGCGCAAGCGAAGTTTGGGCGGCCGGCGCCGGCAGGCTGCCGGCGAGCGGCGGCAATTGCTGCGGGCGCGCATCAACGCTCGAGAGCGGCACCCGCCACTCGAAGGCGTCGAGCCGTCCGGTGATGGGCGAAATCGGCTCCCATTCATTGGCAGTGATCCCGTCGGCGGTCCACACCGGATCGGCGGGGGCGCGCACCGCACGAGCCAGCCATTCGCGGGCTTTGCCCTGGTCGGCGTTCTGGCCCTCTTCGATTTCAGCCATCAGCAGGCAGATCGCCTGGGTCGGCTCGGCCGTCGAGTAATTGGCGAGCGCATTGCGCGCCGCGGCCCACTCATAGGCATCGACTGAAGCGCGCGCGAGAACGATCGCGGCGGGCCGATTGGGCGGCGGCGAGTCGATCAATTCGCGGACGCGCTTCAGCCGCTCCACCGCTGACGCGCCCGACTGCGCGTTGGCGTAGAGCGCGGCGACATGCGGATGCGATGTCGCGCGCCAGACCCGCCGCAGCATGCTCATGGCCTTGCGCGTATCGCCACGATTGGACTGGATGCGCGCCGCGATCAACGCCGCCGGCACGAAATCGGGGACGAGCTTGAGCGCGACCTGGGCGTGGTCGAGGGCGACGGGCGGATCGGTGTCCGCCAGCTCGCGGGCCAGCGCGGTCTCGAGCACGGCCTGCTTGCGCCGCTTGATCATCTTTTCTTCGCGGGTGATGGCGCCTTCGACGGCGAGACGCGAAAGCGCTTCCGACCAACTTCCGTGGCGCGTCAAATCTTCGAGGATGGCGTCGGACGCCCAGCGCGTCTGCGGCGCCAGCGCGACGGCCTTCTGAGCAAAATTGAGCGCGGCATCGATACGACCCTGCGTGCGTGCCTGCTCGTAGAGGCCGGCAAGCGCGGCGACTGCCGTCTTCTTGTTCGAGATCAGCGCCCGGTAATGCTCGCGCGCCGACTGCATGTCGCCGAGCGCCAGATCAGAACGGGCTTCCAGAAGCTGCGCCGCGTGATTGCGCGGCAGATTGCTTCGCGCTTCGCGCGCAAGGACGCGGGCGCGATTGGGGTCGCCCGCCTGGAGCGCGACGAAGCCATCGGATAAGGCCGCGACACCCGCATCGCGGCGGCGATCCTGATTGAGCTTTGCGAAATAGCGCGGCGCATCGAGCATCCAGCGCAGCACCGACCAGGCGAGGATCACCGCTGCAAGACCTGCGGCAACGACGAAAGCGGCCATGCCGAGCCGCGGTTGCATGCGGTAGCCGGCGATTTCGATCATTGCCGTGCCGGGCAGGCTCACAAGCCACGCGATGAGGGCGGTGAGCAGCAGGCTGCCGATGATCCAGGTGGCGAGACGGATCATTTGGCGGTCTCTGCGGCGCTGAGGGCGCGGGCGCGGAGATCGGCGACGAGCTTGTCCGCCTCGGCGTGGAGCGCGATGTCGGTGGTCACGGGCTTTGCGGCATCCTGCATCGGTTGCGGCAGTTGGTCGAGGAGCACCAGCGCAGCCGAATAGTCGCGTCGAGCCATCGCGCCTTCGATGCGCGAAACGATCGCTTCGGGGCTGTCGCCGGCCTGCTCTTCAGCCGGTCGCAGCGCGAGGAGCGATTTCACCCAATCGGTGGCGTTGGACATCCAGTCGCTGCCGGCCGGACCGCGCGCGGCCAGAATTTCGGGCAGGGCAGCTTCGAAGCGCTGCGTCAATGCATCGGGCCGGCTGAGCCCCGACCCTGCGGCCGAGGCCAGATCCGAGGGGATCGCAAGGTCCGGCAGCACACCCGAGAGCACGCTGAGCTCGGACTCGAACGGCTTTCCATTGGCGAAGGCGCTTTCCAGGCCGCTCAGCAGCAGCGGCAATTTGAGTGCCGGGCCAACTTCGTTGGGCAGCGCTGAGCTGATGTGATCGCTGAGGGTCTTGCGCGCGGCGTCGAGGTCCGTGCGCAAGGCGCTGAGCGTGCTGTCCGCCCCGTTGAGGCGGGTCGTCACGCTTTCGACATTGCTCTCGAGCGTCGCTAAGCTCTGCGCAATGGTACTGGCATCGGTGCCGGACGCACCGGCCGCGATCGCGTCGACCTCGGACTTCAGCGTCTTGATCTCAGTTTCGAGCGGGGTGAGGTCGACGGGCGCGGGCACTGCGGGGATTGCCGCCTTCACGCTGGCAACGTCCTTGCTGATCGCGTCGATATCGCCACCGAGCTTGGCGCTCGTCGTATCGAGACCGGCTTGCGTCTTTGCCGCCGAGGCGGTGAGCGCCGAAAGTTCCGAATCGAGGGTGTCGATGCGCGAGGCCTGAGCCGCGATTTCGGGCTTAAGGTCCGGGGGTAGCGCCTGCGGACGGCTCGGCAATGGCAGGCCGGTCGCAACCACATAAGTCAAAAGCGTCCCCAGCACTGCGCCCGCGACCGCGACGCCGGCGAGCAATTGCCAGTCGCGCGCGGACAGCGCCGGCGGCTTTTCCGGCAGTTCGGGCTGGGCCGGGCGAGGCTCGGCTTCCGGCCGCTGCGCGCGGGCGGTCAAGTCGATCACCGGCGGTTTAACGGGTCCGGTGGCGCGGTCAGCCATGGGTGAAGTCCTTCATTGCCGAATAATGCCCTGCTTTTGGCCCCGAACAAAGGAGAGCGCGAGGCCGAGCATCGCCTCCTCGCTGGGATAATCGGCCAGGCTCACCCGTCCGAAATGGGATTTGAGCAGCGGCGCCGCAACCGCCTCGGAGATGCAAAGCATGCTGAGCGCGCCGCGTCCCGCGAGATCAGTCGTCACATCGACAAACGCCTCCGCCGTGCGGCGGGAAAAGAACATCGCCGCATCGAGCGCTCCCGCTTCGATCACGGCACGCGTCCCAGGCGACAAAGCCGACGAGGGCGACATCCCGTAAATCTCTGTGGTGATGACCATGATGCCGTGGCGGGCGAGCGCCTTTCCGAGATTGCCGGCGCGCTCCCGCGACGCGGGGTAGAAGACGGGGCCCTTGGCGCCCTGCGCGGCCACCAAATCGACCAGATCGCCCAGATTGCCGTGGGCGCTGGTGACGTCGGCAAAGCCGAGCGCCCGGGCGGCGTCGGCGGTGCGGTCACCAACGGCATAGGTCTTGATGTGGCGGCAGGCTGCGACCGCGCCCCGGTCGTTGAGGGCGCGGAGTGCATTTGAGCTGGTCAGCAGGAGCGCCGCAAAGCCTGTCGGATCGGGCAGGCTGGTCTGAAGCAGCTCGTAGAGCAACAGCGGCTCCACCACCGGCTCGATCCCGAGGGCGCTGAGCTTGCCGGCGGTCTCGCTCGCGTCGGGTTCGGGCCGTGTCACGAGCATGCGGACCATGGGGCGGGTTATGACGGGAACAGCTTGAGGAAGTCTGAACCGGCCTTGTCGCGGAGGATTTGGCCAAGCTCATGGCCGAGCTTTTCGGGCGCGTCTGCGGCGCCTGACAATTCGCCGTCGATGACGATCCTGCCATCGGGCGAGAGGATTTCCCCCTTGAGCCACAAGGCGCCACCATCGAGGCGCGAGAGTGTGCCGATGGCTGTGCGGCAGGAGCCGTCGAGGGCGCGAAGTAGCGCACGTTCGGCGTGAATGGCGGTTGACGTCGCTGAGTGATCAAGAACCTTGATCAATCCCGCGGTGCGGGTGTCCGAGCCCCTGATCTCGATGCCGATTGCCCCCTGGGCGGGGGCGGGGGGAAATGAATCCGCATCGAGATAAGCTGTTATCTCAGTCTCGCGGCCGAGCCGCTTGAGGCCAGCGACCGCCAGCAAGGTGGCATCTGCCACGCCTTCACGGAGCTTGCGCAGCCGGGTGTCGACGTTGCCGCGAAATGGTACGACGACCAAGTCCGGGCGGCGTCTCAGGACCTGGGAGCTACGGCGAAGCGAGGAGGAGCCCAGCCTCGCGCCGCGCGGAAGATCATCAAGTACCTTGACAGACAGGGACACGAAAGCGTCACGGATATCCTCCCGCTCCAGGAAGGCCGCGAGAACAAGCCCATCGGGCAGGGTGGTCGCCATGTCTTTGGAGGAGTGAACGCCGAGGTCGATGTGACCGGCCGTGAGAGCGTCCTCGATCTCCTTGGCGAACAGCCCCTTGCCGCCGACTTCGCTCAGGGGCGCGTCGGTCAGCTTGTCGCCGGAGGTGGTGAAGGTCTGAATTTCGATGCGCTCCGGCGGCACGGCGTGCGCCTCCGCCAGCAGCTTCTGCACCAGCCGGGCCTGCACCAGCGCCAGCGGCGAGCCGCGGCTGCCGATCCTCAGGAATGGCGCAGATTGCAAAGCGCGTGGCTCCCCTCTAATCGAGATGGCTCGCCTTAGACCTCAAGGACGGCCGGAGCAATGCGGCTTCTGGGCATCGAAACCAGCTGCGACGAAACCGCTGCCGCCATCGTCGACCGGCTGCCCGACGGGCGCGGGCGAATCCTCAGCAATGTCGTGCGCAGCCAGCTCGAAGAACACGCGCCCTATGGCGGCGTCGTGCCCGAGCTCGCGGCGCGGTCCCACGTGAGCCATCTCGACCACATCATCTCGCGCGCTTCCGCCGACGCGGGGGTGCCGCTCGCCGATCTCGACGGCATCGCCGCGACCGCGGGGCCGGGCCTTATCGGTGGGGTGCTCGTCGGGCTGACTACGGCCAAGGCGCTGGCGGCCGCGCTCGGCAAGCCGCTGATCGCGGTCAATCATCTCGAGGGCCACGCCCTGACGGCTCGGCTCACCGACGGCCTCGAATTCCCCTATCTGCTGCTGCTGGTCTCGGGCGGTCACAGCCAGTTCGTGCTGGTCCGTGGGGTCGGCGAGTACGAGCGCTGGGGTTCGACCATCGACGATGCACTGGGCGAGGCCTTCGACAAGGTCGCCAAGCTTCTCGATCTGGGCGTCCCCGGCGGACCCCAAGTCGAGAGGCAAGCGCGACTCGGCGATCCCATACGATTCAAGTTTCCGCGGCCGCTGCTGCGCGAGGAGCGGCTCGATTTCTCCTTCTCGGGATTGAAGACCGCCGTGCGCCTTGCGGCCGAGCAGATCGCGCCGCTGACGCCCAAGGACGTGGCCGACATATGCGCTTCGTTCCAGCTGGCCGTAACAGATATCGTGACGACCCGCTCCGCACAGGCGCTTGCCCGCTTCAACGTAGAACATCAGTCCATTGAACCGACGCTGGTGGTCGCGGGCGGTGTTGCCGCCAATCAGGCGATCGGTGATGGACTGCGACGCATCACTGCCGCCGCCGGAGCGCATCTCGTCGTGCCGCCAATTCCACTCTGCACAGATAATGGCGCGATGATCGCTTGGGCCGGCGCCGAACGCCTGGCTCTGGGCGACGTGGCGGGGCTTGATGTTTCGGCGCAGGCGCGCTGGCCGCTCGACAGCGCCGATATGGGCCTTTTGCATGGCCATTAGCCAGGTCGCGGTCATCGGCGCGGGTGAATGGGGAACGGCACTCGCGCAGGCCGCCGCGATGGCCGGCCGGCAGGTGACGCTGATCGGGCGCGACGCAGCGGTGCTGGCGGAGATTAATCGCGACCACACCAATTCGCGCCACCTGGGAGCGCAGCGTCTGTCGCCGATGGTTCGGGCGTCCAACCGCTTTTCCGGCGCGGACCTCGTGATCCTGGCGGTCCCCGCCCAGCACACCCGCAGCGCGCTTCTTGCCCTGGGCAATCTCGGCGAGCCCGTCGTGCTCAGTGCTAAGGGGCTCGAAGCCGGCACGCTCAAACGGCAGAGTGAAATCCTCGCCGAGGTGGCGCCGAATGCTGTGCCCTATGTCCTTTCGGGCCCAAGCTTCGCGGTGGATCTGGCCGCTGGCCATCCCACCGCCGTGACGCTTGCCGGCGACGATCCTGCAGCCACCGAGGCCATCGCCGCCGCCCTCGCCGGGCCCAGCTTCCGGCTCTATGCGGCCGGCGACCGCACCGGCGTCGAGCTCTGCGGCGCACTCAAGAACATCTACGCGCTTGCGGCCGGCGCGGTCGAAGGGGCGAGGCTCGGTGCTTCGGCCCGCGCCGGCATGATTGCCCGCGCGTTCGCGGAGCTCGGCCGGATCCTCCCCGCGCTCGGCGGCGACGCGGTCACGCTCAATGGGCTTGCCGGGCTCGGCGATCTGGCGCTCACTTGCACGTCGAGCCAGTCGCGAAACTATCGGCACGGCGTCGCGCTCGGCCGAGGCGCGACGCCACCTGATGAGCTTGCCGAAGGCGTCTTCACGGCGCCGGTCGCGCAGCGCATCGCCCGCCAGGCAGGCATTGATGTGCCGCTGATTGATGCCGTCAATCTGCTGCTCTCAGGCACGACATCCATCGAACGAATCGTGGCGGGCCTCATGTCGCGGCCGCTCAAACGGGAGAACTAGAATTGTATTTCGCCCTCGTCGCGCATGACCGGCCAAACGCCGTCGCCGATCGGCAGCGTATCAGGCCCGAGCATTTCAAATTCCTCGACGGCCTGGGTGACGATCTGATCTTTGCCGGCCCATTTCTCAACGATCGCGACGAAGGCGTGGGAAGCATCGTCGTCATCGAGGCGGCCGGCCTCGACGAGGCCCGCGCAATTTTCGGCCGTGATCCTTACGCGGTCGGCGGCCTCTTCGACTCGGTCACGATCAAGCCGTGGAAGCTCGTCGTCAACAAATTGCCGCGCTGAGGAGGCGTGCCATGACCTATTGGCTGATGAAGTCCGAACCCGATGTCTTTAGCTTCACCGACCTGATGAACAAGCCGGTCGAGGAGTGGCACGGGGTGCGCAACTACACGGCGCGCAACAACATGAAGGCTATGAAGCTCGGCGACCTGAGCTTTTTCTATCATTCCAATATCGGCAAGGAGATCGTGGGGATCATGAAGGTGGTCAAGCTCGCCCACCCGGACTCCACCGCCGAGCCGAACGAGAAGGGCAATATCGTCTGGGAGTGCGTCGACGTCGTTGGCGTCGAGCCGCTGCTCAAGCCCGTGACTCTCGAAGAGATCAAGCACACCCCCGGCCTCGAGAACATGGCGCTCATCAAGCTGAGCCGGCTTTCGGTGCAGCCGGTAACGCCGGAGGAATGGAAGATCGTCTGCAAGATGGGCGGCCTCAAGAAAATCCCCTAAACTTTGCCGCGTCTTCCCCCTGGTTCTGTCGCGCGAGCGTCCCTAAGCTTCACAAGACAGCGAAGGAGGAAACGCCATGGCTGAATGCGATGTCTGCGGCGTATCGATGCAGTCGCCCTGCGCCATCATCTGTCTCCACGATTGCTCGGTGTGCTGGTGCACGGTAGTGGGGGCGGACTTCGAGCATGGCGCGAGCGATGCTCCTGTCGCGCAGATCAAACTCAACGGCGACAAGCCGGCGCCGCCTATCGACGCAACCACGAAATTCCGCATCTGCACCAGCGGCGTGAAGATGTCGGACGTGGCGGCGCTGATTGACCACCTCCATCCGAGCGCGAATGTCACCATGCCGGCCTCGGTGCCGCCAAGCCGCGGCGGCATCCTGGTGGGCACGCTCGACGAGTTGGTCAAGCAGATCGGTCTTTCCGCCTCCGCCAACTGATCAGAAGTCGCTGGTCAGGCCTTTGATCTCCCAGTCGCCGTAACGCTGCGGGTCGAGCCCGCCGCGACCGCCTTTTTCTGGCGGGCGCCTGGCCATTTCGGCATCGATCTCCGTCCGCCGGCGTTCGGCCTCCGCGAGCGCACGCTGCGCTGCGGGGGAGAGTGGATGTCTCGCGGACTTGTCGGGGGTCTCCATGCTTCCCATTTTATCCGCGGGGGTCTGTTTGTGTCGAGGAGACCATGACCAATTTTGTTCGCACCGGCGCGCTGATCGCTGCGCTCACCGCGCTGTTCATGGCCGTCGGCTGGTTTATCGGCGGGCAATCCGGCATATGGATCGCCTTCGCGATCGCCGCGGCAACGAATCTCTTTGCCTATTGGAATGCGGACCGGGTGGTCCTCAGGATGCAGAATGCACGCGAGATCGATCCGCGCTCGGCACCCGATCTCTACCGCACAGTGGGTGACCTCGCGGCCCGCGCCGGCCTGCCGATGCCGCGCGTCTATCTCATAGAGACCGACCAGCCCAACGCCTTCGCGACCGGTCGCGGTCCGCAGCATGCCGCGGTCGCCGTATCGAGCGGATTGCTGCGGCTCCTCGCGCCAAACGAGGTCGCGGCTGTCATCAGCCACGAACTGACCCACATCAGGAACCGCGACACGCTGACCATGACCATCACCGGCACGCTCGCCGGCGCGATCTCGATGCTGGCGCAGTTCGGGTTGTTCTTCGGCGGCCTAGGCGGTAACAACCGCAACAATCCGCTCGGCGGCATTGGCGCTTTGCTCATGGTCTTCCTGGCGCCATTGGCGGCGGGCCTCGTGCAGATGGCGATCAGCCGGACGCGCGAATACGAGGCCGATCGCGGCGGAGCGCAGATTTCCGGCGACCCGCTGGCGCTGGCGTCAGCGTTGGCGAAAATCTCCAATGCCGCCGGGCGGACGGTCAATGTCGCGGCCGAGCGCAACCCAGCCATGGCCCACCTCTACATCTTCAATCCGCTGCGCGGCGTGGCGATGGACAATCTGTTTGCGACGCACCCTTCGGTCGAGAACCGGATCGCGGCACTCCAGAAGATGGCAGGCAATATGGCGGATCGGCCGGGTCCCGTTCACCCGGCATTCGCGGAACCATCTTCGTCCAGCGCATGGCGCGTGCCAGAGTTCAGCGAAACTGATAGGACGCCGCCACGCGGGCCGTGGGGTTGACGATTTGGCAAAGCAGAAGGCGGTTGCGGGGCTGGCGCTTAGGCTCGCCGCCGCCGACAGGCTGCAGCAGGTTCTGAAGGGGGCGAGCTTTTCGCCCCTTTCCGCGTCCGACGTCGCGGATCCCAGAGATCGAGCTGTGGCCAACCGGCTTGTGACGACGGCGCTCCGTCTCCACGGACCGATCAACCTGATGATCGAGGAGCTGCTCGATCGTGGCCTGCCGAAAAAGTCCGGTCGCTTCGAAGCGGTCCTTAGGCTCAGCCTCGCGCAACTTCTGTTCCTGCCCGAACTCGGTGCGCATTCGGCGATCTTCCTCGCCGGCGAGGCGATGCGGGCCGACCCTAAGTCGCAGCACCTCATCAAGCTGATCAATGGTGTTCTGCGCGAAGCCCAGCGACGCGGCGCTCCTGATTTGGATGCGTCGATGTTATTTCCGCCAACGCTCCTCGTAACCTGGCGGCAGGCCTATGGTGATACCGCCGTCGAGGCTTTCGGCCGCGCCCTGCTCGATGACGCGCCCCTCGATGTAACCCTCAGGGAAACCGATCCAGGCCTTGGCGGCGTCCCCGTGCTCGCCGACACGGTGCGCATCCTCGACCGTGACCGGTCAGTGATCGACTTGCCCGGTTATGCCGAGGGAAAATTCTGGGTGCAGGACGCGGCCGCTGCGATCCCCGCGCGGTTGATGAAGCTCTCGACCGGTGCGCGCGCGCTCGATCTTTGCGCCGCCCCGGGCGGCAAGACGGCGCAGTTGATCAAGGCCGGCTATCAGGTCACCGCCCTCGACCGCGATCCGCAGCGGATGGAACGGCTCGCCACCAATCTTGCGCGGCTAGGCTATGCCGCCGACCTCGTCACTGAAGATGCCCTGACCTACGCTCCCGACACACCCTTCGAGGGCATTCTGCTCGATGCCCCTTGTTCGGCCACCGGCACGTTCCGGCGCCATCCGGAAGTGGCGTGGCACCGCAATCCGGCCGATATTGCGGGCCGGGTCGAGCTGCAGCGCCGCCTCATTTCACGGAGCGTCGGGCAGCTTATCCCTGGGGGAACACTCATCTATTGCGTCTGTTCGCTCGAGCCGGAAGAGGGCGAGCAACAGGCCCGCTGGGCCGCGGCGCAAGGGCTCGAGGTCGATCCGATCGTGCCCGAGGAGCTTGACGGCTGGGTCGCTCCCGTGACCAAAGAGGGATTCGTGCGGACCCATCCCGCGCTGACCGTCCCCGGCGACGCGGGCGGCACGCTGGACGGGTTCTTTATCGTCCGCTTCAAGCGGCGCTGATTTGAGTGATGGCGTGCCCCGGGCGCGCGGTTGTGAGAGGGCCGGTTGGCAAATCCGTTCGCTTTCATGGCGCGTCGCAACGCCAAAAGGCTTGCCGATTTCGCTGTCAGCAATCCGCTGATCCGCTGGAGCTGGACCGGCCCCGCGAGCGAGGACTACGCCTCCGCGCTCAGCGAATTCCGCCCCACCGACCGCGAATCCATCCTCGAGATGATGCAGGGGCGCTACCTGCTCGCCTCCAAGCTCATCGACACCAACGGGGTGTCGCCCTTTGCCGTCGACATGGTGCATGACGACTGGCTCGATGACCTCCAGGCCTTCGCCTGGCTCCGCCATTTCCGCGATGCCCGCAATGATGAGGAACGCAGTTTTGCGCGCTCGCTCACGCTCGACTGGATCTCGCGCGACGGACAGTTCAACCGCGATGTGTGGGGGCTCTCGCTCACCGCACGCAGGGTGCTCAACTGGTTGCGGCATTTCAGTATCCTGGTCGAAGGCGCCAATCCCGACGACGCGGGCACGATCACGCGGTCGCTCGGCACGCAGATCCACGCGCTACGCTCCCGCGCTCCCTTCGCCGACGATCCGGTCGATGGCCTCATGGCGGCGATGGCGCTGCTCGGGGTGTCGCTCTGCAATCAGGATCGCGACACGGAAATCGCCGCGCGTCTCGCGCACGTCAATGCGTTGCTCGAACAGCAGATCGACGAAGATGGCCTGCACCGTTCGCGCTGCGCCAAGGTGCAGTTGATGCTGATGGTCGAACTCACGACCCTCCGCCAGGCGCTGATGCGGCAGTCCGACGCGTTCCACAACGAGCTCGCCGAAATCCTCGACAGCATGCACGTGGCGCTGGACGCCATTTCGCTCGGCACGGGTGAAGCGGCGTTCTTCAATGGCACGGGACAGATGGCGCATGACGTCTTGGTCTCGGTTCAGGCCCAGAGCCCGGCGCGGGCCCGCACCACCGGCACCGCCGGCGGCTATGGCCGGCTCATCTGGGGCCGCTCGATCGTGGTCGCCGATTCCGGCTACATCCCCGAGCCCGAATATGCGCGGCACATGCATGCCAGCGCGCTCGCATTCGAATTCAGTCACGGGCGCGATCTCGTCGTATGCAATTGCGGGCCGGCGCATTCGGACGAGGAGGACAGCGCGCTGCTCTTCCGGCAGGGCATCGCTCATTCGGGTCCGACCATCAACGCGCTCTCGGCGGCCAACATTCCCGTCCGCGGGCCGCTCAAGGATCGCGCGGTGCCGGTGGGCCGCGATCCGGAAGTCGGCGCCGACGAAGCCGATCACTCCCTCGCCATGCGCTCCTATGGCTATGCCGATCGCTTCGGCGTGGTGCTCGAGCGGCGGCTGACGCTGCTGGCCGAGGGCAATTCGCTGGTCGGACAGGACAAGATGTTGCGCACGCGCGGCCGAATGTCGGGCGCCTGCGCCATCCGCTTCCACCTCGCGCACCAGACCAAGGTCATGGAGGCGGGCGATATGCTGAAGCTCAAACTCAATTCCGGTGCGACCTGGAATTTCCTCTGGGAAGGCGCCGAAATGCGGGTTGAGGACTCGGTCCGCCAGTCCGCCTATTTCGGCTTCCACCGGACGCAGCAGATCGTGCTCGACCTCTTGGTCGACGAGGGCGCCGAGGTCAGCTGGATTTTCACGCTGGACGAGGGCTGATCCGCCTCTTTTCAAATGCGCCTGCATCTGCGATACGCCTCGCCGTTCGCGCGACTGGCGAGAAGAGATGGGATACCATCGGGGAACGCGAATATCTGGCGCCGCTCGCCTGGGCATCCCTTACAGACTAGAGGAGCCCTCATGCTTAACGCGATTATTCCCATCAAGCGCGCGCTGCTTTCCGTCTTCGACAAGACCGGGATGGAGGATTTCGCCAAGGCGCTGGCCGGGCTCGGGGTGGAGCTGGTCTCGACCGGCGGTACGGCCAAGCTGATCGCCGGCACTGGTGCCGCGGTCCGTGACATCTCCGATCTCACCGGCTTTCCCGAAATGATGGATGGGCGGGTCAAGACGCTGCATCCGAAGGTCCATGGCGGGTTGCTCGCGGTGCGTGACAACCCCACCCACAAGGCGGCGATGGATGCGCATCAGATCGGGGCGATCGATCTGGTGGTGGTCAACCTCTATCCGTTCGAAGCGACGATCGCCAAGGGCGCGTCGTATGACGAGACCATCGAGAACATCGATATCGGTGGCCCTGCGATGATCCGCTCAGCCGCCAAGAACCACGCTTATGTCACGGTCGTCGTCGATCCAAACGACTACGAGCCGATCCTCGAGGCCATCCGCACGCAGGGTGGCGTGCCCTACGAGTTGCGCCAGAAACTCGCGGCGAAGGCCTATGCACGAACAGCCGCCTACGATGCGACGATCTCCAACTGGTTCGCTCGATCGCTTGGCTATAACGACATTCCATACCGCGCTTTCGGCGGCACCTTGCGTGAGGTTATGCGCTATGGCGAGAATCCGCATCAATGGGCGGCCTTCTATGCCAATGGCGACCAGCGGCCTGGCGTCGCGACGGCGAGGCAGCTCCAGGGCAAGTCGCTCAGCTACAACAATCTCAACGATACCGACGCGGCGTTCGAACTGATCTCCGAGTTCGATCCGAAGGTACCAGCTGTCGCGATCATCAAGCACGCCAATCCGTGCGGCGTCGCGACCGGGACGACACTCATCGAGGCATACCGGAAGGCCTTCCGCTGCGATCCCGTGTCTGCCTTTGGCGGCATCGTCGCCCTCAATCAGGAGATCGATGAGGCGACTGCAGTCGAGATCACCAAAATCTTCACGGAAGTCATTGTTGCACCATCGGCCAGCGAGGCAGCGCAGAAAATCATCGCCGCCAAGAAGAATCTGCGCCTACTGGTGACAGGTGCGCTCGCCGATCCCGCCGCCCCTGGCGTCACGTTCAAATCGCTCGCGGGCGGGATGCTGGTCCAGAGTCGCGACGACGGGCGGATCGACGATCTCGAGCTCAAGGTCGTGACCAAAAAGCAGCCGACTGCCGCTGAGCTCGCCGATCTCAAGCTCGCCATGAAGGTCGCCAAGCACGTCAAGTCCAACGCCATAGTCTATGTGAAGGACGGCGCCACCGTCGGCATCGGGGCTGGGCAGATGAGTCGCGTGGATTCGTCGCGCATCGCGCACCGCAAATCCGAGGATGCCGCCGCGACCGCCGGCATCGAAGGTGCGCTGACCAAAGGCTCGGTGGTTGCCTCGGATGCGTTCTTCCCATTCCCCGATGGCATGCTCGCGGCGGTCGACGCCGGTGCGACCGCTGTCATCCAGCCGGGCGGTTCAATGAACGATCAGGCGGTGATCGATGCAGCCGACGAGCGCGGCGTCGCGATGATCGTCACGGGGATGCGTCACTTCCGCCACTAGGCCGCTAGGTGCTGCGCGCCAGGTCGGACAGAAGGCCGGCCGCGACGGACAGCCGCGACACAGTCAACTCGCCTTTGGTGAGATCGGCAACCGCCGCCGCTGCCCGCTCGATCGCGTCCGCATGCGCCTGCCGCCAGGCCGCGAGCCTTGTGCCGGCGTCGCCGCGGCCGATGGCGAGGACATCGGCTGTAAGGTCGCGTTGCGCCCGCATCAGATTGGCGAGCGCGCGATCGAGCGCCATCCGGTCGAAGCGGTCGGCCAGCACCAGCCGGCCCGCCGCGTCGACAATTCCCGATAGGCCGAAGAGGTCAAGCACGCCGAAGAACACACCCGCCGTGTTGCCGACGGTGCTGTCACTTCGCGCGGCGATGGCGGCGGTGTCGGTGGCAAAGCCGAGCGTTGCCAGTTCGGCGACGCGCCGCGCGAGATTTGCCGGCACTTTCGCTGTGACAAAGCGCTCCGCTTGCGCCGCCACTGCAGATTCGAGTGAAGGCGGAAGCAGCGAGCCGAGCAGGCCCTGCACGTCCGTCACCGCCTGAGCGTAGTTCAGCACCAGCTCTTCGAGCGGCTGGGTGAAGTCGGCGTTACGCAGCAGCCAGAGCGTTTCGGCTTCGAGCAGCGTGCCCACCGCGCCATACAGCTCCAGTTGCGTGGTGCCCGCGATCTTGCCGTCAAGCGCGTCGATCTCGGAGTAAAGCCGCTCGACACCGAAGGCGTCGCGCGCGACGCAGAATGCGGCGGCCAGCTGGCCGGCGTCGGCGCTCGTTGCCGCCATGAGCTTCACGGCAAAGCCGGGGCCGCCGCGATTGATCATCTGGTTGGACAATACGGTCGCAATCACTTCGCGCCGCAGGCGGTGGGTCGCGATGGCGTCCGGGAAACGATCGGCCAGCTTCTTGGGGAAGTAGCGGAAGAGCTCCTGGCCCAGATGAGGATCGTCTGGCGCGGTGCTTCGCAGCAGATCGCTGAACAGCGCATTCTTGGCGTAGGCCAGCAGCGTCGCGAGCTCCGGGCGCGTGAAGCCAATGCCGGCCTTGGCGCGGGCATCGATCGCGGCATCCTCCGGCAGCGCCTCGACCGCGCGGCTCAGCAATCCGCGTGTTTCGAGATGCTCGATCAGTGCGCGCTCGTCCGGCAGACCGCCAAGTCCTGTCTTCTCGGCAAGCGAGAGCGCGAGAGTCTGCAGGTAATTGTTGGCGAGGCAGAGGGCGGAGACCTCATCGGTCATTTCAGCAAGAAAGGCATTGCGGCCATCGGGCGTCAGTTGGCCCAGCCGCACGGGCGTTGCCAGTGCGATCTTGACGTTGACCTCGATGTCCGACGCGTTGACCCCGGCGGAATTGTCGATGGCATCGGTATCGATGCGGCCGCCCTTGAGCGCGAAATCGACGCGCCCCTTCTGCGTGACCGCGAGGTTGGCGCCTTCGCCCACGACCTTGGCGCGAATGTCAGCGCCCTTGATCCGGACCGCGTCATTGGCGCGATCGCCGACCATCGCGTCGATTTCCTCGCTGCCCCGCACATAAGTGCCGATGCCGCCGAACCAGAGCAAGTCGACTGGCGCCTTGAGGATCGCCGTCATCACCTCGGCCGGCGTCACAGGATCGGGGCCGAGCCCCAGCGCGGACCGAGCTTCATCGGACAGCGGCACCGTCTTCAGCGTGCGCGAGAAGACGCCGCCGCCCTTGCTGATCAGCTCCTTGCCGTAGTCCTGCCAGCTCGAGCGCGGCAGGTCGAACAGCCGCTTGCGCTCGGCCAGCGCTTTGGCCGGATCGGGGTCGGGATCGACAAAGATATCGCGATGATCGAAGGCGGCGATCAGCCGCGTCTGCGGTGACAGCAGCAGGCCGTTGCCGAACACGTCGCCCGACATGTCGCCGACGCCTACCATGGTGAACGGTGTCGCCTGGATATCGCGGTCCATTTCCCTGAAATGGCGTTTTACCGCTTCCCACGCTCCGCGCGCGGTGATGCCCATGCGCTTGTGATCGTAACCATTGGAGCCGCCGGACGCGAACGCGTCGCCCAGCCAGAAATGCCGGCCTAGGGAAATCGCATTGGCCGTATCGGAGAAGGTCGCCGTTCCCTTGTCGGCGGCAACAACAAGATAAGGATCATCCTCGTCGCGGCGCCGCACATCGGGCGGCGGCACCACCAAATCCCCGTCGAGATTGTCGGTCACGTCGAGCAGGGTCGACACGAAAATCGTGTAGCAGGCGGTGCCCTCGGTCATGACAATGTCGCGGCTGGCGCCCTTGAGCATCATGCGGGGCACGAACGCGCCCTTGGCCCCTACCGGCACGATGATCGCGTTCTTGACCTGCTGGGCCTTCACTAGCCCTAGCACTTCGGTGCGGAAATCCTCGGGCCGGTCGGACCAGCGCAGGCCGCCGCGCGCAATGGCGCCGAAGCGCAGATGCAGCCCCTCGACGCGCGGCGAATAGACGAAGATTTCGCGTAGCGGCCTCGGCTCGGGCAGGGCTTCGATCTTGCCGCATTCGAACTTGATCGCGAGCGCCGGCCGGCGATTGCCCACGGCGTCGCGCTGGAAGGCATTGGTGCGTATCGCGGCATCGACGAGATTGCGCAGCCGGCGGATGATGCGGTCTTCATCGAGCGATGCCGTCGCCTCGAGCGCGGCGGCGATCGCTTCCTGCGCACTGCCGACCGCCTGGTCGCGATTGCCCGGAAAACCCAGGTCGAGTTGGGCGTGGAAAAGATTGACCAGCGCCAGCGCAACATCGGGATGTGCATTCACCACCTGCGCCAGGTAGGCTCGCGACCAGGTGACGCCGATCTGCGTGAGATAGTGGGTGAGGGCCCTGAGGATCGCGACATCCGGCCACGCGAGGCCGGCAGCCAGGGTCAGCGTATTGAGCGCGTCGCTCTCGGCCTCGGTCTGCCACACGGCGAGGATCGCCTGCTCGACCAGCGGCGCGCGCGCCATGAAGTCCGATGGGCTGATGCCGGGCACGTCGAGCACCATGTCGTGGATGAAGCTCTGCGGCAGGTCTTTCGGCGAGAAGGTAAAGGTGCGCTCGTCGATCACGCGGAAGCCGAAATTTTCGAGCATCGGCACGCGATCCGAAAGCGGGATCGGCCGGCCGCGATGATAGACCTTCAGCCCATACGCGCCGTCGCCGTCGCCGCGCGTGCCGAGGCGAAGGGCAAGGCTCGCTTCACTCTGGAGGCTATCGAGCACCGCCAGATCGGCGAGCGCCTCATCGATCGAGTGGCGCGCCTGGTAAGCGGCCGAGAAAGCGTCGTGCCAGGGCTCGATGTCGGTGCCCGGTTTTGCCGCCGCCGCCAGCCGGTCGCCGAAGCTCAGCGTCAGCCCGGTGACGGCCTCTTCCAGCACCTCGCGCGCCGGACGCGGCGTGCCGCCGCCGTCGCGGCCGATGATGAAATGCACCCGGACCAGCTCGCCTTCCGGGAAATAGGGATAGTAAGCGGAAACGCGCCCCTCGTAGACCTTCGCCAAGTAGGCGCCGATGCGCGCGCGGATCTCGGAGCTGTAGCGCTCGCGCGGCACGAAGACGAGGATCGAGACGAAATTGTCGAAGCGGTCGATACGCGGCAACACGCGTAGCCGTGGCCGGTCGGCGAGGGCGGCGATCTCGCGCGCGAATTCGTAGAGCAGGACTTCGGAGATCTGGAACAGCTCGTCGCGCGGATAGGCCTCGAGCGCCGCCATCAGCGCCTTGCCGGCATGGCTCGAGGGCTCCGCACCGGAGCGGCGCATCACTTCCGACAGCTTGCGCCGCACCAGCGGCACGTCGGTATTGGTCGTTGCCAGCGCCATCGAGGTGAAGAGCCCCAATATACGCAGCTCGCCGGTGACCCTGCCGCCCTCGCCGTAAAGCTTGACGCCGATATAGTCCATGTAGACCCGGCGATGGACCCGCGTACGCACATTCGCCTTGGTCACCATCAGCGGCTCGGGGTCGATGATGAAGCTCAGATGCTGCGGCGTCGTCTCGACGAAATCCTTGCCCGCCCGCAGGAAGCGATAATTCATGTCCTCGAGCACGCCGAGCCCGGTCGCGGCCTGCGCGACGAATTTGGCGTCCCCGCCTTCGCCCTCGATGGCGTAATCGCGCATGCCGAGGAAGGTGAAATTGTGCTCGGCGAGCCAGTCGAGAAAGGCCGTGCCCTCGCTGATCGAAGCCTGCATGGCGCGGGGCGGGTGCGCCTTCCATTCTTCGCTCACGCGGCGCAGCCGGTCGAGCATGGGTTTCCAGTCGCTGGTCGCGCGCACGACATCGGCAAGTGTGGCGTCGATCTCGGCGAGCAGCGCGGCGCGCGCCTCGGGATCAGCGATGGGGTCGATATGGACGATCAGCAGGCTCTCGTTGATCGCTCCCTTGCCGGGCGCGTCCAGCAGCCGGTGCGATTCCGGGTCGAGGTGCAGCACCGGGTGGGCCATGAAGCGGATGGCGCCGCCCTTGGCGCGGATCGCGGCCAGCACGGAATCGACGACGAACGGCATGTCCGCCGAAAAAATCTCGATCCGGTCCGCCTCGTTGGGCTGTTCGGGGGCGAATGCATTGACCACGCAGGTCTTGCCCTCGCGCTTGCCCAGCCGGGCATAGGCCTTGCGCAGCTCGGCCTCGAACGCCTCGACGGGAAATTGCTTCAGGTCCTCGGGGTCGGCCGAATTGATGGTTGCGCTCATGAAGCGCGCGAAATTGGGCTCGCTTTCCTTGAGCTCGGCGGCGCGTTCGGCGAGGCCACGCCTGGTATCGGCAGGAGCATCCATCGGGCCGTGGCCCTCCTGAACAGGGGTCGTGTTGCGGCCAGACACTGCGGCCAACGCCCGGGGTTGTCGAGGGAGCCGACGGCATAATGAACCGCCGCGTCCCCATGGCCGCGCTTGACCGGCCCCTCGGCGCGGGCTTATGACGCGGGCTTCGTCAAACCCCTAGAGACACGGGACTTTTCGCCAAATGGGCCGCACGCTGTACGACAAAATCTGGGACGATCATCTGGTCGCAAACAACCCGGACGGCACGTCGCTCATTTATATCGACCGGCACCTCGTGCACGAGGTGACCTCGCCGCAGGCTTTTGAGGGTCTGCGCATGAACAAGCGCAAGGTCCGCGCGCCCGAGCGCACGCTGGCGGTGGTCGACCACAACGTCCCCACCACCGATCGTTCGCTGCCGAACCCCGATCCCGAAAGCGTCATCCAGATCGCGGCGCTGGCCGAGAACACCCGCGATTTCGGCATCGAATACTATGACGCTTTCGACAAGCGGCAGGGGATCGTGCACATCGTCGGACCCGAGCAGGGCTTTACGCTGCCCGGCATGACGATCGTCTGCGGTGACTCGCATACCTCGACGCATGGCGCGTTCGGCGCGCTGGCGCACGGCATCGGCACGTCGGAGGTCGAGCATGTGCTCGCCACCCAGACGCTGATCCAG
>Ga0070661_100000649_pt1 | contig 25606 bp, 23 predicted proteins | sample KBSC43metaG_FD_64663 | JGI IMG/M metagenome (GOLD analysis project Ga0070661, IMG submission 64663) | Corn rhizosphere microbial communities from Kellogg Biological Station, Michigan, USA - KBS C4-3 metaG | ecosystem: Host-associated > Plants > Roots > Rhizosphere > Soil ... | reverse complement strand
CCAGGAGCCCACCCGCACCGTGGTCATCGGCCGTCCGGCCTCGAAGTTCTGCAACAGCTCGCGCAACTCCTGCGGCACCGGCTTGGGTGCGCGCTCGGCCGCGTCGGCGAACACATAGACCATCTCGGCGCTCACAAGCGCCTCATCCTGGCGGAACACCACGCCGTTGAACACGATCGACGAATTGCCGATGCGCCCGCAACGGATGCCGATGTCCAGCACGTCGTCGTGACGCGCCGGTGCATGGTATTCAAGGGTGGACTTGCGAACGAACAGATCGCCACCGAGGTATCGGAGCGTGTCCTCATAGGGCGCTGCCATGGCACGCCAGTAACCCGACGTCGCCGTGTCGATGTACATCAGGTAATGGCCGTTGAAGACAACCTTCTGCATGTCGACTTCGGCCCAGCGCACGCGCAGGCGCTCAGTGAATCGGAATTCGCTTCTTTTCATGGTTTCTCGAATGCGTTGGTCAGGGCGCGGGCGGCAAACGCCTGCGCCGCCTGGGCCTCGCGCAGTGCACGGCCCATCTTGATGAAGTCGTGTGTCATGCCACGCTGGATGTCGATCTCGACCGGCACACCAGCGAAGCGCAGGCGATCGGCATAAGCCAGGCCCTCGTCCACCAGCGGGTCGCATTCGGCCAGCACGACACAAGCGGGAGCAACACCCTCCACATCGTCGGCATTCAGCGGAGCAAAGCGCCAGTCGGCGCGTTCGGAAACCGCGATGTACTGATCGAAGAACCAGTCGATCAGGCGGGCGTCGAGCAGAAAACCTTCGGCAAATGCTGCGCGAGAAGGCATCGACGCCGCATCGGCCGTTCCAGGCGTGATGAGCAATTGCAGCCGCAAGTCGATCCCCTCGTCGCGCGCCCAGAGCGCTGCCACGGCCGCCAGCGTGGCGCCCGCGCTGTCGCCGCCAATGGCGAGGCGCCGCGCGTCGAGGCCGAGCAATGCAGCGCCCGTGTCGTGCAACCAGCGCAAGGCTGCCCAGGAGTCCTCCACCGCAACGGGAAAGCGATGATCCGGTGCGAGACGGTAGTCCAGCGAAACCACGGCCGCCCCGCTGCGCATCGCCAGCTGGCGGCACAGACTTTCGTGCGTCTCGATGCTGCCGACCGTGAAGCCGCCGCCGTGCAGGTACAGCATCACCGGCAGCCGTTCGGCCGACGGTGCATAGAGGCGCGCCGGCAGCAGCGCTCCATCCGCAGCGGCAATCGTGAAATTTTCAACGCGCGCCATGGGCGCGCGCGGCAAATCCAACACCTCGGCACTGCGGGCATACAGCGCGCGCGCCTCCGGTGCGGACAAGGTGTGGAAAGGCGGCTGGCCCGCGCGCCGGATGCGCTCGAGCAGGCCCCGCATGGCGGGGCTCAGGGTAGGCAAAGTCACAGGGAATCCATCGATGATCGAACCGTCGCGATCGCAGACCGGAGCATACTGACTGTTCACCTCGCCGCTCGACACGCCCAACCTTCGAACAAAAAAAGCCCGGAGGCATGCGCCCCGGGCTTCCATCGGTGAGCCGCGCAGCATGTCCATCGCGCGGTTCGACAACAGGGTTCAGTGCTTGCCGTCGAAGAACTGTTCGTCCTCCGTCGAACCCTTGAGCGCCGCGGTGGAGGCATCCCGTTCGATCGTCGTGGTGATCGCGTCGAAATAACCGGTCCCCACCTCCCGCTGGTGCTTGACGGCCGTGAATCCTTTCTCGGCCGCGGCGAACTCCTTCTCCTGCAGTTCGACAAAGGCCGTCATGTTGTTCCGGGCGTAACCGTATGCCAGGTCGAACATCGAATAGTTCAGGCTGTGGAAACCGGCCAGCGTGATGAACTGGTACTTGTAGCCCAACGCCCCAAGCTCACGCTGGAACTTGGCAATCGTCGCATCGTCGAGGTTCTTCTTCCAGTTGAACGACGGCGAGCAGTTGTACGCCAGCAGCTTGCCGGGGTACTTGCGCCGGATCGCATCCGCGAAGGCCTTCGCGAAGGCCAGGTCGGGTTTCCCGGTTTCGCACCAGATCAAGTCGGCGTACGGCGCATAGGCCAGGCCGCGGCTGATGGCCTGCTCCAGCCCATTGCGGGTGCGGAAGAATCCTTCCACCGTGCGCTCGCCCGTCAGGAACGGCTTGTCGTTGTCGTCCACGTCGCTCGTCACCAGATCGCCCGCTTCGGCATCGGTGCGGGCGAGCAAGACGGTCGGCACGCCCGACACGTCGGCCGCCAGACGGGCCGCGACGAGCTTGGCAACAGCCTCACGGGTGGGAACAAGCACCTTGCCGCCCATGTGGCCACACTTCTTGGCCGAGGCGAGCTGGTCTTCGAAGTGAACACCCGAGGCGCCCGCATCGATCATCGCTTTCATCAGTTCGAAGGCGTTGAGCACGCCGCCAAACCCTGCTTCGGCGTCCGCGACGATCGGGGCAAAGTAGTCGATGTCATTTTTGCCTTCGGACCATTGGATCTGGTCGGCCCGGGCGAATGTCGCGTTGATGCGCTTGACGACCTTGGGCACCGAATCGACCGCATACAGCGATTGGTCGGGGTACATCTCTCCATTGCTGTTGGCATCGGCAGCAACTTGCCAGCCGGAAAGGTAGATCGCCTTCAGGCCGGCCTTGACCTGCTGCATCGCCTGGTTGCCGGACAGCGCGCCGAGCGAATTGATGAAGGGCTCGGTGTTGATCAGGTTCCACAGCTTTTCAGCGCCACGCTTGGCATAGGTGTGCTCGACCTGCAGAGATCCCCGCAGGCGGACCACATCGGCTGCGGAGTAGCCACGCTGGATGCCCTTCCAACGAGGGTTCTCTGCCCAGTCTTTTTCAAGGGCGGCGATTTGCTGTTCGCGGGTGAGTTGCGTCATGTGAGTCTCCAAGGTCAGACACAGTTGAAAAGGAGCATTCCTTTGAGCACAAGCATAGAGAAGAAGTCGCGCCGCGGGAATACTTATGTCTTATACAAGACATGAGTACACCCTCAATAAAATCAACGACTTGCTCAGGCCATCCCTGAATGCGAAACGCGATTCATCTAACAGCCCAGAATTTGCGGCGCCGCAGCAAGCCATCTTTTCATGTAATGAAAGACGCTTTTCTGAATGCGGAATGACGTGGACCCGCGCCATCCCGTACACGAAAACGCCCGGAGGGCCTAGACTGGCATCGCCACTGACCAGGGAGTTCACATGACCGCCCGCACCGGCCCCGCCGTTCCGTTGACCCAGGCCGCGCTCGATGCGCACTGGATGCCATTCACCGCGAACCGCCACTTCAAGCAGGCGCCCCGCCTCGTTTCACGGGCAGAAGGCATGTGGTTCTGGACGCCGGAAGGCCGGGAGGTGCTCGATGGTGCCGCCGGCTTGTGGTGCGTCAATGCGGGCCACGCCCGGCCCCGCATCGTGGAAGCCATCCGAGCGCAAGCCAGCGAGCTGGATTACGCACCGCCCTTCAACATGGCCCATCCGAAGTCGTTCGAACTTGCCGAACGCCTGACCGGCATCGCGCCGCCCGGCCTCAACAAGGCCTTCTTCACGAATTCCGGGTCCGAGGCCGTGGACACCGCGCTCAAGATGGCGATCGCCTACCACCGCATTCGCGGCGAAGGATCCCGCACCCGGCTGATCGGCCGTGAACGCGGGTACCACGGCGTCAACTTCGGTGGCATCTCCGTGGGGGGCATCGTGGCCAACCGCAAGATGTTCGGCACGCTGCTGGGCGGTGTTGATCATCTGCGCCATACGCACGATCCGCGCAACCTCTTCTCTCACGAGCAACCTGAACACGGCGCCGAATTGGCCGATGACCTGGAGCGTCTGGTGGCACTTCACGACGCTTCGACGATCGCGGCGGTCATCGTGGAGCCGGTCGCCGGGTCCACCGGCGTGCTGCTGCCGCCCAAGGGGTACCTCGAGCGGCTGCGTGCCATCTGCGACAAGCACGGCATCCTGCTGATCTTCGACGAGGTGATCACCGGGTTCGGCCGGCTGGGCGCCCCTTTTGCCGCCACCCGTTTCGGTGTCACGCCCGATCTGATGACCCTCGCCAAGGGCCTGACCAACGGTTGCGTCCCCATGGGTGCCGTGCTGGCCAGGCAGCAGGTGTACGACACCTTCATGACCGGCCCCGAGCACATGATCGAGTTCTTTCACGGCTACACCTACTCGGGCCATCCGCTCGCCTGCGCCGCGGCGATCGCCACGCTCGACACTTATGCCGAAGAAGGCCTGCTGACGCGCGGCGCCGCGATGGCCGAGGCGTTCGGCGCAGCCGCGCACCACATGCGCGGCCTGCCGAACGTCATCGATGTCCGAACCATGGGGCTCGTGGCCGGCATTGAACTCGCGCCGGTCGAAGGGCAACCGGGAGCGCGCGGCTTCAAGGTGCTCCTCGACTGCTGGGAACGAGGTCTGCTGATACGCACCACCGGCGACACGATCGCCCTTTCCCCGCCGTTGATCATCGAACCGGGCCACATCGACCAGCTCTTCAAGACCCTGACGGAGGCGATTCGATCCGCAGCGTGATTTGACTTATGCGCCGGCATCGGCACACACTCGTGCCGTCAAGGCGTGAACAGCAAGCCCAACGCACCGCGGCCAATAACCGCAGTGCAGCAAGCCCAATGAAAGCCGCTCTCCCCAACCACACCGCCCTCACGACGAAACGCAAACCCCTTGTGCTCATTCCCGCATGCAGCCGCATGCTGGGTTACCACCCGTTTTTCGTGGCGGGCCAGAAGTATGTCGATGCCGCGCGTCTCGCGGGTGGTATCGCGCTCGTGGTACCGATGGTGCCCCTCGATGAAATCGACGCGCTGCTCGACATGGCTGACGGCATCTTGCTCACCGGCTCGCCCTCCAACGTGCATCCGAGCCACTTCGGCGAAGCGGTGCACGACGAGAGCCTCCCGCTCGATCCGGTGCGCGATGGTTGGACACTTCCGATGATCCCCCGCGCCCTGTCCCGCGGCATCCCGCTCTTTGCCATCTGCCGCGGATTCCAGGAAGCGAATGTTGCCCTGGGGGGCAGCCTCCATCAGGCCGTGCAGGAAGTCCCCGGCCAGCACGACCACCGCGGGCCCAACGATGACGCCCCTGCCGAAGTTCAATACGACTTCGCGCACGAAGTCGAAGTGATGCCTGGCGGCACGCTGGAGGCCATCCTGCAGGAGCGGGTGTTCCGAGTCAATTCGGTGCACGGCCAAGGCGTCAATCGCCTCGCACCGGGCCTTCGGGTGGAGGCACGTGCTCCCGATGGGCTCATCGAGGCGTTCTCTCTGCCGGGGAGCACCTTCAACCTCTGCGTGCAGTGGCACCCGGAGTGGCAGGCCTCAAGCAATCCCATCTCGACCAAGCTGTTCAAGGCCTTCGGCGCGGCGTGCCAGGCCTACCACGACCGGCGTCGCCAGCCTGCCCCTGATCGATAGGTTCGTCCTCCGTTTCCGCTCGCCGCATGCCGGGGCGTCCTCCCGGTCCACGTACGACAACAGGGGTGAACCATGGTGGCTCATGACAGCAGCTTCTCCTTCAGCGACCTCGAACAATGGCTCAACGATCGCCATGTGACTGAGATCGAATGCCTCGTCCCCGACCTCACCGGGGTCGCGCGCGGCAAGATCCTGCCGCGTGAAAAATTCACCGAAGACCGGGGCATGCGGCTTCCGGAAGGCATCGTGGCCATCGGGGTGACCGGTGAGTTTCCATCCGAAGGGCCTTACTACGATGTGATCCAGCCGACCGACCGCGACATGCACCTGCGGCCCGATCCGAGCACGGTCCGCATCGTGCCCTGGGCTGCCGATCCCACGGCACAGGTGATCCACGACTGCTTCGACCGGCACGGCACCATCATTCCGTACGCACCGCGTTCGGTACTGCGCCATGTGTGTGATCTGTTTGCGGCCGAAGGCTGGGCGCCTGTCGTCGCCCCCGAACTGGAGTTCTACCTGATCGAACGCAGCACCGACCCGAACCAGCCGCTGCGCCCACCTCGCGGCCGCAGCGGCAGGTCCGAAACGTCACGGCAGGCCTATTCGATCGATGCGGTCAACGAGTTCGACCCTCTCTTCGAGGACATCTACGACTACTGCCAGAAGATGGAGCTCAACGTCGACACCCTGATCCATGAGGTGGGTGCAGGCCAGATGGAGATCAATTTCTTCCACGATCATCCGCTGGGCCTGGCCGACGAGGTGTTCTTCTTCAAGCGCACGATTCGCGAGGCCGCGCTTCGCCACGAGATGTATGCCACGTTCATGGCCAAGCCCATGGCGCACGAGCCGGGCAGCGCGATGCATGTGCACCAGAGCGTGATCGACACCGCCACCGGCCGCAATATCTTCAGCAACGAAGACGGTTCCCCCTCGAAGGCTTTCTATTGGTACATCGGTGGGCTTCAGAAATACACGCCGGCGGCGATGGCGCTCTTCGCGCCGTACGTCAATTCATACCGCCGGCTCGCGCGATCCACCGCGGCCCCCATCAACATCCAATGGGGCACGGACAACCGCACGGTTGGCATTCGCTCCCCGGTGGCCACGCCCTCGGCACGCCGCATCGAGAACCGCGTGATCGGGGCGGACGCCAACCCCTACGTTGCACTGGCCGCCACACTGGCCTGCGGTTACCTGGGGATCAAGAACCAGATCGAACCTTCGGCCGAATGCAACGGCGACGCCTACCTCTCCGAATACCAGCTGCCGCGGTCGCTCAGCGAAGCCCTCGGCTGGCTGGCCGATGAAAGCGACCTGCATCACGTGCTCGGCAAGGATTTCATCACCGTCTACTCCGAGGTCAAGGAGATCGAACACAACGAGTTCATGCAGGTCATCTCGCCGTGGGAACGCGAACACCTGCTGCTGCACGTCTGAGCCAGGAGCTGTCATGACCCGTACCACTCGCCAATGGCAGGCCGCCGACGCCGCGCATCATTTGCACCCGTTCACGGATTTCAAATCGCTCGCCGAGAAAGGAACCCGCGTGATCACCCGCGGGGAGAACATCTACCTCTGGGACAGCGACGGCATCAAGATCCTCGATGCGATGTCCGGCCTGTGGTGCGTGAACGTGGGCTACGGCCGCCAGGAGCTCATCGACGCGGCCACGCAGCAGCTGCAGACCCTGCCCTTCTACAACTCGTTCTTCCAGACCACCACGCCACCGGCGATCGAACTGGCGGAATCGCTGGCCGAGGTGACGCCTTCGCAGTTCAAGCACGTCTTTTTCACCTGCTCCGGCTCGGAGGGCAACGACACGGTTGTGCGCGTCGTGCGCCGGTACTGGGATTTGATGGGTCAACCGAAGCGCGATGTCATCATCAGCCGCCGCAACGCATACCACGGCTCCACCATGGCCGGTGCATCGCTCGGCGGGATGAGCGGCATGCACAACCAGGGCGGCCTCCCGATCCCAGGCATCGTGCACATGGAGCAGCCTTTCTGGTTCGAGCATGGCCGAGGACACACACGCGACGAATTCGGCCTCATCGCCGCACGCTGGTTGGAGGACAAGATTCTCGAAGTGGGGGCCGATCGGGTGGCGGCCTTCATCGGCGAGCCCGTGCAGGGTGCGGGCGGCGTGATCGTGCCGCCGGACACCTACTGGCCCGAAATCCAGCGCATCTGCGAGCGCTACGGCATCCTCCTCATATCCGATGAAGTGATCTGCGGTTTCGGGCGAACCGGCCGCTGGTTCGGTTGCGAGACCTTCGGATTCAAGCCCGACCTGATGACCTTCGCCAAAGGCGTCACCTCCGGCTACATCCCGCTCGGAGGCGTGATGGTGGGCGAGCGCGTCGCCCGAACGATGATCGACCATGGCGGCGAATTCGCGCACGGCTACACATACTCCGGCCATCCCGTGGCCTGCGCCGTCGGGCTGGCGAACCTTCGGCTGATCCAGCGCGAGGGCCTGGTGGATCGGGTGCGCAACGAACTGGGCCCACACCTCGCGTGGCATTTCGCCGAACTGGCCGATCACCCGCTCGTGGGCGAAGTGCAAACCTGCGGAATGATGGGCGCATTGCAACTCGTGCGCGACAAGGCCACGAACACCATCTTCCATCCCTCGCTCGAAGTGGGCATGATGTGCCGCAGCCATTGCTTCGGCAACGGGCTCATCATGCGGGCGGTGGGCGACCGCATGATCGTCGCGCCTCCGCTGGTGATGACCATCGACCAGCTCGACGAAATGGCCGCCCTCATCCGCCGCTGCCTGGACCTGACACTTGCCGACCTGACACAGCGCGGCTGGGTCTAGGGTCTGTTTAGGGTCTGTCAAACACCACACAAGCAGGAGGCGTCATGGACACACCCATCATCGATTGGCATGCCCGCGCAAAGCAACAGGCTTACGACGGCCGTGCGCTCATCGGTGGTCAACGCATCGCCGCCCGGAATGGCGAAACATTCGACTGCCTGTCGCCACTGAACGGCCGCATGCTGACCACCGTCGCCCGTTGCCGCCAGGCCGACGTGGACGCGGCCGTCGCCTCCGCCCGCGCCGCGTTCGAGAGCGGCCGCTGGGCGCACCAGCCTCCCGCGGCACGCAAACGCGTGCTGCTGCGCTTCGCCGAGAAAATCCTCGCGGCACGCGATGAACTCGCATTGATCGAGACGATGGACATGGGCAAGCCTGTGCAATACAGCCGCAAGGTCGACGTGGCCTCCACGGCGCGCTGCATCGCCTGGTACGCCGAAGCGATCGACAAGGTCTACGATGAAATCGCCCCCACCCCCCACACGGCGCTGGCACTGATCACGCGCGAGCCGATGGGTGTGATCGGTGCGATCGTGCCGTGGAACTACCCGATGATCACATCGGCCTGGAAATTGGGGCCAGCGCTGGCCGCGGGCAACAGCGTGGTGCTCAAACCGAGCGAAAAATCACCTCTGACGGCCATGCGCCTGGCCGAACTGGCTCTGGAAGCCGGGCTGCCCGAGGGCGTGTTCAACGTGGTACCCGGGTATGGCCACGAGGCCGGCGAGGCGCTCGCCTTGCACATGGACGTCGACGGCATTGGCTTCACCGGCTCCACCCGCGTGGGCCGCAAGATGCTCGAATGCGCGGGCCGGAGCAACCTCAAACGGGTGTTCAATGAACTCGGCGGCAAATCTGCGTTCGTCGTATTCCCCGATTTTGACGATCTGCCCCGTGCTGCGCGCACCGTGGCCGGCTCCATCTTCTTCAACCAGGGCGAGTCCTGCAATGCCCCTTCCCGCGTGCTCGTGCATGAACACGTGGCCGACATTTTCACGGCAGAGGTGGTGCGAGAAGCTCCGAAATACCAACCCGACGACCCGCTCGACCCGGCCACGGAGATGGGCGCACTCGTCGACGACGGACAGCTCCGCACCGTGCTCGGCTACATCGAATCCGGGCATGCGGAAGGCGCGCGCCTGATCACAGGAGGGCGGCAGGCACGTGCCGACAGCGGTGGGTACTTCGTCGAGCCCACGGTATTCGATCACGTCTCGAACGACATGCGCATCGCACGAGAGGAGATCTTCGGCCCCGTTCTGAGCGTGATCCGCTTCAAGACCGAGGAGGAAGCCATCCGCCTGGCCAACGACAACGACTATGGCCTGCAGGCCAGCGTGTGGACCAGCCACATCGACCGGGCGCACCGCGTGGCCCGGGCGCTGCGCGCCGGCACCGTGCATGTGAACCAGTACGACGAAGACGACATCACCGTCCCGTTCGGTGGATACAAGCAAAGCGGCAACGGACGCGACAAATCACTCCATGCGTTCGACAAATACACCGAGCTGAAGACCACCTGGATTCGCATCAACAGCGCCTGATCCACCGCATGCGAGCTGGGCGACACCCCGCGGCCCGGCATCGCGGTATTTCGGGTCGGACCACACCTGCCGCCGCTTGCGCGCCCCGGGCAGGCCGTTCCACAACCCGAGCATATGGCGCGACACGCGCTGCCATGGTTCGCCCGTGCCGGCAACGCGTTCCATGTAGTCGACCATGCGCATCTCGACGTCCTCTCGGGTGCGGCCACCGGCGGGTTCGCCATAGAAGCGGGCATCCCAATCGGCCATCAGCCACGGGTTGTGATACGCCTCGCGCCCGAGCATCACGCCGTCCACATGGGCCAGGTGCGTAGCGATCTCCTCGTTCGTCGTCACGCCGCCGTTGAGCACGATAGTCAGGTGAGGAAACTCCCGCTTGAGCTGATGGACGAATTCATAGCGCAACGGTGGCACCTCGCGGTTCTCCTTCGGGCTCAGGCCCTTCAGCCACGCGTTGCGGGCATGCACGATGAACACCTCGCAACCCGCATCGGCCACCGTACCGATGAAGTCACGCACGAAGCCGTAGTGTTCCGTCCGGTCGATGCCGATGCGGTGCTTGACCGTCACAGGCATGTCCACCACATCGCGCATCGCCTTCACGCAGTCGGCAACGAGCGCCGGTTCATTCATCAGGCATGCACCGAACGCCCCGCGCTGAACCCGTTCACTCGGACAGCCGCAATTCAGGTTCACCTCATCGTAGTTCCATTGCGCGGCGAGCTTCGCACACTTGGCGAGATCCTCCGGCTCGCTGCCGCCCAATTGAAGCGCCACCGGGTGTTCCTCGGCATTGAAATCAAGGTGCCTGGGCACATCGCCATGCAGCAACGCGCCCGTGGTCACCATTTCCGTGTAGAGCAAGGTGTGGCGGGTGAGCAGGCGGTGGAAATACCGGCAATGGCGGTCCGTCCAATCCATCATTGGGGCGACCGACAACCGCCATGGGCTGTGATTTGTTGAGTTGGCTGTTTTCATCGATGGTTTACCAGTGCCCCCGTCCGCCTGGCCTGCTCCGGCAAGTCCGGCCAGTGCGACGACGTCGGATCGGTTTGGCCAGGATTATCCAGGGCGGTAGCGTTTCGTCGCTTGAGAACGTCGCCAAAACGACTCGTTTGTGCCGGCGGCCGTCTCCATGGTCTTTTTGGAACGAATGTCCGCAGTTGTGCCAGGGGTGGTCCCCTCACAGGGTGCCGATCTCACGCAGACTCAAGCACCAAAACACTCAAGGAGGTCAACGATGTACACGTCTCGCGTCCTTGTCAGCATCGCGCTTGCCTGGTTTGCCGCCAGCCCGAGCGCCGCAGCCACAGACAGCCTTCCCGCGTACGGTGCGGACCCGCAGCAGACATCCGTGTCCGGGCTTTCTTCGGGCGCCTTCATGGCGGTCCAGTTGCAGGTGGCCTACTCCCGCTCGATCATCGGCTCGGGCGTCGTGGCCGGCGGGCCCTACTATTGCGCCGCCAACAACATGGCGTTCGCGGGCATCTGCATGGGCCAGGTGCCCTTCTTCCCGCCCAATCCCTCCTTGATGGCCGACGCTGCGAGGAACTTCGCGAGCGCACGGCTGATTGATTCGCTCAGCAACCTGGGCAATCGCCGCGTCTATGTCTTCAGCGGCACCGACGATTCGGTCGTGAAACAGCCGGCCGTGGACGCCACCGTTTCGTTCTTCCAGCAAGTGGGCATCACACAGGACAACCTGAAGTATGTGAACAAGGTGCCCGCCGGGCACGCGGTGATCACGCCCGCCTATGGCAATCTGTGTTCTGCCAATGCCAGCCCCTACATCAGCCGATGTGACTTGGACAACGCGGGCTACGATCAGGCGGGGGCGCTGTTGCAGCACATCTACGGCACCCTCAATCCCCGTGTGGACACGCCCACCGGGCAAATCCTGACCTTCGATCAACGCTCTTACGCGCCCGCAAGCACCGGCATGGCCGAGACGGGGCATTTGTATGTGCCGCAAAGTTGCACCACGGCCAACGCCCACTGCAGAGTGCACGTGGCGATCCATGGGTGCCTGCAATCGAGCGAGTCGGTTGGCTCCCAGTTCTACACCGACACGGGCTACAACAACTGGGCGGACAGCAACAACATTCTCGTGCTCTACCCGCAGGTCAACAAGTCCACCACACCGTTCAACCCCCAAGGCTGCTGGGACTGGTGGGGCTATACCGGTGGGAACTACGCCTACAAGTCCAGCCCGCAGATGAAGGCCATCGTGAAGATGGTGAACAGACTCACGCAGCAACCGTGAGCCTGGTGCCTGCATCCGCGTGATCCTTGGAGCGGGCCCGAAAGAAGTGAGGCATTCGAAGGTTCGCTCCCTTCGCGACCAGGCGCCGAACCGCCGTGGTGGCCGCCTCAAACGTCGAGGGTATAGACCTCGGCGCCGAGGCGGTCCTGCCGGCTGCTGCCGGCGAGCGGGCGGTCCCATTCCGGAGCGGTCGCCGACAGGCGGGGCCTCAATCCCTTGACCATCACCGCCACCTCTTCGGACGAGGCGTCGAACTCTCCGACTTGCTGGTATTCGCCCGTGAACAGCAAGGCCGTGCGAGCCCCATCGGCGTCGATGATCACGAGATAGCGCGCAGGCGTTTGATGCATCGCAGCCTCCATTCACACACCCCATGAGTTTGCCAGCAACGTTGCACGATGCGCCTATTCCGCTGATAGCCAACGGCATGCCAAATGAAAACGATTCTCATCTAGACTGAGTCATCTCCACGCAGAACGCTTGCCATGCCGCCCACCTCTGCCTCAGGCATCACCTCTCGCCGGTTCACGGGCGTGGCCATCGTGCTGACCGGCATGGCCCTCCTGGGTCTGCAAATGCTTCCTCAACTGAGCGTCACGCTGAGCGACGAGGCGGTGCGCGCCGTTCAGGGCGGCGCGCTCTGCGCACTGGCCACCGCCTTGGGAGCACTTCCAGTGCTCATCACTCGAAGCATCCCCATCCGGATCGCCGACGGCATGCTGGGGTTCGGCGCCGGTGTGATGCTCGCGGCGACGGCATTCTCACTGGTGGTCCCCGGGCTGGCGGCGGCGAGCGGTCAAGGCTATTCGAAATGGGGTGCCGGCGCCTTGGTCAGCGCCGGCATGGTGCTCGGGGTCCTGATGATGCTGTGGCTCGACCGGGCCTGGCCGCACAGTCACGTCGACGGCACAGCCTCATCGGGGCGCCGTGTGGTGCCAGAACGCGTCCTGCTGTTCGTGACGGCGATCGTGCTGCACAACATCCCCGAAGGCATGGCCGTCGGAGTGGCCGCCGGCGCTGGCGCCCCGGGGGGCCGGCGGACTGGCCATGGGCATTGCCATCCAGGACGTCCCGGAAGGCCTCGTGGTGGCGCTCGCGCTGGCAGGTGCCGGCATGAGCCGCGGCAAGGCGGCACTGATCGGCATGTCGTCAGGCCTCGTCGAACCGATCTTCGCACTGATCGCCGCAGTGGCTGTCGGAACCTTTGGCGCGTTGCTGCCTTGGGGCCTGGCCGCGGCGGCCGGCGCGATGCTGTTTGCCGTCAGCCACGAGGTGATTCCGGAGTCCCACCGCAACGGTCATGAGACCGCCGCCACACTGGGCCTCGCGATGGGCTTTTGCCTGATGATGGTGATGGACACCGCGCTCAGCTGAACCCGTCAAGGCTGCAACGGCAGCACCTCCGGATTCACAGGCGTGGGCGGGCGCCCCGCATCCTTGCCGAACCCGAGCCCCGCAATGAGGTTGTCCACAGCCAGGTTCGCCATTGCCCGCCGCGTCGCAATCGTGGCGCTGGCGATGTGGGGGGTCAGCACCACATTGGGCACGGCCAGCAACGCCGGGTTCAGCTGAGGCTCGCCTTCGAAGACGTCGAGTCCGGCGGCGGCAATGCGCCCTGAGGCGAGCGCTCGTGCCAGCGCCTCGTCGTCCACGATGCCACCGCGGGCGACGTTCGTCAGCGTCGCCGTGGGCTTCATCAGCGCCAGTTCGGCCTCGCCGATCGCATGGTGCGACTCGGCGGAATACGGAAGCACCAGCACGAGATGGTCGGCACGTTGCAGCAGTTCGGTCTTGCTCACGTAACAGGCATTCAACGACGATTCGACCTCGGTCTGAAGCCGCGACCGATTGTGATAGATCACCTTCATTCCGAAGCCCAGCGCCCCCCGCCGTGCGATGGCTTGCCCGATGCGCCCCATGCCGAGGATGCCCAGCGTGGCACCGTGCACATCAGCCCCGGCCAAAAGTGTCAGCGACCACTTTTTCCACTCACCGCGACGCAGGAAACGCTCGGCTTCGGCCATGCGGCGGGCCGTTGCCATCATCAGCGCAAACCCGAAGTCTGCCGTGGTTTCCGTCAGCACATCGGGCGTGTTGGTGACGAGCACGCCCCGGGCGTTGCACGCCGCAAGATCAATGTTGTTGTAGCCCACGGCGATGTTGCTGACCACTCGCAACTGCGGGTTGGCCGCCAACACCTCGGCGTCGATGCGTTCGCTGCCGCTGATCAGGGCCCCACGCTTGCCTTTCAGGCGGGCGATCAGTTCGGATCTGGACCATGGCATGTCGGACGGATTCGCCTCGACATCGAAGTGAAGCCGGAGCCGCTCGACGACGTCGTCGAACACGACCCGTGCCACCAGGACGCTCGGGCGGGCACTCATGCGGTTGACACTCGGGAAGGCCGCGAGGCGGCTTGGCACAGGGTAAGGCTCATCGGGGGTACTCCTCGGTCGGTCAATTGAATTCTTCGCAAATTTGCTGCGTTGCAGCAATTAGGGGTTGTCAGGCGACGACTCCTGAGCAATACTTCGAGTCATGGTGCAGCGCAGCAAAGGCTGTATCAGCTTCCCTGAACGATACACACTGGAGATTCTCACCATGCTCACTGCAGAACAACTGGTTGCCGCTCACAAGGCCAATGTCGAAACGCTCTTCGGCCTGACCGAAAAGGCATTCGAAGGCGTCGAGAAACTGGTCGAACTGAACATGCAGGTGGCCAAGGCTGCCCTGGGCGAAGTGGCTCAAACCACCCAAGCCGCGCTGAACGCCAAGGATGCGCAGGAGTTGCTCGCCCTGCAAGCCGGTCTGCTGCAACCCGTGGCTGAAAAGGCCGCCGCGTACAGCCGCCATGTCTACGACATCGCCGCAGCCACCAACGCCGACATCAGCAAGGCCGCTGAATACCAGGCCTCCGAAGCCCAGAAGAAGTTCCTGGCCGTGGTCGACAACGCCGTGAAGAACGCCCCCGCCGGCACCGAAAACGCCGTCGCGCTGGTCAAGTCGGCCGTCGCCGCCGCGAACAACGCCTACGAAAGCGTGCACAAGGCCGCCAAGCAGGCCGCCGAAGTGGCCGAAGCCAACTTCCAGGCCGTGACCACCAGCGCCGTCAAGGCCACGCAAACGGCCAAGGCCAAGCGCGCCGCCTGATCAAAGTTTGTCTCGGTACCAGATCCGGTATCTTCGGGGCACCATGGCAACATGGTGCCCCTTTTTGTTGACACCCTTTGCGGCCCGGCTCAATGCGTTTTGGCGACGATGCGGTTGCGCAGCTCGGCCAGCGCCTCGCTCGCTGCCGCCCGCCCGGCCTGGATCGATTTGGCCCGAGACGTGAAATCGGCGCCGGACACGCCTGCAAGCTTGGGGCGAAGCACGAGGTCTGCTTCCCGCAGTTCGAACTGGTTGATGCTGCGGCCCATGATCGCAAAGGTCTGAAGCAGCATGCGCATCGCATCACCCGTGGGGTTGCCGTCAGGCACGGCGGAGATGTCCACGGCAATGACCAGGTCCGCCCCCATTTGGCGCGCGAAGCGCACTGGCACCGGCGACACCAGCCCTCCATCCACGTACTCGCGTGTGCCGATCTTGACGGGCTGGAACACGGCCGGTACCGCGCTCGAGGCCCGCACAGCGACACCGGGGTCTCCACGCTGGAACAGGATGGGATTTCCGTTGTCCAGATCGGTGGCCACGATGCCCAGCGGCACTTTCATCGATTCGATCGAACGCCCACCGGTTTGATCGCGCACGAAGCGCGCGAGCGCCTCTCCGCGGATCATGCCCCGCCCCGGGAACGCCCAATCCGTGAACATGGATTCGTCCATGCTTTGCGCCGTCGCGGCCAGCGCGCTGCCGTTCTTGCCGGAGGCGTACAGCGCTGCCACCACGCTTCCAGCGGAAGTGCCCACGATCAGGTCGGGCTTGATGCCGTTTTCCTCGAGAACCTGAATGACGCCGATGTGCGCAAACCCACGCGCCGCGCCGCCTCCGAGGGCCAGGCCGATGCGGGGCGGCTTGGGCACCTTCGGCACCGCCACCGGATCCGGATGAGGGAGCGGCGGGGAGCTGGCCGAAGATGTCGGCGGCGGCACGACGGTGGGGCCCGTCTGACATGCCGCCAACAAGGCACCGAGAGACAACGTGATGGCAATGCGCCATCGCCAGAGAGAGATGGAGGACCGGCTGGACGGGTGCATCGCAGGATTGTAAAAGCACAGTCGTTTAACGACTATGATGCCAAACTGGAATAAACAATCAACGAAAATGTACTTCGCATATATATAGAAGCTTTGTACATTGCCGCTCAGGTTCGGTTCAAGGCGCTGACTTGCGCCGCGAACACGCGACAATGGCGCAGGTGAACCGGGGTCTGTGGTCGTGCTGATGCATGGCTGCCCGGCTCAGCGACCTGCCCGAAAAAACTGAGAAGCCTGATGGCTTAATGCCTGACCGACCGCCCTGCACTGGGCCCGGCCCGCGTCGAGCTGATCATCTGATATCAACGAACCACTGCACGATGTACCAGTACACCTCCTTCGATCGCCAGTTCGTCAAGCAGCGCGCAGCCCAGTACCGTGACCAACTGGAACGCAACCTCGCGGGCACGCTGGGTGACGATGAGTTCCGTCCACTGCGGCTGCAAAACGGCTGGTACGTCCAACGGCACGCGCCAATGCTGCGCGTGGCCGTGCCCTATGGCGACCTGACCTCTCGCCAGATGCGCACGTTTGCCAAGATCGCACGCGAGTACGACCGTGGCTACGCGCATCTCACCACCCGCCAGAACGTTCAGTTCAACTGGATCCCGCTCGACCGCAGTGCCGATGTGATGGATGTGCTGGCCGAGGCAGACCTGCACGGCATCCAGACAAGCGGCAACTGCATCCGCAACACCACCACCGATTGCTTTGCCGGCATCGCACCCGACGAGATCGTCGATCCGCGCCCGTACTGCGAGGTGCTGCGCCAGTGGAGCACACTGCATCCGGAGTTCGCATTCCTGCCGCGCAAGTTCAAGATCGCCGTCAGCGGTGCCGCGGAAGACCGCGCTGCCACGGCCTGGCATGACATCGGACTGCATCTGCTGAAGAACGATGCGGGCGAGGTCGGATTCAAAGTGCTCGTGGGTGGCGGCATGGGTCGCACGCCGGTGGTGGGCACCGTCATCCGCGAATTCCTGCCCTGGCAGCAGATCCTCGTGTTCATCGAGGCCATCGTGCGCGTCTACAACCGGCACGGGCGACGCGACAACATGTACAAGGCGCGCATCAAGATCCTCGTGAAGGCCGAGGGTCCGAAGTTCATTGCCGATGTCGAAGAGGAGTTCAAGAACATCCTCGAGCATGATGTGGACGGCGCTGCTCACCTGATCCCGCAAGCCGAGTTGGACCGGGTCGCGCGCAGCTTTGTCGTTCCGCAGGGCGTGGCGCCACTCGTGTCCCAGTTCCATGTGCCGGCCGATGCGCCCGTGGCGTTCAAACGCTGGGTCGAACGCAACGTGCACCCGCACAAGGTCAGCGGCTATCGTGCCGTCACGCTGTCGCTCAAGCGCGCCGGCCAGGCGCCGGGCGACGCCACCGACACGCAGTTCGAGCAGGCCGCCGACTTGGCAGACCGCTTCAGCCACGGAGAAATCCGCGTCTCGCACGACCAGAATCTCGTGCTGCCGTGGGTGAGAGAAGACGAACTCTTCGCGCTGTGGGAAGCCGCAAAGTCTTCATCGTTCGCATCACCCAACATCGGGTTGCTGACCGACATGATCAATTGCCCGGGCGGCGACTTCTGCGCGCTCGCGAACGCACGTTCCATCCCCATCGCCGCCGCCATTGCAGACCGCTTTGCCGACCTCGACGAGCTCTACGACATTGGTGACATCGACCTGCACATGAGCGGCTGCATCAACTCCTGCGGTCACCATCACAGTGGGCACATCGGCATCCTCGGCGTCGACAAGGACGGCAAGGAGTGGTACCAGATTTCACTGGGCGGCTCGGATGGCTCGCGCATCAGCGGTGACGCCACACCCGGCAAGGTCATCGGCCCATCCTTCGCGGCCGATGAAGTGCCCGACGTCATCGAAGCCGTCATCGAAACCTACCGCCATCAGCGCGCTGCGAACGAATTGTTCATCGACACGGTCAAGCGCGTCGGCCTGGACGCCTTCAAGTCGGCCGCCAACGCCGCCCGTCGTTCCACCGCGAAGGCCGCCTGACCATGAAGTTCATCGACACCCACCACGACCAATGGCACACCATCACGGGCGAGGACGGCCCCGTGGTGACGCTCACTCCCACCGCATACAGCCTGTTGACGTTCGCGCAGTGGCACGCCATCCGCGCCCAATGGCCGCAGCATCTGCCCGTCGGCGTCTCCTTCGGCAACGATGAGGAGATCGAGTCGCTCGAGGAGGACTTGCCCCGCCTGTCCCTCGTGGCACTGCACTTCCCGAAATGGGTCGACGGCCGTGCATACAGCCAGGCCCGCATCCTGCGCTCACGCTACCGCTTCCCCGGCGAAGTGCGTGCCACCGGTGAAGTGCTCGTCGACATGATGGCGCTGCTCAAGCGCACCGGCTTCGACGCCGTCGTGCTGCGAGCCGACCAGGATCGCGCGGCCGCTGAACGTGCGCTGACGTTCTTTGCCGGCCACTACCAGGGTGACGTCGAAGACAACCGCCCCATTTTTGCGAGGAGCGGCACATGACGGCCATTGCGCTGTACGACCGCGTCACGAAGGGATTCGACGAGCGCGTCGCGCACGCCCTGGCGGTGCTGCAAGATGCTGCGCGCGATCACGCAGGGCACATCGTGCAGGCAACAAGCCTCGGCGCCGAAGACATGGTTGTCACCGACCTGATCGCCCGTCACGGCCTGGGCATCGCGCTGGGCACGCTCGAGACCGGCAAGCTGCATCCGGAGACGGTTGCGCTGATTCCCCGCATCGAGGAGCGTTACGGGCTGCCGGTCGAGGTGTATCGCCCCGTGGCGGATGCGGTGATCCACTTCGTCAAGTCGCACGGCGAAAAGGCCATGTACGAGAGCATCGACCTGCGCAAAGGCTGCTGCGGCATCCGCAAGCTCGAACCGCTGTCGCGCATGCTCGACGGCCGCACGGCGTGGATCACCGGCCTGCGCCGCGAACAATCGGACAACCGCGGCCATGTGCCGTTCGTCGAGCTCGATGACAAGGGCCGAGCGAAATACAGCCCGCTGGCCGACTGGACGTGGAACGACGTCTGGCACTACATCGCATTGCACAAGGTACCGTACAACCCGCTGCACGACGAATTCATGCCGAGCATCGGTTGCGAACCCTGCACCCGCGCCATCGCTGTCGGCGAGGATTTCCGCGCCGGCCGGTGGTGGTGGGAAGACGAAAAAGCCAAGGAGTGCGGCCTGCACGTCCACGAGGACGAGCAGCCGGCGCCCGCCTCTTCCCTGATTGGAGAACGCTCATGAACGCCCCGTTGACCGTGGAGCAATTGCTGCCCGAGCTCGACCACACTCACCTCGACTGGCTCGAGGAAGAGGCCATCTTCATCCTGCGCGAGACCGTCGCCGCGTTCGAGCGGCCTGCGCTGCTCTTTTCGGGCGGCAAGGATTCGTGCGTCGTGCTGCGTCTGGCCGAGAAGGCCTTCAAGACGCGCGGCGCCGATGGCGAGTTCAAGGGCCGCCTTCCCTTCCCGTTGCTCCACGTGGACACCGGCCACAACTTTCCCGAGGTGATCGAGTTCCGCGATCGCCGGGTTGCGGAAATGGGTGAGCGTCTCGTCGTGGGGCACCTTGAAGACTCGATCAAGCGCGGCACGGTGCGCCTGGCGCATCCGCTGGAATCGCGCAACGGCCACCAGACCGTGGCTCTGCTCGAAGCCATCGAGGAACACCGCTTCGACGTGCTGCTCGGTGGCGCCCGCCGTGATGAGGAAAAGGCCCGCGCGAAAGAACGCATCTTCTCCCACCGCGACAGCTTCGGCCAATGGCAGCCGAAAGAACAGCGGCCGGAACTGTGGACCTTGTTCAACACCCGCATCAAGCCGGGTGAGCACATGCGCGCCTTCCCGATCAGCAACTGGACCGAGCTCGACGTGTGGCTCTATCTCGCCCGCGAGAACATTCCACTGCCGAGCCTGTATTTCGCGCACCAGCGCCAGGTCATCCGCCGCAAGGGCCTGCTCGTGCCGCTGACGGAGGTCACGCCGCCGCAAGCGGGCGAAACGATCGAAACCGCCGAGGTGCGCTTTCGCACCGTGGGCGACATGACCTGCACATGCCCGGTCGAAAGCCCCGCCGCCAACGCCACCGACATCGTCGCCGAAACGCTGAAGGTCACCGTCAGTGAACGCGGTGCCACCCGCATGGACGACCGCACGTCCGACGCCTCGATGGAACGCCGCAAGAAGGAAGGATATTTCTGATGACTGCCACCCAAGCCGCTGCTTCCGCGGTCAAAGATCACCGCGCGCTGCGTTTCCTGACGGCCGGCAGTGTCGATGACGGCAAGAGCACCCTGATCGGCCGCCTGCTGTTCGACAGCCGCGCCATCCTGGCCGACCAGCTCGACACACTCGAAAAGCGGGCCGCTGGTGCGCCCATCGATCTGTCGCTGCTCACCGACGGCCTGGAAGCCGAACGCGAGCAAGGCATCACGATCGACGTGGCCTACCGCTACTTCGCCACGAAGCAGCGCAAATTCATCATCGCCGACGCCCCGGGGCATGAGCAGTACACCCGCAACATGGTCACCGCCGCCGCCGGCAGCGATGCGGCCGTCGTGCTTGTCGACATCACGAAGATCGATGTGAACGCCAAGCCGGTCGTGTTGCTCCCGCAGACCCGCCGCCACGCTTTGCTCGCCCACCTGCTGCGTGTGCCAAGCATCGTGTTCGCGGTCAACAAGCTCGATGCCGTTGCCGATCCGGAGACGGCCTTCAACACCACCCGCGAGGCACTGCTCGCCTTCGCCGCGCATGCGGGCATTGAAGTCGCCGGCATCATCCCGGTGTCCGCACTGCGTGGGGACAACGTGACGCAGCCGCTCGATGCCGCCTGGTACGACGGTCCGTCGCTGCTGCAGGTCCTCGAAAGCTTGCCCACCCTGCAAGAGCGCAAGGATGGAGACCTGCTCCTGCCCGTGCAATACGTGGCTCGCGAAGGCGAAGGCACGGGCAACCAGCCGCGCACGCTGTGGGGCCGCATTGCCCACGGCCAGGTCAAGGCCGGTGACAGCGTGCAACTGTTCCCGAGCGGCCAGCAAGCCGTGGTGGCCGAGGTGCGCCTCGCCGGCTCGGTGGTGGATGCGGCAAGCGCAGGCCAGTCGGCTGGCGTCGTGCTGGACCGCCAACTGGACGTCTCCCGCGGTGACTGGATCGGCACCCCCGGCACGATCGAGGAAACCCAGCGCTTCTCGGCGACGCTCGCCTGGCTCGACACCGAAGCGGCCGTCGTTGGCCGCAAATACTGGGTGCGTCATGGCAACCGCTGGGTGCAGGCGCGCATCTCCAGCATCGAAAGCCGCCTGGACATCCATACGCTCGAAACCATCGATGCCCACGAACTGGCCGTCAACGAGATCGGCCACGTCATCATCGAGACGCAACAGCCGCTGCCGGTGGAAGCCTACGACCAGAACCGCGTCGGCGGTTCGCTGATCATCGTCGACCCGACCAGCAACCGCACCAGCGGTGCACTCCTTGTCAAGGGCGCGGCGTAAGCGCATGGGAACCGTCGTGTTCATCGGCGCGGGCCCGGGTGCAGCGGATCTCATCACGGTCCGCGGCGCACAGCGCCTCTCGGCAGCCGACGTCGTGCTGTACGACGCGCTGACCGATCCGGCGCTGCAAGACCTGGCGCCCCGGGCCGTCTGGCACCACGTCGGCAAACGCGGCTTTCGCCCCGACAGCACCGACCAGACGGAAATCAATGACCTGCTGGTGCGCTATGCGCGGGAGCACGGCAACGTCGTGCGACTCAAGGGCGGCGACCCCAGCATCTTCGGCCGCCTGGAAGAAGAACTCGAAGCGCTGGCGAAAGCCGGCATTCCGTGCGAGGTGGTGCCGGGCGTGACGTCCGCGCTGGCCGCAGCTGCATTCGCGCAACGCCCGCTGACGCGGCGAGGCGTGGGCCGCAGTTTGAGCCTGACCACCGCAATGACACGCACCGGCGACATGGTCTCGAGCCGCACGGCCGACACGGAAGTGTTCTACATGGCGGGCAAGCAGCTCGCCGCGTTGTCGGCACGCCTGATCGAAGCCGGGTGGCCAGCCGCCACGCCGGTCAGCGTGGTTTCACGTGCCGGATGGGCCGACAGCCTGCAAAGCGAACACACCGTCGCCACGCTGAACGATGCGACCCTCGTGCACGCGGACCGGCCTGCCGTGGTGGTGGTGGGTGCCGGTGCAGCGGCACTTGACCCTTCCCCTGGTGTCATTGAAACCGCACGGTTGCCGCCCACCCGTTAAAATTCCACGTTTCGCCCCGAGCGACACCCCCACACCCTCACGTACAAACCCAATCCAGTCATGACCCACGTCGTCACCGAAGCCTGCATCCGCTGCAAATACACCGACTGTGTGGACGTGTGCCCAGTCGATTGTTTCCGCGAAGGCCCGAACTTCCTCTCCATCGATCCGGACGAATGCATCGACTGCGCGGTGTGCATTCCCGAGTGCCCGGTCAATGCCATCATGCCCGAGGAGGATGTGCCGGGCGAACAGCAGCACATGATCCAGCTCAACGCCGAACTGGCCAAGACCTGGCCCAGCATCACGAAACGCAAGGCGGCCCTGCCCGATGCGGACGAGTGGAAAGACCGCGCCGGCAAGCTGCCTGAGCTGATCAAGTGACCCATCGGGCCGACGGCCCAGGGGCTGAGGCTGCCGTTCACGAGGGGCTCTTCCGATGAATCCGATCGAGACAGACACCCTCGTGATCGGAGCAGGCCCCGCGGGCCTGTTCCAGGTGTTCGAGCTGGGCCTGCTCGAAATCGGCGCGCACGTCGTCGATTCGCTGCACGTCCCCGGGGGGCAGCTCATCGAGCTCTATCCCGATAAGCCCATTTATGACATTCCCGGCGTGCCCGCGTGCACGGCCCGGGAACTGGTCGACAACCTGCTGAAGCAGGTCGCCCCTTTCAAGCCGCAGCTGCACCTCGGGCAGGAGGTGTCTGCCCTCGCCCGCCAGGATGACGGACGCCTGCTCGTCGAAACGAGCGCCGGCACCCGCTTCCTGGTCAAGGCCGTCGTGATCGCCGGTGGCGTGGGATCCTTTCAGCCCCGTCGCCTGCCACTCGAAGGCCTTGACCGCCACTTCGATACGCAGGTATTCCACGGCTTGCGTGATGCACGTGCATTCGCTCGGCAGCATGTCGTCGTGGCCGGCGGTGTCGATGCGGCACTGGATGCCATCCTTGCGCTTGACGCCGCCGCTGAGGATCGCCCCGCCAGCATCACCCTGCTCCACCGGCGCGATGTGTTCCAGGCCGATGCGGCCACGATCGATCGTGTGCGCGAACGCATGGCCTCCGGCGCGATACGATTCATCGCCGGACAACCCACCGGATTCGAGGAAACGCCGCAGGGCCGGTTGGCCGCCTTGCAAGTGACGCATGGTGACGCCCAAGCGCTGCGCCTGCCGGTCGACGCCCTCGTGGTGGGATTGGGGCTCAGCCCCAAGCTCGGCCCCGTTGCAGACTGGGGCGTCGCACTGGACCGCAAGCAGGTGCTGGTGGACACCAGCACGTTCCAGACGAACATCCCCGGTGTGTTCGCCATCGGCGACATCGTCATGTACCCCGGCAAGAAGCGCTTGATCCTGTCCGCCTTCCATGAGGCCGCGCTCGCCTCGTTCGGCATTGCCGCACTGGTCTATCCCGACCAGCGCATCCAGCTGCAATACACGACGACAAGCACCCGGCTGCACGAACTGCTGGGCGTGCCGCACACCTGACGCTTCGTCCCGGCTCGGTCGCTACTTCGCCGGGTTTTCAGAAAGTGCTGCGACGCGATCCGGGGCATCCTCGAACAGGCTGAGCCCTCGCGAGCGTGCGCGCCGGGCCAGTGCCTCGGCGCCGGCGATGTTCATGTGATTCGCATCGAAAAAGGCAGGCACGCCGTCGATCTGCACCTGGCAGCCGTGCTCATTGCACAAGCCTGCGGTCGGCTCGACATAGCGAACACCAGGCACCTTCGCCACGACGGACTGCAAGACGCGGTTCGCAACCGCCGGCCCCTCTGCCCCGCGAAACTCTGCGGGGTACTGCCTGCCGAATACCGTGGCATAGACATACTGCTTGCCCACGCCGGTAAAAAACAGCGGCGACTGCCCCAGCACCACCACATCCGCACCCCGCCCCGTCAGCACGCGCAGGGTCGACTCCACCGCATCCGAAAAACCAGCTTGGCGCATGTACCAGTCCCAGCGGCCTGCAATGATGACCGTCTTCTCACGGTTGACAGCCGCCAGCACATCCTTCTGGAACTGGGCGCAGACATCAGGGTGCACCCCCTTGTCTGGCGTATCGAACAGCGGAGGACAAGCGGCCGACGACAGCTCGTGCACCTTGATGCGCTTTTCGCGAGCAAAGGCGGCCACGAACGGCGAATAGTGGGCCGCATGCGAATCACCCCACAGCACGGCTCCGGCGGCGCCGTTCGGGTCGCCCACATGGCACTGAGAAAAACTGGGACGGTACTTGATGTCCTTGGCTCCGCTGCCGTCACCATCGATGTTGTCAACAAAGCACCAGCCATTGCCGATGTTTGCAAACCGAATGCGCGACTGCGCCTCCGCGAATCGCTGGACATTGGGCCGCTCCGGCAAACCCTGCCCCGCCCAGATCAGGCCCGCTGCAGACGCCACCATGGCCGATGACAGACCGAAGGCCACACCATTGGCCCGAAGGCTCCATCGCCCAAGCATCAAGCGGGACGGCGTTTCGATCCAGCGCAACGATGCATGACCGAGCACCACGGAAGCCGCGATCGCTGCGACGGTCCATGCGGCGGAGTCTTCAAGCACATACTGGTGCAGCAACACCGTCAACGGCCAGTGCCACAGGTAAATGGAGTAGGAACTGTCTCCCAAGAACTGAGCCACCGGGTTGCAAAGCAGCCGAGAATGGGAATAGTTTGCCCACAACACCAGACCAGCACCTGCCACCGGAAGCGTTGCCAGATAACCCGGCCACGGCCCTTCGGAGCGCAGCAATCCCATCGACAATGCGATCAACAGGAGGCCGAGCGGCCCTGCAAGCGACCGCACACGCGCAGGACCAGAAGAGGCAAACATGAACACCACGCCGCCCGCGAGCATTTCCCAGGCGCGCGTGGGCAAAAGATAGAAGGCTGGGATGCGGTTCGTGAACGACAAGGTGGCTGACAGGCCCAGCGACACGGTCAGCAACACGACCAGGGCCACCGTGAGCGCCACCGGCCTTCGGAACAACCGCGATACAGCCATCAACATGACGGGGAACAGCAGATAGAACTGCCATTCCACGGACAAGGACCAGGTGTGCAGCAGCCACTGGTCGTACTTTTGATTCCCGAAGTA
>Ga0070661_100000644_pt1 | contig 25789 bp, 19 predicted proteins | sample KBSC43metaG_FD_64663 | JGI IMG/M metagenome (GOLD analysis project Ga0070661, IMG submission 64663) | Corn rhizosphere microbial communities from Kellogg Biological Station, Michigan, USA - KBS C4-3 metaG | ecosystem: Host-associated > Plants > Roots > Rhizosphere > Soil ... | reverse complement strand
TTGGGCAGGTTCGGCAATGCAGGTGGATCTTCCAGCTGGCCCGGCGGCGTCCCGACCACGCGAATATAGCTTTCCTTGCTCGAAATGAGCTGCGCCTGGGCCTGTTCGAGCTGACCGCGCGCGACCGACAGGCGAGCATCGGACTGCGCGACGTCGGTGCGCGTGAGGTCGCCGACCTGGAAACGATCCTTGGCAGCCTGGAGGTTGACCTCCAGCACCTTCACGTTTTCCTTGTTCAGCCCAACGATCGCCTCATCGCGGATCACATCCATGTACGCGCCGACCACGCCGACGAAAGTATCCGATTCGGTGCCGCGCAATTGCATCCGGCTCGCCTCGACACGCGTTTCCGCGCCTTTGATCGAGTTGCGCACGCGGCCGCCGCTAAACACCGGAACCGCGAGTTGCGCGCTCGCCTGAAGCTGGCGGTCGGGCGACAGCAAGCTGTTCTGGCTGCTGTTCAACGCATTCTCGGTGTAATTGCCGGAGACGCCGACATTGGGACGTCCCTGCGCCTTGGCGATCGGGACGTTCTCATCGGACGCACGGACGCTGGCGCGCTGCGCGGCCAGGCCCGGATTGGTGTTGTACGCTTTGACGAGCGCTTCGCGCAATGTGTCGGCGGCAGCCGGCACGACCGCAACGGCGGCCATGGCTACACCAGCGAGTAGGACGGAAACGCGCATCAAATCCCCATTTCTCTTTAAACGCCCTATTTCTTTCAAAAGGCGAAGCCCCGCGGCGCCGAAAACCCGGGCAGCGCGACGCAATCGACATCGGCGAAAGCGCGTAGCCCGAACGCTCCCTTGATCGTGCGCCCCGACGCGAGGCGCGATACCCCCCGCTCGCGCAGCCCGGTCGCGACGCGCCCTCCCGGCGCCACCTGGCCGACGAGCGAGTCGGGCAATGCCTCGACGCAACCGTCGACGACCAATACGTCGTAAGGCGCACCGGCTTGATGGCCCTGCTCGAGCGGTCCCTCCACCAGCTCGACATTGCCATAGCCCGCAAGCGCAGCGCGGGCGTGCGCGGCAAGATCGGCATCGCTTTCGACCGCGACGACCGAGCGCACCAGACCGGACAGCACAGCGGCGGTATAACCACCGGCCGCGCCGATCAGCAGCACCTGGTCGGTCGACTCGAGATAGGCTTCGGTCAACAATTTGCCGGTGGCGATCGGCAGATTGAGATAGCGGCCATTACCGACCGCCACGGCGGTGTCGCGATAGGCCAGCCGGCGCGTGCTTTCGGGCACGAACTTCTCTCGCGGAACCCTGGCCATCGCCGTCACCACACGCGGATCGTTGACCGCGTTGGTGCGCAACTGGCTCTGCACCATGGCATGACGCATCGTCTCGAAGCCGATGTCGTCGCCGATCGTCTCTGGCGCCAAATTGTTCATAGCCCGCCCAATCGCATAACTGTTTTATATATGCAACACACTTCATGCCGCTCGGCTGCTATATGGTGCGCCGCGCCGCACGCCAACCCGCAATAACGCATGGAATTATATGTGTCATATAAAGCGACTGTTGACTTGAGGCGGTCCGATGCGCAAAGCCCCGCGCCTTACCACGCCTTCGAGGCCCGTTGGCGGAGTGGTTACGCACCGGACTGCAAATCCGTTTACGCCGGTTCGATTCCGGCACGGGCCTCCATCATCGCGCGATATTGCCAAATGCGCTACTAGGCGGATTACGATGTTGATCTTCAGACGCGTTCAGTCGCTCGTGGTCGACCAGCGGTGTGGTTTGCGTCGTCCAACCACGAGTCCATGACGCGAGGCACGGCGTGAGATATCCTATTTGCCGGTGAGGATCCCGTGATGACGCGACGAGGCAACGCTACGAATAAATCTAGGTCGAATGAACTCGTGGCTGCGTCGGTCAGCGATCGCGGGTGGCGGCCTAAGTGGCCGATCCGGACGCTTCTCTTTGGCTTCACCATTTGCACAGGCGCTGCGGCTGCTGCTCTGGGGGCGGATAAGGACCCATGGGAGGATCTTGCCACAGGAAATCGGCAGGCCGATCAGGCAATTTCTCGATGTCTTGATCGTGCGAACAAAACGCCCGGCATGCTACCCGAACACTGCGTGCGGGCCGTTTATGACGCCTGCGAAAAGGCGCATGGCAATATGAGCCAGCGCGATCTGAACGAGTGCACGGCCTTTTCGCAAAGGGCATGGGAGAAACGGCTCGCGGCCATAAGGCTAGTTCTGTTCGGAGCTAAAGGCGCGGAGAGGCCCGACGATACAAATGCCAACCTGCGCAGGCAGCTTAGCGAGAACGAGCCACAATGGGATAAATGGAATGAACGGGATTGTGAAATACGAGCATCATTTTTCGAGGGTGGAACGGTGCAACCCTTTGAAAAGCAGATGTGTCTGTCAAGTCATGCCGCAGATCGAGCGCTTGAACTGGAATCATTTGGTGGCTGGTTATCTAGATAGGTAGCGTAAACTACTTCGCGCCTTTGCGGACGCGTAGTCAGGGTAGTTTTTTCCCCATCGACGCCTGCAGGACCGCATACCATTCGGCGCGCGTCCATTCGACTTTGAAGGCATCGCACGCCTCGCGAATTCGCTCGACGCGCTGGCTGCCGACGATGGGGATGACCCGCGCCGGGTGAGCCATCAGCCATGCATAGGTCGCCGCCGCCGCGGAGACGCCATAGTGCGCGCCCTTTCCCGCCAGCAACGCGGTAACCGGGCTGTCCTGGCCCAGCCTTCCTCCCCCTAGCGGCGACCAGGCAAGGACGGCGTGGTCGCGCGTCATCGCCAGGTCGAGCGTGCCGTCCCACAGCGGATCGGTGTGGAGCGGCGAGAATTCGGGCTGCGTGCTTGCCAGCGGAACCGTGAGGAAGCTTTCCAGCGCCGCGACTTGCGCCGGCGTGAAGTTGGACACACCGATCGCGCGCGTCTTGCCGCTGGCGATCATCTTCTCCAGCGTCGCAGCCAGTTCCTGCGGATGCGCGAGCAAATCGGGGCGATGGACCTGCCAGAGATCGACCTGTTCGACGCCCAGGCGACGCAGCGAGGCGTCGAGCGCGCGCTCGAGATAGGCCGGACTCGAATCGTAAGGCACGCCTGGGATGATCCCTCCCTTGGTCGCCACCACCATATGCGCGCGCAATTCGGGCGCCTCGCCCAGCACGCGGCCGAGCGCCGCCTCGGCATCGCCGAAACCGCCCGTTCCGTCGAACCCATAGATGTCGGCCGTATCGAAGAGCGTGATCCCGCTATCGAGCGCTGCCTCGATCAATATCCGGGCACCGCTGACGTCGTCACCGCGCAGTCGCCACATGCCCCAGGCAATCGGCGAGACGAGGATGCCGCTTTTACCAAGCGGCCGCGATGCAGCGGAAAGGCGTTCGATCATGGCCGCGCTCTTGCCACGAGCTTGAGCAAGCCGAAATGGCTTAGATTCTGTTCCAGTGAACTGAAACAGCCGGCACCGCTTCAGCGAAGCTGAAACCGACTCTAAAGAATCACGTCGCCCTCGCCGCCGGCGAGAATACGTCCCATCGCCTCGAACAAAGCGTCCATCGCCACCGGCTTGAACAACACCTCGTTGGCGCCCGCCGCGATGCAGCGTTCGCGCAAATCGATCGCGGTATCCGCGGTGACGACGATGATCGGCAGCTTGGCCTTGGCGTCGGGACGCGCACGGATGCACCGGATCGCGGTGATGCCGTCCATCCCCGGCATGCGCAGGTCGACCAGCGCCATGTCGAAATCGCGCTCGTCGATCAGTTTCAGACCGATCTCGGCGCTTTCCGCTTCGGTCATCGCCGCCCCTGCCACGTCGAGCATATCGGCAACGACGCGCCGATTCATCGGATCGTCCTCGATGAAAAGCACGTTCATTATAGCGGTCCCGTCGGGGCCGCGGCGTAGAGGGCATCAGATAGCATGGTTGGTCCCCCTATCTGCCTATGCGGCCCGACTATCAACATCTTCATCTTTCGCCACCGAAACGATCGTTTGGACCAATGCGGCGCCCGCAATTGGCTTGGCGATCAGTTGATCTACCCCTGCCGCGGTTAACCGGGTGCGGTCGGCGGCATCCGGGTTTGTCCATAGCAACGACATCGGCGCGCCGGTCAGACGCGCGATCCCGGCCTCTACGTCGCCGTCCATGGCGATCGTGGCTTCATCGGTGACGATCCGCTGGACGCCCCCCGCTGCGATCTTCTCCGCCGCTTCGTCGATCGAGCCGGCCGCGATCAGCGTCGGGAAACGCGGCGCGAACAAGGTCTTCAGCATCGCGCGGCTGATTGGGTTCTTGTCGACGATGAGCAGTGCCCTGCCATGTTCGTGCTCGGCCACCGCGGCTTCATCCTCCTCGACGCGAACCAGCGGGACCGCCACGGTAAAGGTCGATCCCTCATCCGGAACACTCGCCACCGTGACATCGCCGCCCAGCGCCCGCGCGATGTTGCGGCAGATCGCCAGGCCCAGACCTGTGCCGCCAAACTGACGCGTGGTGCCGGCGTCAGCCTGACGGAACGACTCGAAAATGAGTTCGAGCTTGTCCGGCGGGATGCCGATCCCGGTATCGCGGATTTCGATCGTCACGAGTTCGCCGTCGGCCCCCTGAATCACCCCCGATCGGACGTGAATATGTCCATTCTGGGTGAATTTCAGTGCATTGGAAAGTAGGTTGAATACAATTTGTCGCAAACGCGCCGGATCGCTCTCGATCCAGGGAGGCGCCTCACTGACGTCGAGTTCGAACTCGACGCCCTTCGCGGCAGCCTGATCCTGCCACATGCGAGACACGTCGCGCAGCATTGCCGCCAAGTCGACCGGCGCGCGTTCGATCGTCAGATTGCCGGTCTCCATCTTGGCGACGTCGAGAATGTCGTCGACCAATGCGCGCATCGACACGCCGGCACCATGCACCACGCCGATGCGGTCGCGCATCGCGGGATCGAGTTTTCGGTCGGCCAGCATGACCTGGGTCATTCCCAGGATGCCGTTAAGCGGCGTACGGATCTCATGGCTAGTCGTGGCGAGGAATTCGGTCTTGGCGGCTAGCGCCTTGCCCAAGGCTGCATTGCTCGCTTCGAGATCGATATTGGCGGCGCGCACCTCATTGCGGCTCCGCCGGATGGTGACCAGCCCGAAGCCGAGCATTCCGACGATGACGATCGCGCTGAGCGCCGAGCCCGCGAAAATCCAGGCCTGCGTGCGGGCGCGCGCTCGCTCGTAGTCGAGGCGACGCCTTGCCTGGTCGGCTTGCAGCTTGGCGATCTTGAGTTCCTGGTTCGCGAAATCGAACCGCGCCGCCATCAGCGCCGTGTTGGTCGACGCCGCGAGCTTGGCGATTTTGTCGTCGAGCTGCTTCAGCGCCTCGAGCTGCGTCAACGCATTTGGCTTGTCGCCGAGCGCGACATAGATCTCATACGCGGTCTTGTGCGCCTGCCATGATTGCGTATCGCTGGCGTCGCCCCAGCCCTTGAATGCTTGTTCGATCTGAGCGCGCGCTTGCGGAAGCTGATGGCGCTGCAGGCTCAATTGCGCCGCGACCGCGAGGACCTTCGCACGATCGTCCGATGCCCCGCCACCGGTTTGCAGCTCGCGAAATGCCTCATTGATCGTATCTGCCGCTGCATCGAGCCGCCCCGCGGCGAGTTCGTTGCGCGCGACGTTGCGCAAGATCGGCAGAATCAGCGAGCGGCCACCCAGCGACCGCGCCAGCGACAAGGCCTTTTTGAATTCGACTTCCGCTTCGGCATAGCGCTTGAGTTCGCGCAGCATGTCGCCGCGATTGTTGTGGAGCGATACGAGCAATTGCGGGTCGCCGTGATAGACGTCGAGCGCCTGATCGACATATTTAAGCGCGGCGGGAAAGTCGTTGGCGTCGAGATAGAGCGTGGCGATCGTGACCAGTACGATTGCCTGGCCACGCGTATCGCCGATCTTGCGGTAGATTTCGTTGGCCGCCTGCATGTCGGTCAGTGCGGCGGCGACATTCGCCGTCAGCGCATGGTAATTGCCCCGCGACAGCAATGCATCGGCGTGGAGCTTGCTGCCAGGCTGGGCACGCTCGACCAGGCTCACGGCTTTCTCGATCAAAGGGCCACCCTGATCGAGCCTGCCATAGCGCACATTGGCCTCGCCCAGCAGCCAGGTCGCGGTCGCGACATAGATCGCACCCTTGTTGCCCGGCATTCGCGCAGCGAGGTCGCGCGCCGCCTGCGCCTGCCTAATCGCGCCGCCGGGATCGGTCATCATCATGCCGCGCGCATCGCCAATCGCTGTCTCGATCTGTGTCGTGGACGGCGCAGCCTGCGCGAACGCCGCAACGGGCATCGCCAGAGCGAGCATTATCGCTGCGGCAAGGGCGCGGACGATGGTCATGACCGCGATCCTTGCCAGAGGGACGTTAAAGTGGCTTTAAGCGTGAAAAGCGCCGAGGATCTCGAATGGTCAGGCGAGGCGACGGAAAGCGGCGGCACGGAAGCTCGCGCGGGCGGAATCGACCAAAGCCGCGTCCTTATGGTCGCGCAGGAACTGGCGGAACGCCTCGATCTCGACCGGCCGGCTGATCAGATAGCCCTGGATCATGTCGCATCCCATGACGCTGAGCAGGGCCAATGCCGCTGGCGTCTCGACCCCCTCGGCGGTCACCTCCATTTCGAGCGCATGGGCAAGGTCGATGGTCGAGCGCACGATCAAGGGATCGCGATTGCTGCTCGTCAATTGCAGGACGAACATCTTGTCGATCTTGAGCTCGCGGGCCGGCAACTGCTTGAGATAGGCAAGGCTCGACAGCCCGGCGCCATAATCGTCAATGGCGATCGCGATACCGTGATCAGCGAAGATATTCAGATTGGCGATCGCGCTGCCCGGGTCGCGAATCACCGAGGTCTCGGTGATCTCGAAACCGAGCGGGACGCCAGCGTTACTGACCATTTCGCACGCGCGCTTCACGAACGCGGCATTGCTCAGCAATTGGCCGGAGATGTTGACGAAAATCGTGATCTCCTGCCCGTCGGCCCGGAGATAATGCTGGTCGGCAATGACCTGCTCGATCGTCCACAGCGTCAGCCGGTCGATATCGCGCGAAGCTTCAGCCAGCGGGATGAAGTCGCTCGGCAGAATCAATCCGCGGGTCGGGTGGCGCCAGCGCACCAACGCCTCGGCGCTCGCGATCTCCTGGCGGCGGACATGCACCTTGGGCTGGTATTGCAGGAACAGTTCGCCGCGATCGATCGCGCCCTTGAGTTCGCGCTTCAACGTAAGTTGGTCGACCATCGGGTCGACCAACGACAAGTCGCGCAAAATCAACTGGCTCTCGTTACGCGACTGGACCAGCGCGTCCTCGGCCTCCTCCGCCAGACGGACATCGTCCAGCGTCCCCGGCGGCCCGGCGGCGATACCGATCGCGAGGTCGATATGGTGCCGTTCGCCGTCGAGGTCGAACGGCTCCGCCAGCGCCGTGCTGAGATGGTGCGAGAATTCCTGGAGTTCGGCGGCGTCGGCAACGCAGGTTTCCACCTCGACCGTCCAGCGACCGATCACCGTCGCCACAACCCCGGGCATCGCGCCCGCGATTCGGTCGGCGATATCGAACGCGATGTCGTTCGACCGCGCGACGCCGAGATGCCGACGCAGGAATGCCTGATTGGTCATTTGCGCAAGCGCTTGAACAGCCCAGGGTTTGGTAGGGGAAACCTGCGCGAACGGCGTCGCGGCGCCGCGCATACGACTCCGCGATGTCGACGAAAGGCCGGTTTGGCCAACCGGTTCTTCGGCCGGGCTGATCGGGGTGTGGTCGCGCGCCATCATCGCCCTGCTACCCCAAGGGCCTGAAAGAACTCTTAAGCTCGCAAGCGTGAAGCTCAGGGAAAACACGTAACTGCCCGGAATCGCGATTGCTTTTGAGTTAAAAAACTATTAAGAATTCGCTCGTGCCCGGGGTGGGCGCATTAGGAGTAAAACAATGCTCGCGTTTCTCATTGCGCTGATCCACGGCGACTCGATTCGTCCCTGGTAAAGCGATTTAGACGACCCGCTTCCTGCCGATTGGTTTGTTGATTCAACAAGTTGACGGTGGAGGCGGGTCGCTCTGTATCTGGGCGGCTGGCTCTCTCGCCGCATCGCCGTCGCGACCGAAAGTCGCGTAAAATTAACCTTTTATTAACTTTTCCGAATCGGGCGCTAACCATTTCGCGCGGTCGCTATATCCGCGCAAAAAAAGCTGTCCGTTGCGCAAGGCGTTTGTCAGCCGGCGCTCGGCGCTCCTTCCGACCAACCGCCACCAATCGCCTTGAACAAGGCAACCGAAAGCTGCCGCAGCTGCGCATCGCTGTCCGCCAGGTTCTCCCTCGCGCGCAGAACGTCGACCTGCGTATTGATGACCGTATCCTGCGCAACCAGACCGGCCTGGTACCGCGCCAGGTCGGCGGCGGCGGTGCGGTCGGCATCGGCCAAAGCCTGACGCAGCAGCGCGTTGCGGCGGCGTTCGGCGTCGATCCTGCTCAACGGATCCTCGACGTCGCGCAGCGCCTGCAGCACCGTCAGACGATAATTCTGATAGGCTTGCTCGCGCTGTTCCTTGCGGATGCCGACCGTCGCCTTGCGCTTCCCCCAATCCAGCAGCGGAAACGTCGCCTGTCCGGTGCCGGTCAGTTGCAGGCTGTCGCCTGCAAACAGGCTGCCAAGCGAGGTGGAAATGAGTTGCGCCATCCCGGTCAGGCTGAACTTCGGGTAGAGGTCGGCGACGGCAACGCCGATATCGGCGGTGGAAGCGGCCAGATTGCGTTCGGCCGCGCGGATGTCCGGACGGCGGCGTAACAGGTCACTGGGCAAACCCGCCGGGATTTGCGGCGTCGGGACCAATGCAGGCAGCGGCCCGGACAATTCCGCCATCAAGGCTTCCGGCGGCTGCCCGACCAGCACGCCGAGCGCGTGCTTGCGGACGTCGAGATCGGCCTTGAGCGGCTCCAGGCGCGCCCGCGTCGCGGTGATGTTGCCATTCTGCCGAGTGACGTCGATCGACGGCGTCAGGCCGACCTTGGCGATATTCGAGGCGATCTGTAGCGCCCTGCTCTGCCGTTCGATCTCGCTCTCGATCACGGCGATCTGTTCCTGATCGAGACGAAGCGCGAAATAGGCATCGGCGACTTCGGCCGCGAGCGTCACCGCGGCGTCGCGCCGGTTCCACTCGGCTGCCTCGGTCCGCGCCAGCGCCGCTTCGACGCCGCGACGGCCACCGCCGAAGACATCGAGCTCCCAGCTCGCGTCGAAACCGACCGCGAAGGTCTTGATGCTGTCGCCGGGCAAGGCGACTCCCGAAGGCGGCCCGCTGTTGCCGCCGCCCGAAAAGGCGCGCGCAAGCGTGGCGAAGCCGGCATTCTTGCTGAACTTGACGTCGGTCGCATTGGCATCGGCGTTGACGAGGGGTTTGTATTGCGCGCGCGCCTGGATCTCGCCCAGCCGCGCCTGACGCACCCGGCTGGCCGCGGAGGCCATATCAGGATTGTCCTTGAGCGCGCGGCCGATCAGATCGGTCAGCTTGGGATCACTGAACGCCTCCCACCAATGCGCCGGATCGATTGCCTGGCCGGGAGGCGGCGCGCCTTGCGGACCGGCATAGGTCGCCGGCACCGCCAGATCGGGCTTGGTATAGTTGGGACCGACGGTGCAGGCGGCGAGCGCCAGCATCGAGACCAGCAGGATCGGTTTCTTCGACATCATCGTCTTCGGCATCGTCAATGTCCCATTCCGCCGCTCGCGCCCTTGCCCGAGTTCATGAAGATGATCACCGGCAGCAAGATCAGGATCAGCACCATCAGCGACCGGAAGACGTCGAGAAACCCGAGCATCGCCGCTTGCCGCTGCACTTGTTGATAGAGGATCGCCTGGGGCAGCATGGTCGGATCGCCCAATCCGCCGAACGCGCCCTGCGCCTTGGCCAGCCAATCGGTATAATTGGGATCGAGCGGATTGAGTTTCTGGACCAGTTCGGCCTGGTGCCGCTGCATGCCGCCGGCCAGCATCGATTGCGCGGCGGAGATGCCGATCGATCCGCCGAGGTTGCGCGCGACGTTGAGCAGGCTCGATGCCTGGGCGGTCTTGTCGCGCGGTAATCCCTGATAGGCGACCGCGTTGATCGGCACGAACAGGAACGGCAGTGCCATCGCCTGATAGAGGCGGCCCATCGCGGCATCGGCGAAGCTGATGTCGGGACTGAAATGCGACATGTTCCACAAAGCGGCGGCTTGCACGAACAAGGCCCCGCCGAGCAGGATCCGGGCGTCGACCTTGCCGACCATTCGCCCCGCAAACGGTACGGCGACCAATGTAGCGATACCGCCCAGCGTCAGCGCCAGCCCAGCGTCGAACGAGCTGTAGCCCATCACCTGCTGCAACATCTGCGGGATAAGCTGGGTCGTGCCGAACAGGATCAGGCCGGTAATGCCCATCACCAACAACGTGATCGCGAAGTTGCGATTGGCGAGCAAGCGGAGGTCGACCACCGGGTCCTTCTGCCGGAGTTCCCAGAAGATCAGGGCGAGGAAACTGAGAAACGACGTCGCCGCGGTGAACACGATGAAGCCGCTGGCGAACCAGTCCTCACGCTCGCCACGATCGAGCGTCAATTCGAACAGGCCGAGGGCCAAGGCGACCAGGATGACGCCGACATAGTCGATGCGCAGCCCACCCGCGAGTTTGCGCTGGCGATCGGCCTTCACCTGCTCGGGCTCATCGACGAATATCTCGGTGAGGAACCAGGCGCCAATCCCGACCGGCACGTTGATCAGGAACACCCAATGCCAACTCGACGTCTCTGTGATCCAGCCGCCCAGCGTCGGTCCCAATACCGGCCCCACGACGACGACGATCGCGAAGGCGGCGATCGCCATACCGCGTTTTTCGGGCGGGAAGCTGTCGATCAGCATCGACTGCTCGACCGGCGCGAGCCCGCCCCCGCCTATCCCCTGCAGCACTCGCGCGATGACGAGCGTCGTCAGATTGGGCGACAGGCCGCAGATCAGCGAGGAGATCGTGAACAAGCCGATCGAGATCAGGAAATAGCGCTTGCGCCCGATCGCATCGGACAACCAGCCGGAGATCGGGATGACGATCGCATTGGCGACCAGATAGCTGGTCAGTACCCAGGTTGCCTGGTCGGTGGTGATCGACAGGCCGCCGGCGATATGGTCGAGACTGACATTGGCGATCGAGGTGTCGAGCACCTCCATGAACGTCGGCAGCGAGATGATCGCGACGATCAGCCAGGGATTGTATTTCCCCGCCGCCGAGCGGCTGCTGTCCCAACCGCCCTGCCCCGCGGGTGATCCCGCGCCGGCTTCGGCCGCGGCGCTCGCCACCTCAGCGGACCTTGACCGTCGGGATTACCGACATGCCGGGTCCGATCGGATAATTGCGCGGATCGGGATTGCCGATGCCGACCAGGAAGGTGATCCGCACCGGCACGCGCTGGACCACTTTCACATAATTGCCGGTCGCGTTCTGCGGCGGCAGGATGGCGAAGGCCTGGCCCGCGCCGCGCTGGATCGAATCGACTCGGCCCTTGAATTCGACATCGGGATAAGCGTCGACCTTGATCGTCACCGGCTGGCCGATCCGCATGTTCTTGAGCTGGGTTTCCTTGAAGTTCGCGGTGATCCACATCGTGTCGGGCACGATCGCCAGCAACTGGCTGCCCGGCGCGACGTAGGAGCCCTTGTTGACCTGACGATTGACCACTTGGCCCGAGACGGGAGCGACGAGGCGCAGATTGCCAAGGGTGACATTGGCCTGGGTGACTTGGGCTTGCTTGGCGGCGATCACCGCACCAGCGGCGTCGACCTGCTTGCGCGCTACGGCGATCTGCGCGTCGGCGCTGGCGATCTGGCGCTGCGCGGCGTCGGCCTGCGCCCGGGTCGAATTGGCGTTGGCCCGCGCCTGGTCGAGCTGGGTCGCCGCAACTGCCGAGCGATCGATCTTCGCCAAATTCTGATAGCGGGCGAGATCCTGCGCTGCCTTGACCGCGGCGGCGAGCGGGGCTTGCGCTTCGGCCGCGGACTGGTTGCGCGTGGCGATCGCGCTGCTGACCTGGGCCTGCGCCTGTTGCAGCTGCGCCTGCGCCTGATCCACCCCGGCGCGGGCTTCGGCGAGCTGCGCTTCGGGTCCGGTCGGTTTGATCACGGCAAGCAACTGGCCGGCATTGACGTGGCGATTGTCGAGGTCGGCGACGTCGATCAGCGTTCCCGCGACTTCCGGCGCTATGCGGACGATGTGCGCGTCGACGAAAGCGTCGTCGGTCGACTCGAACTGGCGGGAGTGGAGGTAATAGAGCGTGCCGCCCACCACCGCGACGCCGGCCACCAGGATCAGCACCCAGAAGAACGGCCGGCGATAGATCGGCGTGCTGTCCTTGGTCTTGGCCCCGGCATTGTCATTGTCCTTGGTCTCGCCACCGGCGTCGAGCTGATCGGAGGCCGCCCGTGGCTGGGTATCGTCGCTCATCGCGTTTCCTTTGCTTCCGCCGTCAGGGCATCGAGAATGGCGTTGGTGTTGGCGTGGATCCGGGCGCGGATGCGCTGCGCCAGCGCGTCGCCGATCGTTTCGATTTCAAACAGGTGAAGTGCCGAGGCGCGGGCCGACCGCAGGACCAGGACTTGCCCGAACAGCATCAGGCCGGTGACGCGCGCGTCCTCGGCGTCGTCCATCCCGGTGGCGATACAGATGAACCGGATCAATTTCCGCATCATCTGCCCCATCGGACCATCGAACAGCCGCGCGAATGCGGCCGTCGGACGCATCTGTTCGCGGACGATGAACAAGCTCCAGCTTTCGGTCTGTTGCGCCATCATCTTGTCGAACAGCGCGTCCAGCATGCCGTGGAGGGCCAGACGCGCACCGGCCGCGTCGCCATCGGCGACTTCGACCAGGAGAGCCGAAGACATGCCCTCCGCCATTCTGCTCGAAATATGATCCGCGGCGGCGAGGTAGAGCCCTTCCTTGCCGCCATAATGATAGGTGATCGAGGACATCGCGGTCCCCGCCGCCGCCGCGATTTCCCGCGTGCTGGCACCTTCCAGCCCATGCTTTCCAAACGCTTCGACCGCGATATCGAGGAGTCGCTGCTGAACCACGCGGCGTTCAATTAGTTCGTTCGAACGAACAAGCAACCCCTAAATGAAAGGGAGAGCAAAATTCGCTCTCCCCTCCCCGCGTTCAGATGGTCGTCAGCCGACGAATTGCAACAGGATCCAATACAGTCCGCCCGACAAGATCATTGCCGCCGGCAGCGTCAACACCCAGGCGAGCACCATGTTCCTTATGGTGCGGAATTGCAGGCCCGCGCGATTGGCAAGGCTGGCCCCCGCTACACCGGACGTAAGGATGTGCGTTGTCGACACCGGCACCGCCATCCTGTCCGCGAACGCGATCGTCAGACCCGCGACCAGTTCGGCCGCTGCGCCCATACCATAGGTGAGGTGCGTCTTGCCGATCCGCTCTCCCACGGTCTTCACGATACGCCGCCAGCCCACCATGGTGCCCAGCCCGAGCGCGACCGCGACCGCCAATTTGACCCAGATCGGGATATAGCGCGTGCCCTGTTCGAGATTCTTCTGATAGCCGTCGATCGCCTTGAGTTCGTCGGGACGGAACCGCGAGCCCACGTCCTTGGCCTTGGTGATCAGCTTCGACGTGTCGAGCACGAGGTACATGTCGTTGCGCAAATTGCCGGTCGCCGCGGCCGGGATGTTGGAAATGGCGCCATAGCCCTGGATGCGCTGACTGATATCGGCCGACAGGATAGTGATGGCGCCATAGACCCGCGCATCGTTGGCCTTGCGCTGCTGGAGCGCGGCAACCAACGTGACACGCGCGTCGTCAGTGCTGCGATCGGGCGTGCCAGCCCTTGCCGCGAACGGCGCCACCCCGGTCTTCGCCGTCTCGATGAACGCGGCCGTCGCGCTGGCCGGCATCGTGCGATTGAGCGCATAGGCGGTCGGCGCGCAGCCGATCAGGATGAGCATGATCAAGCCCATCCCCTTCTGACCGTCGTTCGAACCGTGAAAAAAGCTCACCAACGTGCAGGTAAAGATCAGCAGCGCGCGGATCGGTCCGGGCGGCGGCGCGTCTCCGACCGGTTCCTCATAGAGGCTGGGCGTGCGGATCACCGCTTTCATCGCGAACAGCAGGAGGAACGCGCAGACGAATCCGATCAACGGGCTCCAGAACAAGCCTGAGAGCACGCCATAGGCCTGGCTCCAGTCGACACCGGCGGTACCACCTTTCGAGCCGGAGGAGATGAGCTGGTTGGCGAGACCGACACCCAGGACCGAGCCGATCAGCGTATGGCTCGACGAATTGGGTAACCCGACATACCAGGTCGCCAGGTTCCACAGCACCGCGGCCAACAATAGTGCGAAGATCATCGCATAGCCGGCGCTCGACCCGACATGCAGGATCAGGTCGACCGGCAACAGCGTCACGATCGTATAGGCCACCGCTCCCGACGACAGCAGCACGCCGAGGAAATTGAACGTCCCGGACCAAATTACGGCGAGCGGCGCGGGCATCGAATTGGTGTAGATGACGGTGGCGACCGCATTGGCGGTATCGTGAAATCCGTTCACGAACTCGAAGCCCAAGGCAATCACCAACGCAACGATCAGGAAGGCGAAGACGTGTGTCGCCATCTGCTCGCCGACATGGCTGGTATCGACCAGGATCGAATAGCCGGCATAGCCGAGCGCGCCGACGATCAGCGCCGCGAAGACGAATTTCGCGATCGGGTGGTTGGGCTGATCGAGTCGCGGTCCCCGGGAGATCGGGCCGGGCTCGGCCACAAAAGGCACTTGGCTGGAATCAGCCGTCAAGTCGGTAGCCATGTCGCCGCCCTGCACGGATCGTGTGACAAGCTTGTTACAGCGCTGTCCCGTTGCGGGGCGGCATTGCCGATTTCTTCATAGTCGCGCCGCTAAACCGCCCCCGATCGATATCGATTCGTCAAGGGATGCGCATGCAGGAAAACAGGTCATTCGTGATCACGCTGGTGCTCGCGATAATGTCCGGCGCCTTGATCGGATTGTTCGCGTTTGGCCTTGGCGGCAAGGGCGCTCAGCCGGTGGCCGCCACGAGCGTTTCGCCGGATGCCGATGTCAGCGCCAGCGCTGCGCCGTCAGCGCCTTCGCCATCGAGCCCGACGCCTCAGTCGATGGCCCCAGTCCAATATGATGATCCCAATGCCGGCGGCGCTCCCGCCGCGACGCCCACGCAGGCTGGTCCGGCTCATCGTCCTGTTTTGTCGTGATCAGCTGCGGCGCGACGCCGCGAGGCCGATCCAGCTCAACACGCCCGCCGCCGCGAGATATAGGCCGACCCATCCGAGCCCACGCGCCGACAAGGCCTGCGCCGCGAACGGTGTCAGCGCGCCACCGATCACGCCGCCGACGTTGAACGCGATCGATGCCCCGGTATAGCGCACGCGCGCCGGAAACTGATCGGGCAGCCATGCGCCGACCGGCCCATAAACGAATCCCATCACGAACAAAGCGAAGGCCAGGAACATGCCAGCCAGCGCCAGCGGCCCCGCCATCAGCGGCGCGAGCAAGACGCCTGCGACAACCGTTCCCGCGCATCCCCACATCAGCACCGTGCGCGGGTTCGACCGGTCGCTCCACCAGCCGGCGAGCGCGATGCCGGCGGCCATGAACAGGATCGCGACGAGTTGGACGCCGAGGAACGCCTGTTTGGCATGCCCCAGCTTGGTCGTGCCATAGCCCAAAGCAAAGGCGGTCGCGATGTAGAAGATCGCGAAACACGCCACCACCGCCAACGTCCCGCGCACCACCGCTCCGAGATGCTCGCGCGCCATTTCGCCCAACGGAACGCTCGGCGGTGGCCCCTCCGCGAGCACGCGCCTGAACGCCGGCGTCTCGCTCACCTTGAGCCGCACCCATAGTCCGAGCCCGACCAGGATCGCGCTGGCCAGGAACGGCAGCCGCCATCCCCAGTCGCGGAACTGATCGGGCGTCAACGTCACGCCAAGGATGAGGAACAGGCCATTGGCCGCGATGAACCCGATCGGCGCGCCCATTTGCGGCGCGGTCCCGAACCTGCCGCGCCATCCCTCCGGCGCATTCTCGACCGCCAGCAGCGCGGCTCCGCCCCACTCGCCGCCCAGCCCGAATCCCTGGCCAAACCGCAGCACGCACAGCAATAGCGGCGCCCACCAGCCGATCTGCTGATAGGTCGGCAGGAAGGCGATCAGCAAGGTCGAGGCGCCCATCAGCATCAGACTGGCGACCAGCGTCGACTTGCGCCCGATCCTGTCGCCGAAATGGCCGAACACCGCCGCCCCGACCGGGCGCGCCACGAACGCCAGCCCAAAACTGGCATAAGCCGACAGCAATTGCGCGGTGTCGGAGGTCGATGGGAAAAACAACGGCCCGAGCACCAACGCGGCGGCGGTCGCGTAGATGTAGAAGTCGTAAAACTCGACCGAGGTGCCGACCAGGGCGGCGAGCAGGATGCGGCGATTGGCGATGATCGGGTGCATGCGCCCACTGCACGCAGCCTGCGACAATTTGCAACAATTGCGACATTGCGCTGCGACAAAGTGCGCCTATCTAAGCCTTGCCGCGGAGAGTTCTTCCCCTTGCTTGCCGCGGTTTGTTCCGGCCCCCTCCCCCTGTGGGCCGGTCCTCCCTGAACTACGGGGCGGTTCCACCTGCGGACCGCCCCCTTTTTTTTGCCCGGTGCGGTTGCGGACTGCCCCGGCCGATGATCGCGCTCGATTTTTTAGCGTTGCGACATTTTGATACAGCAATGACACGCCGGTGCGACAAATCGCGCCCAGAGCGCCGCTCGCGGTAGGCCCCTTGCATGCCGCGAGCGCCGGTTCATCCCCATGTACCGGCTCTTCCCGAACTGCGGGGCGGTTCTCCCCTGAACCGCCCCGATTTTTCGGGATCAATATTGGCCGTATCGCCCGCGCACCGATGCCAACAGCGTCGTCGGATCGTAGCCGACGCCATCCTTGAACACCGTCTCGACAGTCTCGATGTCGGCGATGCGCCGCGACGGATCGCCTCGCACGACCAACAGGTCGGCGTGCTTGCCCACCGCGATCGAGCCGATGCGATCGGCCAGCCCGAGATAGGTCGCTCCGTTGAACGTGCCGATGCGAATCGCCTCGAGCGGGGTGAAGCCGGCATCGACCAGCAGTTCGATCGCGCGCTGGTCGCCGAACCCTGGCAGGACGTGGCCGTCTCCGGTGGGGTCCGGTCCGGCCAGCAACAGGCCGCCGGCGGCGGCGAAGGCGCGCTCCATCGCCAACTCGTTGGTCCACAATTTGGCGAGCGCCGCCTTGGCCGCATCGCTGCGGCGGCCGACCCGGGCGAAGCCATAGAGATACGCCGTGCGCGCTTCCGTCGTGAGCAACTCCAACTGGCGGGGAGGAAGGATTTTGTAGGATGGCGACGCATCCTCGAACACCGGCAAGGTCGATGTGACCGCGACTCGCCGGTCGACCAACAGCTTGATCAGCGCCGCGCCCGCCGCGCTGCCCGGCGTCATCGCCGTCAGGGTGGGATCGCCGCCGCTATCCGGGCATGTGTCCGACGCCTTGCCCGGGTCGAGCTGCGTATTGACGAAGAAACCGTGTTCCAGGTCATCGATCCCGAGCGCGGCTGCCTCTGGATACGTGACCGAACACAAGTGCCCGGTGAGCTTCAGGCCGCGACGATGTGCCTCATCGATCGCCGCCTTCAACTCGTCGCGAGTGATGTTCATATAGGCCTTGAACGACGTCACACCGTGGTCCGCCCAGAAGGCGACGACGCGGCGAGCATCGTCGGCGTCTTTCAACCGCTGCATCTGGATGAATGGGCTGCTGGCGCCTTCGAGATACGGGCCGGTCACGTCCATGTGCGGGCCTGGCAAGTCCCCGCGATCGATCGCGCGCTTGATATTGACATCGGTGGCCGGCTCGACCGCGCCGGTGGTGCGCATCGTCGTCACGCCCGCTGCCAGATACATCCGGGGCGAGCTGAACGCCATTTCGGGCACCATGATCGGCGGTTCGGACTTGCCGTCGGACGCCAAATTGGGCCGCGCGGCATAATACATATGGTCATGCATCCCGACGATGCCCGGCATCGCGGTCTGGCCAGTCGCATCGATCACGCGATATCCCGCCGGCACCGGGTCGCCGCCGGCACCGATCGCCGCGATCCTGCCGCCATCGATCAACAGCAGTCGGTCGTCTTGAGCCGGTGCGCCAGTGCCGTCGATAATTCGGACATGGGTAAGCGCGATCTTGACCTCCCCATATTTGACGAAAGGTGCGACCGCTTTGCCAGGTGCGGCTGGCGGCGGCAGGATCGCGGCGGCCATGTCGACCTTCGCGGGTGAGGAGGCGGCAGCCAACAACAACGCCGTCAGCGGAATCAACCGTCGCGTCACCCTGCCTCCCATCGCTATCGTTGCGCCCACGATGCGACGTTCGGCGCCGCAGGGCAATCGCGCGGTGTGCCCAGCCTTGCCGCCTTCCGGTCGCCACGCCATGGTCGCCGCGATGACCGATACGCCCTCCGTCAAGCGCCTCGCCGCCGCGACCGGCGCATGGCGATCAGCACCGGACGATGCCGCTGCGCGTACTCGGCTGGCCGTGCAGCTGTGGCGCCGGCCCGATCTGGCCGATGCGTCACACTTGCCGGCGATTGCGTCGATGGTCCGCGATCCGGGGATCGATCCCGCTCAATTCGAACGCGCGGGCTGGGTCGCGATCGGTCCGGCGCTGCCCGACCCCGCCGATCCGCAGGCCGCCGCGCTCTGGCTCGACCGCCACGATCTCGCGATCGCGCTGGTCGAGGTAACCCAGGTCGCCGATGCTGCGGCCGAGCGTCTGTTGAGCGCGGTGCGCCGCTGGCTGCTGCTCGAACGCCAGGCTGCCGCTTTCCCTCGCCTCGCGGCGGCATTGCTTCGGCAAGCGGCGATCAATGGCGGCGCCTGGCCGTTCGATGCGGAGGAGCGCGCGGCGCTCGCCACGACGCCCGATTTTCTTGCCGCTTATTTGCCCGAACCGCCTGACGCCGGCGACACGGACTTCGCCGCGCCGGTGACGCGCGCAGTGGCCGCGCAATATGGCCGCTGGCCTTATCCGGTATGGCAGCGGGCGAACGCCATCACGCTGCGATCGCTCGCCGCCACGCTGCGCGCCTGCGGCCCCGACGCGCCGCTCCTGCCCGAGCGCCCCGACATCCTCGTCGCCGGGTGCGGTACTGGGCGCGAGGCGATGATGCTTTCCCGCATGGCGCCCGAGGCACGAGTGACCGCAATCGAACTCAGCGAGACCTCGCTCGCCGTCGCGCGAGCGCGGTGTGCGGGCCAGCCCAATCTGCGCTTCCTGCGCCACGATCTCCATGCCGTCGCCGAGCTTGGCCAGCGGTTCGACCATATCGTCTGTTCCGGCGTGCTTCATCACCTGCCCGATCCCGAAGCCGGCTGGGCGGCGTTGGTCGGCGTATTGGCGCCCGGCGGTACGATGCAGGTCGCGCTATACAGTCGGATCGCGCGCTTGCAGGTCACCGCGGCGCGGATGCGGCTCGGCACGCTGATGCGCCAGCCGGTCAGCGACGATCTGATCCGCGAGGCGCGGCGCCGGCTGATCACCGCGCCGTTACCGAGCGTTACCGACTCGCGTGACTTTTTCAGCACCGCGGGCGTCCACGATTTGCTGTTCCACGTGCATGAAGATTGCTTCGACGTGCCGCGGATCGAGCGGGCGATCGATGCGCTGGGGCTGAAATTGCTGCGCTTCGGGCTGCCGACCCCGGAAGACGAAGCGCGCTATCGCGAGATGGCGCCGCACGACCCGCAGCATCGCGACGTGGCGGCCTGGAACGCCTATGAAATACGAAATCCGTCGACCTTCGCCGGCATGTACCGGATCACGCTCGCCCGCGCGTCCTGACGGTTGCCCCGCCGGGCACCGTTCCCTAAGTGTTCACGCGTGACCGACCCTGCCCCCGCCTCTCTTCCCGACGATCCGCCCTATCTGCGCGGCCTCAATCCGCCGCAGCGTGAAGCGGTGCTGACCACCGACGGCCCAGTGCTGGTGCTGGCCGGCGCGGGGACCGGCAAGACCGCGGCGCTGACCGCGCGGCTCGCCCACCTGCTTTGGACGCGCAAGGCCTATCCGTCGGAGATCCTCAGCGTCACTTTCACCAACCGCGCCGCGCGCGAGATGAAGGAGCGGGTCGGCCGGCTGGTCGGCGATGCGGTCGAGGGGATGCCGTGGCTCGGCACGTTCCACGCGATCGGCGCCAAGATGCTGCGCCGCCATGCCGAACTGGTCGGGCTGCACCCCAATTTCACCATCCTCGACACCGACGACCAGCTCCGCTTGCTCAAGCAGCTCATCCAGGCCGAGGATCTCGACGAGAAACGCTGGCCGGCGCGCCAATTGGGCGGCCTGATCGACGAGTGGAAGAACAAGGGCCTGACCCCCAAGGACGTCGATGCCGGCGAAGGCGAGCGCTACGCCAATGGCCGCGGCGCGCAGCTCTACGCCGCCTATCAGGACCGGTTGCGCGCACTCAACGCCTGCGATTTCGGCGACTTGCTGCTCCACATGCTGACCATCCTGAAGACCGACCGCGAGGTGCTGCAGCATTATCAGCAGCGCTTCCGCTACATCATGGTCGACGAATATCAGGACACCAACAGCGTCCAATATCTCTGGCTCCGCCTGCTCGCCCAGGAACGCAAGAACATCTGCTGCGTCGGCGACGACGACCAGTCGATCTATTCGTGGCGCGGCGCGCAGGTCGAGAACATCCTGAAATTCGAGAAGGATTTTCCCGGCGCCAAGGTGATCCGGCTCGAACAGAATTACCGCTCCACCCCCCACATCCTGGCCGCCGCATCGGGGGTGATCGCCAACAATTCCGGCCGGCTCGGCAAGACCCTGTGGACCGAGCATAATGACGGCGAGAAGGTGAAGGTGCTCGGCGTCTGGGACGGGCCGGAGGAAGCGCGCCGCGTCGGCGACGAGATAGAGGCAGCGCAACAAATCCGCGGCGCCAGCCTCGACGACATCGCCATCCTGGTCCGCGCCCAGCACCAGACGCGCGAATTCGAAGACCGCTTCATCTCGATCGGCATGCCGTATCGGATTGTCGGGGGTTTCCGCTTCTATGAGCGGCAGGAAATCCGCGACGCCCTCGCTTATCTCCGCGTCGTCGCCCAGCCGGCCGACGACCTGGCGTTCGAGCGCATCGTCAATACCCCCAAACGCGGCCTCGGCGACAAGGCGCTGGCCAAGGTCCACCAACTCGCCCGCGCCGAACAGGTACCGCTGACGACGGCGGCGGCACGTATCCTCGACACCGACGAACTGACCCCACAGGCGAGACGCGCGCTCGGCAATCTGGTCGCAGACATCGCCCGCTGGAGGGCCATGCTGAACAATTCGTCCCCGAGCTCGCTCGGGGAGGGGGACCAGTTAGCAGAGCTAACTGGTGGAGGGGCCGTCCCCCACTCCGAACTCGCGCGAGTGATCCTCGACGAATCCGGCTACACCGCCATGTGGCAAGCCGAGAAATCCGCCGACGCCGCCGGCCGCCTCGAAAACCTTAGCGAACTCGTCCGCGCGATGGAGGAGTACGAGACGCTCGGCGCGTTCCTCGAACATGTCAGCCTCGTCATGGACAATGAGGCGCAGGCGGATGAGGCCAAGGTCACGATCATGACCATCCACGCCGCCAAGGGGCTTGAATTCGACACCGTGTTCCTGGTCGGCTGGGAAGAAGGCCTGTTCCCCTCGCAACGCGCGCTCGACGAAGGCGGGCTGACCAGCCTCGAGGAGGAACGCCGCCTGGCCTATGTCGCGATCACTCGCGCGCGGCGCCGCGCGATCATCATCCACGCCGCCAACCGCCGCATCTACGGCCAATGGACCTCGAGCATCCCCAGCCGCTTCGTCGCCGAACTGCCCGACGCCAATATCGAGAGCGAAAGCAGCATGTCGGGCGGCGAAAGCCTGTGGCGCGCCAATTGGAGCGAGCGCGCGGATCCGTTTGCGGATGTCGGGCGCGGGACCGGGCGTGGGCCTGGGTGGCAGCGGGCGGCGGGCACACTCAACGTGGCCAAGCCGGGTGGGGAATGGCAGAGCCGCACGTTCACGCGCGAACCGGCGCGCGTGGTCGAGAGCCGCGCGAGTGCGGTGAGCTTGGGGAATAAGGGTCGGTCCGATTTGAACGTAGGAATGCGAGTATTCCACCAGAAGTTCGGTTACGGACTGATCGCCGAGATCGAGGGCAACAAGCTTGAGATCGATTTCGAGCAGGCGGGACGGAAGCGGGTGATGGATAGTTTTGTGACGGCGGGGGATTGAATGGCAAAAGCAATACCTGAATTGGCCACGTTAAAAGTTCTCGAGATAATCTCGGCCGCCCTTGCCAAAGAAGGCGCCGCCCTTACGGCGACTCGTTTGAAACGCGATCATGGTATTGACGATACCGTATTTTGGGAAGCGTCGAATTATGGCTGTAGACAGAAATTTATTAAATGTGGCTCGCAGAATTACCACTCTTTCGTCAAAGAGTTCGTAATTCCAGAAAGTGCCTACTATTCTTCTTTGATATCCGCCGTCCAAAGACTCTGGATTGACGAGGGTTACGACGCATCAAATTTCTATATTGAAGACACATCATCTAAAGATGCCAAAGTGATCGGGCCTTGGGTCAGGCCGGACTTTACTCTTGTCTCTTATAAGAAATTTGCGTGGACGATAGGCGATGAATTTGACGTGGTGACATTTGAGGTTAAGAGACCGGATTCTGCGAACGTGTTGGCGGTATTTGAAGCTCTCGCCCACTCAACAGCTGCAACCAGAGCTTACGCAATATTTCCGATGAGCTTATCCGATTGGGAACAGACTCATCCGCGCCAAGCCGAAAGAGTGAGGGACGAATGTTCTCGTCATGGCATAGGCCTGATACTGGTAGATGATATCCTTGGCCCTACCCCGATAGCCTCGCACATAATAAAAGCGGCCAGACGTCAGATAGATCATGAAAAGTGCAGCTCTTTTTTAGAGGCCGTTTTATCCGCAGATGGTCGAAGCAGGATTGCACGATGGAAGTAATATCTCGAGATATATTTTAAAGATAATCTCTTTTAGCGCAATATCTTGGATATTCTAGGTGAGAACCGCCCTCGCCAACCACCGATCCCCCATCCACACCAGCAATGCCCAGGCCGTCCCGAAGCACCATCCGGCCAACACGTCGCTCGGCCAATGCACGCCGAGATACACGCGGCTCATCCCGATCAGCACCGCGAGCAGGCTGAAGAACGCGACCACCGCGACGCGCCCTGCCCTGCCTCGCCAGCCGTCGCGCGGCATGCCCTCGGCCAGCATCAACGCCAGCGTCAGATAGACCGCGGACGAGATCATCGCATGGCCGCTGGGGAAGCTGGCATTGGTCACCTGGACCAGATGCGGGACGAGCTCGGACCCGGCCGCGCGACTGCGCTTGCGCGGCGACAAAGGTCGGTCCGATTTGAACCTAGCAATGCGCGCTTTCCCCCGGAAGTTCGGCTATCGTGTCCTCGCCGGGATCGAGACCAACAAGCTCGAGATCGATGTCGAGCGGGCCAGGCCGAAACGGACGGTGGATAGTTTAGCCAATGTCGGCTGACGACCCTCCCCGGCCCGGCGCTTTTGGGGGAGTGCGATCGATGGTCACCTTATACGCCTGGACCACACCTGCCTTTTGGAGCGACGCACCGGTCGACCATACGTGGGTCACGACCTACGATAGCCGCATCACGCCCTATCAGAACATCGGCGACGTCAAGACTGCCCAGCAGATCAACTGGTATTGCTGGGGCGAGTTCCATATCGTTGGCGAGCCCGTCGATCCGATCGTGGACCAGCCCGGCAGTGCCACGCTCGCGCAATGCTTGGTCGAGGGGAACGTCGAGTCAAAGGGGAACCCGGCGGCGCAGGGGACCATCTTCACCTATGGCATCGACGGCGTGTGTCATCAGCTCGCCAATCAGGTACTCTACGCGACCGGCAGCGCGAGCCAGCCGCCGGCGACCGTCAAGGCCGCGCGCGGCTATGAGATCAGCAGCTTCCTCTACGGCACTTATGGGCTTCAGCATGCCGCCTGGCTCGCCAAGCTCCAGGGCTGCCTGGCGCAGCCGGGGCCGGTGTCGGGCTTGCCGATGAAGCTGGGTGAGACCAGATTGGGCGAACCACCCATGCCAGACCTTCGCGACGATTTTGCCGATCGGGCTCGTGCCGTCCTGGGAGACGATGCCGAGCGGCTGAGCGCGCTGTTGTCGCTGAGGAGCAGCGCCCAGGCCTATCTTGCAACGCGCATCCCCGGGTTTACCGCGCCGACCGCCGAGTTGCTCAACGCGCGCAACCAGCATCTGCTCGACCAGGCGGCGCTGCTGCTCGAGCCCGCGCAGTTCCAGCAATTGTTCGGCGTGGCGCCGGGCGAACGCGTCGACCTGATCGATCCGAATATGGCCGGCGAACCGCGCTCGGGTGGTGTGCCGACGTCGTAGGGCGGGCCAGCCCTTCAATCCTCCACCGCTGGGCGTGGCTATCACATAGGTGAGCCTCGTGTCGTGAACCGGGTATGACCTGCATTATTCTGCGTCACCCCGGGCTCGTCCCGGGGTCCACCGTGCCGCGTCACCAAAGGCCGGTGAATGTGCGGGGCGGTGGATGCCGGGACGAGCCCGGCATGACGGTAAAGGCTGATCGTGCCCGCCCTGGCGGGGGGAGGACCAATTCTAATGTCGATCCACTTTAAAGCCGGGTCTCCTCCCCAACCACCGATCCCCCATCCACACCAGCAACGCCCAGGCCGTTCCGAAACACCATCCGGCCAACACGTCGCTCGGCCAATGCACGCCGAGATACACGCGGCTCATCCCGATCAGCACCGCGAGCAGGCTGAAGAACGCGACCACCGCGACGCGCGCCGCCCTGCCCCGCCAGCCGTCGCGCGGCATGCCCTCGGCCAGCATCAGCGCCAGCGTCAGATAGACCGCGGACGAGATCATCGCGTGGCCGCTGGGGAAGCTGGCATTGGTCACCTGGACCAAATGCGGGACGAGCTCAGGGCGCGGGCGCGCGATCCAGTGCTTGAGCAGGCCGTCGATCACCGAGCTACCGATCAGCGATAGCGCGATGCCCGCCGCCTCCGACCTTTTGCCCGCGCCGATCAGCCAGGCGATGCCAGCGACGCCGAACAGCCACAGCAAGGTGTAGCCGCCGAGCGCGCTGATATCGACCGCCGACTGCAACAGCCAGGGCGGCCCGATCGGGGTCTGCGGATGGCCAGGCACGCGGAGCGCGAGCAGCAAGCGGGTGTCGAACGAGAAGCCTTCGCCCTCGATCAGCTCGTCGGCCAGATGCACGCCGAGCAGCACCAGCGACACCGCGAACAGCGCGAGCGCGGGCCAGGCCCAGCCGCCGCGGCGCGCGGGGGCGGTCACCCTTTCGATATCGTCCGCGTCGGCCATCGATCCTCCAACGCGCGAACCCTCGCACGGTGGCGCCTTCGGTACCAGACTTGCCCCCCAGCGCTCACGCGGGGGACTTGCACATGGAGGCTCGTATCGTGAAGCGGGGTGACGCGCATTATGTTGCGTCACCCCGGGGACGTCCCCACAGCTGTCCGGGATTTTATACGAAGGAGGAGGTGCACGGCAGACAGATCCTGAGGATTTTGCCAAAATCGTGTTGTCGAGACATGATTTTTGGAGGCCTGCCGTGCCCTATTC
>Ga0070661_100000638_pt1 | contig 26019 bp, 27 predicted proteins | sample KBSC43metaG_FD_64663 | JGI IMG/M metagenome (GOLD analysis project Ga0070661, IMG submission 64663) | Corn rhizosphere microbial communities from Kellogg Biological Station, Michigan, USA - KBS C4-3 metaG | ecosystem: Host-associated > Plants > Roots > Rhizosphere > Soil ... | reverse complement strand
GTCACCGCCACCAATGCCTCCGGCTCCAGCGCGAACAGCACACAGGTGAACGCCATCACCGCTCCCGACGCGCCGGGATCCGTCACCGCCACCGCGGGCAACGGCCAGGTTTCGCTCGGTTGGGCCGCCTCGACCGGCGCGACCAGCTACACGGTGCTCCGTGCGACAAGCCCCAACGGCAGCTACACCACCGTGGCGACCGGCCTCGCCGGCACGAGCTACACCGACACCGGCCTCTCCAACGGCACGACCTACTACTACGCGGTCGTCGCCACGAACGGCTCCGGCTCCAGCGCGAACAGCTCGCAGGTGAACGCCATCACCGCGCCTGCCGCGCCCACCGGCCTTACGGCCACGCCGGACAACGCGCAGGTCTCGCTCCTGTGGAATTCCTCCACCGGCGCGGCGACCTACAACGTCCTGCGCTCCACGACCAGCGGCAGCGGCTACACGACCGCGGCCAGCGGTCTCACCGGCACCAGCTACACCGACACCGGGCTCACCAACGGCACGACCTACTACTACGTCGTCACCGCGACCAACACCGGCGGCACCGGCGCGAACTCCGGCGAAGCGAGCGCGACTCCCGTCGCCTTGCCTAGTCCGTGGGCGACCTCCGACATCGGCACGACCGGTGCCGTTGGCAGCGCGAGCCGCAGCCCGAGCGGCGTCTTCACGGTCACCGGAGCCGGCGCGGACATCTGGGGAAGCGCCGATGCCTTCCGCTACGTCTATCAAACCGCCACCGGCGACTGCGACATCACCGCCCGTGTCGTCAGCGTTCAAAACACGAACAGTTCCGCCAAGGGCGGCGTGATGATCCGCGAATCGCTGGCCGCCAACTCGCGCCACGCGATGACGACCATCAAGCCGGTCAGTGGCTTGGAGTTCCTCCGCCGCACCAGCACAGGCGGTTCCACGGGCGGCGTGGCTGTTTCCGGTTTGTCCGCTCCCTACTGGGTGCGTCTGGTCCGCTCCGGCGACACCTTCACGTCCTATCGTTCCTCCGATGGCGTGACGTGGACCACGGTTGGCTCCGTGACCATCACCATGTCGTCCAACGTGTATATCGGCCTGCTGGTCTGCAGCCACGTCAACGCCACGCTCTGCACCGCCACGTTCGACAACGTCACGGCCAATCCCTGATTCGCACAGTTCCCATGCCTCCCCCCGCAGCCAGTCGCCGGAATCTCGCGCCGCTCCACGCCCCGCGCGTGTGGCTCCTGGCCGCGGCGGGGTTGCTCGCGGTGGGCGCGATCGGCGCGCTTTCTTTCCAGGGAAAGCTCCAGCCGCCCACGCAAACCGCAGACAAGCTCCCGAAAACCTCCGAACCAGCCGCGATCGTTGCGGTCAACGCATCCCTATCTCGCTCGGCCCGCCCGCCCGCTCCATCTGCCCAAGCCAACGCACGCCCTCTCGAAGAGCCCGTATGGTCCGAGGCGGAGAAGGAACGCATTCGAATTTGGGCTCAGAGCGCACCGAGTGCCGCTGCCGGCTGGGCGACAGCTCTCCCTCCCGGCGCAAATCGCCACTTCGTGCTCGAGACCGCATCGCTCGCGTGGGGCGCCAGCGACGATCCCGCTGCCGCCGCACAATGGGCCCGCAGCCTCCGCGATGAAGCCGAGCGCACGCTCGCGCTCACAAACGTCGCCGGCGAAGCCGTGCGCAGTGAGCCGCTGCTCGCGCTCGAACTCGCCCGCTCTCTGCCCGAGGCCGACCGCGATGAGCTCGTGCCGCGCGCCGCCATGGAATGGGCCGTGCAGGACCCCGAGGCTGCGGCAGATTGGGCGCGCCGCATCCCTGGTGAATCTCTCCGCGCCAAGGTGCTCGCCGGCATCGCGACCGTATGGAGCGATCGAGACCCGGTCGCCGGCGCCACCTTGGCGGCAAAGGAACTCCCCGGGGGGCGTTTGCAGGCCGACGCCGTCGTCTCGATCGTCCAGCGTTGGGCTCAGCGCTCACCCGCCGACGCCGCCGGCTGGCTCCTGCAGTTCCCCGAAGGCGAACTCCGTGATGCCGCGATGGAAAACCTCGAGGGATCTGCGCCCCCCTTCCTTGAGGGTAAGCAGCCAGAGAGAGAACCCAAGGACTCAGCGTTGTAGCCGTGCTCTTTTCCGGGCGTTTCGTGTCGCCGCGACACGCGAAACCGATCATTTAAAAAACGCGGTGAGGGGGGGATTCGAACCCCCGGTAGCCTTTTGGACTACGGAGCTTTAGCAAAGCTCTGCTTTCGACCACTCAGCCACCTCACCTGAGCGAACGGAAATAAAAGCGGGATTGGCCGGCGCGGTCAAACAAGAATCCACATTCGCCGCGATTACGCGCCGGATTTCGCGTCGGTTCGGTGGTCCGGCCTCCACGGCAACGCATGCGCGTCGATGGCGATGCGCAGATTGTGCAGCCAGACCGGCCACAGGCGGTTGGTCCGCACCCCGGCCGGCAGATAGCGGGAATCGAGAATGGGGGCCTTCGCGGTGAGCTGGCGTTCGACCGCCGAAAATGGAACCCAGGCGAATGGACCGCGCTCCCGATACGCCGCCTCGCCGTCGTGGACGTGCGACTTCGTAATCTCGCCGATCGGAACCCTTGGCACCTTCACGAAATAAAAGGCGAATGCGCCGTCGAACAGCGGGGTGACGTTCTTGATTCTCGCGAAAAGCTCGGCTCGAGAAAAGAAGCCGTTGGTTTCTTCCTCGGTCTCCCGGGCCGCGGTTTCAGCGGGGGTTTCGTCCTTCTCGTGCGTGCCCCCAAAGGCGGCCCAACCCCGTTCCGACGGAGGCAGGTGATCGGCCAACAAAAGGGAAACGCCGTCCGCATCCTCCGCGTAAAGAATGATGCCTGCCGGATGGTCCGCGGCCACGCCGGGGACGAGTCCTGCGAAGAGCAGGCCAACGGCCCAACCGATTTCCCGCCAACGGAAGGTCATTCCACTTCGACTTCGATGCCGCCGACCAGGCCGCTGACGAGGTTGTAACCCCACGCGCCCAGCGCGCCAAAGATGAACCCCATCACGGCATAGAAGATTGGCAAAATTACTGCCATCACGAGGGCGATCCCGACCGCAATGAACGGGGAGGGCGAGTTATGTTCGGAAGGCACGAAGCTCCCAATAAGTGCAAAGAGCAGGATGAACGGCACGAAGATCAACGACAAGAGGCCGTAAACGGCGCCGACGACTTTACCGAACTGCAGGGGAGCGATACGCTTGAGGGTCTTTTTCATGGATTGTTATTTCGTAATAAGTGTAAATATATACGTAAGTAATTTATAAAGAACAAGTTCTCACATTAATATGTTTTGAATAATTCAAGAGATCAGGAGGTTTATGGATTCAGAGGCTTGAGGTAGAGATCGTAATTGCCTTTGCTAATATTAGCGACTACGGAGCGCATCGGCAGGGTCGAGATGATGCATCCTCCAATGGTCTTTACCGGAGTATTCGTCGTCTCGAAAGGGGCGGCGGCGTCTTTGAAGGTATTCGGACTGAGGACGTGAAGCGCAACGAGAGCGTAACACTGCGCCGGAGCACTACCTTTCTTGAGAAGGGTCTGAAAGTCGTTGATGGCGCGGCGGTCGGCGAGAATTTCGCGGAAGGCAGTTTCGCCGGGCGAGATCGTGCCGGCGACCCCGATACCGCCAAGGGCAAAGGTATCGATTCGGGACAGGGTGTGGAGGGCCACCGCCACCGATGCGGCGGCGGCACTCTGGCCGGGCAGGCCAATTGCCAAGGCTGCAAGAGCGAGAAAGAAGGGCCGAATCATGGAGGCAGAAGGTTGTGGGGCTCGGTTCTCCGCGATAGCTACCGCGGCGAGGGAAACTTTAGCGTTCTTCCATGCGCTCGAGGGGAAGGAAGCGTTTGGCGGCGTCTTTGAGGGAGTATTTGGTCCACTCGTGGACGCCGTCGGTGGATTTTTCGATTTGAGCGAGGGCGCGTTCTCCGGCAGCTTTGGCTTCGTTCGCGGTTTTGCGGCGGGCGGCTTCGAGTTTTGCGGGGTTCCAGATCGCGACCCACCAGCCGTTGTAGGAGTCGGGAGCGCCTCGAGGGGTGATTTTAATCGTGAGACCGCCGACGGTTTGCTCGCCGCCGGTGGCGCTCATGCGGTAGAGGGCTTTGAATTGGTCGAGGCCGCCGAGATAGGAAGCGAGAAATTGGCGGCAGCGCTTCTGGGCGTCGTGACTGAAGAAGCCATGGTTGCCGTAATAGCCGATCTCGAGGGCGGCGGGATCCATTGGGTCGCCGTAGATGTTGAGTTCGTAAATGAGGTTGGCGCGGAAGGAGAGGTAGGGGACGTTCTGGAGGGAACCGTTGTCGATGGCGGTGGCGGGAACGGATTTCAGGTTGTTCACCCAGTCCTCGTGATAGAGATCGGAAAGGGGAATCCACCAGGGCGGGAGTTCGTCGCGGCCGAGGATGCGGGTGAGCGGAGGCTCGCTGGTAATGTCCTCGTAGATGCGCCGGATGGCTTTTTTGGAGTAGATGGCGTTGCCCTCACCGATGTGCATGAAGACCTGGCTCTTGGTCTGGGCGAAAATTTTGCCGGTGATGAGGAGGCCGTTTTTCAGCATGACCTCGTCCATGGCGCGTCCACCGGGTGCGGCGGCCAGCAGCAGGAGGACAAGGAGGAGGGACGCGAGGGCGCAGCGACTACGCGGGCGCGAGGCGGGACGGCGCGACATGGGACTAGGCCTACGCCGGGCGGCGGGGTTTTGTCAAAGGATCGCGGTGCGGGCCGACGCGCGGGCCGGCGGGCTTTTTACTTGGCGCCTTGGTCGATCCAGGCGCGAATCAGTCCGACCTGCTCCGCGGTGAGCGGCTGGACCGTGGTTTTGCCGGCCGGCTGCGGCGGGCCGCCAGGGCGGGGCTTGCGGATCGGCGGCATGGCGGAGCGTTCGTCCACGCGGGCGACGGCGAGGACAAGAGGGCTGTGGGCGCTGTCACCCGCAAGGACGACCTTGCCGTCCTCGCCGCCCTTGAGAGCGCCTTCGAGCGTGTCGAGATGGATGCCTCCCTTGGCGTGCTCCGCCCCGTGGCAGCGGAGGCAACTGACCTCGAAAATTGGTCGAATATCCGTGGCGTAGGTGACGTCGGTGCGCGGCGAGGGTGGCGGAAGCGAGGCGGTGGGCGCGACCGGTTCGGCCAAGGAGGGGCGTGACGAGAGCGAGGTCAGGGCGAGGGCGGCAAGGAGGACGGTGCGGCGCATGGGTTCGGATTTAGCCAAGGGAAACCCGGCTGACGAGGGAAAGTTGCGAAGCCGCGTTTCGGGGACGGCAACTTCGACGGACCGGAGGTTTGCGCGGCGAGGGATTCCCGCTATAGGTGGCCGGGAACATGCGGGTAAACGCGAAATTTTTGCGAAGGGCCGGAGCGGTGGGGCTGCTCGGATTGTTGGCGGGATGCGTGACCGCGCCATGGCCGCCTTGGATTACCAAGGCGCAGGCCGCGAAAAATGCCGCGGTGGAGACCGGGCCGTTTTGGTGGGGCGTCTCGACGAGCGCCTACCAGACCGAGGACCGCGCCTATCCGCCGGGGGATCCGCGGGATTTCAAGACCGATTGGGATTTGTATGTGGAACGGGGCAGCGCGCCGGATCGAGGTGACGCGACGCATTCCTACACGCAGTTCGACAAGGATCTCGCGCTGCTGCGGCAGCTCGGGGTGAACCATTATCGTTTCGGGGTCGAGTGGGCCCGGGTGGAGCCTCGGAAAGGGGTCTATGACGAGGAGGCGATCCGCCACTACGTCGTCGTGGCGCAGAAGCTGAAGGCGGCGGGGATCGAACCGATCGCGTGCCTGTGGCATTTCACGTTTCCGGACTGGCTGACGAATTTCAAGGACAAGGCGCACTCGCATTGGCTGCATCCCGATGCGGACGCGCACTGGCAGGCGTATGTCACGCGCATGGTTGCGGCTTTGAAGCCCTACGTCCGGGTGTATGCGCCACAAAACGAGCCGAACGGCATGCTGCCGCTTGCGTATCTGGGTGACCACTGGCCGCCATCCGAGCTGCTGAATACCTTTGCCTACAAGCGCGCGATGCGGGCGTGCGTGGCGCAGTTTCGCGAGGCGGCGGCGATCATCAAGCAACAACGCCCCGACGCGCTCGTGATGAGCGTGCAGGCACTACCGTGGTGGAAACGGAACTATCTCTGGGACCCGACGGCGCTCGTCTATAACGCGATGCGCCGCGTCTGCTACGATCATCTGGACGGCATTTACAGCGTCTGCGACCTGATCGGGATCAATTATTATTACAGCCAGAACGCGACCGTGGCGGATTTCTTCTACGCGGGCCGGGGTGAAAAGGGCTCGAACTACACCCAGATGGGCTGGGTGATCGATCCGGAGTCTTTCTACAGCCTCATCATGGACGTGCGCCGGCGTTACCAGAAGCCGATCGTCATCACCGAGAATGGCATCGGCACGCTCAACGAGCAGAAAAAGATCAAATACCTCCGCGACCACATTCAGCAAATGCGCCGGGCGCTGGCGGACGGTGCGGATGTGCGGGGCTATTTTGCATGGACGCTCGTGGACAACTACGAATGGCATGAGGGCTACAACGCGAATTTCGGGCTCTCGATCATGAATCCGCACAGCGGCGACCGCGAACTCGAGCCCTCCGGATTGTTTTACCGGAACTTGATCACGCGCTACGGCGATCTGCGGTCGTCGAACGAGTAGGTTTTCGGCATCTGCGGCCGGACCATACGTCCGTTTTTTTCGACCGAGTCTGACCCTTCGATATTCGTTCTATCTCTGTAAATGCGGCGTCTCCCCGAGTCCGCGATGTGAGTAACTGCGGCCGCCGGTGAGATAGTTGGGAACCCGCGGTAGTTGTTCGGCAGTTATTCACATTCATCCAAGTTGCTCTCCATCAACCAGCAATCAATAATATCATACAATATATGTCATGTATAATTGATAGAAGAGGATTCCCGAAGCAGATTTTTTAAGCCATGGGAATGTTTGCGTCCGCTACTGACGCGCGGCGTGATCATCCCTGCCAAACTGGGCGGCGGCTCCTTCAATCTCCACCGCCAATGCCTGAGCGAGAGTCTCCTGCGCGGTGCGACAATCCCGCATCAGGCGCAGGAAGGACTTGCGGCGGGCGGCGTTCGTCAAAAGCGTCCCGAGAAGTCGCGGCGCCGCGAGCACCGGGTGGCGGGATAAGGCCTCCAAGAGATCCGGCGGAAGCGCGAGATCATCGTTCGCGCCATCGCTGATCGCGCGCAACGCGGTCACGGGCACGCCGGCGAGCGCGCAGACTTCGCGGATCGCATCGGTTTCCATCTCGACGATATCGGCGCCCGTCCGGGCCCGGAAGGCTCGCTTCGCCTCCGCGGTCGTCAAAACCTCCGACGCACTGGCGAAGCGCCACGTCGCGTCGGTGACAATCTCGCCCGCGACCAGTTCCGGCACCAGCGCCCCGGCAAATCCCGATGCGATCACGCGCTTGGGCAATTCCGCGCCCAACGCCGACTCCATGGCGACGCGCGCGGCGTCCGCTCCCACTCCCGTGTGCAGGATCCGCACGGTGCGACTGACCGGCAGGCGCCGAAACGCGGCGCTCTCGAACGGCACCGCAAACGTCACCAAAATCATGGGAACCGCACCTCGAAAAATCCGGGCGAGCCGCTCGGGGCCGCGGCGGGTTTTCCCGGAAGAAGCGCCGCGTTCACCGCGGCAAACGTGCCCGCCGGCCCCGTGACGAGAAAACGCCGGCCCGCCTCGACTTCCACCACCGAGCCCCCCTGCCCGGCGACGATCTCCTTGAGCTTGCGCGACTTGTCGGCGCGCTCGCCCTCCGTGGCGGCGGGAATTTCCAGGGTCGGTCGCTGCTCATCCGCAATCGGAGCCACGGCCAGCGAATCGGAGGCCTTTTCAAGCGCCGCGCGCAGGCCGGGATTCTCGGCGGCCTCGCGTTGCGCCGTCGGCGGTTTCGGAGCCGGTCGGTCCGTGACGCCGCGCAGCGACCAGACGACGCCGAGCAGCGGAATCGCCAGCGCCACCAACGTGAAGCCCACCATGAAAAGGGCCTGCCAGTTCCAGCGAAACGGCGGCAGTTCCTCGGCCTCGTCTTCCTTCGGTTCGTCCATGGTCCTAATCCCGTTAATCCGGCAAATCCTGTCAATCCCCGTTTAGAGTTCGATTGACACTCCCTCGCCGGTCACGGATCGTCTCCGGCTCGCGATGTCCATCGAACGCACCCGTAATTTCTGCATCATTGCCCACATCGACCACGGCAAGACGACACTTTCCGACCGCCTGCTCGAGAGCACCGGCACCATTTCCGACCGTGAGAAGGAGGATCAGCTCCTCGACTCGATGGACCTCGAACGCGAGCGCGGCATCACGATCAAGTCGCACCCCGTCGCGATGAAATACCGCGCCGACGACGGCCTCGATTACCGGCTGAACCTGATGGACACGCCCGGCCACGTCGATTTCACCTACGAAGTCTCGCGCAGCCTCGCCGCCTGCGAGGGTGCGCTCCTCATCATCGACGCCGCCCAGGGCGTGGAGGCGCAGACCGTCGCGAACGTCCACCTCGCCGCGAAGCAGAACCTCACGATCATCCCGGTCATCAACAAGATCGACCTGCCGAACGCAGACCTGCCGAGCGTGAAACAGCAGCTCGAGGAAATCCTCGCCATTCCCGCCGACGAAGCCATCGCGGCCAGCGCGAAGGCCGGCATCGGCATTCACGAGATCCTCGAGGCCGTCGTGAAGCGCATCCCCTGCCCGCCGAAGAACACGGACGAAGTCCTGCGCGCGCTCGTGTTCGATTCCGTCTTCGACGGCTACCGCGGCGTCGTCGGCCACGCCCGCGTCTTCTCCGGCCGCATCGCTCCCGGCATGCCGGTGAAGCTGATGTCCACGAACAAGAACTACGAGATCAAGGAAGTCGGCGTCTTCACGCCGAAGATGCTCGCCCAGCCCGAGCTGAATTCCGGCGACGTCGGCTACTTCATCGCGAACATCAAGACGACCGCCGAGCTCAAGGTCGGCGACACGCTCACCGACGCGCGCAAGCCCGCCGCCGAGCAGCTCCCCGGCTTTCAGGAAGTCCATCCGATGGTCTTCAGCGGCGTGTATCCGATCAACACCGCCGACTTCGAGCACCTCAAGGCCGCGATGGGCAAGCTCCAGCTCAACGACGCCGCGTTCGTCTTCCAGTCGGAGTCGTCCGTCGCGCTTGGCTTCGGCTTCCGCTGCGGCTTCCTCGGCCTGCTCCACATGGAGATCATCATCGAGCGCCTGCGCCGCGAGTATGACATGGACATCATCTCGACGTATCCCAGCGTCATCTACGAGGTGGTGAAAACCAACGGCGAGACGCTCGAAGTGGACAACCCCGCGAACCTCCCCGATATGAGCGTGATCGAGGAAATCCGCGAGCCGGTCGTGAAGTGCTTCGTCATGGTGCCGAACGAGAACATCGGCGACCTCATGCAGATCATCATGGATAAGCGCGGCACCGTGGAGCACACGGAGAGCATCGACACGAAGCGCATCATGATCACGGCGGTCGTTCCGCTGAACGAGATCCTCGTCGATTTCCACGACAAAATTAAGAGCGTCACCCGCGGCTACGGCAGCATGGATTACGAGCCCGCCGGCTACCGCGCGTCGAACCTCGTGAAGCTCGACCTCCTCGTGAACGGCGAGCCCGTCGATGCGTTCGGCTCCATCGTTCACCGCGACAAGGCGGAGTCCCGCGGCCGCGCCATCGCCGCGAAATTGAAGGACGTCATTCCGAAGCAACTTTACCAGGTCGCCATCCAGGCCGCAATCGGCGGCAAGATCGTCGCCCGCGAAAGCGTGAGCGCGATGCGCAAGGACGTGACCGCGAAGTGCTACGGCGGCGACATCACGCGCAAGCGCAAGCTCCTCGAGAAGCAGAAGGAAGGCAAAAAGCGCATGAAGTCCATCGGCTCGGTGAACATCCCGCAGGAAGCCTTCATCCAGGTGCTGAAGACGAGTTAGTTCGCCTTTTCACGCGGCCTTCTGCTAAGCCAGCGGCATGAAGCCGTGGATCACGCTCGCAATCATCTCGATGATCTTTGCGGGCTTCACCTCGACGATTGCAAAGCTCGGCCTCGTCGGCATCTCCGGCGAACTCGGTCTCGCCGTCCGCACGGCGTTCGTCTTCGTGCTCGTCCTGCTCTTCGCCGCGGCCACCGTGCCGCCCGCGCAATTCGCCACGCTCACCGCCACGAACTATCTCTGGCTCGGCCTCTCCGGCGTGACGACCGCGCTCTCGTGGATCTTCTACTACAAGGCGCTGAAGGACGGCGAAGTCTCCACCATCGCGCTCATCGACAAGGGCAGCATCCTCGTCGCCATCGTGCTCGCGTGTGTGATCCTCAAGGAACAAATCACCGTGCGCGTCGCCATTGGCGGCCTCCTCATGCTCGCTGGCATCATCGTCATCGCGCGGAAATGAGCCTGCGTTGACATTCGCGCCGCCGCGGCCGTTGAATGGCGGACCACCTCCCTCCCATGAACAAAACATCGCTCGTAAAAACCGGGGCCGCGCTCGCGGCCATCCTCCTCTCCACATTCTCCGGGCGCGCCTCCGTCGCCGCGCCGCCCCCAAAAGCCGCCGTCCTCGCTGCCAACGCGCAATTCTACGCCGCACTGAACGCGCTCTTCACCGGCGATGCCGATCCGATGAAAAAAGTGTGGTCGCACAAGGACGGAGTCACCTACATGGGCCCCGGCGGCGGCTTCCAAGTCGGCTGGAAAAAAATCCTCGATGCCTGGGAGGAACAGGCCGCGATGAAGCTCGGCGGCTCCGTGAAGCCAAAGGAAATCCATGTCGTCGTCGGCGCGGATCTCGCCGTCGTGCAGGATTACGAGGTCGGCGAAAACGCGAATGCCCGGGGAAAAGTCGCGACCGTCTCCCTTCGCGCGACGAACATTTTCCGACTCGAAAACGGGCAGTGGAAAATGATCGGGCATCACACCGACCTCCTTCCCTACCTGGAGAAGAAGTAATTCGCACCCGGCGCGCCGCGGGCTTTTCCGCGGCGGCCCAAGTTCCCTTTGCACTTTGCCGCATGCCGGGCGAAGAAGGTTTCGATCCTACTCATGAAACCCCCTCTCGCCTCCCTCCTTTTCGCATTTACCCTCACGGCGGCGGTCACGGTCACCGGATGCAGCTCGCTCGAGATGCCCGGCTCGGCGCGCTATTTCTCGAACCAACCCGGCGGCCTGCCCTTCTTCAAGGTCGCCTCCGGCCTTGGTGGCCCCACGCTCTCCGTGCAAAAAGGCGATGGCACCTGGACGCGTCCTCGCCCCATGAAGCCCATCGGCCGGAACGAGCCGCCGCTCAGCACCACTCCCGGCCTTTCGCCGCTCGTGGAAAACGCCCATCGCGTGGACGACTACGTCTTCCTTGAGTTCACGCCCACGGCGACGCTGCACGGCCAGCCCGTCCCCTCGCGTTATTTCCTGCTCCCCGGCGGCTTTGCCTACCCGGTCTCGCAGGGAAAGCGATAGCCTTCTTCCGCGCGCGCCCCTTTGTCCGGCGAGACGGCCGCGAGGCCTACTTCGTGAGCAGCTCGTCGAACCACTTTTTCTGCGCGGCCACCGCGTAAACGAAGGTGCCGCGATGGTTCGCCTTCGGCACCGGCACGCCGGCCGTCTCCGCGCCGCCCATGATTTTCTGGTAGCCCACGGACAGCGTCGCGATGAAGGCCGGCGTCACCTCGTCCGCCTCGCCGTAATACGTGCGCAGCGGCGTAACGCTGCGCCAGCGGTAGGCCTGGCCCTCCTGCAGGATCTGCCAATACCGCCCCGCGCCCACCGAGCTGCCGGCGACGAAATCCTCCGCGAGCAGGTCGCCCAGCCGCTTCGGCAGCCGTTTCTCCGCCTCCGCCCACGTGATCCGATTGAGATACAGGTCGCGCGCTGCCTCCCGATAGGCCGGGCGAATCGCCGAGTCCGCCAGCCCCGGCAGCCCGTCGTATTCCTCGTAGGCGTTCAGCTGCAAGGCCAGCAGCGCCGGCAGGTAAACCGCGTCGCCCTCCGCCGGCGCGTGAATCCAGCGATTGATGATCGCGAACAAATCGTCCGGCGCGCTCGCCGTGGCTGCGGCCCGCACGGGAATGCCAACGCTCTCCAGCTTGTTGAGGAAGACCATCGTGCTCCAGCCACCCTGCGACCAGCCGCTCAGGAACAGCGGTCCCCAGCGCAGCCCCAAGTGCGCGCTCACCGCCTGCGCGGCGCGCAGCATGTCGAGACACGCCTGTTGCGTGGAGGTTTTCACGAGGTAACTGTCGCGCTCCGGCGATCCGCCCTTGCCGAAATAATCCGCCGCGACCACCAGCTCCCCCTGCCCCGCGAACTGCGCGATCATCAGCCGCGTCTCCATCGATTCGTCGGGACGCGAAGGCACCTCCGTGCGCGAAAATACCGTCCCATGCTGATAGGAAACGACGGGCACCGCGGCGTCCTTCGTGGCCCCTTCCGGCACCGCGAGCAATCCCGTCGCAACGGTCGGCCGATTATTCTGCTCCGGCACGACCGAGGGATACGTGATTCGGTAAAGCTCCACCGCATTCCGCGCCGGCGGATAGCTCGTGGCGAAATCCGAAAACGCCGCCAGCTCCGACGTGAGAATCGCATTCAGCCGATCCACGCTGTAGGTGCCAATGCGCTGATAGCTCACCCCCGCTGCCACTGGCACCTCGGGCGCCGTCGCATCCCCGGCCCGAACGTTCGCGCCGGCGAAAAGCCAACCACCCGCCACCCCCAACAGCGCCAGGCGGATTCCGCGTCCCCGCCGGCGGCCGCTCACGGCCTGCTCTCCGGCGCCTTCAGGGCCTCCACGCGCTGCGCGATCACCTGCAACTGCCGCCCGATCTGCTCGTGCGCCCGCACGAAACGAATGACCATCACAATCGCGAAGACGAGCAGACCCAGGGAGACCAGGATCCAGAGGAAAAAGAAAACGATGGGCAACAGCGAAAACGCAGCAAGCGCGGAGGGATCGAAGGGAGTGGAATTCATGGGGAGGATGTGGTGCCGTCGAGCCTAACGCCTGGTCCGCCGAAGGGAAGCCGGGACACAACGGATCGCGCATGCGTGGACGGGAAAATAAACAGAAGCTAACGAAGGAAACGAAGACGTTAAAAAGCCCCTTCGTTCTCTTCGTTACCTTCTGTTCAAAAGGCAGTTCAGAGCGAGGCGGCAAAGAATGGGACGGCGCGGAGAGCCATCCCTACCCGGCAAGGTGGGACTTCTTTCCGCGACGTCCGTGAAGGGTTGCGCTAGTTCGACGCGTGGGAGGCGAAGCCGCCCAGCAACGCGGCCAGAATGCCGAAGACGATGGCCAGCCCGATGCCGATGGCGATCAAAATAAGCGTGGCCTTGGCGTAGTTACGCTTCGAAAGCGGCGTGGTGTCGCCCACCGCCCAGATGATGAGCATGATGAAATTGACGACGGGAATGGCCAGCAGGATGAGGGTAATCAGCCAGTCGCCGACGGTAATGGTTCTGTCTTCGTTGGGGTTGTTCATTGGGTGGGTTGGGTGATTCGGAAGGCCTCGCGGTTTCGCAGTTAGTAGCGGCGGAGGTCGTCGCCTTGCAGGCTGGCCCAGGATTTTGGGCAGGGCTTTGCGATGCGCGGCGGGCGCCTATTCATAGAAGCGACGGACGATTTGGTGGGTGGGTTTGCCGTTGATGACCTGGGGGTGGCGGTGGAAGCCGGCGAGTTTTTCGGTGGTGAGGGCTTCGGCGAGAGGTTGCAAGGAGGCCGCCGCCTGCGGGGGCTGGGCGGCGGCGGGTTTCCTTGGGTTGGTTGGTCGGCGGGGGGAAGGTTTCATGGCAGGGCCGCAGGTGTGGAGGTGGACTGACGGGAATGAAGGTTCGCAAGACGAATCGTTGGGAATTCCCCTCGCCGGGGAATTGGTCGAGCGTGAGGAAGGGTTTCGCGAGCTTCGACAAGCATGAGGGAAGAAGGTGCGGATTGGAGGGATGAAACCGTGTTTTTCCGGGCGAATGCCTGTCCGCCTCGCGTCCGTGCCCCGCGCGGTAGGCAGACGGAAAATTGCCTTATCTTTTATGGATATGGCAAGGCGGAATTACGCCGACGAATATTTTTCCAGTCCCTCGCTGGATTTTCTTATGGGGAAGGACTCTGAGGAAGGCAGAAAAAGTCTCTCTTTCCTTGGCGGAATTGGAGGCGGCTCCCCTCGCCTTTCGCGATCAGACGGGGGGCGAGATTGGGCCGGGGGGGCCTTCGGCGATGGGGAGCGTGGGGTCGCGGTCCCAGAAGTAGCGTTTGAGGACGACCTTGAGCGTGGCGGTGAGCGGGACGGCGAGCAGCGCGCCCAAGAGGCCGCCGAGGACGATGCTCCAGGCGAGGACGCTGATGATAACGGTGAGCGGGTGGAGGCCGACGGATTCGCCGACGATCTTCGGGGCGATGAAGAGGCCGTCGATTTGATTCATGGCGACGAAGATGATGGTGACGGCGAGCGGGTGGCTCCAGTCGTTGAACTGGGCGGCGGCGATGAGGACGGCGGGAACCCAGCAGATGAGGGTGCCGGCGTAAGGGATGAGACCAAGGATGCCGACGAGGAGGCCGATGAGGACGGCGAAGGGCAGGCCCATGATGAGCAGCGCCGTGCCGATGAGGACGCCGTCGATGAGGCTGACGAGAAGCTGGCCGCGGAAGAAGCTGATGAGGTAGCTGTTGATCTCGCTGAGGAGGGAGACGATCTCGCTTTTGAGCGGGCTGGCGCGGAGCGGGAGGTAGTTGCTCCAGGTGGAGGCGATCTGGGGACCTTCCTTGAGGAAGAAAAAGAGGAACACGGGGACAAGGATGAGACTGAGGAGAAAGCCGAGGAAGCCAAAGGCGCCGCCGATGCCGCGGTAGATGTAGCCGCCGGAGTTCGCGATGAGGTCGCCGCTTTTTTCCTGCAGGAAGGCGACGGATTCGTTGACGCTCTTCTGGATGGCGGCGTTGAAGGGGTCGGCCGCGGCTTCGCTGCCGGGAGCGGGCGGTTGGAAGCGGGTAGCGAGGCTCTTGACGTTATCGATGGTGGAGTTCACCAGCCGTTGGACGGTCTTCGAGTAGGCGGGAAGGTTTTTGTGGAAGGTGTCGCCCTGCTGCTGGATGGAGGGGACGACCCAGAGGATCATGCCGACGATGAAGAGGATGACGGTGCCGAAGACGGCGAGCACGGCCCAGAGGCGTTTCCAGCCGCGGCGCGCGAGCCAGCTGACGACGGGGTCGAGGAGGTAGGCAAGGATCCCGGCGACGGCGAGCGGGAGGACGACGGGCTTGAGGAACCCGATGGCAGCGAGGACGTAGCTGCCGGCGTAGTAGATGCCGGCGAGGATAACGGCGAGGGCCAGCACGGTGAGGGCGAACCACCAGGTGCGCCATTGGAATCGGCTGGGTGAGATCATGCGTGTGGCTGTAGCGGATTTTGACGGGGGCCGCAATGGCGGGCGCGGAAGTCTGATCGGTCCTATAGGACCTATGAGTTGCCGCTACCGCAGGGTGGCGAGGTATTTCTCCAGCTCGGTCTTCGCGCCGGTGCGCAGCGTGAGGATGCAGATCATGTTGCCGATCTGGCGGGCGGCGAAGGCGCGCTTGCCGGCGTTGTAGGTGGAAATGTTCCATTTGCCGTCGGGCAGGGAGATGCCGAGGGAGCCACCGTCGAGAACGTAGAGGAGCGCGCGGGGCTGGGCGATGGCGGCGACGGCGACGGGTGTGTCCTCGAACTTGAAGAGGCGCACGCCAATGACGGGCGCGGGCTCCATGCCGGGGGGGACGACGAAGCCGTCGAAGTCCTTCATGACGAACCAGTCGCCGAGGGTGTCGGCCCGGGCCTGGAGTTCGCTGAATTGCTCGGGGCCAGCGCCGTCGGCCTTCGAGACGAGGTCGGCGACTTCGTCCATGCCGGCGAAGGAGCCGTGGCCGACGAAGATCCACGCGAGCAGACCGACAAGGAAAAGGAAGGCGAGGCCGACGGCGAGCATGGCGGGATCGCGCAAGGTGAAGCGGCGGGTTCCGCGTTTTGCTTCGAGACGGAGGGCGGGGTCCGCCAGGGCCGCGACAAGATCCGGCGGCAGCGGGGTCTCCTCGAGGCGAACGGCCAGGGCGCGGTCGAAGGCGAGCTGGTTATGGAAATCGGCCTCGATCGCCGGATGCTTCGCGGCGTATTTGACGGCATCGCGGACGTCGCGTTCGTGGTCGTCTTCGCCGCTGGGGCGGTAAGCGCGGAGGACGTTGCGGGCCTGGCGGGCGTTCATGGAGCGGCGGTGATGGAATCCGGGGCGGCGGCCAGGGCGGCGTGGAGCGCGAGGCGGGCGGAGTGCAGGGCGGTGGCGAGCTCGGCTTCGGCGAGACCGAGAACCTTCGCGATGTGATCGGCTTCCATGACGTCGAGGAGCAGGAGAGCGAGCGCGCTGCGGCCGGGCTCCGGCAACGCGTGGAGAGCGGAGGCGATTTTTTCCGGCGCGGCGGCGGGGACGACGGCGGCGGCTTCGGCGGGCAGCTCGGCGCGGGGCGCGGCGGGCGGAATGATGGTGCCTTTGTTCCGGAGGGCGCGGCGGCGGATGCCCACGAAAAGCGTCATGGCCACGCGCTCCGCATCGCCGGGAGGCTTCAGGATGGCAGCCTCGAGAGTCTCGAGGGTGACCTTGCGGGCAAGCTCGGGGTCACGCAGGAGAATCTCGGCGAAGCGATAAAGGGATTGTTCCCAAGCGTCTCGGTCGGCCATGAAGCCGTGACGTTAGGCCACGCGACGGCGCGGGGACAAGCGGGAATGCGGCGCTTCGCCCGACCTTACCGGTAAACAAAGACCGGCGTGCCGACTTCGGCGGCGTAATAGAAGCGGCGGGCCTGGCGGGGCGGAAGGCGGATGCAGCCGTGCGAGGCGGGGTAACCGGGCACGTGGCCGGCGTGCAGGCCGACGCCGCCGTTGATGCGCAGGAAGTAGGGCATCGGCGCGCCGACGAAGATGGCGCCGGCGGGCTTCCGGTCCTTCTTCACGTTGACGTTCGCCTTCACGACCTTGCCGTTCTTGACGTAGGCGCCGTAGAGCGTGGAACGGTGGTCGATATCCTTCTGGACGACGCGGTATTTGCCGGCGGGCGTGTTGTAGCCCTCGCGGCCGGTGGAGACGGGCGAAACGGCGACGATGTCGCCATCGCGGTAGAGGTAGGCGCGTTGCTGCTTCAGCCGGACGATGATCGTGTGGTCTTTGGGGTTACGATCCGTAAGCATGCCGAGCTCGGGCACCGTGCTGCAGCCGGCGAGCGTGAGCACGAGAGCGGCCGCGGACCAGCGGCGGAGGGGGCGGGCGATTTGCAAAAGCGGAAACGTCATGCAATGAGGAAGACACCGCATCGGGTCCGGCGTCAATCAGGGGAAAGACTGAAATCCGGAAAAACTGAAATGCTGAAAACCGGATGCCGAGGGGAAGCCGGCGGGCGGTTTACGATTTCAGCCTTTCAGAATTTCAGCCCTTCCCCATTTCAGCATCATTGACTTGATCGCCCGAGCTTTTAACGTCTGCGGATGAGCCGCCGCTCGATCCCCGGATCGCGGCGGCCTCGCTCTTCCACCGCATGAAACGCGTTCTTTTTGTCTGCACCGGAAACATCTGCCGCAGCCCGATGGCTGAGGGGCTTTTCCGCGCGCTCGTGGCGAAGAACGGCCACGCCGTCGAGGTGGCCTCCGCCGGCACCAGCGCGGGCCGCGGTCACGCACCGAGCCTCGAGGCCGTGCGCGTGCTGCGCCGCGAGGAGGGCATCGACATTTCCAAACAGCGCAGCCAGCCGGTGACCGAGGATTTGCTCGCGAAGTCGGACGTGATTTTTACGATGACGCGAGACCATCGCGACCTGCTCGAGCTGATGTTTCCCGACGCGGCGGAAAAGATGTTTCTCCTGCGCGAGTTCGATGGCGCCATCGATGTGCCGGATCCCATCGGCCAGGGCATGGAGGTCTATGCCCGCTGCAAGGACACCATCAAACGCGCCCTCCCAAGCCTCCTTAAATTCCTCGAAACCCACTCACCCATGACCACCGAATCCAGCGAAACCATTCCGCACGTCGAATCCGTCGATCCCGAAATCGCCGAGGCCATCCACGCCGAAGCCCGCCGCCAGGCCGAGCACATCGAGCTCATCGCCTCGGAGAATTACACCAGCCGCGCCGTGATGGAGGCGCAGGGCTCCTGCCTCACCAATAAATACGCCGAGGGCTACCCCGGCCGCCGCTGGTATGGTGGTTGCGAGCACGTCGATGTCGTCGAATCCCTCGCCATCGCCCGCGCGAAGGAACTCTTCGGTGCCGACCACGCAAACGTCCAGCCGCACTCCGGCTCGCAGGCGAACACCGCCGTCTATTTCAGCGTCCTCACGCCCGGCGACAAAATCCTCACGATGGATCTCGCCCACGGCGGCCACCTCACCCACGGCCACAAGGCGAATTTCTCCGGCAAACTCTACGAGGTCACCCACTACGGCGTCAGCCCCGAGACGGGCGTGATCGATTACGACGCGCTCGCGAAAACCGCCGAGGAAGTCCGTCCGAAAATGATCACCGCCGGCGCCTCGGCCTATCCCCGCACGATCGACTTCAAGCGCATGCGCGAGATCGCGGACGCCGTCGGCGCCTACCTCTTCGTCGATATGGCGCACATCGCCGGCCTCGTCGCGGGCGGCGCGCACCCCTCGCCCGTGCCCTACGCGGATTTCGTCACCACCACCACGCACAAGAGTCTGCGCGGCCCGCGCGGCGGCATCATTTTGTGCAAGGAACAGTTCGCCAAAAAGATCGACTCCCTCACCTTCCCCGGCATCCAGGGCGGCCCGCTCATGCACGTGATCGCCGCGAAGGCCGTCTGCCTCAAGGAAGCGCTCCAGCCCGAGTTCAAGACCTATGCCGCGCAGATCGTGACGAACGCGAAATCCCTCGCCGCCAGCCTCACCCGCCTCGGCTATCCGGTCACCTCCGGCGGCACCGACAACCACGTCATGCTCGTCGATCTTCGCCCGCGCGGCCTCACCGGCGTCGAGGCGCAGACCACGCTCGACCACGCCGCCATCACGGTGAACAAGAACGCGATCCCGTTCGACACCGAGCCGATCAGCAAGACCGGCGGCATCCGCGTCGGCACGCCCGCCATGACCACCCGCGGCATGAAGGAAGAGGAAATGATGGAAATCGCCGACCTCATTCACGCCGCGCTGGAGTCCCGCCACAACGCCGAGGCCCTCCTCGCCGTGCGCAAACGCGTCACCGCCTTCACCGCGCAATTCCCGCTGCCGAGCTGAGTCTCCGGCCACAAAAAGGCACAAGGAAACACGAAGAACTTTTTGTGAATTCTTGCGCCTTTTTGTGGCTAAAAACTCACTCCAGCCCCAGCCGCGCCACGCCCGCTTCGTCGAGCCCCAGGTAATGCCCGATCTCGTGCAGCAGCGTCACGCGCACCTCGCGCCGAAAGCACGCCTCGCGCCCGCTCGCAAACAGCCAGAGATTGTTCACCCAGATGCGAATCCGTGGCGGGTCCGGCAAATCGAGATAGGAATGGCTCGCGCCCTCGAAAATGCCGAGCCAGTCCGCGCCCACGCCATGCGCGAGATCGTCGGCATCCGGCTCGCCCTCGACGAACACCGATACCCGCTCCACCTCGATCGCAATCTCCGGCGGCAGGTCGTCCAGCGTCGTCTCCACGACCTCCTCAGCCATCGCGATCAATCGCGCCTCGAGCGCATCCAGTTTCTCCTTGGGTCCCATCGACGCCGCAAAGAAATCACAAACCGCCGCCCGATGCCCGCTAAACCTTTCTCCTCCGCCCGCCGGACGATTTCTGCTTTTCAGCATTCCAGTTTTTCCGCGTTTCCCTAAAGCTCCCACCTCCATGTTCTTCACGCCCCGCTATGTCAAGGAGGCTCGCCATTACGTCGAGGCCGCCCGCCGCGTCCTCCGCTACCGGCTCGATCTCCTCACCGCCGCGCAGGTAGCTGCCGTCGAGGAACGCATCGCCGCCCTCGATCAGGCCATCCGCGACCGCAAGCCGGACGCCGTGAAGGCGCGCATCGCCGAACTCGACCGGATCGTCGGCAAGGTCGCCCCACCCCGCGACCACGCCGGTTGGCGCGAGAACGTCGAGGTCCTCCTCGTCGCCATCGTCATCGCCGCCGGCGTCCGCGCCTATCTGCTGGAGCCCTTCAAGATCCCCACCGGCTCCATGCAGCCCACGCTCAACGGCGTGATCGGCACGCCCACCGACACCCTGCCGCCGAATCCCCTCGTCCGCGCCTTCGACTTCGCCGTCCGCGGCCGCACCTACATCGACGCCGTCGCCACGCAGAACGATGTCGTCATGAGCCTGCAGGAGGAATCCAAACTCAACTACTTCACGTGGACCCGCGTCGTCGGCCAGCACAGCAGCTACACGATCTTCGCCCCGCGCGACGTCGTCATCCGCCAGTTCCACGTTTACCCGCAGGACCTCGCCGGCCCGAACGCGACCCGCCTCCAGGCCGGCCAACCCTTCCTCCGCGGCTTCGTGGACAACGGCGACTTCGTCCTCGTCAACAAGCTCGCCTACAACTTCTTCACCCCGAAGCGCGGCGACGTCTTCGTCTTCCGCACCACCGACATCGCCGGCATCGAGGACGAACCCGGTTTCCCGAAGGATCTCGGCTCCCAGCACTACATCAAGCGCCTCGCCGGCGTCCCCGGCACCACCCTGCGCATCGCGGAGCCCCAGCTCTTCGCCGACGGCAAACTGGCCACCGGCCCGTTCGCCCGCGTCATGAGCCTCAAAAACGGCTACCGCGGCTACTCGAACCCCGGCAACGCCCTCTACCTCACCACCCCCGAGGACACCGTCACCGTCCCCGCCAAGCACTACTTCGCCTTGGGCGACAACAGCTTCAACTCGTCGGACAGCCGCTACTGGGGCTTCGTCCCCGAAAAAAACGTCACCGGCAAAGGCTTCGTCGTCTTCTGGCCCCTAACCAGCCACTGGGGCTTCATCGAATAGGCGAAGTCGTCGTCCCACCCGGAGGGAAACGCTTTGCCTACGGCGGTTTGCCTGTCGGCTATCTTCGGCTGCACCTCCGGTTCCGCTTCGCTTCGGCTGTCGTTTCCCATTTGGCCGGGAGGCATCGCACTGCGATATCCAGTCGTCGCAGCGCGACAACTCCACCCTGCGCATCTTCAATCGCGGACCTTCGGGTTGTCACTGCCTTCCGCCAACGGTGACAGACGCCCCCAACAAGAATCGACATCGCCCTGTCGCAGTAATTCCGAACGACTTATCGACGTGAATTCATAGTCCAGGCATTCGAGCTTGCCGACATAAGTCCCTCCAAATCAAGGGAACGAAATATTTTTCTCAAAAAGGCTTGGCACGCAGCACGCAATGGGAATAGCAACTCTCGGGGTTTTCCCCTACCTCCCAATGAGAAAGTCCTCCATCTTCTCTGTATTGGCATGTGGACTGTTCACCACATCTCTCGCACGGAGCCAACCGCCAGCGCCCGCCCAGCCGGCAGCCGAGGTCGCAAAAGCGGACTCGCTAGGCCAATTGCAGGCCCTGCGCAAATCCGCCCGCACTCCTGAGGAGAGGGTTGCTCTCACCGCCGCATGGATCAAGGCACATCCCTCGGCGACACCCCCGGCACCAGCTTCGAGTGGGGGAAAATCCGCTCCGGCTCGCGCGCTAACGGGCAAGGCGGCTTTGCAGGAGGAAATTTCCCGGAACTTGCGCGAGATCCGCGCCGAGTCGCGCGATCCCAAGGAGCGGATTCGACAGGTCGATGAATTCCTGCGCCTGAACAAGGACGCAATCGAAAGCGCCAAACCGTCTCTTGCCGCCAGCCCCGTTGCAGCGCAGCAAGCCCAGGCCGCAAGCATCCAGGCGCGACTGGCCGCCAATCCCGATGATGTGGCGGCTCAAATGGCGGACGCCCTGTTGGACATACGCACCCACGCAAAGAATCCTCAGGAGCGAGTGCGCCTTGTGGCGGAACTCCTGCGCCTGAACAAAGACCTTCTCAAGGAAGTCCAAGCCTCAAAACACGCAACGAATCCGCCGCAATAGCATGAAAAAAATACTACCTCTTTTTATTGTCGCTGCCGCCCTTGTCCATCTGGCCCCTCTTCACGCTCAGCTCAGTGGATCCTCGCTCAATATCGGCAGCGGGAACAGCTTGGATATTAATGGCTACTCCGGAGTCATTGGATCGAATAATGTGACATACGGGAACTCTGGTGGAAGGTCATCCTTGCAAATTGGAAATTCCAACACTCTGGAGGATGCCGTGGGGGCTCTCAGTGTCGGCGAGAGTAATTACGGATATTGGACCATCGACTCGGAGATACTTGGTATGAATAATAATGCATACTCGTGTTTCACGTCGGTCGTCATAGGCTCTTCTAATACCGTTTGGCAGGCTTCCGACTCGCTGGTCGTGGGAACTTACAACTATGTGACTGCGAACTACGGGGTTCAAACGATTGTCGCTGGCCAGAATAATGATATCACTGCTTACTACTCTAACATATTCGCTTTCGGCACCGGTCTCGCTGCGAGCTATCCCTACACGGGTTTAGCCCTTTTCGGAAGCTACAACGATGGCAATACCACAAACAACGGCTCGATCTTTGTCATCGGTAATGGAAGCGACTCCTCGAATCGCCGCGATGCCTTCGATGTTTTTCAAAATGGCGATATCAACATTCCCGGCGGTAAGCTAAGCATCTTTGCAACACCCTCGTCCACGTCCGGAATCGTCTTGGATCCCGCGGCGGGCCAGATCACGATCAACGGCCAGCCGGTGCTCACATCGAATGCCAGCGGCTTCGTCGGCATTGGCACAGGAGCAGCCACGCCCTTCACAAACCTGCAGGTTCAGGGCGCCACGGCGGGCAAGCCGCAAGTGCTGGTCAATTCCACTTCATCTTCTGTTTCCCCCGCCATTGAGCTCAAGGACAACGCCGCCACGCCCAATCGCTGGTGGCTCGCTTCCGGTTCTTCCAATGCCACGGATGGTAAATTCGTGATCAAAGATGCTCGTCAAGGCCAATCAAGGCTCGCAATCGATGCCTCGGGCAATGTCGGCATCGGCACAACGACGCCATCACAGTTATTGCATATTTCAAAAGCAAATCAGGCGGCAATGATAATCGAATCTACCGCAGCTGCAGCGACTGATACTCGCCTTATTTTCAAATCACCAGACCATTCATGGCAAATTGGCCAGGATATTGGAACATTTGCCACCGGAAAATTCAATATTTATGACCTTAATGCAGGGGCAACAAGATTCGTAATAGATGCTGATGGAAATGCCGGCTTAGGCACGACTACGCCGCATTTCGGGCTTGATATGTATAGCGGCCACGTTGTTTTCAAAAATGGAACGTCTCAAACCGATCAGGGAGGAGATGCGAAAAATATGGGACTCGGGTGGGCCTCTAATAACGATTCAAAGTCCATCTCGAATCTCATCACGGTTGATCGGAACGGCAACTACGGCGGAGATTTCAAATTCTATAGCCGAAACACATATGGAGGCACAATGCCGTCTGCATTGATGACCTTGACAGCATATGGAAATCTCGGCATCGGCACCACTTCCCCGCAAGGCAAGCTCACCGTTGTGGGGCTTGGAACGAACGGGGCAGCAGGAGTCCTAAGTTCCAATAACTGGGATAACTACCAAGCAATTTCCACAGACGAATCGCAGGTTTATTCGGGAGCAACGATTAATTTTCTCTCTAATATAGCGGGAGTGAGTAAACGATGGGATATGGTATTGGGTGCGGGAAGCAACACACGCGTCGGATCAGGAAATTTCGGCATATATGACTTCACAAACGGTGCTGCTCGTTTGGTGATTAGTTCGTCTGGTAATGTCGGCATTGGGACGATCATACCCGCGGCCAAGCTTGACGTGAATGGTGATGCGAAATTCGCTGGAGCCCTAAACCTCTTCGCCTCCAACTACAATATTGCGACCCCCAATAGTGGCAAGATCGTCATTCAACCTTCTATCAGCGGCTCATCCATCACCATCGATGGCCAGCCCTTGGTGACGGCAATTTCGACTGCAGCCCAAAGCTTCACGGCCCCTTCTTATTCATTCAACAGTGGAAGCACAAATCGCCTGATCATTAATTCTTCTGGAAATGTCGGCATCGGCACTTCAAGTGCGAGTTCGCTTCTTACAGTTGGCGGACCGATCGCTGGAGGCGCTGGCGTAAATAATGCATCGGTTATTCCGGCAACCGCGAGTTATATTTTAGGGAACGATACGAATAGTGGAAGTTTCTATGTTGGCAATACAAACACAATAGCATCCACGGCAAACCTTGGATTTGTGATTACTCAGACCGGCGGCGAGCAGCGAATCGGCGCGCGAATCTACTCCAGTTGGGCCAATTCCAACAATCAACAGGCGCGCCTTGATTTTCACGTCAAAAGCGGAGGAAATGATAATAATCCGGTAATGTCTCTTTTGTATAATGGCAATGTCGGCATCGGCACGACGAGTCCAAATTCCAAATTGAATGTCAAAGGCGTTCTTTCAGTTTTCAATTCCTCACAGAATACAGTGGGCAACGCCGCTGATGGAGACATCGTTCTTCCCTATGGCGGATTTCTGCGATCAGCAAATGACGTGAATAACGACACGACCGGCCTGATTTCATTGGGAAATTACGGTGGCGTAGGCAACTCGCTTCTAATCGGGAACGCTTCGAATGCAGCATGGCCGGCTTCCATTCAATTCAGAACATCCACTTGGCCAACCAGTTCCACAGAAAGAATGCGCATCGACACAAATGGCAATGTCGGCATCGGAACCACCACGCCTGCGGCCAAGCTTGACGTGAATGGAAATGCTGCCGTGGGAACGGGATTGACGGGCGTGGCCGCAGGACAAGTCGTGGTCGGCAAATATAACGACACTCGCACGAGTGATACCTCGACGACGCCGGCGGCAACCAACCACACCCAGGGTGTCTTCATTGTCGCGGCGGGCACTTCCACGACTGGGGCCAATGCGATTCGTGTCCTCGACGACGGCACCGTGCTCGTCAAGAACTCCGGCGATATTGGCATGGGCTCCTTCACCAACGGTCCGAGGCCCTAGGCTCCAACGGAATTAGGAATCCTGCGGATTTAATTCTCTGTCGAGCACCTTGGAATGAAGCTTCCTCCTTTGCGTCCCGCCTACCGCATCGTCGTCGGCTTGTCATTGGCAATCCTGACCTTGTCGGCACTTCAGGCGCAGGAGCCGGCTTGGTGGGCAAATCAGCACGTCAAGGTTTCCGGCGCTTCCGCCTCGGATTACGCGCCCGCCACGCAGGGCCAGCTCAAATTCATGGCCAAGGGCGCCCGGACGGAGATGGGCGCCAATGCGTCGGCAACGATTGTGACCATGGTTGACGGATGGAACGACACCACCCAGGCCAAGGATTATTCCGTTGCCACATTGGGACAGCTAAAGGCTGTCTCCCAACCTTTCTACGTTCAGCTCGGACTCGCCTCCCCGTGGACTGCGACTACCACAGACGACAACGACTACGCGATTGCCAACCTCGGCCAGCTCAAGATGGCCTTCAGCTTCGACTTGAGCGGGTTCGTTCCGTCCGCTCCCTTGCAAGCTACGAACCAAACCCTCACCTCCCCTGAGGACACGCCGATCGCGATCACCCTGGGAGCGAGTGGCGGCAGCACGGCGGTCGCCACCAGCTTTGCCATCACGTCCTCACCCCAGCACGGCGTGCTCACCGGCGCGCCGCCGAACGTGGAATACCGTCCCTATGCCCATTTCAGCGGCAGCGACAGCTTTGTCTTCCAGGCCGTCAATGGAACCGCCACGAGCACGGGCACGATTTCCCTGACGGTCACGCCCGTCAACGACGCGCCGCTGGTCGATGCCGGGGCCAATCGCACGATTACCCTCGCGGGCACGCCCGCCACTGTCAGCACCACCCTGCACGCCACCGTGACGGACATCGACTCCAC
>Ga0070661_100000622_pt1 | contig 26377 bp, 32 predicted proteins | sample KBSC43metaG_FD_64663 | JGI IMG/M metagenome (GOLD analysis project Ga0070661, IMG submission 64663) | Corn rhizosphere microbial communities from Kellogg Biological Station, Michigan, USA - KBS C4-3 metaG | ecosystem: Host-associated > Plants > Roots > Rhizosphere > Soil ... | reverse complement strand
ATCAGCGCGCCTTCGAGGCGCAGCTGGCGGTGGCACGGGCGGCATGACCTACGCCCGCAGGATCTTCTCCATCGCCTTGCCCTTGGCGAGCTCGTCGATCAGCTTGTCGAGATAGCGGATCTCCCGCATCGTCGGCTCCGCAATCTCCTGCACCTTCACGCCGCAGACGACGCCGGTGATCAGCGCGCGCTGCGGGTTGAGTTTTGGCGCCCGCGCAAAGAAGTCCTCGAACGAGGTTCTGGCCGCGAGCTCCTTGTCGAAACTCTTCTGGCTGTGCCCCGTCAGCCAGCGGATGATCTCGTCGACTTCGGCCTTGCTGCGCCCCTTGCGCTCGGCTTTCGCGACGTAGAGTGGATATACGCTGGCGACGCTGGTCGCATAGATGCGGTGGTTGTCGGTATGCATGGTCGCCAAGATAGCGGCGGTTCGGATAAGTGTCACCTTTGGGGCGAGCCGGATATTCAGTGATCAGCGCGGTCGCCCACGTAGACAAGACTTAGGAGTCTGAGAACATCGTCGGCGCTCCTTTGATCTTCACTGGTCATAAACAGCGGGACGACGCATCCGGCGGTGAGGATCATCTTAACCGCTTCGATCCGACGTCCGACCGGCCCTTCATCGGGAGGCTCCTCGTAGGTGATCGTCAGCGTTGGCCCACTGTCTACGGCATGGAAATTGTTCAGCGCGCCGAGCGCGGAAACCACCAATGACTTATAGCGGTCGAATTCCGTCTGGCTGACTCGCCCCTGGTCTTGCGGACCTTCATTGCCGACATAGAGCCACGTATGCCTATCGCCGCTCTCAACAGCGAACGGAACGATTTGCCGAAGACGCTGCTTCGTTTGCCATGAGGCGGTTTCCCCAATCCGCTCAATTCTGACCGGAGAAGGACAATCGCCGAAGGACACGAGATCAACTGCTGCCCTAGCATCCGTAGCGGTAGCGACGAACATGAGAGCAGCCAACAACTTCAACATGAGACCATGAAACTCGGCTGGGAGTTAGACATCCGTCGCTGTTCATGATGCCATCCTGCCCCCAAAACAACAACGATCTCGCCGGCGTGCCTGCCGCGGCCCAGGTTACCATCCCCTCACCCTCGGCCCGCTCACTCCCATCAAGTCCGTCACCGCCCACACCGCCGCGTCCACCCGATCCGGCGAATGCCCATCTGCCGCGCCGTCCACGCCGAAAGTGCACATCTCGTCTTCCAGTGCCGTCAGTCCCGCCGCATGCGTCACCAGCCCGCGCGCATAGAGCGCAGCGACCGGCTCGGCGCGGACCCATTTGCCGCGCGTCGCGTGCACCATGCGCACGGGCGCATTCGCATCCACCTGGGCGATGACGGCCTTCACCATCTCGCCACCCTGGTTCCCCTCGGCCACGATGCAATCGGCGCTATGCGCATGAAACGCCTCGACCGCGCATGACGCCCAGGCGAGCGGCGCCGCCGGCTTCAGCGTCAGGTCGCGCAGCACCACCACGGCTTGCCCCATCCGTCCCGCGACGATAATCCCGCATCCGTCCGAATTCGCATTGCTCGTCGCCGGCGGATCGACCGCCACCACGACGCGCCCCAGCTCGCCACCAGGCCAGCGCTGGAACATGTCGCGCGTCCACAGCGCCCCCGGCAGATCTTCGATCAGTTCGCCCTCGAGCTCCTGCCGCCCGAGCACCGAGCCGCGATAGCGCGCCACGACGGCACTCAGGAAACTCTGCGCCAGATGCTTCTTGTTCTCCGCCGTCGTCATGCGCGAGACGATCGTCGTCGGCTCGGCCAGCAGCCGCTTCAAGAGTTTCGTCGGCCGAGGCGTCGTCGTCGCCACCTGCCGTGGCCGGTCCCCGAGCCGCAGTCCGAACTGCAGCATGTCCCACGCCGCCTCCGCGTTCGGCCACTTGCCAACCTCGTCGCACCAGGCGGCCGCAAATTGCGGACCGCGAAACCGTTCCGGGTCCGCCGCGCCCAGAATGATCCCCTCGACGCCATTGCTCCAATGGAGCGTCGTTCCACGCAGTTTTGGGCGCTCGCCGCGTGGCGTCACCGCCATGATGCCGCTCGGCCCTTCGATCATCACCGCGATCGCTTCGGTCATCGTCTCGCCGACCAGCGCGATCGGCCCGATGCCCTCACCCGCCAGTCCCCTCACCCATTCGGCTCCGGCTCGGGACTTGCCCGATCCGCGCCCGCCCATCAGCAGCCAGGTGATCCAGTCGCCGGGTGGCGGCAGTTGCTTGTCGCGCGCCCAGACGCGCCAGTTGAAATAGAGTTCGGCGGCGGCCTCCTCGCTCAGCTGCTCCGCCCATCCGGCCTCCTCAGCCGCGCTTGAGCTCTTCAATACGGGCGACGAGCTTGCGGCGGATGTCATGCATGTCCTTGGTCTGGCGCGGCGTCGCCGCGATGTTGGTCGCCGTCTCGATTTCGATGAGCTTGCCCATCGACTGCACCAGCTTGCCCAGCACGTTGACTTCGGTTTCGGTCACGGTGGCCATGTTGTCCTCGATTGTCTCCAGCATGCGATCGAGCAGCCGGAACAGCCGCTTGATCAACCTGTCGCGGCTGACCTCGCTGAGGTAGCGACGCTTCCAGCCGAACTGCAGTCTGGCGTAGTTGAACTGGCCCTGGGTCAGATCGTGCTTGGCGCAGATCTGCAGGATCGTCAGTTCGTTTGCGGCGTAGTCCGTGCCGACGTTTTCCCAGAACGTGGCGGGACGGCCGGACAGGACGCCGTCATCCATTAAGTGGTCCTCGCGATGTCTTGCTGAGTTCCGGTCCCAATTCTGCGACCGTGCCAGAACTATACGCCTCGAGCGTCACACCATGGATAAGTCGTCTGAAAAATCGCGGAGTCGCCTGCGCCGCAAGGCACTTGCGCGAACAGGCAAGTGACACCTAGACTCGGTTTCGGACGCCTTGGGAGGGGATGAAGCCGATGAGACTCGCGAGCACCCTTCGACTCGCCGCCCTGCTCGCCTCGCTGGCGACCGGCGCGGCCCACGCGCAGTCGCTACCGCCCTCCAACTCGCTGCCCGACGATCTCCAGAGCTACGCGGGCGATTGGGAGCTGCAACAGGAAGATGCGAACGCTGCGACGTGTCCGCTGACCTTCACCGACCAGCAGGTGCAGGGCGGCTGGGCCATCACCCTGCCCGACACCTGCGCCGCACCATTCCCGGCCGCCTCTGCCCTCGCGGTGTGGTCGGTCGATTCGTCGGACAGCTCGATTACGATCTCAGACGCCGCAGGTCACCCGACGATGAAGCTCCTTGCCGACCCCGACGGCTTCTACGCCACCGACGAGGACACCACTCCGCGCTTCTATCTGGTCACCCCGCAGGACCCCAACGACGCCGGCGGCGAAACCGACGCGGACTAGAGCCGCTCAGGGGGTTCGTATTCCGGCCACTCCGCGATGTGGTCTTCCCACGTCCCGGGTTTCACCTGCGTCTCGGCCACCGTGCGGCCGGTCACCGAAATGCCCGCATCGATCACCGTCTGCGGGTCACCCGAGATCAGCGGATGCCACCAGGCGAGGCCTCTGCCCTCGGCGATCCGCCGATACGCACAGCTCTTCGGGATCCACTCGATCGTGCGGACATTCTCGGGCGTCAGCTTGATGCAGTCTTTCACCTTCTCGTGACGGTTGGGATAGTCGCTGCAGCGACAGGACTGTCCGTCGAGGAGCCTGCAGCGCACGTCCGAGCGATAGAGTTCGCCGGTATCCTCGTCCTCGAGCTTCATCAGGCAGCAGCGGCCGCACCCGTCGCAGAGTGCCTCCCACTCGCTCACGCTCATCTCTTCAAGCGACTTCTCGTCCCAGAAGGCCATATGTTTGCCGTGCTGTTTATGATGTAGATAGCGCCGGTTCTATCCCCGGAGCGTCCGTTGCAGGACCCCTTCTATCACAAGGAAAAGCGCCGCAAAAAAGCGCGGATGCTCGACGCCGACGCATGGCTCGATTCGGCAATCTATGATTTCTGGAACTCGATAGGGCGCGGCTACCAGCATATCGAGGATTTCTTTGCGCTTTTCCGCGTGCGCGGCTTCAAGCGCCTGATCGTCGAGCTGCTCTCGGACGGCTTCAGCTTTTTCGCCATAGGCGCTGTTTTGACGATGGCTTTGGCGCTTCCGGCGTTCGACTCCATCGCCTCGGGTCAATTCAATAAACCCGAGGATGTATCCATTACCTTCCTCGACCGTTACGGCAACGAGATCGGCCGCCGGGGCATCCGCTCCGACGACTCCTATCCCCTTGATAAACTTCCGGATTATTTCGTCAAAGCGGCGATCGCGACCGAAGACCAGCACTTTTACGAGCACTTCGGGATAGATGTGTTCGGAACGCTGCGCGCCATCGTCAATAACGCGCAAGGCGACAATGGCACGCAGGGCGGTTCTTCGATCACCCAGCAGCTCGCCAAGAACCTGTTCCTCAGTCCCGAGCAGACCCTCGAGCGCAAAATCAAGGAAGCCTTCCTCGCCGTCTGGCTTGAATGGCACTACACCAAGGACGAAATACTCAAGATGTATTTCGACCGCGCCTACATGGGTGGCGGTAACTTCGGCGTTGCCGCGGCGGCGGAATACTATTTCGGCAAGAAGGTTACCGATATTAATCTCGCAGAAGCGGCAATGTTGGCCGGTCTATTCAAGGCGCCCACGAAGTACGCGCCGACCGTCGACCTCGCCGCTGCGCGAGGCCGCGCCAACATCGTCCTCAGCCGCCTCGTCGATGCCGGATACATGACCGAGGGCCAGGTCGCAGCCGCCCGTCGGAACCCGGCGACGCCGGTCGATCACAGCGATGATCTCAATTCGCCCAACTACTTCCTCGACTGGGTGTTCGACCAGGCCAAGCAGCTGATCGCGGACTCCAAAACCACTTCGAACGCCTTTGTGGTCCGCACCACTATTGATCCAGTCCTGCAGTCCTATGCGGAAGACGCCGTGACGTCCGTCATCCGCGACCAGGGCGAGCAATACAATGTTCACGAGGCCGCCATGGTCGTGACGGAGCCGAACGGGCAGGTCCGCGCCATGATCGGCGGGCTCGACTATGGCAAGAGCCAGTTCAATCGCGCGGTGTCTTCACTCCGCCAGCCGGGTTCTTCGTTTAAGGCCTTCGTCTACGCGGAAGCGTTCGAGAACTTCAATATGACGCCCAACACCCGCATCGACGACCGCGGCGTGTGCATCGGCGACTGGTGCCCGCATAACTATGAGGGCAACCTCTTCGGCAACATCACGCTGACCCAGGCCTTCCAGCACTCGGTAAATACCGCCGCGGTGGCCATATCTATCAAGACCGGCCGCCAACCCATCGCCGACCTCGCGCACCGGATGGGAATCACTAGCGATTTTCCGGTGACACGCTCGCTCGCACTGGGTGTCGCCGAAGTCAGCGTCCTCGACATGGCTTCGGCCTATTCGGTCTTTGCCAGTGGAGGCTACAAGACGCCGGCCTATGGCATCCTCAAAATCGAAACGCTTCGGGGTCAGACGATCTTCGAAAAGGACGTGAACGCGCCGCGCGAGCGTGTCCTCACCCAGCAAACTGTGGGCTATATGGATACGCTGATGCGCGCGGTAGTCACGGGCGGAACAGGCGTTCGCGCCGCCGTCGACGGCGTCCCGGCCGTCGGCAAGACTGGCACTACGAGTGATTATCGCGATGCTTGGTTCTGCGGCTTCACCGGCAACTACGTCGCTACCGTCTGGTACGGCAATGACGACTACCAGAAGACTAATACCCTTACGGGCGGCATTCTGCCGGCGATGACCTGGCAAAAGTTCATGGCCTACGCGCACACCAATATCGAGATCAAGCCGGTCTACGGCATCGACTTCAAGCCCGCGCCATTCGTGGTCACCGCCGCCGCTGATGGCCAGCCCGCCACCGGCGAGGTTGAGCGTCCTCCGACTCTGAAGCCGGAAGCTGCGAGCAAGCTGCTCGACATCGCCGACGAGCTGCAGGCTGCGTTGCGAGACACGGGCTCCGGCACAGAAGTTGCTGCTCTCGCGATATCGCCGACGGCCGCCGGAAGCCTCTGACTTTGCGGTTTCTTCTGAATCTTGTCCTTCTGCTGGTGGTCGCGCTCGGCACAGGCTTCGGCCTCAGCTGGTACGCACTTTCCGACGGCCGCCTGTTCGGGGCATACCAAAGCGGGCCATGGTCGACCTGGCTTCGGAGCGGCGCCCCTGATCCCGACCCTTACACACGCGCTTATCTGGCGCGCACCGGTGCGCTCCAGCTTGGGCTGAGCGAAGGTATTCAACTGATCGCAAACTCCGATAGCGACGGCAAACCTCTCAGCCGCGATTGCCGCTACCGCATCGATGGCAGTACGCCCACTGCCACTTTCTGGACTCTCGTTCCAGTTGCAGCCGATGGCAGTCCGATCGGTCAGTCAGGCGTCAGCAGCAGCCAGATCGCTCGCGCCAATGACGGCTCAATACAAATATACGTCAGCCGTGGCCTCGCGCCCTACAATTGGATCGAGATTGCTGGCGAAGGCTCCTTCACGCTTGTACTTACACTTTACGACACGACGTTGTTTTCGGGTATCAGCTCAAACCGCACAACAATGCCCTCCATCATCCGAGAGGCGTGCGCATGACCCGATCATTGCTTTATGCGCTCGGTGGCTTGCTTCTGGGCCTTCTTATCCACTTGGTGGTGATCCTCACCTTGCCCGCGCTTGCGCAAGATGGGGTAGCGGCCCGGGTTGATACCGTCCTGCCCGATGCGAACCGGACGGTGCTGTTTGGCGATCTTCACACCGACGATGCCAACCCTTTCCGCCTCGATCCCGACCTCACTTACGCACTGTGCAAGCTCAATCTCAAGCAAGGGCCAGGCGAAGTCGTCGCCACCCTGCCGACAAGCTTCTGGTCGGTCGCCGTCTACGGGCGAGATGGAACGGTGATTTACTCGACCACAAATCGCGATGGGATCGGTCAATCGCTCGATATGGGCATTTTCGACCCGGGGCAGACGCGGTTGCTGGCGGAGCAGAAGATCGACATCAACGCGGGCCTGCTCATCGTCGAGGCGCCGTCCGACGAAGTCTTCGTGCTCGTACGGCTGGCGCCGCCGCAGGCGGCGGTGCGCGCGCGCTACCAGGCGGACCTTGCGCGGCTCAACTGCCACAACATCAAGATCTAACTGCCGGCGGTGCTGCCTGCGCTCATGAGGTAGCGCGACGCAGGCCCGCCGCGGCGCGGCGCCGGCGAGTATCGTCCCGCTTCACTGCAGAAATCGCCGCTGTCCGCCGTCTCCACCAATGATCGCATCGCGCTGAGCTTAGCGTCGACTCTGATCGCCGCGTCATGCGGCGTATCGATCAGCAAATTGTCCAGCGCATAGCTATAGGCGTCGTATCGCGCGTCGAGCGAGTCGGTGAACCACGCAATCGTCGCACGGTTCTCCGCCTGCCGCTCCGCGGCGCCGGCGCGCATCTTCGGGTCGGCGTTGGGCAGCCCGTTGGCGGCGATCCCGCGCTGATGGTCGACGCGCTCCACCGCGCAGATGGCAGCGAACGCCGCCGGCAGCATGCCGAGATCGGCATCGATGTCGTCCGCCAGTCGCGCGTAGCGCACAGGTGAAGACGCAAAGCTCGTCGTCGTCAGCCAACGGTAATAGCCGTCCTTTGGCCGCGGTTTGTAATGCGCCCGCACGAAGCCGAGGCGCATCAGCTCCACTCGGAAATCGCCGAGCCAGTCGTAGCCGTGCGGGGAGACCAGATAGCGCCAGATGCGGTCTCGCATCTCGAGTTCCTCGTCGCTCCAGTTGAGCGTGGTCGCCGGCCCGCTCAGTCCGTGGGCGATCTGCACGGCATTGGCGGCGGATTCGTGCAGGGGATCGTCTTCGGCGCGGCCGAAATCGCCAATGGGACGGGCGCAGGCGGAGAGGGATAGAAACGCTAGGACCGCGGCGAATTTGGCAATGGATGGGCGGCGCTCAGACACGTTTGCGCTTGGCACGAGATGAGGTCGGCTTGGTCGGTGTGACGGGGCTGCTTCGCTCGTAGCGGACGCCGGTAAAGATAAGGATTTCAGCGCCTTGCGACTGGTCCTGGCGCGGCGGATGGGCCGGCTTGCGGCGCTCAAAATTCACGAGTTTTCCCATGGCCACCTCGCGGCGCGGATCATCCTCAGACAATTCATTAAGAGATCGTCAAGGTTAACAGTCCGCTAACGAATGCTGGAAATAATCACACCATCAAACATATGCCCTTCTCGGGGTCATCGAAGGCAAACATATGCTCGGCTTCCAGCCTTACGAGACGTTCCAGCTGCTGATCGAAACCGGCGGGATCGATCGCACCAACACCTTGCTCATCGCCGCGTGCGACGCATTCACGCGGCGAGGCCACGCGACCTTCCAGGAGACCGAGCAGTTCGCCGCGCTCGCGACGCGCCTCTTCCCCGCGGCGGCGCCGTCGGCGCGCAGCAAGGCAGCGCTCGCACTCGGCCGCTCGGAAAGCCTGACGTCCGAGCTCGAAGAGCTGATCGTCACCAACATCGGCGAGGAGCTCGTCGATTTCCTCGTCAACGCTCCGCATCTGTCCGAAGCCACGATGCTCAAGGTGATCAGCGGTGGCGACGTCACCGCGGCGTCCGCCGTGGCGCGGCGTGCGGACCTCACCAATGTCGTGCTGGCGCGCTTGTTCCAGCTCAACAGCCGCAAGGTCTATCGGGCGCTGGCCACCAACACGAGCATTGCGCCGCGTGGCCCCTATCTCGCCGCCCTCGCCCGTTCCGCGCAGATGGATCACCAGGTCGCCTGGTCCCTCGCGGCGCGCGAGGATTTCGACGCCGCCCTGCTCGCTCCGGCCTTCTTCGATCTCAATGAGGGCGACCGCATCAAAGTCATCCAGGCGTTCGCCATGCGCTCGACGCCTGCGGCGCCAATCAAAAAGACGCTGGAGCAACTTTCCGTCGCAACCGACGAGCTGACCCGTGCGATGATGAAACTCTTCGCTGAAAACCGCCGGCCAGAGGCCACGCGCCTTCTTCATCAGATCACCGGCCTCGACGAGGTTCGCTGCGGACAGATCGCGCACGACACGAGCGGCGCGGCGCTGTTCGTGGTCCTGCGGGCCTTCGGCTGCTCGGCCTATGACGGGCTGAAGGTCCTGATCCACGCCACCTCGCATGACGAGGATCGCTCGAAATCGCTGGCCGTGTTTTCCAAGATGTTCGAATCCGTCAGCGTCGACGCAACGGCGTACCTCATGAGCGCCTGGCGCGGCGAAGTGAACCTGCTCGATCTCGGTAAGCCCGAATACCGCTCCTTCGCCGAAACCCGCCGCTCCGCCGCTGCCGCGGCGGCGCAATCGCCAAGCGCGGAGATCGAACAGACAATCGAGACGCTCGCGCGGATGGGGCTGCGCAAGGCGAGCTAGTCTTGGTTGCTGATGGGCCGACCCGCTCATGGCAGCTGGAGGCTCGACCACGGTCCAAATCCAACCCGTCGACCTTGTGGCTCCGGCCTTATGTATCAAGAGCGCAGTTGACGCGGATCAAAGATGGTCCGGGCCTCGTCCGGCAGTCTTGCAGCCATCATGGACGCTCGCTGATTTGACATAGTGCCAAAGGGCCGGGGATTCTGGCTCAGCGACAGCCAGACGGTTGGCAAGCCGTTCACGAGCGAGCACGCGGCAATCGAGGAAGCTCGCGAAATGGCACATGCCTTCAGCGGACCGACGACGATTTGCACCTGGCACCACGGGGAGCCGATCGAGCTGTATAGGACTCATGGATCGCTGCTGGCAGCGACGATGGCCACCTTCTAGGAACGCGGAAACAGTCGCATGGGACGGCGCGAGCGCCATCCATCTTCTCCCCTGACCGTCCGACGGGATTGACCAGACCATTCTCGCGAACGGGCTCACGCGCCCACTTCGGTCACCCCGACTTCATTTCCCCGCATCTCCAGCGAGATGACCCACAGGTCCGGGTCGTAGCCGATCTCGCGCGCGACACGTTCGGCCACCTGTTTCGGCTCGACGCTCGAGAAGCGCCGGACAAAGATGCGGTCTTCGTCGCCTTCCGCGCGCGCGGTCGCCGGCGCCGGTGTGAGCAGCGAGGCAGTCCCGTTGAGGTGATCGACTTCGATGAAGATCTGGCCGGCGATCGGATCGCCGCGGCGAACGACGACGCAGATTTGGCCAAGGTCATTGTGCCGGCGCACGAAGGCTGCGACCCAGAGATCGGTTCTGAACATGAGGCCTTCTAGAGCGTCCGAGGCAGATGGCCTAGATGGTCGCGCCGTTGTCCTTGAGGAGCTCGACGAGTCCGCGAGTGATCCTGCCTGTCACTTCGTAGTTGTAGAAGACTTCGAAGTTGCGGATGGCCTTTGCGGTCGCTTCGCCGGCGACGCCATCGATCTCGCCGTGGAGGAAGCCGAGGCTGTTGAGGCCACGCTGCACGGAAGCGACGGTGTCGGGATCGGTGGAGGCATCATCGCCCTGCTGGTCGGGGGCGAGGGCCGACGGCATCGGCTGCCCGGTTTCGGCATGGACTGCGATGGTCTGGACGACGCGCTTGGGGACGGCCGGCGTGTCATTCATCGGCGGCGACTCGGCGCCGGTGCCCTGGCCATCGTCGAGCGTGGCGACTTGCGACGCACTCGATGCGGCGGGCTTTGCCGAACTCGCGGCCGTAGCCGAAGCAACGCTTGCGCTCCCTGCGACGAGAGGCGTGGGTGCAGCGAGGGTCAGCGGAGTCGATGGCTCCACAGTCACGGCGGGCGATGGCGTGACCGCCGCGGCGGGAAGCGACGCAACGATGGGCTGCGGCGCGGGGTGCACCGGCAGCGGCGCGGCCTCGACCAGATCGAGAATCTGCTGGGTCAGCAGCCCCCGCTGCGGCCGGTTGAGACTCTGTTCGAACGCCTTGATCGCCTTGGCGGTGCGCGGCCCGAAGAGTCCGTCCGCCGTTCCCGAGAAGAAGCTGAGGGCCGCGAGCTTTTTCTGCAGCGCCAGCACATCGTCGTTCCCGATGGTGGGCGCGGCGGCGGGCGTGACGGCCGGAGCGGCGAGGCTACCAGTGGTCTCGGCATCGACGCCCAGGCGTACCGGTCGGTCGACGGGGAGCACCGGCTTTGCGGTCTTCGGCCTGGCCACACTTTGCGCGGGAGACGCCTCGAAGCTGCCAAAGAGCGGCGCGGGGTGATGGTGGGTCTGTTTGTAGAGCGCGTTGCCGCCGGCAAGGACCGACAGACCCAGCAGGGCCGCGATGGCGGTGTTGCGCGCGGGCTCGCGCATATAGATCGCCACAAGCCAGAGCGCGCAGCGGCCCGCGGCCGAGGCCAGGGCTCCGCCAGCCGCAAGAGGCAGGCTCGAATAGGCTTCGAGAGTCATTACGCTCGCTTTTTGTCGCCGTGCCATTGCTCGACTGCCGTGGCGGGCGGCTCAGGGGCCAGTTCCGTTACGATGGGAGTTTGGGCCGTTTTGGTTGCCGGACCGTTTATGGGCAGCAAGACCGTGACGGTGGTGCCCTTCCCCGGCTCTGAGTGCGCGCGCAGCAGGCCCTCGTGGAGGTCGACCAGACCCTTGACGATGGACAGTCCCAGCCCCGTGCCCTCGTAGCGCCGGGCCAGCCCGTCCTGGGCCTGGAAGAAAGGCTCACCGATGCGGCGGATCGCTTCTTGGTCCATGCCGATGCCGGTATCGCTGACCGAGATGGCAAGCATGGCGTTCTGACGCCGCATGGAGACGGTGACGGTGCCCTTGTCGTGGCTGAACTTGATGGCGTTCGAGAGCAGGTTGATGAGGATCTGGCGGCAGGCCCGCTCGTCGCCAATGAGAGAAGGTACATTCGCCGGCACTTCGGTCGCGAGCTCGATGCCGCGCTCCCTGGCCAGCTGGCCGACGATCTTGAAGCAGGGGTCGATCAGCGCCTGGGGCTCGAAGCTCTCGGTCTGGATTTCGAACTTGCCGGCCTCGAGCCGACTCATGTCGAGCAGCATACGCACGACGTCGAGCAGGTGATGGCCGCTGCGATGGATGATCTCGGCATATTCGCGATGTGCGGGACTCAGGTCGCCCACGACCCCGCTCGTCATCATTTCGGAAAAGCCGACGATGGCATTGAGCGGCGTGCGCAACTCGTGACCGATGGTGGCGAGGAAGCGCGATTTGGCGTTGGAGGAATCTTCGGCCAGGCGCCGGGCTTCGCGCATCTCCGCCTCTAGCGCGTGGCGCTCGCTGACGTCGCGCAACAGGGCAACCACCTCGTGCCGTTGCTCGGCCGCGTCCGCCTCAACGACGGGGGTGAGCGCAATCTCGATCCAGATGAACTGCGGCACGCGCGCGGGCTCGCCCGGCTCGTCGCGGCGCATGCGCACTTCGATCGTGCGCGACTTGCCGTCATGGCTCGCATCGGAAAACGACTTCATGTAGGTCGGCCGATCGAGCACGTGGATGCGATCGATCAGGCCCGAACCCGACAACTCGTAGCGGTGGCAGCCGAAGAGCTTCTCGGCCGAGCGCGACGTGAACAGCACCGTGCCGTCGCCAGTGAACCGCATCACGGCGTCCTGCACGTTCTCGACCAGATGCCGGTAGGCACTCATCTGGCTCCGCTCGTAAACGGCGAACGCCGAGCTCAGTCGGGTCGCGGTGAGCGCGACAACCAGGGCCGTCACGACGAAGGCGCCGGCCGCGATCCATGCATATTCGGGGCGCGCCGGCTCCGGCCAGGCGACCAGCCCGAGCCCGCCGAAGCAGCCGATGGTCACCACCGCCAAGAGCAAGACCCACGACTGCTTCTTGGTGGGCGTGCGCGTGAGGAGGGACGCCTGGACTGGGGCGAGCAGCGCCAGGGCCAGACCAAAATCAACGATCTGCGGATCGACGATAGTCAGCACCAGGCCGGCGAGCAGGATGCCATAGACCTGCCCGAAGGCGGCCCGCTCGAAATGCCCGTGGCGATGCAGAACAAGGGTGACGAACCCCGTCCCGATCGCCAGCATGGACAGGACGAAAGGCATCACGGCGCCTGACACGAGTCCGTAGAGCGCGAACGGCATCGCTGCAGTGCCCACCGCAAGGATCAGGCGGGCGTTGAGCTTGAGCGTTGCGCGGCGCAAGGCCTCGGGCCTGCCGCGCACCAAATCGCCGCGGCGAAGGCCGATGTTCCTCGCGGACAGGCGGCTGAGGAGGCTACGCATTACAAGACGCTTCCCAGGATCGATGCCGCACCCTTTCACCCAGACCTAAAAGCGCCCTTAAGGGATCAGGAAAGGGATGCCCCGAGGATCGGCAAAAGGCTCAAACCGCTTGGCTTTTTCCGGACAGCGTAAACAATCGATTGACCAAGCAGAGGCCGGGGCCGGCGGAGCGCTACGCGCATCGATGCAATTTTATCGAATTGTCTGAGCGTCGTTTAATGGGCGACGCCTAGAGTGTTGTGAAAGGCCGATATTTGCGGCCGTTCACGGTGATGACATGTTTGTGCTTCGCTCCGCTTTCTGGCTTGCCCTGGGCTTTGTGCTCGTTGCTCCGCACGGCACCGATTTCGGTGCTGCAGCAACCGCCGTCAAAGACCAGGCGATCGCAGCGGGCGTCGAGGCCGGCTCGCAGCTCATCAGCTCGCAGATTCTGACGAGCGCGGTCGTCCCGAAAGTCGCCGCCGCCGTCATCAAGACCTCCACCCCATCGGTCGACCTCCCCATGCAGGATTCGCCGACAGCACCGTTCGTGTTCCCCCGACCGCGACCGGCAGCGATGGGCTAACCAGGGCTCGCGTCACTCCCCCGACGCTACTCGCAAGAGGCGATCCCTGGACCTGAAGCCGCAAGTCCGCTGCCCCGGACTTGCGGCTTTGCTTTGCACTGGTTTCGTGCGGGGGGCCGGCATAGATAGACGCCATGGCGCAGCCCAAGGCATTCAGCGACATCGCCGAGAATGTGCAGTACCTGGACGACTGGGAGGACAGGTATCGCTACATCATTGAACTGGGGCAGGCGCTGCCGCCATTGGCGGATAACGAGAAGAATGCCGCCACGAAGGTCCAGGGCTGCGTGTCGCAGGTGTGGCTCGTGACCGAGCGTGAGGGAGATGTGCTGCGCTATCGGGCCGAATCGGATGCGGCGATTGTTCGCGGCCTCGCGGCGATCCTGGTTGCGCTCTATTCGGGGAGGCCGGCAGGCGAGATTGCCGGCGTCGATGCGATCGCGATCTTCGATGAGCTCGGACTGCGCGAGCATCTGTCGACGCAGCGATCCAATGGGCTGGTGGCAATGGTCAACCGCATCCGGTCGGAAGCCAAGGCGATTACCGGCTAGGTCGGATCGAGACGCGTGGGCCGCGCGCCCGCGTCCATCCAGCCTCGATGCGCGCTGCTGGCCGGGCCGATGGCAGCCGAGCCGATGCCGTAATGGGCCGCGAGCTGGTCAAGACCGATGCGCAGGACGAGCTTGGCGCTCCGCCGCGGCCAGCCACGGGCGCGCTCGACTTCCTGCAACCCCTTGAGGAAACCACAGACATCGATGACGATGGAGGCGCAGTCGGGCGGCAACAGCTCGTGTATGCGCCCAACTGCGCGACGCGCATCGGTCGCCATGTCTGAAATGTCGTTCTTGTGGTGCGCGGCCTGCGCGGTGCGGTCGGCGGAATAGCTCATGGTAACGCGCGGGAGCAGTTGGGCGCGCTCGACCAGCCGGCGCACGCGCTCACCGGTTTCCAGATGATGGCGGCTCAGAAACGCGGCATCGCCGGCGGCAAGGCGCGTGAGCGGGCTCTCCGCCAGATTGAGCTGCGCGCCTTCGGCATTCGAGCCGAGGATGCGGTGTTGCGCGGCGAATGCGTCGTGGTCCAGCCTGGCCCGCTTCAGCCATGCGCGCGTGGCGGCGGTGGCGCGGCATTCGAATTCGGAGCCGGCCAGCGTGCCATCGGCGATGAGGCTGCGCACGGTCGATGCATCGGCGCTGCGGCCATCAGGGGTAGCGTAGAGATCGTCGATTCGGTGGGCTGTGGCACCACCGATCAGGCCGCGGACGAAATGCTGAAGTCTGGCCTCAGGCGACATTGGCGGCCTCCTGCGGCTGGAGCAGCGCCTCGACGCCGGCGATTTCGGTTTCGAGCGGCGGAGCGTCGCGGAGGTCCTCGATGGTCCGGCAGGCGTGCGAGACCGTGCTTGCGTCGCGGCCGAAAAGACGACCGACGGCCTCCTGCGAGCGGCCCAGAAGCACATGGACCAGATACATGGCCAGCTGCCGGGCGGCGGCGGTCTGCCCGTCACCCCGGGCCGGACCAAGGAGATCGCGCAACGCCACGCGGCGCTTCCGCGCCACTGCGCGAATAATGACCGACGCATCGTGATCCTTGCCCAGCCGCCGCAATCGGAGTCGGTTGGGCGAGATAACCGGGGCGACCCTCACCGTCGCCGTTGCTTTTTCAGGCGCCCGCGCCCATTGCCTGCTCAACATCGCCCACCCACATATAGGAACATATTCCTATATTGTGGGCGAGCAACATCGGTCGGGGATAACTTTCCCGATTTTCAAATATTATCCTTTTATTTCAATGAGTTAATAAAGGATGGCGGGGCACCGTTGGCCCCAAAAAAAGCGGGATGGCAGGCTTATTTGCCGGCCTTGCGGCCCAGGCCGTTGTCCTTGGCCAAGCGTGACCGGGTGGCCGAGTAGTTGGGCGCGACCATCGGATAGTCGGCGGGAAGGCCCCACTTCTCGCGGTATTCCTCGGGCGACATGTCATAGTGCGTGCGCAGGTGGCGCTTGAGGGACTTGAACTTCTTGCCGTCCTCGAGACACACGATGTAGTCCGGTGCGATCGACTTGCGAACCGGCACCGCAGGCTTCAACTCTTCGGTTGGAGCGGGCGCTCCGTCCCGATGGAGGTTGCGCAAGGCCGCGTGAACGTCCGAGATCAGCTTGGGCAGATCACCCACAGCCAGGGCGTTGTGGCTAACATAGGCGCTTACGATTTCAGTGCTCAGATCGATGAGATCGTTGTCAGCGCTTCCCACAGCGCTGTTTTGGTCAGTCATCACATTTCCTTTTCTATTGACGATAACAGGTGGACGCACATCTTCCTGTTGAAGTGCACACTAGGACCGTGTCCCCTGAAATGCAACTTTGTCGACCGCGAACCAGCCTGAAAAGCTGTAGCGGCGGACAGGCTTTTGTGGGGGGATTTACTTCTCGATATTGGTCGATGGTGCCGCTGGCGTTCCGGTCTTGAGAGCAGCGCGCACGAGAAGATGAGTTGCCACCGGCCCCGTCAACGCCATGAAGCCGATTCCAACGATAACGGCTGCGGCGACGTCTGGATCGCTCGAGGCCAATGCGACGCCAGCGAGGATGAGGCCGACGCCGGCAAGGCCAGCCATCGAGGCGGCGTGGGCGCGGGTAAAAATATCGGGAAAGCGCAGTAATCCGAGCGCCGCCAGCAGGCAGAATGCGCAGCCAAACAGCATCGCGAGGACAGCCACGACCGTCATTTCTCGCTCCTACTGAGCAGGTAGCGGGCGAAGGCTGCCGTTGAAACGAAGCTGATCACGACCAGTGCGACGGCAACATCAACGAACAGGTATTCGCCGGATCGGATGGCAAAGACGCCAATGATCCCTGCGCCGAGGGTAGTGAGGAGGTCGAGCGCCAGGATCCGGTCGGCGAGCGTGGGACCGCGAATGATCCTGACGAGGACCAGAAGAAGTCCCAGACCGAGCGCTGCAAACGCAATGTCGGTCGTCAGCTCGATCATCGGGCAGCCCTCAGCACTCGCGTTTCGAGGGTCGCTGCAAGGCTGCCCAACAGCTTTTCGCGATCCCCCAGATCGAGGACGTGAATGTAGAGCGTCCTTCTATCTTCGGAGACATCGACGCTGAGCGTGCCCGGAGTCAGAGTGATCATGTTCGCCAGGAGTGTGATCTGTACGTCCGTGGAAACCGTCAGGGGATAGGCGATTACTGCCGGCTTGAGCCGCAGCCGCGGCGCGAGCACGAGCCGGGCGACCGCCAGGAGGCCGCGGATGAGTGCCCAGACGAAGGAGGCGAGCAGCAGCAACCAGTTCATGGCGCCAGACCAACTGCGGCCACATAGGGGCCCGACTGAACGAGACCGGCGCCTGCGATCCGACTGACCTGAATCAACAGTTCCGGGGCGACTCCCAGCAGCAGCGTGGTGCCTGCGAGCAGGATGGCGCCGCCGTAGCCTCGCACGGGACCAAGAGGTGCTGACGGGCCCCAGGCAACCCGCGTCCAGAGGCGCGCGCCGGCAATAAGCGTGAGGAGGGCGTTGGCGAGGATTGCAAAGACCAGGAGCCAGTCCCCAGCTTCCAGAAAACCTTGAAGCAGCAAGAGCTTCGGCCAGAAGCCGAGGAATGGCGGCATGCCCGACATGGACAGCAGCATAGCCAGCCAGAGCAGAGAGAGCACAGGCCGGTTGGTATACAGCCCCCTGCTCGACTCGGGACCGCGGGGCGCGAGCATCTGCTCGATGACTCCAGTGAGGAGATAGAGTGCAGAGAGGCCAAGTGCGGCCTGAATCATGTAGGCAATACCGCCGGAAATCGCCGTCTCCCCGGGTCGAGCGAGGCAGGAGATCGCGACACCCACGCCGCCGATCAGCATGAACCCCGTAGCACGGCGAAGACCCGTTTCGCTGAGCGCGGCGAGCGGTCCGAAGATCATGGTTGCGACCGAAAGCGCGGTGAAGACCGGCGCGATGGTGCTGCTTGCGTCCGGCAGCAGCATGACCACTACGCGCAGCAGCGCGTAGATTCCAACCTTGGTCACAACGGCTCCAACAAGGGCCGAGATGGGCGCCGGCGGGGTATGATAGGACGCGGGCAGCCAGGCCCCGAGCGGAAAGACTGCAGCCTTGAGGCCGAGCGCAAAAACCAGAAGCAGGACGATGGAGGAAAGTACCGCGGGATTCGCCGAGCGTGCGGCGCCGATGATGCCGGCCATGTTGAGAGCGCCGACAAGCCCGTAGAACAGTCCGAGCGCGAGCAGGAAAAGTGCGGTGCCTATGAGGTTGATAACGCCGTATTTGATGGCGCCGTCGAGTTGCAATGGATTGCCCGCCAAGGCGATCAGGCCGAACGCGCCCACCAGCATCACTTCGAACCAGACATAGAGGTTGAAGAGGTCACCGGTGAGCACGGCGCCGTTGACGCCTGCCATCAGCAGCAGGACCAAGGAGTAGAGGCCTCTGCGCACCGCGGCTTGGGGAACCGTTGCGAGCATCGACAACCAGACGCCGAACGCGACGAGAGCTGCGACGAGGGCAAAGCCAGCGCCCATTGCGTCGGCGACAAAGCTGATCCCGAAGGGCGGAAGCCATTTTCCCATGGTCATCGCGACCGGACCGCTACCGAGCACGCGCTGCAAGAGCAGCCAGTCACCCGCAAGGATCCCCGCCAGGACGACGCCGCATCCATAGTGCTGGATCCACACAAACCGCCGCAACGCGAGCAGCAGCGCTGCCCCGGCGAGCGCGGCGATGACGGGAACGATGACGAGCCAGTCGGCCAGTGGCGTTGCGTGCTCGGTCACCTCAATACTCCAGCGGCGGTCGCGGTGCGCCGGCCGGTTCGCTCAGCCGCATGTGATCGGAGTTGTCGGCGTCAAAGGATTGATAAGCGCGCATCACAAGGACCGCGAGGAACGCGAAGAGAGCAAAGCCGATGACGATGGCCGTGAGGATGAAGGCCTGCGACAAGGGGTTGGCGACAGCCGCCGATATCGACGTCCCGGATGGCAGTATAGGCGGGACAGAGCTCGTCAGCCTGCCGGCAACGAAGATCAGCAGGATGATGCCGTTGCTGACGAGGACCACCCCCAAGACCATGCGGATGAGGGCACGAGAGAGGAGGAGATAGATGCCGGCGGCAAGCAGGATACCTACAAGGAACGGAAGGCCGACCTGCATCAGCTCCCCTCCTCGGACTCGTCTTCAAGCGCCATGGCGATTGAAGAAACCGCGCCCAGAACGGTGAGATAGACGCCGATATCGAACAATCCCGGCGTCCCAAAGAGATCGCCCGGCAACCAGAGCCCGGTGAGGAACGGAGCCTCGATGACAAGGCTCGGCAGCCCCGACAGCGCCGCAATGCACGCCCCTGCCCCGCTTACCGCGAGCGGATTGATCCTCAGCCGTCTGCGCGCTGCGCCGACGCCGAACGCCATCGCGTAAATTGCGATCGCCGCGGCGGCGATCAGGCCCGCTATGAAGCCGCCGCCCGGGGCATTGTGACCACGCAAGAGGACGAGGATCGAAAAGAGGATCATGGCGATGGCGATCGCCGGTGCCATCGTACGGAAGATCAGCGTGTTCATGCTGCTTCCTCCCGAGAGGAGGAGCCGCGGGCATCTGATTCACCCTTGCGATGGCGGAGCAAGGCGACCGCGGCAATCGCGGCGCCCATGACGACCGAAATCTCGCCCAGCGTATCCAACCCGCGGAAATCGACCAGGATGACATTGACGATGTTGCGGCCATGCGCGAGCTCGGCACTGTTGCTTGCAAAGAACGCGCCGAGCCGATTGTCGAATGGCTGCTGCAGCACCTTGACCAGCAGCAGCGCGATGCCTGTGCCGCAGATCAACGCGATGGCGCCATCGCGCAGCCAGTCCTCGAGCGGTCGCGGATCGCGTGGGCTGAGGCGCAGGCGGGTCATCACCAGCGCAAGGACAACCACGGACAGGACTTCGACGACGAGCTGGGTCAGCCCAAGGTCGGGCGCGCCAAAGAAGGTGAAAATGAGCGCCAGTGCCAGACCCTGGATCCCAAGCGCGATGATGGCCAGGAGGCGGCTGCGGGCGAACACGACGAAAGCCGTGCCGGCGAGCGCCAGAGCGACCGCTCCCCATTCGTAGAACGAGAGTCCGGCAAGATCGGGCCAGTCCGGCCAGGTCTGCAGTTGCCAGAACGGGACGATGAGCACGAGCGCCATGCTTCCAAAAAGGACGACGAGATAAAGCTCTAGCCGACCGTGCTGGACGAGACGCGTGAGCGCGCTGGCGAACCGCACCAACGAAAACAGGACGTGATCGAAGCCTCGATCGAAGGACCAGCGAGTGCGGCCGACGCCTCGGCTCAACACCGCGCGGATCGCATCGAGCCACCAGTAGATAGCGATGGCAAGGGCCCAGGTGATCACAGACAGCCACAACGGGGCCGCGAGCGGATCGAGTGCGAAGTCGAAATGCGATTGCAGAGCACCCATCGCCGCGGCCATCGGACCGAGCACGGCTTCAGCGTAGAACGGCGGCGCGAACACGACGGAAAAGCCGATAAGGCCGAACGCCGCCGCGCCGATCCACAGGGCCAAGGGCGGGTCGACGGGAGGCTTGGGGGTAGGCTTGAGCTGGCCAAGGAAAGGCCGCAGGGCGATCGCGAGGGCTATGGCGCCCATCATCGCATTGCCCAGAACGAGCACGACGAGGGCTGCGATTTGCCACGGGCCAGTGAGACCCACCCCTGCAAAAATCGCTTCCTTGCCGAACCAGCCCAGGAACGGCGGGAGGCCGAACATGGAAAAACCCGCGAGCCCGGCGCAGATGAAGGTGATCGACATGTCGTCACGAAGACCGCCCAGCGCGATGATGTCGCGCGTGCCGGCACCCTTTTCGAGCATGCCGGCAACGAGAAAGAGCGCGCCCTTATAGAGGGCGTGGGCGACGAAGAAGGCGGCCACCGCCATCGCCATGCTGCCGCCGCCGATGCCCAGCAGCAGGACCATCAGGCCGAGTGCGGCGATCGTGGTCTGGGCCAGCATCTGCTTGAGGTCGGTCTGGTGCAGCGCCAGGGTTCCGCCCCAGAGCAGGGTCAATGCACCGAGGCCGCCGAGCAGACCCTGCCAGAGCGGCGTTCCACTGAGCAGGGGGGACAAGCGGGCGAGCAGATAGATGCCGGCCTGAACCATTGTGGCGGAGTGAAGATAAGCCGAGACGGGAGTGGGCGCTTCCATGGCGCCCGGCAGCCAGAAATGGAACGGCCATTGTGCCGATTTGGTGAAGGCGGCCAGCGCGATGAAGCCGAGGACGAAGGGATAGGCCGTCCCTGCGTGACGCAGCGCGGGCGTATCGAGCCCTGAGATGTCCCACGATCCGCTGATGACGCGAAGCAGGATACCGCCAGCGATCAAGGCCAGGCCGCCGATGGCGTTGATGATGAGCGCCTGCATCGCGGCGCGGCGGGCGGGGACGCGCTCGTGATCGAAGCCGATGAGCAGGAACGAGGCCAGCGCCGTGAGTTCCCAGAAGGCAAAGAGCGCGACGAGGCTGTCGGTGAAGACGAGGCCCAGCATTGAGCCCATGAAGAACAGCAGCAGTCCGAGAAGGCGGCCGCGATGCCGATGCTCGCGCAGATACTCACCGGCATAGATGAGGATGGCCGTCCCGATGCCAGTGATGAGGAGACCGAAGACGAGGCTCAGGCCGTCGATGGTGAAGTTGAAATCGAGCTCGAGGGAGGGAACCCAGCTGAGGCTGAGTTTAGCGGGCCCTTCGGCGACCGCGGGAATCCAATTGGTGAGGGCGACGAACAGCCCAGCGGGCACAATCGCAAGAATCCAGCCCGCTGCGCGGCCGGTTTCGCGGGAAATGAGCGGCGCGAGCAGCGCGGCCGGAAACGGCAGCAGCAGCAGCAACACTGCGAACGCGTCGAAATCCATGCCCGTTGTGTGCCCCAGAGATTCGGCTCCGCAGACTACCCAGCAATGACGCGATTGTCAGTTTCGCGCTGTGGATGACAGGGGGACGCCGGTGGGCTAACGGAGCCCAATGACGACTTCTCCTCTCCGGCCCCCGGTCGCCCAGCGACGGCAGCACGCGATCACCCAGTTCGGGGTTACGCGAGACGACCCTTATGCCTGGCTCAGGGCAGAGAACTGGCAGGAGGTGATGCAGGCTCCCGAGACGCTGCCGGTGGACATCCGGGATTATCTGGAGGCGGAGAACGCTTATGTGCGGGAGAGCTTTGAGCAGCCCAAGGCGGAGCTGATCGAAACGATCTACCGGGAGATCCGCGGCCGCATCAAAGAGGACGACAGCGGGCTACCCGATCCGGACGGGCCCTGGGCCTATAATTCCCGGACGCGGGTGGGCGACCAATATCCGCTGATCGTGCGGACGCCGCGGGCGGGCGGCGACGAAACGGTGCTGCTCGACTGCAATGTCGAGGCGGGCGATGGGTATTTCGGGTTTGGCGGCGCGGACCACTCGCCCGATCACCGATTGCTGGCATGGGCGGCAGATCGGCAGGGATCGGAATATTTCGACATCCACATTCGCGATCTCGCGACGGGCGAAGATACCGGCGAAGTAATTTCGGATACGGCCGATGGCGGGCTGTGGGCGCCGGACAGCCGGTCCATTTATTACACGGAATATGACGACAGCCACCGGCCATTCCGCGTGCGGCGGCACGTGCTCGGCACCGGAAAGGACGTGGACGCGAACGTCTACGAGGAGTCCGATCCGGGTTTCTTCGTGAGCGTTGGCGAAACGTTGAGCAGGCGGTTCATCACGATCAATGCACATGACCACCAGACGACCGAGATCTGGCTGATCGATGCGGCCAGCGGTGGCGCGCCGCGGCTGGTGTCGGCGCGCGAGACGGAGCGGGAATACGATATCGAGGAGTGCGACGGGCTGCTCTATATCCTGACCAATGCGGGTGGTGCCGAGGATTTCAAAATCGTTACGGCACCGGCAGACACTCCCGGAGCGGAAAACTGGACGGAACTGGTGCCGCATCAGCAGGGAGTGCTGATCCTCGACCTGATCCTACTAGCCAACCACCTCGTGCGGCTCGAACGGGTCGAGGGGCTGCCGCGGATCGTCGTGCGCGATCTGCGCGACAACCGCGAATGGACGGTGAAGTTCGACGAGGAGGCTTATTCGCTGGGGGTGTCAGCGGGGCTCGAATTCGAAACAAAGAGCGTGCGCTTCACCTATTCATCGCCGACGACGCCGACCCGGACATACGATCTCGATCTTGAAACCGGCGAGCGCGTACTGCGCAAGGAACAGCTGGTGCCCAGCGGACATGACCCCGATGACTATGTCACCCGGCGAATATTTGCGCCGGCACCGGATGGCGAGACCGTGCCGATGACCCTGCTCTACCGGAAGACGACGCCGATCGATGGGACCGCGCCGGCCCTACTCGATGGATACGGTGCGTACGGGCTGTCGCAGCCAGCCGCGTTTTCGGTTTCGGTGCTGTCGCTGGCCGACCGGGGTTTTGTCGTCGCGACGGCGCATGTGCGTGGCGGCACGGAGAAGGGCTATCGCTGGTACCGGCTGGGACGACGCGAGCACAAGGCGAACAGTTTCAGCGATTTCATCGCGGCGGCGGAGAAGCTGGTTGCGGACGGCTACGCGGCGCCCGGCGGGATCGTGATCGAAGGCGGCTCGGCAGGCGGGCTGCTGGTGGGCGCCGTCACGAACATGCGGCCGGACCTGTGGGGCGGCGTGCTGGCAGAGGTGCCATTCGTCGACGTGCTCAACACCATGAGCGATGCGAGCCTGCCGCTGACACCGCCGGAATGGCCCGAGTGGGGCAATCCCACCGAGTCCGAGGGCGATTTCCGCCGGATCGCGGCGTATGCACCTTACGAGCAGGTCGCCGTGCGCGCTTATCCGCCGATCCTCGCATTGGCGGGCCTCACCGACCCCAGGGTGACCTATTGGGAACCGGCAAAGTGGGTGGCAAAGCTCCGCGCGCTCAAGACCGATTCGAATCCCTTGTACCTCAAAACGCACATGGACGCCGGGCACCAGGGCGCGTCGGGACGGTTCGAGGCGATCAAGGAAACGGCCCTGAGCTATGCATTTGCGCTCTACTGCGCAGGATTGGCATAGACCTCTACGCCGCGCGGTTGGCGGGGCCGGGCAAAAGGCCTATACCCATCGCCGACGACCGATTGAACGGTCCAAGCAATCCATAAATTGGAGCGATCCTCATGGCACTCACCCTCCCCCCATTGCCCTACTCCTACGACGCATTGCAGCCCTACATGTCGAAGGAAACGCTCGAGTTTCACCACGACAAGCACCATCAGGCCTATGTGACGAACGCCAACAAGCTGATGGAAGGCAAAGGGCTCGACGTGCTTGAGCTCGAGGACCAGGTGAAGGAGGTGTTCGGCAAGGATCCCGGCCTGTTTAACAATCTGGGGCAACACTATAACCACGTCCATTTCTGGAACTGGATGAAGCCCAATGGCGGCGGCGGCGCGGGAAAGGTGCCGGGGGCACTGGCAAAGCTTATCGACAGCGACCTTGGCGGTTTTGACAAATTCCGCACTGACTTCATCGCCGCGGGCACCACGCAGTTCGGCTCAGGCTGGGCGTGGCTCAGCCTCAAGGACGGCAAGCTGCAGGTCACCAAGACTCCCAATGGCGAGAGCCCGCTGGTGCATGGCAATGCCCACCCGCTGCTCGGCGTCGATGTGTGGGAGCACAGCTACTACATCGACTATCGCAACGCGCGGCCGAAATACCTCGAGGCCTGGTTCGACAATCTGGTGAACTGGGACCATGTCGCATTCCTGCTCGAAGAAGCGAAGTAAGGCTTGCCTCCCCTGTGAATTCGAAGCCCGCCGAGTGATCGGCGGGCTTTTTTGTTTCCGGTGTGGCTCCAGTCGTATTCAACGGCGTTATGCGGCGTGTTAACCAATGGTTAACCGTAGGGGAGCGCCTTGCCGGAGCCTGTCCGTACCGTCGCCGTGCTGGTTGCCAATCCGGCGCTCTCATCGATCCTGTCGATGACACTGGCGGGCGCGCCGTCGCTGCGCGTCCGGCCGTTCGACACGAAGCTGGCGCTGACCACCTATCTGCATCTTGCACCGGCGGATCTGGTGGTCACGGATTTCGACAGCGTGTCGGCGCGGGCGGATCTGCTGGCGCAAGATATTCGCCGGGACGCGGCGATCCATTCGCCGAACCTGCAGATCATCGCGCTCGCGAGCATGCTGACTCCGGACGCGAAGGCGGCATCGATCCATGCGGGGATCGATGAGATCATCATGAAGCCGATGTCGCCGAAATATCTGGTGGAGCGGGTGCTGGCGCGACTATCCAAGATCAAGCCGTCGCGGCCCGAGCGGCGGTGGCCGAGACGGCTCGACTGGGCGAGTTTCGGGGACAATGTGATACCGATGGTCCGGCGCGAACCGCAGACGCAGCACTAAGTTCAGAGGGCCGTAGCGCCCTGGTCGACCAGCCAGTTGACCTTGTTCCAGATGTCCTCGACAGAATCAGCGAACTGGACGTAGCGGTCCTGTCCCTTGAGGGAGTTGGACAACACATCGCCCGCATAGCCCCGCAGGACTTTGAAAGCGCCGTTGCGATCGAGGAAGATTACCGGCTTGCGTGCCGCGCCGCTGCCACCCTTGACCCAGGTCCGGAAAAGGCTCGTGGCCGAGGCGAGCGAACCGGGCAGCGCCACATAGAGATGAGCCAAAGTCGCAAGCCTGGTCACCCGATCGGTCGCGGCGGGCAGATGCTCGACCTTGACGCCTGCAAACGCTGACGGCTCTTCGAAGGCCGCATCGGCGATGACCACGACCTCGCCCCCTGCCGTGCGCGCGCTGGTGACAAGCGGCACAGGGACGACGCCATCTTCGGCGAGACATACAAGCTTGGCCCCTTTGCGCGCGAGGAAGCTGCCGGCCTGGGACATGATGGTCGCGCGTTCGGCGTCGCCCGGGCCGAAATCGGAAGCGAAGACCCCGAGAACCGGATGCGCATCGGGTGACATCAGGGCGAACTCCGGATTCGAATTGCGCGAGCGGTTATAGACACTGACGGCTTGCCCGGCCAGTTGCATAGGTGACTTGGTGTTCCTAAGTCACCTCCGGGCGACGAGGAGACTGCCGATGCTGCTGTCGACGACCGAAGAGCTGCAGGGCTTCGAAATCATTGACTATTTGGGCCTAGTTCATGGCGAGGTCGTATCGGGCGCCAACATCCTGAGGGACGTGATGGCGACGGTAACCGATTTCGTCGGCGGTCGATCAGCCGCGTACGAGGACGAGCTCAAGAACTCACGCGAGGCCGTGCTGCGAGAGCTGAGCGATCGCGCGCAGCGCATGGGCGCCGACGCGGTTGTCGGGCTTGAGGTCGATTTCGAGGTGATCGGCGGACGAGGCGCGATGATCATGGTGACGGCAGTGGGCACCGCCGTGCGGCTCAGAAAGCCCTGACTTTACCCTGACCCAAGGCGCCAATGGCGGCTCGCGTCTCAATGGGTGATAGTCCGAGCATGATTCCAATGCGCTTTTCCCGCCGCCGAACCTTGCTCGGTCTTGCCGCCATTGCCGCTTCGCCCGCCATGCCGATCCTCGCAGCACCGCCGATCGATGCCGCCAAAGAATTCGGCCTTGATACCAACGC
>Ga0070661_100000615_pt1 | contig 26536 bp, 18 predicted proteins | sample KBSC43metaG_FD_64663 | JGI IMG/M metagenome (GOLD analysis project Ga0070661, IMG submission 64663) | Corn rhizosphere microbial communities from Kellogg Biological Station, Michigan, USA - KBS C4-3 metaG | ecosystem: Host-associated > Plants > Roots > Rhizosphere > Soil ... | reverse complement strand
TGGTACCAGGTTAAAGCGGAGTATCTTGCCTTCGTAATAGGTCGTATCCTGTGCATGATTAGGTCTCAGGCGACATGCTAACTGGCCCGCTCCCATATCTCCCTGAGGATAGAATAAATAATTAGTACCATTATAAGGTGCAATGATCAGTCTTTGGGAGTTGTGGTCATTACCTCCAGGCAGTGTATCACATATCACCATTGGGCTTCCCAACGTACCCGCATTATATGTAAATCTCACCAGGCTGTTCTTGAAGAAAGCACAGCTTGCGTTAGCAGCAGAAACACTGTCAAACTTAAGTACATAAGAAATGTAAACGTAATGATTAGAATTAAACTGAGGATCTATAGCTAAACCAGCTAAGCCGCCCTGCGGCCAGGGACTTTGAGTGACGTTATCGAATTTTACTTTCATTGGGTCGCTGCCGGCAAAACTAAGATCGAGAATTTGAGTTTTTGTATAAGGTGGATTGGGATCGATCCGGTACACTTTGTAATCCTTCGACGCGGTTACCCACAAGAAGCCATCGGGGCCATACGTAACTTCCCAGGGCGTGTTCATGGTTCCATTGTCAACGATTGCCTGTTTGAACACTTCATTCATTCGGCCGCTAGCAGGAGCAGTTACGCAGATATCAAACGTTGCATTGTTGTTGGGCGCACCAAGAGATGTGGTGAGCCTGATATAATAGGTATTGCCCGCAGTTAAATTCGCGAATGTTCTCGTGGCCGAAATATTTTGGCAGCCACCAGCGACCGAGGTTGTGCTCGTACAGGTTGTAGTATTTCCAATTGCGCTGAACAGCTCGAAAGACGTGTTCGCTGTAGTAAGATTGTTTACAGGAGAGGCCGGGGCTGCGGTGTTGGTTAGACTAACTGCAACGTTGACAATATTACCCGCGGGCAGATTGCTGGGAACTACAAATTTATACCACACATCTTTCACAGCGCCACAGCTTCCAGCGGTACCTTGAGCGGTAGCACTGTACAAAGTTCCAGATGTTGGTGAGCAACCACCATTTACTGGTAAGGTCACGGCATCGACGCAGGCATCATTGACCGGACTTTCATTCCATGAAACAATCGTTGTGCGGGAAGCGGTCGCTGTTCCTCCTTCATCCTGTGAAATGTTGCCAGTTGCTCCGAATGTAGTAGTCTGAATTTTATAAGCTGCGCTGTTGGACTGTTGTCCTGCAGCAAGAGTATTTCTATATTGAGCAGACATATTTGTCTTGCTCCATCCTGCCGGCAATGTTCCGCCTGTAGCACTCCATGTATTTTGAAAAGCGCTGGCCCAAAATGCCATCGTCACTGTGTGAGGTACTGTTGTCGTTACACCAGTGATGCTATGACTAGTACCCGCTGCAACCCCATTAATTGCCTGGGCATTGTGAATACTCCATGTATTGTTAGGATGACTTGCATGATATACATACATCACGCCCGTTAAGGCAGCTGTCCCACTTGCAATTTTTATTGAGGGGCCTCCTCCTGTCCATGTTCCATTGTAGGTACACCAAAACACGTAAGTGCTCTGCGTGGACCCACTGTTTTGTGCTAAGGTGTTCCAGGCTTGGCCTCCATTGGCATTTATTGATATTGTGGTAGTGTTTGCCCTGTATTGTCCGAAAATGACTACTAAGTCACCCGCTTGCATAACTCCCGGAGGAGTGAACTGCGCAGGGGTTGGTCCGGCTTGTGATCCGCCGTCCGCCGGTATACTCACAGCAGTACCAACAAGTGATTGAGACAGTAAAGAGATCGGGAAAATAAATAATAGCAAAGCAATTAAGCTCGTGGTGATGGTTGGCTTTTTCATTGGAAAATTGGATTTGGGTGCACAAAGTAAAAATCAAACTTGTTTTTTCAAGTAGTACTAGTCCTCAATTTTATTCAGTAAAAACACGAACATCGATAAAGGATAAGTTCTATTGCAAGTTTTAGTTACTTACTCTTATTTTGTTGGTCATCCAATCACTGAAAAGCCAACAGGTCCACTATGAGATACCCTATCCGCGCAAAAAAATATTTTCGTCTAGCTGCTTTTCTATTATCGCTGGTTTTCGCAAATTTTTCTTCTGCTCAACCCACGATTGTCGGGGTTTCGAGCAATCCGGCAGATAACGGATCCTTAACCACTTCCACCGTTACAGTGACACCCCCTGCAGGAGTTCAAGCCGGTGATCTCGTAATTATTTATGCAGAATACAGGCTTAATAGCGGGACCTTGACGGTAACAACAACTGGCGGACAGACGTGGACCAGTGAAACCGCATATAACGGGGGGAATCTAAGAACCCGTATTTTCTGGTGTACATTTAATGGAACCTGGGCCGCAAATCCTATTATTACGAGGTCAGCGGCTACTGCCGAACCCTTAACGGCAGTGATGTATGTTTTTCGACCCTCTAACAGTAGCAACATCTGGACTAAACAGACTGGACCAAACAATGCAAATACAACAAATAGTACCGTTTCAGTTACGGGATTTGCAACCACAATGCCGAGTACAGTGACGATGGCTTTTTGGGGAAGTGAGGACAATGTTTCCTGGGGTACTCTAACCGGAGCAGGGTGGAGCAAAGCTGGGTTGAATGCCCAATACAGAAATTCAGGTGGTAGCCGGCAATCCCAGACAGCCGCTTACAACATCCGTAATACAACAGGTACGGTTAATAATGTATCGCAGGTACGATCGGGTGGTTCCATAAACACTGTTACCAGTATTATTTCTTGGGCCGAAACGCCCGCAAATGATCTTTGTGCAGGTGCAATTACGCTCACTTCAGCGACAACCTGCGCAAACACAGCGGGGACTATGTACGGTGCCACAACTAGTGCAACAACCATTACCGCCCCCGATTGCGCAGGCGCAGTTGCTTACGATGTGTGGTACAAATTTGTCGCGCAAACAACAAACCCTACCATTACGTTGAGCAGCATTGGCAGCGCTATTACTAACGCCTCCATGCAATTGTTATCCAACAATTGTGGCGGAACATTTACATCGTATTTCTGTGGTACGACTTCCATTAATGCTGATTACTTAGCTCCGGGTACGACTTATTTTATCAGGGTTTTCTCCACAACTGGCCCCGATCCCACGTCAGTGGCTAATGCGGGCTTCAATATCTGCGTGGTTGATCCCGTATCTGTCGCCTTCAACGACGAATGTGCCAATGCAATTAATCTTACACCTGGTGTGAATACCTGCCCAACTGTACCTGCGACAATGGCAGGCGCCACAGCATCTTCGGTTCCTATTGCACCGTGTACAGGACCGGTAGCTTATGACACCTGGTATAAGTTTGTGGCTAATTCTAATTCATCTACGATCACCCTAGCTGGTGCTGCAAATAATTTCACGAATCGGCAAATACAGATTCTATCTGGCAGCTGTGGCTCACTTACTTCAGTAGCCTGCGGCGCAAGCCCTTTGGGCTTTGTCAGCACAGCTGGTACAACTTATTATATAAGGGTCTATTCAACGACAGGACCCGCGCCCAATGGCAATGCCGATTTTACTATCTGTGTAAATGGAGGAGCGAACGCCCCTGTCCGCTTCGGTAACAGCTATGTGAATATCTCAAAGAAAACCGCGGGTGGTGTTATTGAACCCGGAGATACTCTTGAGATCAGGTTCACCGTCAATCACACTTCAGGTACCATGACAAATCTTCGCTATGTAGATAATGTCCCATCACATACCAGCATGATGGCAACTGCGAATGATTCCATACGTATTATCACAAATGAAGGTCTGACGTATAAAAGATATACACCTGATGGTACTGACGCTGATGCCGCCGTCTACAAAGCGGTTCCGGGTCCGGGTGAATATAATATTCGACTCAATGTTGGATTTGCCAGCGGAGCTGCGCCTAACAAACCAGTCGACAACACCACTAATGCTGCTTCGGCAAATGGGCAGATGACGTCGGGCGACAAACCAAAAGGCGGTGGAGGTCTTCTGTTTGCTATTTCTTACAGGGTAGTAGTAACTGGTGCCCCCGGTGACACCGTTAAGTTGTTCCCAGGTCAATTCCTTTATTCTAATGGAGCCACGCCGATGACTCTTACCGCAACTCCTTTTAATATTCTTATCAGCGATCCGTTGGACCTTTGTGCCAATAGCGTCGGGTTGAATAATGCTGTTGAAAACGGGGGTACTTTCGGCGCGGGCGCAACGCTAAACAGAAGCACGGATCTCAGTACCCCTATTGCGGGATACACATATGTACCAAATGTGTCGGCTAACGTCGCTGTAAATGACGGTCGCTACGCAATCGTGAAAAACATAAGCCCCAGAAGTGGAATCGACCGCAACGCAAGAAGAAAACCATTTTGTGCTACGGGTCCGGCTATCGGTCCTAACGATCCCCTGAGCTGTAACAACAGGATGTTCGGTGGATACTGGTACGTGGACGGTGACCATTCAGGTACAAATAATTCTATAGGTAATGTGCCTCCTGATGCAAATACTCCCAGCGGATATATGATGATGGTGAATGCCGATTATGTTGCTTCAGAGGTATATCGTCAAACTATCAACAATCTTTGTCCAAACACTTATTACGAATTCTCAGCGTGGGTCCGAAACATTTGTCCAAACTGCGGAATTGACTCTCTTGGCGCTCAAATGTCGGGATCACCAACCGCACCCGCTAATGGTTATCCTGGCGTATTGCCAAACCTGACCTTTACATTAAACGATCTTGATTATTACAATACCGGTGAAATTGATACGGTAGGATGGCTGAAGAAAGGATTTGTTTTCAAAACAGGGCCTGCGCAAACTACAGCAACGTTTTCTATCAGGAACAACGCACAAGGAGGTGGTGGAAATGACTGGGTGCTGGATGATATTGCCATCGCTACCTGCGTGCCGAGCATGGTGTATTCACCGTCTACCTCTCCGGCTACATGCCAGGGAAATTCATTGCAGATCAACGATACAGTGCGTTCTTATTTTAACAACTACACATTCTACCGTTGGCAACGCAGTACCGACAATGGATCTACCTGGAATGATGTAACTGTCACCGTTGACACCACCCTTACTACAGTCGGATCGCTATACCAGTTCATAACAACTTATACGATACCCGCAACGCACACGACACTGGCAGATAGCGGCGATTTGTACAGGGTTATCGTTGCCACTTCTAATCCAAACCTAAACAATGCCACCTGTCTTTCAACCGACGCATCGAGCATCATTACACTTAAAGTATTGGATTGTGGAGTACCACTTGGCATCGACTTCATTTCTTTCAGTGGGAAACTGAATCATGGAAATGCTGATCTTATATGGACAACAACTAAAGAAACCGAGCCGATTTCCTATTCGGTTGAGCGAAGTTATGATGGCACCAATTTCACCGGCATAAGAACGCTGCCCGGAAGCAACAATCCCAATGCGGCAAACAATACTTATAAGTTCACTGATATTGGTGTGCAGGGTAAGGTATGGTACCGAATTGCGATGCTTAATAAAGACAACCATAAAAAATATTCACGCATCATCATCCTGGATGATCAGACTGTGAAGTTTGGGTTGACTAATGTGATCAATCCGTTCTCGACCAAGCTCGATTTCGGAATAACAGTTTCAGAAAATTCAAGGATCGATGTAACATTGATAAACATATCCGGCAAACCAATAAGAAAAGAAAACTTCAATGTTTATGAAGGCACGAACAATCTAACCATCAACAATACCGAAATAATACCAGCCGGCATGTACATTTTGCAAATAAAAAACAAGGATGAGATCATCAACAAAAAGGTCATGAAAAAATAAACTGTCGTTTTTAATTTATGACGGGAAGAAGGTTGCTTCTTCCCGTTTTTATTTGTGTCTACTTCATAAACCAATCATCCCAAGACCTATTCAAATTTATTATTGTCACAAAGGCGCTAAGACGCTAAGTGTCCCATCGCTTTGTATTCCTTCGCGTCCTCGTGCCTTTGTGCTAAATCACATCGTACAGGTCAGATCGCCCGGAGGTTTAAAACTGATCGTTTGCATAGTAAATATTAATTTTACAGATAATCATGATCAATGAATCCAGCAACTAAACCAAATATCGGTGTGTCTTGTGGTGACCTGAACGGGATCGGAATCGAACTGATCATTAAGGCCTTTTCGGACATGCGTGTATTGGAACTATGCACGCCGGTAATATTCGCTTCTAATAAGATCATTAACTTTTATCGTAAATCGATCCCTGATGTAAATTTTAATTATCAAAGCACAAAGGAACTAAGTCGCCTTAACAACAAACAGATCAATGTTTTTAATTGCTGGGAGGAAGAGGTAACCATAACACCCGGGCAGTTAAATGATACCGGTGGCAATTACGCAATAAAATCATTACGTGCAGCCGTCGAAGCATTGAAACAAAATCACATCCAGGGCCTGGTCACGGCACCTATCCATAAAAAAAATATTCAGTCCGCCGGATTCAACTTTCCTGGTCACACCCCTTTTTTGAAAAGTTTTTTTTCAGCAACTGATGTGGCAATGATGCTGTGCTCAGGAGATTTTCGGGTCGCTCTCGTTACCGAACATGTGCCATTGAAAGAGGTAGCGCAATACATAACAAGGGAAGCGATCTTAAGCAAACTAAATATCATTCATCAAAGCCTTGTAAAAGATTTCAATATCGAGAAACCGAAGATTGCTGTGCTGGGTCTCAACCCCCATGCAGGTGATGAAGGGTTGATCGGCAAGGAAGAAGAAGACATTATCAAACCAGCAGTGAAAGAAGCGAAGCATAGCATGATCGTAACCGGTCCTTATAGTGCCGATGCTTTTTTTGCGAGGGGTTATCACGAGCGGTTTGATGCCGTGCTGGCAATGTATCATGACCAGGGTCTTATTCCCTTTAAAACGCTGGCAGGCGATGGAGTTAATTTTACGGCTGGTCTTCCTGTGGTCCGCACTTCACCCGACCATGGGACAGCATTTGACATTGCCGGAAAAAATAAGGCTGATGCATCTTCATTTCTCTCGGCTACATTTGAATGCATTGACATCATCCGGCGCCGGCATGAATATGAAGACGCCCGGAAGAATCCTTTGCGCAAGATGACCGCGGAAGTACTGGCCAATGCAGAAGATGAGAAGATCGAAGAACAGTAAATACAAAACGTAGCACGTCGATCTGCCATTTTCAGGCTAGCGGTCAAAGATTTTGTTATCGACCCCCTTGTTAATAACATAGTTTTTATAGTCAATCTCCACTGTTCCTTTCTTGTTCTTCAATGTGTCTCCGTTCTTTTCTGACCCGTCATCGTAATCCAGTGTAATTCCTTTTGGCAACTTATAATCTTTTGTATTGAAAGAGAAAATGATCTTGTCGGGCAATCCATACTCCAAATATTTTCCATAACTCATTTCCAACTCGTAAGTGCCATTTTCCTTCGTGGTCGTTTTCGATCTTTTTACGACCATATTCTTTTCATCGATATACAAAGTTGAAAGCACTATGTCAGCAGTATCATCTTTCGGCAACAGTTTTAAGACGCGCAAACCTTCACTATCTGTGCCTCCATCAATGATGTCAAAAGACTGCATATGAACAAAAACATTGTTGACATTAATATTCACTGACCCTTTTGGAATAAAAGAGATCCCCGTCTCATTTAAAATAAGAAGCTTGTCAGGTTTTTTATAAAAGATCTTTACGTTGGCCACGGGCGCCTTGATAAATGCTACATTCGTTTTCATTGTTCCTTCAGCCTGGTAGTCATTTATTTTTTCAAGCTTCATTTTAATTTTTTGAATGACCTGTTCGCCGGTTTGTGCGTTTGCATTGAGCAAAAGGGACAGAAAAAATATAGTTGCAAACGAATATTTATTATACCGCTGCTTTTTAAAAACAATGAACGTTGAACTAAAAATCATAATCTTTTTTAACTAAGAATGTCCTTCCTTCGGAAGATCCATATAGCAGAACTAACAAAAAGGACTATATAAATAAGCAACACAGACAAGCTTTTTAAAATAGCCGGCAAATTCTCGATGGATCCCTTTATGGTCGCGCCCTCTTCATTTGATCGCACATAAAAGAAGCCTTTCCAGGCAACCATGTGTGTTGTAAAAAGGTAGGGTTTAATTGTTCGGTCGTACAGGGGAATATTCATTTCCGATAATATTGTGAAGACGATAACGATGCTCATGGTAGCAATGATCGGGCCTATTGAATTGTCGGCAAACACACTTAACAAAAATGCAAGAGATGCGACCGTCGTCAATGCGACAGCCGCATATCCAAATGCAGCTATGTATCTCCAGAATATATCGTCTCTTGACATTTGATGAATGCTGATGGAGCGAAAGATGACAAGGTCGTTGGTTCCAAAAAGCGCGATGCTTCCAAGTAACGCCAATATAGCAAGAAACAGAAGAAGCGAAACAGTATAGATAGATGAAGCAAAAAACTTTCCCATCATATACTGAGTTCTGCCAACAGGTTTTGTCAAGGACAGGCGCAGTGTTCCCATATTTGCTTCGCCCGCAATTGCGTCGCCGGCGATGAGGGCTACCAGCAATGGCATTTGTATCAGCAGAATATTTAAAACAGCAAAACATACAAAATATCCATTCAAAAGCCGGGTTTTGAACTGATCTGAAAAATCAAAGGAAGTATCGATATTACCCAGGATAAGCCCAATATATGTCTTGCCATCGAACCATAGTGCTATTTGAAAGAGAAAAACGATGGCGGCGATCGCGCCAAATGCGATATAGGTCCTTGGCCTTTTAAATATTTTAAATAATTCGATCTTTAAAAGCTTCCACATGTTGATTTTCGGTTGTGAGCGATAGAAAATAATTCTCTAACGAATGTTTTGGAGACAAAGAAATAATTTCAATATTCATTTGAACAAGATCCTTCACCAGCATTGGCACTTTCGCCCGATGGATGCGAAATAAAATAGAGTCTCCTTTCCTACTTACCACATATTTCCTAAGATCTCCTTTTTGTATTTTTTCATACGCTCTTGCCACATCGTTTGTCTTTAACTCAACAATAGTTTCCGAAGGAGCAAAGAGATCGGTCATTTTGCCTTCCACTATTTTTTTCCCTTTGTCAATGATAAGCATGGAGTCGGCGATCAGTTCCATTTCACTGAGCAAGTGAGAAGACACCATTATCGTCTTTTTCTCTTCTTTGCTTAGTCGCAGAATAAGATTCCTTACATCGGCAATTCCCTGGGGATCCAGTCCATTCATTGGTTCGTCAAGAATGATCAATTGTGGTTGGTGGATCAGTGCTATTGCAATACCGAGACGTTGTTTCATGCCCTGGGAATAAGTTTTTATCTTGCTACTTGCCCGGTCAGACAATCCGACCTTTTCTAATTGATCCATTAATTGTTTCTGAGTCACTTTAATGCCGCTTAGCACGGCAAAAATGCGGAGGTTCTCTAGAGCCGTCAAATATTTATACAAGTCAGGCCTTTCAATAATGGCACCTGTTCGTTGCAAGATCTCTTTTCGATGCCTTTGGAGGTCCATTCCGAAGATTTCTATTTGACCGCTGGTGGGTGAGATAAGGGTGAGAAGCATTCGAATGCTCGTCGATTTACCCGCCCCGTTTTGACCAAGAAATCCATAAATATTTCCTTCAGGCACAGAGAATGACAGGTCATCAACCGCCTTGATTTCATTGAACTGCTTGAAAAGATTTTTCGCAACAATGATATCTGCCATCTTCAAAAATAGTTCTAATTGCTGAGGATTAATGAGAAACGCGATTGCCTGCGTCAACCGACATTTTTATTTTTAGAAATTCGGACATTATCTATTGCGCAAACGAAAACCACGTATTACTTTTACGGTCTCCTTACAGCGGTATCCCTATTCGAAGTACCCAACAAGTAATTTTACATTACCATATCCAGCTTCCTTCTAAAGGCCTGCAATCATTTACACATCTCTTATTGATTGACCGCCTCCCATTTCCACCGAAACACCAAGTAATAATCATTTCCACAAAAACCAGGTTAATAGTCTAGTACTTATTCAATCATAAAACCTGAGCAAAATGACAAGGTTTACCCTATTAAACAGTTCTTTTATATTATTCCTGCTGGCAACAGTATTATCAAACAAGGTCTATTCACAATCGGGAAGCGCATCATCGGCCACAATTACCAATGAATCTGCGTCGACTGTAACATTCAGTCTTTACAAACCGGGGTTAACTTTTTACAAAATCAATAGATGATTTAATACGGATTTGCTCAAGGTTTAATACCTACCCCTCGTAACTATGTCTATAGTGGAGGGGTTTTTTATTTAAGATCAAGTCATCCGATAAAGGAAATGCGTGGCATTAGTAGATTGCTTCGGTCGTTCCTCCCACAATGCCGACTGTTGAGACAGGCTCTTATCTTGCAAGATAGGTCTGGAGATTTTTTACGTAAAGGTCGAAAGCCTTCACCCCCTGGAAAGTGATCTTACAGATCGTTTGAGGATAGTTGTCTTTAAACTGTTTTACAACATCAATATATCCTGCTTCCTTTAGCTTTTGTATTTGGACACTTAAGTTACCAGCAGTCGCATTTGTCTTCTCTTTCAGGAAAGTAAACTCAGCTTCTTTTACACTAATGAGAAGCGACATGACCGCAAGGCGTAGTTGTGAATGCAATATGGGATCAAGATCTTTAAACACCCTGGTTTTTCGATTGAAGTTTATATTTTGCCCGTAATAAATAACCGGGAATTATCCACGCGATGATCATAGCCAAAGGGATCAGTAAAAACTGGTAATCATAATTATCAATTAACATGGCTGCAATAGAAAGTACCCAGCAACCAATGCCCCCGATTACTAATGGCCTAAACCTTAAAATAATTCCTGACAAAAAAATGGGAATGCCATAAATAGTAAGCAGGATAGGGCTGATATGAATGTAATAATCTCCCTCTGTCAGCCTGCCGATCAAAAATGCAAGCAAAAAAATAACGATCACAAAGGTGAGCCATACATAGCCAAGTATATAACCCGTATACGTACGGACTCGTCTGCGTTTGATTTTTTTACGAATATAAATGACCTGGTAGATCACAATGATCCACGAGGCAAACCATACTATATAGTGATAGGGGTATTTGTAAAAATGCAACAGCACAAATTGCGTAAGGCTGCAGACAAAAACAACCCATCCCCACAGCAGGTACATTGAGCCATCCTCCGCGAATTTGTCCTTTGCGCGATTGATCATGCTTTCTATGAGTAATAAACTTTGCTTTGGGTCAAAATTTTCTTCGTTCATCGCAAAATTTTATATGTTTGACGATTGATAAAACTGTCAATGATTAGTGTGTTGCTAAATATTAGACTTCCCTGCTCACCACTCACCATTGACCACTCACCACTTCATTGGCACTGTGCGAGCATGTCCTCTGCTTGCTTTTGCCCCCAACGGGGATACATGGGTTTTGGTTGATCTGCCTTGAATAACTCCACTGCTTTTTGCAATACAGGTTTTGCTTTTGCTTTTCCTCCGCCAAATTGTTCCGGCGTACCAAAAATTCCAGCCCCTTCCAAGTAATATAACCGCGGATTGTTTGGGTTCAATTGTTTTGCTTTATTCAGGTAACCAGCTCCTTCCTGGCCGAAAGTTGACCAACGAGTTTGCGGATCCACAATCATCTGTTGAGTGGCAGCCATATTTTTTATGGCAAGGATCTCTGATTTGTCTGCATTGTCCTGGGCCAAGGCATCTGCCTTATCGCATAAGGCCTTTATTCTTTCAGCGTTTGCATCCTTATCAAGTTTTGTATCTGTCCACCCTGGCATTGTTAATGCAAGGCCGGCGTAGTAGTAGGGAAGCCATTGCGTTTTTTCGGCATCACCGATACGCTCGAAAGCAGCCGCCACACTCTGAAAATCTGCGGTTGTTTTTGCGCTGTCAAACATGTCGAGGTTTTTCTGCATGGCAGCCGCGTATTTATCAGTTTGTGCATTGACCATAATTGTTGGTAACAGTACAAATGCAAGAATCATCTTTTTCATAATTGATTATTTATTGTGATTTTATCTTTTTTAGAAAACCCCTGAGATTTGATCGCAACTACAAATTATTGTTGATTGCATCCTGTGTTCTGTCAACTCCCCAGCTAAAGAAAACTCCAATAAAATAAAATCTTTTTGCAGGGGGACCGATCGGCTCTTTGTTCATTCCGTTAAAAGAATAATTGTACCCATATACAAAATCATATCCAAATACATTTGTTACACTCGCCACTAATACCCAAAACAACTTAGGATTGGTTTTACCGATGCTCGGCACATAATTCATGCTAAACCCGAGGTTGTGAAAACTTTTGGTTTTACCGTGGTCTGCAATGGTGTACTTTCCATTCCCGTCATACATGAAGTCATAGTAAGGCCTTCCGGTTGCATAAGTGTAAGTAAAATTGAAACCAGTCTTTATATCAGTAAAGAATCTTTTTGTTACAATTGATAACGTATGAGGGGTCGCAAAGTCAGGTCGTAATGTTTCCGGGTAAGTGAGATAGTCGCGTTTGGTATCGAGGTAAGAATAGCTGATCCAGTAGTCAAAATTTTTTATGCTCTTTTTATCCCTCCAAAAGAATTCTATGCCTTTAGCATAACCGCTACCGTTATTGTTATAAAGGCTGTAGTAATAGTTGACGGGTTCGGTCTTTATGAGGTCCTGGTATTTCTTATAAAAAATTTCTGTCCGGAATATGCGGTCGTTGGTGGACTTTTGGTACGTGAGTATATAATGCGTCGCTTTTGCATAATTAAGATTGGTTGTGTAAACGAGCTGTGTGTTTTCGGGCTTCTGATAAAATATTCCATAGGCCGCTGATAGCTGCGCACCCACTCCTACCTTATAAGCGAGAGAAATCCGGGGAGCAACATTTGATCTGTCAATAAGAGATGAATTCTCGAAGCGACCTCCGATCTTTGCTGCCAGGTCATTTGTTACATAAATATCGGTCTCGGCAAAAACTGACTGAAAATTATCGATCAACCTTGACTTCATTCCATTATAAGTATTGTTATTGACCCAATACAGGTATTCACTTCCAAACCTGATCGTACTAATTCCAAACAATTTTTTTTCAAACACAGCCTTGGCCTGGGATAATTGCTGAATACTTTTTACCGTATAGTTCTTGGCAAACGCCCATGGTTGATTTGGGAATAATTGTTGATTATTTTGGTCCTGCAATTGTTGGGTAATATCATCCGTATTGGTGCTGTACCCTAATGCCAGATTCATCTTCCAGCCTTTTCCAAGATTTTCTCGCCAGCTAAGATTGTTATACCAATTAAGATTTTTCAAACCGAATGCGTCTTTCAAATCAGCGCTGTCAACGTCGGAACGCCTCAGCCCCAGTTTGCTCTTGCTGAATGTAGTGTAGTACTTGATCATTCCGCCTCTCTTCGTCTTGAACCGAAAGTTTGCGTCTCCATTGTGGAACTCGGGCATTTTGAAATAATCGGGCTCCTGCTTAACTATGTTGAAGTAAGCAATAAGATTCACGTAACCATAATTAACTCCCCATGATGATCTTTTGTCCTTTGCCAGTTCCTGAAATCCCGCCGTAAGAATAATAGGAGAAACACCAAAATTTGCGGAGGACCTTTCAGGTAAGTCAATTGATTCAAGGATCAATGCCGACGATAAAGCTTCACCATATAATGCAGAGTATCCGCCGGCGCTGAATACAGTCCCTTTAAATAGCAAAGGTGAAAACCTGCCGCGTGTTGCAAGATCGGGTACGCTTGTGTAATAGGGATTGTTTACAAGCGTGCCATCAATGAATTGCTTGGTTTCATAGCCAGCACCTCCACGCACAAACAAACCTTCTTGCTCTCCGATTTGTTGAGCACCGGGTAAAGTTTTAACGGCAGCGGTAATATCCGCATTACCTCCTCCTACGGTGAGCACATCAATTGAATTTAATACGGTGGCCGCTCTCTTTGTATCACCGGCAGCAAATGATCCTGAAATAACAGTAACAGCCTTAAGTTCGCTCAACTCTTCTTTTAGCATTATGTCGACTACAATGGGTGCCGATGCAATCGTAATTTTTTGCTCAAACGACCTGTAACCAATGTTGGTAGCAATTAATGTCCGTTCACCTTTTTCTGTTGTAGAAAATTTATAATTGCCGACAGAGTCAGCCACTGTGCCATCATAACTGTCCTTGATCGATATGCTTGCCCCGGGTATCGGCTTCCCTTTATTATCTTTCAATTTTCCCCGAATAACTGTTTGTGAATATAGCTGTGAAGCAATCACTAAGCCTGCTACTACTGCAATTGATTTCCTCATAAATCCAAAATTTCATCACAAACGTAAAGTAGTTTGTATTATAAACCAAATCAAAAAAGAAAAAGCCGATCCTGGAAAGGATCGGCCTCTAAAACACTCTATAAACACCCTAAGTAAGAAAACTAATTTTTGACAATTTGTTGTTTGGCAGTTTCAGCACCATTCTTCACCTCTACAAAGTAGATACCCTTTTGGAGTGATGCCACAGAGATGGATTCTGTCTGGCTGCTATTCGCAACGTCCATGCCTTTGACAAGCTGGCCACTAACATTATACAGGTCGATCTGCAAATGTTGGTTTTGCCATGAAGAAGGTAATGTGATCCTAAGATCCGATGCCACCGGGTTGGGAAACGTCGTTAAGTTTATCGATGTCTTTTCATCACCCAGGCGAATAAGACGCACTGATGAATAAGTAAAGCTTCCGTCAACATCGACTTGTTTTAATCGATAATAAATGACACCACCGCGGCCCTTTAGATCTTTATCGTTATACGAATAATTTAATTTAATATCTGATTCACCAGCGCCAAACACAAGAGCAATCTGGCTAAAGTTCTTTCCATCTACACTGCGCTCAAGCATGAAGTAGTTGAAATTATGTTCCTGGCTGGTACTCCAGTTCAGAGCAGCATTTGGTTTCAAATAATTTGCAGTAAAATCGAGCAGTTTTACAGGAAGTGTAACTGGCTTCGGATAATTGAAGCTTTTTCCATATAAGCTGAACAATCTTTGCGTGGAACCAATAGAAGTAGTTACCATACCCAGCGTGGCAGTAAATGTTGATACTTTTTGATTGGTAATTGTAAACATGTTTTTCTTTGAGTTCGTATCAACGCCGTTGTATGTTATACCGCTAACATCGATGCCAAGGAAAGTACCGATCCCGAGGTTATTAATTGTGATCAATGGATTCGATGCCATGAATGAAGGAACCGAATTTGTCCCGAGCGAGATTTGGTCAAATTCATGAACACCGCTGGTACCATCGATGTCAAGTGCCGTGATGGAAGCAGTATCGAGTTTAATATCTGTGGAAGTTCCACTAATCTTATACGTAAACCTGAAAACGGCGTACGAAGTTCCGGGGACAGGTCCTGAGCTGATGATCGGCTGGAAAGCTTCAATGAAACCACCGTTAGCACCCGTGTTGTCGTCTACTACATCAACTTTGGCTCCATGCACAATACTGTCAAGAGTTAATATAACATCGATACCAGGAGCGGCACCTTCATATTTATAGACAGCACCTACTGTTCTATCTGTCCCTGATATCAATACCGGGTCTGTGCTGAAGTTTAATCTTGAAGCACCAGTTCCATTCATCAAATAAGCGGGAAAATAAGTGGATGAGCAAGTTTGTGTTTGTGGTCCCGTAACTTTTCCGGCGCTGATCGTGTAGTGAGAAGGATTGTCAAGACAATAAGAATTTAGATAGATGCCGGTTGTGTTAACAGAGCTGGCTACATTGATCTTGCCGCTACTATAAGTGCCGTTAACATGGTTTTTTAGCGTAACAAAATCGATGCTGCCATTGAAGTCACCGTTGCTCAATGTGAACTGTCCATTTGAGTTGGCTACTTCTACTCTTAACACCTTAAAATATACTGTACCGTTTGTTATCGCAAAATCTCCGTTGCCACTGTTGTGCATGCCGACCGAAAATGAGGTATAAAGTAATGAATCGATTGAGCTACCCGATATATTAAATCCCTCACCGAGTTCTACAGAACAGTTGTTCAATACGGTGTTGGCACCGGCGTTCTCCGTCCAACTCTGCGGATATTCAATAAAGCTGTTGATTGCGGCAATCGTTCCACCGTTTGTGAATTTACCGGTTTGCAATGTTCCGGTCTCACCACCTCCAACAAATCGATATTGCCTGAATTCACCACCGCTAAGATTTAGAACGGCGCCGGATTTATTCGTGAAATTAACTCCATTGGCGATTATCAAACGGGGGGAAACTCCACCGGGATTACTCAGATTAATAGTTCCGGAGTTGCTGATATTACTGCCGGAATAGGTAACCACGTGTTTGATGTTTATTGTCATTCCCGCGGTAATGTTTCCATTGATCGGAGGTATCAAACCCCCAACCCAGGTTGAAGCACTACTCCAGGCACCGTTGGCTTTGGTTGTGTATGTCTGTGTAAAGCCAGACATAAAAACCAACATCGCCAGGGCGATCAATTGGATCCTTTTAGTCAAAAATTCAGGTACAGATGTTTTCATTTCAAAATGTTTAGGGTCAAGAATTATTCTGGCCCCATAGGAACTGGCAACTCATTAGAGTTTCTGATTTAGCCCTTAACCAAATTGAAGTGAAGTGACCCGATAAAGCCTGGCTGAAAAAAAGAAAGAGTGGAAAAGGAAGATGCTTGTTCTGTGTGTAAAGTTACCTTCATAGCCGGATCAATTTTTTCTTTAGGGTTTGGGATTAAATCGAGCACAAGATAGATACGGGTTTTTATCTATGCAAGCTTTTCCACGAAATTTTACTTCGTACACTCGTAATTTCCGCAGAGTTAATACTAAGCCACTACTGATTTCCAATACCTTACACCGCCGCGGCTACCGTAAAAAACTTTGAAAAATTTCGGAGAGCCTCCAGGCAAAAAAAATGACAACCTTGCAGTCGTCATTTTACATAGTATTATCTGAATCTCTTGTTAGGCTTTATACTGGGGAATTAAACCGTTGGCAAGTTGAACCATTTTCTTGACTCCATCATCAGGCAAATTACCCTTCTTAAACTCTGACATCACTTCGGGAAGCTTATTTTCCATTTCCATTAAGAAATGTTCTTCGAATTCTTTTACCCTACGCACAGGCACATCACGCAACAAGCCCTGCGTTCCCAGGTAAATGATCGCGACCTGCTTTTCAACAGTGACAGGAGCATATTGCGGTTGCTTCAATATTTCTACGTTGCGGGCTCCCTTGTCCAACACGAGTTTTGTTGCGGCATCAAGATCACCACCAAATTTTGAAAATGCTTCCATTTCCCGATAAAGAGCCTGGTCAAGTTTTAGTGTACCTGCCACTTTCTTCATTGACTTGATCTGCGCATTACCCCCCACGCGGCTTACAGAGATACCCACGTTGATGGCAGGGCGAATACCGGCGTTGAACAAATTTGTTTCAAGAAATATTTGACCGTCGGTAATTGAGATCACGTTGGTCGGGATATAGGCAGACACGTCACCTGCCTGTGTTTCAATGATAGGTAATGCGGTTAATGAACCTCCTCCCTTTACCAGGTGCTTGATGCTATCGGGTACGTCATTCATGTTCTTTGCTACCTTATCATCACCAATAACTTTCGCAGCTCTTTCCAGCAAACGGCTATGCAAATAGAACACGTCCCCAGGATATGCTTCGCGACCAGGGGGACGACGAAGCAACAACGATACTTCACGGTATGCTACTGCTTGTTTTGAAAGATCATCGTAAATGATCAACGCCGGTCTGCCGGTATCGCGGAAAAATTCTCCAATAGCGGCGCCGGCAAATGGTGCATAGAACTGTAACGGTGCAGGATCAGAAGCTGAAGCTGCAACAATGACCGTGTAAGTCATTGCGCCGGCATCTTGCAAAGTTTTCATCACACCTGCAATGGTAGAGGCTTTCTGGCCTATACCTACATAAATACAGTAAACAGGTTTGCCCGCTTCATAGAATTCTTTTTGATTAATGATAGTATCAATAGCGATGGCTGTTTTACCAGTTTGCCTGTCACCGATAAGAAGTTCACGCTGGCCACGACCAATTGGAATCATTGCATCAATAGCCTTAATGCCCGTTTGCAAAGGTTCTTTAACGGGTTCACGAAAAATTACACCAGGTGCTTTGCGCTCCAGTGGCATTTCAAAACGATCACCGGTGATCGGTCCTCTTCCATCAATTGGCTCACCTAAAGTATTTACTACGCGGCCCACCATCCCTTCACCCACTTTTATTGAAGCTATTTGGCCTGTGCGGCGCACCTTTGAGCCTTCTTCTATTTTGCCGGTTTCACCCATTAATACCACACCCACATTATCTTCTTCGAGGTTCAATGCAATTGCACGAACTCCATTTTCAAATTCCACCAGCTCGCCGTAACGAACATTGCCAAGGCCGTATACGCGGGCGATGCCATCACCAACCTGCAATACGGTTCCCACTTCTTCCAGGTCGGCAGAAGCGTTAAAGTTGCTCAGCTGCTGGCGGAGTATCGCACTTATTTCATCTGGTTTTATATCTGCCATAATGCCCCCATCCCCTAACGGGGAGTTTTTAAATCTTCCTTTCAGGAAAATTTTTATTGTTTTAAAAAATTAAAAAAAGAACTAGCCTACCTAAGTTCCCCCTTTTCGGGGACAGGGCTCTATCTTATTTTATAAACAAAATCATTGTTCTCAAACTGCCTTGCTATTTGCTTAAGATCATACGCGATGCTTGCATCTATTAATTTATCTCCTGCTTCCAAAACAAATCCTCCGATCAGATCTTTATTGACAACGGACTCCAACTCTATGTTCTGCATATCACTGGTCTTTTTGATCTGGTCAATGATAGCCTCCTTCAAATTCTCGTTTATGGGTGATGCTGTTGTTAATTTAACCGGATGAATATTTTTATACACCTTATACTGGGAAATAAATGCAGTGATGATCTCAGGCAAATTACTTTCTCTTCCTTTACGGATAAGCAACTGCATAAAAAGAGAAGTTATATTCGTTACCCTGCCACCAATGATCGCCTCGACAATTTTATCTTTCTTATCACCTTTTATTATAGGACTGCGTAAAAGATTTGCAAAATCACGGCTGCCCCGGATCACTTGTTGCAGCCACTGCATATCCGCAAATACCTTTTCAAGCTCACCCTTTTCCAGGGCCAGGTCTATCAGTGATTTTGCGTATCTCGACGCAAGACGGGGATTAGGCATTTTATAAAAGTTGCATGGAACAAGGCACAAGATACAGGCGCTAAAAACTTGTCCTTTGTTTCTTGTACCTTGTTTCTTAACTCAAGTTTACGTCGTTCACAAGATCCTTAATATGCGCCTCCTGTGCTTCCTGGGTACTTAATTCTTTTCGCAATACTTTTTCTGTTACCTCGATTACCAGTTTACCGATCTGGTTTTTTACGTCAGTTAATGCAGCCATTTTTTGTGTATCAATGGCAGCCTGCGCTTCGACAATAATTTTATTTGCTTCCACTTTCGCCTGCTCTTTTGCCTCATTGATTATTTTATCTTTTGTTTCTCTCGCCTCTTTCAGCATTTGAGACCTTTCCTCTCTTGCTTTGGCAAGAATGGCTTCATTCTCATTCTTCATTTGCGCCATTTCTGATTTTATTCTTTCCGCAGTAGCCAAGGAATCAGCGATGGTTTGCTCACGCTTGCGTAGACCACCCAGGATGGATGGCCATGCAAATTTTCTCAGAATGAAAAACACCACAAGGAACGCCAGAAGCGTCCAGATAATTAATCCTAAACCAGGTGTAAGTAGCTGCATAAAAATCGTACCTCCTTCTCCTAAACGGTGTTTTAATAGCACTCACATAGAAGAAGCTAATTTTATTAATTCAATATTGTTGAATAATGTTCAGAACGTTGAAGGGAGTGACACAACGGAAGCCCGGATGTGTACTAGCGCTGGTAACACAACATTCAACCTCAATTTTAAAGAGCTCGCGGTTCGAATAAGCTACAAAGTCGAACTGCCCCCCGACAGTTATGGTCGGGAGTGCAGTAAATTTCTTCTTCTTACATGAACATCGCCAGGATACCAACGATAACGGCAAACAAGGCAACCCCTTCAACGAGAGCCGCTGTAAGGATCATATTTGCACGAATATCATTGGACGCTTCAGGCTGGCGGGCAATGGCCTCTACTGCGCCTCTACCGATCTGACCGATACCAATACCTGCTCCAACGGCGCCCAAACCAGCTCCAATTGCTCCTCCTGCATTTGCTGTAGCTTCTAGAAAAATAACATTCAATAAATCCATGATACTTGTTTTATAATTAATAAAAAATTATACGATCAATGCGTCTTCATGATGATCCACATCATCATGACTTCCTTCAAACGCCTGGCCCACAAAAACTGCAGTTAAGTTTGCAAAAATATACGCCTGCAAAAACGCAACTAATATTTCAATAAAATAAATAAATATTACAAACGCTACGGACAATGGTGAAAAACCCCAGCCTATCGATTTGCTTAATGCTCCGAAAATGAATATTAGTGAGATCAGGCAGATGATAATGATATGTCCGGCGACCATGTTGGCGAACAATCGTATCATTAACGCAAATGGCTTTGTGAACACCCCGAGAAATTCAACCAGCACCAGGATAGGCTTAACACCACCCGGAACAGGCGGATTGAAAATATGGCCCCAGTAATGCTTGTTTGAGCTTGCAAGGATCACAATGAATGAAATAGCTGCCAGCACGAGTGTGAAAGCAATATTACCTGTAACATTTGCTGTACCGGGGATCAATCCGATGAGGCTATTAATGAGAATAAAAAAGAATACAGTAAGCAAGTAAGGAAGATATTTCTGATACTTGTGACCAAGATTGGGTTTTGCTATTTCATCTTTAACAAAATTGATCACGGGCTCCATCAAACTTTGCATGCCTTTTGGAGCCGACGTAACCCCCTGGCCATTTTTATATTTTTTCCCAATGCTGACCATGATCCAAACGAGCAATGCCAATCCAATTATCATTTGGACTACATTGCGTGTGAGGGAGAAATCGTAAACTTTTACTTCGTTGTTTATCTGTCCTTTTTCGTCTACCGCTACGATCTGGCCGATATTATATTTTTTCGGATCAAGTTTTAATTTATTGATCTTTTCTTCGGTAAGAATTGAATAACCTTTATACTCTTCCTCGCCATGATGAAATTTGGAAGACATGAAGGTTGAAACACCTTTTTGGGGCGAATATAAAATAACAGGTAAAGGAATGGTTGCTGCATGTTCCTTACCCTCATCATCTTTATAAGAAAGGAAATGAAATTCGTGAGCGTCCAAAACGTGACCAAATATTACCTCATTGGCATCAAACGAGTTCTTTTTTGGTTTGGCAGTTCCTTCTGAATGATCCTGGCCCAACATAACTCCTGAAAATAAGCTGAAAGCCGCTACCAATAAGCATTTGACATAGCAAAAGCGCATACCCCTTCTAAAATTTGCCGCAAAGATAGGGGGAGAGAGGGTAAAAACCAGAAAAGTTTGAGGGTAAAGTTGCTCGCCGTCGGTCGTTTTCCGGTGGTGAAATGTGAAACGTCAAACGTGAAAAATTCACGACTCACGTTTCACGTTTCACGTCTGACCAGCGCATGCACAATCTTAATATTAAGCTAGGCTACTTTAGTTTTTTTATCAAACTGCAGCTGGTATAATTTATAATAATACCCCTCGAGTGACAGCAATTCTTCATGTGTGCCCATTTCTTTTATTTCACCTTTATCAAGCACAATTATCTTGTCTGCCTTGCGGATGGTAGACAGCCGGTGAGCAATGACAATAGAAGTTCTTCCCGCAATTAATTTGTCGATCGCTTTTTGTATGAGCATCTCGCTCTCGGTGTCAACCGATGACGTGGCCTCGTCCAAAATCAAAATTGAAGGATCATATAACAGCGCCCTGATGAAAGACAATAGCTGCCTTTGACCCAGCGATAGCGTTGCACCTCGTTCCATGACGTTATAATCATAATTGCCCGGCAGTTGCATAATAAAATCATGCATGTCGATCAGCTTCGCTGCTTCGATCACTTTTTCTCTTGGAATGGTCTGGTTACGCAATGTAATGTTGTCGACAACAGAGCCCGAGAAAAGAAATACATCCTGTAAAACAACGCCAACGTTTTTTCTCAATACATCCAGTTTATAGTCATCAATGTTTACATCATCAATGGTAATAAGGCCTTTTTGTATTTGGTACAGGCGATTCAGTAAACTGATAATGGTCGTTTTTCCACTCCCGGTGTGTCCAACGATAGCCACTGTTTCACCTGGATTCAATTTGAACGAAACGTCCTTCAATACAAACTGATCAGGGCTATAGCCAAACGAAACGTGATCGAAAATTATCTTGCCGTGAATTTTGGCCGGAGAATAATTACCCTGTGTTTTAATGTAATCATCATTGTCCAAAACTTTAAACACTCTTTCGCTGGCGATCACTCCCATTTGTAAAATGTTGAACTTATCGGCAATCACACGTAGCGGGCGAAACAACAAATTAAGACACATGTAAAACATCATCATCTTACCTCCGAGTTCTTTTGCTTCCTCCGAAGAGGCACCTGCTCTGTTTGCGATCCACCAAACCAGCAAACCCGTTGAGAGCGCCAATACTATTTCAACAACGGGGAAAAAAACCGAATAGGCAAATATGGCATTGATGTTTGCATTGCGATGCGTTTTATTGATCTTCTTAAATTTTTCAAATTCCCTGTCCTCAGCTGCAAATGCCTGCACTACCTGCATACCAGTTATGTGCTCCTGTACGAACGCATTCAATTGTGCTACCGCATTACGAACCTTGATGAACGATTTGTTTACACTCTCCTTAAAATAATACGTTGCAAGTATCAGGATTGGGAAGGCAGCCAGGCAGACCAACGTTAACTTCCAATCCACATAAAACATGAATGATAAAATGGAAATGATCGAGAGCAGGTCAGCAATAATTGGAATAAGGCCATCAGAAAAAATGTCATTGATCGCTTCAATGTCGTTGATGGTCCTTGTTGTGAGTGTTCCAATGGGGGTTTGGTCAAATTGCCTGAGGTTTAAGCCGACCACTTTTTCATAGACCTTTATCCTCATATCCTTCACGACTGTTTGCCCCAGCCACGCAGTGATATAGGAAAAATAAAATCGGACGCCGCTTTCAATGATCAACAGCCCGATCTGGATAATGGTCATCCAGATTATCCAGTCAAGCATCTTGCTTGCGATGAATTTATCTACTGTAATTTTTATCAGGTAGGGCCGAACAGGAGTTATGATCGCAAGAAAAACAGCAAGCCAGATAGAAAAATAAAATCTTCTTTTGTACGGCGCGGCAAACTGAAATACCCTCCTCAGGTTTTCAAAATCAAATATCTTCTTTAATGTTCCGTTGGCCACAAGAATTGCAAGTTATGGGTTATGGGTTATGTGTAAGGAAATCACAAATTTAATAAAGACTCCAGTCATGCCCGTAATTCATAACTCTTGACTCACAACTAGTCCTCATCCCCCATGGCTTTTGTGTACGCCTTAATAAAAATAGCACCGAGGTTCTTATAAGGAGGTATGTAATCTTCAAATCCTTCCACTTTCACTTTTTTCTCCAACTCTTCCCAGAAAGGGATCCAGTCGATGTTACTTCCGGTTCTCGCCTTCTCCATTAATAGATTAAAGAAGGGTTGATTGACTGCCGTTTTGCCAATTTGCTTGGAGGTGATGATGTGCGCATCCGGTGAATGCTTGAGAATATCATGTATCAGGTAGTAACCGCCACATGAACCCATAAAAACAATTTTAGCAGATGGCAATATCTGGTCAATAGTGTATGGGGCATTGTAACTGTGTCCACGATGAATAACGACCGTCGGGTAAAGATTGTTTTTTAGTAAAAATGAGTCGAGTGCATCCTGCGCTTTTTTATCCTTGTCATCTTCTTCAGGCAGTGGCAGGTTTGCATACACCGACACGGGTCTGCCCTTTATCGAATTTATTTCGATCCAGTTTTTTGTAGTGGTGGTTTTCCAGAGTTTAGGATCAAACAATCTCTTAAACCCCTGGAAAATCCCGATGCCATCCTTGTCGCCATAAAAAAACACCTGCATAACCACACGCCCCGTGTCATTTATCAATGCTTTAAAGGGAACTCCATATACAGGCGGAATGCCGAACTCTTTTGAAAGGTCAATGTGATTGTTTGTGTCAGCCGAAAGAAACAACTTGTATAACAAATTGTACATTACAATTCCTCTCTTGTTATTGCTGACAAGATTCCGGTTGTAATTCGCTTTTATGTTTAAAAGCATCTTTTCCGCGATCGGCTTGTTCGTTTCAACAATACTTGCATATGAATCTGCAACGTCAACGCCATCTTCCAATCCGCTCGATTCTTCAAGTTTGCCCACAAATGCCCTCATCAGTTTTTCGGCGTCACTTTCTTCATCATCATTCTTCTTTGGCTGAAATGTATTTAAGAAATTGCTGAGCGTGTTATAGCCCGCGCACATTTTGATGAATTTCCTGTACCTGTCAAATTGCACATTCATCAATAATGAATCCCCATGCTGATTCGCCCGCGCCATCAGTAAAGGATAAACACCTTTTACAAAACTTGAGGTATAAATAATGCCATCGGTAGTTACTGCCAGGTAATAAAGTTCTTCCGCCGTGAGTGGTTGAATGATCTTAAACCGTACTGCAAGGTTATCCACTTCATGCAGCGAATTAATTGTATTCACAAAAACATCGGTCGCTTTGGTTTTGATCCTGTCCTGCAGTTCCCTGAAACCATAAGCAGTGTCTTTGTTCAGAGCCCGCTGTACATAATCAAGGTGAGTTTTTACCAATAAGCGGAAATATTTTACGGAATCATCTTTTACATCATCTATGTCACCGATGGTCATTTTCCCTTTCATGATGTCGTCAAGAAACGGAAAATACCACCGACCGCTATTGCTCAACGCCATTCTTGAGACGGCAGTGATGAGAGGGTCATTTATCGCTCTTATCGCCGTACCCAGCCTGTTATTCGCGGCAGCATAATTATATAATTGACCAGGATCGCGATATCCAGCCACTTTTATCAAGCTATCGCGAAAAGGAACTTCAATATTATCCCTGAGTTTTAAAAACACCCTGTCCGGATGCAACGCACAATATTTTTTTATCAAAATATTTTCGCAGTTACCATAACCCGGATTCTTGTCAAAGGCCCCCGAGTTAACAAGATTCACTCCCACCTCATAAGGCAGCTGGTCTATTACTACATCAACGCCCATGTTAGCAATGTCAGCCCTCATGCATTTTTCATATTCATCAACAATCACGGGTAACTGGGTCGGGCGGACATTCCCTCTTCGCCAGTTATTGTTAAAATATTTCAGAAGATTTTCGAGACCTCTCAGGTACTTGATCTTGACCTGTGAGTTTAGGGTCGTGTCCTTTTCAATACGATATTGTACCCAATCGACCTTACTGGTCGCTGCCCTGGTAAGAAAAAAATTCACCTCATCATCGGACGAAGGTTTGAACTCGTCGTCGGCCTTGCCATCAGACTTCAAAATATCTTGTTGTTGTTTGTCGACGAAATCATGAAAAAGCTCCCGGTTTTTGGGAGGCTTGAGATCTTTAACAGGATCGGGGTCGTCCGCTTGCGCAAGCAGGGGTTGAAAAGCAAGCAAGCTGGTAAGAAGCACAAAGTATTTTGGTGTTGCAATCATAAGGATCGATTGGCAAATTTAATAAAAGGTGTGGTTAATGGTTAAATAGGTTGCATTTGTTATTATTTGAAATGGTTAAATGGTTATATTGCTAAATGGTTATATGAGTAACAAACCAACAATTGAACAATTAAACATCAAACAACCGCTCCCTGTTTAAAAGATTTCAAATCTTCCCTGTATTAATTTTTTATTAACTCTGTGTTATGCGATCCAGGGCAATTTTCTTTAGAAATAATCTTCCTGTAGGTTTGCGCAAACAAAAAACAACATGGAAACTAAGGCAAGGAAAGTTCTCATTGCCGATGATGAACCTGATATTCTTGAAATTCTGAAATATAATCTCATCAATGAAGGATACCAGGTAATAACAGCCAAGGATGGAGATGAAGCGCTTGAAAAAGCCAGGATCTTTCAGCCTGACCTTGTTGTACTGGACATTATGATGCCAAAGAAAAGCGGGGTCCAGGTATGTGAAATTTTGAGGTCCCAGTCCGCGTTTAGAAATACCCTCATTATCTTTTTGACGGCCCTAAACGATGAGACCACTCAGATACGGGGACTTGAAACGGGCGCCGATGACTATGTAAGCAAACCTATCAGTCCAAAAGTTTTTATAAGCAGGGTAAATGCTCTTTTCCGCAGGGTTCCTAAAAACGAAAACAAAACATTGGCAATAGACGGCCTCACGATCGACCCTGAAAAATTCATTGTGGAATTGGAGGGGAAGGAAATT
>Ga0070661_100000611_pt1 | contig 26638 bp, 17 predicted proteins | sample KBSC43metaG_FD_64663 | JGI IMG/M metagenome (GOLD analysis project Ga0070661, IMG submission 64663) | Corn rhizosphere microbial communities from Kellogg Biological Station, Michigan, USA - KBS C4-3 metaG | ecosystem: Host-associated > Plants > Roots > Rhizosphere > Soil ... | reverse complement strand
TGTGAACGAGGTCGTCGCTGCAGGCCAGCTCCTCCCAACTCTTGCCGCCGACGTTGAGGAATTCCATAGCACCTCTGCGAAAATCAATTGATGCAAGACATTGTATTCTTGATATGATGCAATTGCAACGCCGTCAAGCCCTAGACGGCGATCGGCGCCAGCAAAGGAGATTCGGAAAGCAGGGCCGCGATCGTCCGCAGGCCGCGGTCGATGGCACGTCGGTCATCGAGGCCGCCGAGGCTGATTCGGACGGCGTGGGGCGCCGGGTTGCGGCCGATGACGAAGGATTCGGCCGGCACGATCAGGACGCCGCGCTGGCGCGCCTGTGCCACGAACTGTGCGGATCGCCATGGCTCCGGCAAATCGAGCCATATGTGATACGCGACGGGATGGCACGTGTAGCGATAAGCGCTCAGGTACTTGCGCGCGAGCGCCTGGCGTTCCGCCGCCTCGTCGCGGTGCCACTGGAGTATGGACTCAGCGGTGCCATCCTGGAGCCAGCGCGAAACGATTTCCCCGCTGACCGCGGACGGCATCCACGTTGTGGCCTGCACTGCGGTGATCACTTGCGGCACGCGCGCCGGCGGCGCCACCACGTATCCCAGGCGGACCCCCTCGGCAATGCACTTTGACGTGCCCGTCACGTAGAAGCTACGGTCCGGCACGAGGGCCGCAACGGGCAGCATGCGGTCGCGCAGCAGAAGACCGTAGATGTCGTCCTCGATCAACGTCAGGTCCTGCGCCTTCACCACTGCGGCAATGTCTTCCCGGCGCCGGCGGCTCATCACCGCGGCGGTCGGATTCTGCACCGTCGGCGTGCAGAAAAGAAACCTGGCGCCGAGCGTTCGACTCGCTTCTTCCACGGCGCCGGGGAGGATCCCTTCCGCGTCCATGGGCAGGCCGTGAACACGAAGGCCAAACAGCTGACCGACGAGGCGGATGCCGGGATAATTCAATTCCTCGGTCAGGACCACGTCGCCTGGTCGGGCAAGTGCGCCGAACAACGCGGACAGGGCATGCTGAACCCCATTGCACACAACCACCTGCCCGGCCTCGACGACGAGCCCGGTGCCGGAGATCCACTGCGCAGCTGCGCTGCGGTGGTGCTCCATCCCGGGAACGGGCTGATGGCCAAGCAGGCGGCCCAGATCCGCCGACGTGGCCAACGAGCGCAACGCCGCGCGAAACGCATTGAGTGCACCCTGGGGCGGGGGGCGGTTGATCGTAAGATCCACCGCTCGCGCCGCGACATCCGGCGACGGGACTTCCGCGCTGTGAACCGGCGAGACGAACGTTCCTCGACCGACCTCGCCGACTATGAGTCCCAGCCGTTCAGCCTCCGCATACGCGCGGGACACGGTGCCCACCGCAATCCGCTCACGCAAGGCGAGATCGCGTTGTGTGGGCAAGCGCTGGTTCGGCGTAAGACGCCCGGACTCAATGGCGTCCGCAATCGCTTCGACGACATCGGTGTAACGTACGCGCGACCGCGGCTTGCGCAGGTCGAGCGCAATATCTGTACGCTTTTGGGATTTGGCTGCTACGCGTGCATCACGATGTCGTCTGGGCTGCGGCATTGATGTAGACCACTCCTCGGCGACGATGCGTTGGACTTGCCAAGATCGGGGCGGCGTGCGTAAATTGCGAATGATCTAATACACTTTTTGATCTTGCCTCGCAATCGTCCCGCAACGCCATCCTCATCGCCGATCACGACCCGTCGTGGAGATGAGAACGTTTCGGGACGCCTGAGCGTCCCGCAGCTCCCCACCCATTTCTGAACAGGCCATGGACCTGGGTTTGAAGGATAAAGTCGCCCTTGTGCCGGCGGGCAGCGGCGGTCTCGGACTCGCCGTTGCGCTCGAGCTCGCCGCCTGCAAAGCGCGGGTGAGCATCTGCGGGCGCGATGATGCCCGACTTGAACGAGCCGCAGCCGAATTGAAACGACGAGGCGCCGCCGACGTGTTCACCGTGCGTGCGGACTGCACAGATGCGGCGGATACCGAGACCTTTGTGCAGAACACCCAGGCGCGATGGGGTCGTATCGACATTTTGCTGGCGAATTCACCGGGACCGCTCGCGAAGCCCTTCGAAACGCTCACCGACGCTGATTGGCGTGCCGTGCTCGATACCAAGGTCGTGAGCCAGGCGCGACAGGCACGTCTCGTATGGCCGGGCATGATCCAACGCGGCTGGGGTCGCATCATTTTCCTGGCGGGAACGCATGGTCGACAGCCGCATGCATATGCTCTGACGGCCGGCGTCGCGAACGCGGCGCTCCTCAGCATGGCGAAGGGGCTCGCCGAGGCAGGAGGGCCGCACGGCATCCTGGTCACCGTCGTGAACCCGGGACCCATGGAGACCGACCGCATGCGCTATCTGATCGATCGCAAATCCAGCGACGACGGCATCTCGCCGGCCGAAGCGCGTGCCATTCTGTCTCGTGAAACGCTCCTCGGTCGTTTCGGCGATCCGCGGGAGGTCGGCGCTGCCGTCGCATTCTTGGCGTCCGAGCGCGCTAGCTTCATTACCGGCATTTATCTCGATGTTGACGGTGGACAGACCAAGGCCTTCTGATCAAGTGGTCGCCGCCGCGGTGGACGAACCACGGCTGTGGTCCATGCACATGGATCTTGCGGCCATCGGAGCAACGGCTGCAGGCGGCGTTTGCCGACTTGCGTTAAGCGCGGAGGACGCCAGTGCTCGGTCACTGCTAGCGTCGTGGGCTGGCCAAGCCGGATGGCGGCTGAGCGTCGACCCCATCGGCAACCTGTTCATCCGTCGCGAAGGCGCAGAGCCCAGCCTGGAGCCCGTTGTCACGGGGTCGCACATCGACACGCAGCCTACGGGCGGCCGCTTCGACGGCGCGTATGGCGTGCTTGCGGGCATCGAAGTGCTGCGTGCGCTGGACGACGCGCATGTCACGACGCGGCGCGCCATCGAGGTCGCCGTGTGGACCAACGAGGAAGGCTGTCGTTTTTCGCCCGGAATGATGGGATCGGAGGCTTTCGCCGCGCTGAGGCCGCTCGAGAAAATGCTCGAGGTGACCGACGCGGCGGGCGTCAGCGTTTCCCAGGCACTGCCGCACGTGATCGCCGCAACGCCAAACGCATCGAGGCGCGCGTTGGGATTCCCGCTTCACGCGTACGTCGAGGCGCACATCGAGCAGGGCCCCGAGCTCGAACGCGCCGGCAGGACCATCGGCGTCGTAACAGGGATACAGGGCACGTGTCGCCTGCGCGTCGAGGTGACGGGGGAGGAGGCGCACGCGGGTACCACGCGTCGCAGCCAGCGACGCGATGCACTTCTCGCGGCGATCCGGATGGTGCATGCCATCGAGCAGCACGTGGAAGCAGCCGATCCCGGCGACGACGTGCGACTGACATTCGGGATGCTGAAGCTCAGGCCGAATGTACCGAGCGTTGTCGCGAGCTGGGCTTACTTTTCGATCGACCTGCGGCATTCGAGTGACGAGGTGATGCTGCGCCTTGCCGGGGAGATCGAGGGCATCTGTCGAAAACATGCCGGCGGCTGCGAGGTACAGGTCACCGAGATCCAGCGGGCGCTCGCTACGCGTTTCAAGGGGGCCGCATTCGACGCGGTACTGGCCGCGACGCGTAGCCTCGGGTATCCCTACATGGAGCTGCCGTCGGGGGCCGGGCACGACGCGCGTCAAATGGCTTGCGTTTGTCCGTCCGCAATGGTCTTCGTGCCATGTGCCGGAGGCATCAGTCACAATGAAGCCGAAAGTGCAACCTCGACCGACCTCGCGGCGGGCACGAGAGTGTTGGCGAGGGCACTTTACGAGCTGGCCAACAGCTAAACCAGGAGGACTGTCATGCATCAGAACCGAAGCACGGTCAGCGGCATCCGGACATTCGCGCTTCTCGTCGGCGTCACCTGTCTCTTACTCGGCCAAGCGCACGCGTACGCAGCGGAATTGATCAAGGTCAAGCTGGCCGAGCTGTATCAAATACACGGTACGCAGATGTTCGATCCATTGTTCCCCGAGCGCGCGAAGAAGTATGGTCTCGATGTCGAGGTCGTGCCGATGCGTCGCTACGGCGACGTGCAGTTGGCGCTTGCAACGGGACAGGTGCAATTCGGAGCATTCGGATACTTCAACATCGGCGCCATGGCCGACAACGGTATCCACAATGTCAAGATCATCGCGGGCAATTCCACGGGCGGCCAGGGCTTGATTCTGCGCAAGGGACTCAATTCGAAGGTCAAGAAATGGAAGGATCTCGAGGGGCTGAAGATCGGGCTCGCGCCGGGTGGCGCCTCATCCGCTCTTTTTCTGAGCTTGCTGAAGTCGAACGATGTCGACATCGCCAAGGTGACGCAGGTCAGCTTTCCTGGTATGGGGCCGGAGGCCGTTCGCGCGCTGCAAACGGGTGATGTGGATGGGCTGGTCACGTGGGAGCCGACCAATGCGCGCGCGGCCCTCGAGGGGATCGCGGAGTACTCCACGCTCAAGCTCGAGGAGTCTCCGTCAGGAAACGTCAACGGCGCATTGGCGGTGAACACGGACTTCGCGGCTCAGCACCCCGAGGTCGTTGTCAACATGGTGAAGACGCTCGTCGAAACCACTGACTACCTCAATAAGAATCATGAGGAGTGGGTCAAGCTGGCGGCAGCGAAGACGGGCGTCGAGCCTCGTGTCATCAATACGGCCCTCGACCACCTTTCGATCTATTACGAGATCCCCGTCGCGAAGACCAGGACGCTGCTGTCGATCCTGGCGGAGTATGGGTTGACCAAGAAGAACTACAGCGACGAGGCGATGCAATACATCGATTTCACGTATCTGGAGAAGGCAACGGGAAAGAGCCGCAAGCCGCTAGGCGGCGAATAGAACCGACGCTGGCGCGCTCCGCATGTCCTCCATCAGCCTTCCGCTGGCAAAGCGCGCGGATCGTCGACTGCCTCGTCGGTCGGTCACGCTGCTGAAAAAAGCGGCGGTCCCGATCGCGCTGGTCATCCTGTGGGAGGTTGCGGCGCGTGCGGGAATGGTCGACGTGCGTTTCATTCCTGCGCCGAGCAAGGTGGTGGTTGCATGGTACCAGTGGATATTCGGCACGCAGAAAAGCCTCGGTGACCCGTACGTCGGCACGTGGACCATGCATGCGCTCCAGAGCGCCTATCGCGTTGTCCTGGGATTCGCTTTTGCGGCACTCGTAGGGATCCTTCTGGGTGTCTTGATCGGCTATTTCCGGCTTTTCGGAGAACTTGTCGATCCGCTGCTGCAGGTGCTGAGGCCGATCCCGATCACCGCGTGGGTGCCGTTCGCCGTCATCTTCTTTGGCATCCAGACACCGTCCGCGGTGTTCCTGATCGCACTCGGTGCTTTCTTTCCTATCGTGGTGAACACGACAGCCGGCGTGAATCGCGTGCCGCGCTCATTGATCCGCGCGGCACAGATGCTGGGTACGCCGAAGCTCAAGCTGCTGCCGCGCGTCATCCTGCCGGCGGCCCTGCCATCCATCTTCACCGGCCTTCGCATCGGCTTTGGAATGGCATGGGTGCTCGTGGTCGTGTCCGAGATGCTGGCGGTCAAGGGTGGTCTGGGCTACGTGCTCTGGGATTCGTATTACTACATGCGGATGGACATCATCATCGCCGCGATGCTCAGCATCGGGCTGCTCGGTTTCGTGTCCGACTGGTTGATTCTGCAGATTGGCAACCACGTGGTTCGCTGGAATGAGGGCAAGTGATGCACCATGGCGTCGATGAGCGCGGAGCAATTGTTGCCGAGCACGTCACCAAGGTGTACGAGGACATCGAACGCGGTGAGGAAGTGGTCGCGCTGCGTGACTTCTCGCTGACCGTCTCTCCCAAGGAGTTCGTTGCAATCCTCGGTCCCAGTGGCTGTGGCAAGTCGACGTTCTTGAACATCGTGGCGGGGTTCGAGCCCGTCACCAGCGGTCTAGTGAAGGTCGATGGAGCGCCCGTCAGGAGCCCGGGCGCCGATCGGGGCGTCGTTTTCCAGGATTTCGCCCTGTTCCCCTGGCTCACGGTCCAGCAGAACATCGAGTTCGGCCTGAGGAACCAAGGGATGCCTCAGCAGAAGCGATTTGCCATTGCTGAGAGCTTGATCCGGCTCGTGCACTTGGAAGGATGCGCGCGGCGCTATCCGCGAGAGTTGTCAGGCGGCATGAAGCAGCGCGTCGCTATCGCCCGCGTGCTGGCCACCAACTCGCCGATCCTCCTGATGGACGAGCCATTTGGCGCACTCGACGCGTTGACAAGATTTGCGATGCAGAAGCAGCTGCTGGAGATTTGGCAGAAGCACCAGAAAATGGTGTTATTCATCACGCACAGCATCGATGAAGCGCTCTATCTGGCGGATCGTGTCGTCATACTGAGTGCCCGTCCGGGTCGCATACTGGAGATCCTCGAAATTCCGGACCCGCGCCCTCGCGATCTCACGTCAGCAAGCTTCAATTCCATGCGAGCGATTGCATTGCGCCTCCTAGAGGAAGAGGTCAATGCGGCAGCGCAAAACGCCGTTGCCCCCCAGGCTGCCGCCTGACCCGCTCCGCGGTGGCGGGCAGCGCGCGATACCGCAGCTCGCGGGATTTGCCTCGTCGATCACGTTCAAGATCCGCAACACCTTGCTGCTGTAGAGCGCATCGCTCCTGTAGCGCGTACAGCGGCGTACCGCTTTGCACGTGCCAGCTCGCCCAGGCGACACGGCGCCGATGCTCGCTACAGTGCCAGCTGGATCGTTCGCGTCCATTCCTGCTGGTCGGTGATCTCTCCGTCGCGGTGAACGACGATGTCCGCTGTCCCCACGGCGTCGCCAGCGCCGAATGTGGCCTTGCCGTGAGCGGGCACCACGACCGGATAACCCGTCAACCCGCCGGTGCACGCGCCTGTGGCGCGTCCCTGGCCGCTCGCCGTGCCCTGTGTAAGCGTGAGGTCCGCGATGAAGCGGTCGCCTAACGGACAATTGACGAGCGCCGTCACATTGGCAATGCGGCCCTGACCGGAGAGCGCTGCATCGGGCGCGATGTTGGCAATGAAGGAGCCGACGCCTGTGGCAGTGAGCCGGGTTGTGCGAGTGTTGTCGCCGAGCTCGCCGTCGGGATTGCGTCCCCAGCAGAACGGCTGCCCAGTCGTGCGCAGGGCGCAGTTGTGCGCGGCGCCGGACGCGAGGCCCGCCACGCTCGTCAGCGCGAGGAAAACCGTGCCGTTCCGGGTGATGTTCGGATGCAGCACGGTGACCGGCGTGAGGCTGTCGGTCTGCGTATTGTTGCCGAGTTGGCCTGCGTCGTTGCGCCCCCAGCATCGGACTGTTCCGGCGGGGGTGAGGATGCACGTGTGCTGCGCGCCCGTGGTCACTGCGACGGCATCACCGGCAGCAAGCGTCGTGACGGGCGTGGGCACCAGGCGATCGCCGCTGAGTGTGCCATCGGCCTGACCGAAGTCATTGCGGCCCCAGCAGACGACCAGCGCCGTGGCGAGCAGCGCACAGTTGTGCTCACCCAGACCGGACAACGATACCGCGTTCACGATGCCCGGGACGTCGTGCGGGCCACTCGGGGATCGCGTGCCATTGCCCAGCTGACCGAAATCGTTGCCGCCCCAGCACTGGATGTGGCCGCTGCTGCGCAAGGCGCAACTGTGGGCCGAGCCGGTGACAACCGACACCACGTCGGACATGAAGCCGATGTGATCCGACGTCGCGCCCGAAAAGCCGGCCAATTGGCCGTTGCTGTTGCTTCCCCAGCATGAGGCGGATGCGAACGCGTCCACGGCGCAGGTGTGGAAGGCGCCGGCCGCCAGCCCGACGGGTCTGATGTTAACGCCCGTGCCTCCCGGTGTCGGCTGGAAGTCGGGGCTCGTCGATGAGGGATTCACCTGCTTCGAACGATTGTCACCCCAGCAAGCCTCGAATCCGCGCGTCTCGGTCGCGGCACAGGTGTGATTGCCGCCTCCGACAATTGCGACGAGCGGGGCACGCAACGTATTCTGGATAGCCGTCGGAACGAGCCGATCCGTAAACGTGCCATCGCCGAGGGCCGCGCCGAGGTTGCGTCCCCAGCACGCCGCCGTACCGTCGGCGCGCACGGCACACGAGTGGCTCGTCCCCGTTCCCAGGCTGCGCGCGCTGACGCTGCCCGAGATGCCGAGCACACCGCCCGGCGACGTCGTGGGTGTCGTCGAGGTGGTGTCATTGCCGAGCTGTCCGAGCGTGTTGTCGCCCCAGCAACGAACGATATCGATCGCGGTGAGCTCGCAGGTATGCTTGCGCGCCGCGGCGATTTCCAGCGGTCGCTCGGCGCCCGCGAATGCGCCCACCGGCTGCAGGCCCAGCACGAACGCCGCGGTCGACCCGAGGCCGAGCTGTCCGGCATCGTTGCCTCCCCAGCACTGCAGACCAAGGATGCCATCCGCGACCACCGACGCGCAGCCATGCGTCTGGCCGCCGGCGACATCCGTCACGGCAGCGTCCGTTCGGTTCTGACTATGCACGGGCACCTGCGTGGGCCGAGGGACGTTGTTCGAAGCCGTGGTGCCGCCGACCTGGCCCAGGTCGTTGTCGCCCCAGCAGAACAGCTGGCCTCCGTCGTCGAAGCCAGTGGCCGGGTTGCTCAGGGCGCAGGTGAACGCCAGGCCGGCCCTGATCTCAGTGACGCTCGCGATGCCCGTTACCGGCGTGGGCCTGAAACGCGCGCTCAGGTCTCCGGTACCGAGCTGCCCCTGGCCATTGGCGCCCCAGCAGCTCATCACGCCACCGCCCTGCAACGCGCAGGTATGCGTCGCGCCAGCCACGATCTCGACGATATCCGTAAGGTCGCTGACCGCGACGGGTGTGAAGCGCGGGCTCGTCGTTGTGCCGTCTCCCAGCCGTCCTGAGCCATTGGCCCCCCAGCACCTTGCGGTGCCATCGGCCAGGCGCGCACATGTGTGGCTCGTTCCCGCGGTGATCGCCACCACGCCGCTCAAGCCGGGAACCGTGCGCGGAAGGGAAGAGGACGCGGTCGCGGAACCGACGCCGAGCTGACCGGCGGCGTTCGTGCCCCAGCATTGCACCGCCCCTTCGGCCAGCAAGGCGCAGGTGTGATCCTTTCCCGCCGCCACGGCAACCGCCGTGGCGATGCCCGACACGAGCGTCGGGATGCTGCGGACGTTCCCACTCGTGCCGTCGCCGATCTGTCCGGATGCGTTGTTGCCCCAGCAGACGATGTTGCCGTCCGCGCGTACGAGACAGGTGTGGTCGCCCTCCGCGGCAGCGGACAGACGCTTCGTGCCGATACGTGCGCCCATTTCATCGGTGTAGCGGGCATCGGCGCAAACCGTGACCAACGCGCCAAGCAGAAGAGCGGCGCGGGAAACCGATAAAGCGGCAGCACGCATAATTCATCCCCCTCAGCAGGGTTCGAGTCTCGGGCGCGTCGAGAACCGAAGCGCCCAGACACCCGAGGCGCCTCGCCTCGTTTCGTGCGATCAGTTGATATTGACGATCGAACCCTTGATCGTCATCGTGGCGCTGCTCTCGATATCGCCGGTGCCCGAAGTGTTGAGCACGAACGCCGTAGCGGCATTGATGTCGGTCCTGCCGGCGCTCTTCACCGTGATGTCGCTCGTGCTCACGACCAAGATGCCGGCTGCGTCGAGTGTAATGGCGCCCGATGGTCCGGCCAACTCGATGCCGTCGTCCGTTACCTTCACACTGTAGGCCTGATTGGGACTGACGAACGTGCCGGTAAACGATCCGGCCGGGCCGGGTACACCCTGCGGGCCGGGGTCGCCTTGCGGACCGGTGTCGCCTTTGACTCCCTGCACGTTCCAGTCGAGAGCTGTTTCGTTGTTCTTGCAGCCGCCGCTCGCTCCGATGATCTTGATGTTGCCGGCGTTATCCACGCATGCATGGATCCGGGTCGTGCCCGTCTGTGCGCTGACTCCGACAATGCTCCCACCGACGACCACGCCAAGCGCAACGCCTATCCATTGTCGTAATTGACGCATGATCCCTCCTCTGTGAGGCGTGGTGCTGCGGAAATCGCGGCTTCAAACCGCGAATAAGAGCGGTATCGAATCTATCGTCGATTCACGGGCAGAGCCCTGGACGCGTGGGTTGCCAATTCGCGTACGCCTACGCCGATGACACGTCGCCACAGTGGTAACGATACGCATCGAAAGCCCCCTGAAAGCTCGACACGTGGGCGCCCCCATGCCGCGGCACCGGAGCGGCGCGGAAGCAACATCCGGTCCGATTGGTTTCAACGGCGCCAGATCAACCGCTTAGTTTTGTCGTCGGATCCCAGGGATCGCAGATGTGTCAAGAATTTCGACGGCCGTGGGCTCAGCCTCCCCGGTACGCATCAATAGTGATGGCGAACATCGGCTCCCGACGAGGCATTGATGCTCTTTCCGGCGGCGGTGGCGCTTGATCCACTGAGCGGGAACGCATTCCGCAATCTTGCCAGCTACCTGCTAGGTAGGGTTTCCTGATGAGGCCGGGAGCGCGGTCGACAACGCCATTGAACTGAATCCTCATGCGCGCCCGACCCAGTTTCATTCTCGGCAAGGTGCGCAATATCAGATGCAATGTGATGAACGCTTGTGAACGAAGGGGAAGCCCCGGCCGTTCAAGTAAGGCGCGGCCGCGGGACCGGTGAGGTAATCAGGTGCCGCAGAACGTGCGATAGCAGGCGGTCACCGCAGCGGGCGCAGGTTCTGCAAAGCACATCTGCTCGGCGCGCTCGACGTACGGCTGCCTGACCGCTGCGAGCAATTGCTCGAACGGCGCCAAGTCATCAGATTCCGACGCTGCAGCAAGCGCTTCTTCCACGCGATGATTACGCGCGATGACGATGGGATTGACGGCACGCATTGCCTTAGCCCGTTCGCTGCCTGCCACGCCGACTTCGCTCGCACACCGTTCTTTCCAGCGCGCGAGCCAGGCATCGAGGGCACATGGATCGCCGAACAGTGCACGCAATTGCGCCTCGTCTTCGTTGGCAGCGTCAGCGAGTCGCCGCCATGCCAGCGTGAAATCGACGTGCTGCGTGTATAGCAGCGTCAGCCAGTCGTCGATTAGTATGGTATCGGCTTTGTCGTCATCCGGTTCGGCTCGGCGGAGCCCGAGCTTGGCGCGCTGTCCGTTAAGCAGATTGGTTTGATATTGTGTCGGAAAGGCGGCGATCACGTCAGTCGCCATCGCTACCGCTTCATCATGATCATCGGACAGGAGGGGAAGCAATGTCTCGGCGAGGCGCGCCAGATTCCACGCTGCGATGTGCGGTTGATTGCCGAAGGCGTAACGTCCTCTCAGGTCAATGGAGCTGAACACGGCCGCAGGATCGTAGGCCTCCATGAACGCGCACGGGCCGTAGTCGATGGTCTCGCCCGAGATCGTCATGTTGTCCGTATTCATGACGCCATGAATGAATCCGACGTTCATCCACTGGGCGATCAATGTCGCCTGACGGGCAGCCACATTCCGCAGTAGAGCCACAAACGCGTCAGGTGCGTCGGCGAGCTCAGGATCGTGACGCCAGATCGCGTACCGGGCAAGTTTCCGAACCTTCTCCACGTCGCCCCGCGCAGCGAAGAACTCGAACGTGCCCACACGAATGTGACTTGCCGCTACACGCGTCAGCACGGCACCCGGAAGGACGCGCTCACGATGCACCTCTTCGCCTGTCGCCGTGACTGCAAGCGCCCGCGTCGTAGGAATTCCGAGGGCATGCAACGACTCGCTGACGAGGACCTCGCGCAGCATGGGACCGACCGCGGCCTTGCCGTCGCCGTTCCGAGCGAAGGCCGTGCGGCCGGAGCCCTTGAACGCAATGTCGCGACGCTTTCCGTACTGGTCGACCACCTCGCCGAGGAGCAGGGCGCGGCCGTCGCCGAGCTGCGGCACGAAGACGCCGAACTGATGGCCCGCGTAAGCCTGTGCCAGGGGCTGGGCGCCCGGGGGCACGACATTGCCAGCGAATATCTGGGCAACCGTCTCGACCGCGAGCGAAGCCAAATCGAGGTGCAACTCTTCCGCGATACTATGGTTGAGGAACAGAAGCCTTGGCGCGCGCACGGAACTGGGTCGGCGCGCCACGTAGAAGCCGGGCAGCTCGCGAGCGAATGAATTATCGAACCGAAATGCGACGTCCAAACAGTGCGGCTCGAGAGTCGTTTCAAAGGTCATGTTCACATTGTATCGCCGCGGTTGGATGAAGCCTTCGCTGCCGCTGATCGGAACGGGGGGACGGTCGTCCCGGCCCGTCGACGACTTTCGGGGCCGAGCCAGATTGTCGCCCGACGATCACCTGCTGTAACACCCGAGCCTCGACGACGTCGACGACTTGTTCAAGCTGGCCGCTAGGACATCAGGTGTCACCGACCTCGACTCGACTTCGGACACTCCAAGCGCCGGTGGCGACAGCGACCCAATGCGGGGACTCAACTAGACAACGATCCGTCTGTGCGCAGGGCGCCGATCCGGGAAGGAACCCGAACGTCGATCGATTGCGGCTGGAACGGGCGTCCGTGAGATAACGGGTACAGATATGTCCGGCAGCACCTTGAACCATGGCGCTACACCAGCCCGCGGCCAGCAACCGACGCGCGAGAACGTATTGATCGACCGAGGCATGACGACGTTCAATATGACTTCCGCCGGAATTCGCGCCGGCGCAGCATGCCAATGGAGATCACCATGAACCGCGCTGCATTTGCGCCTCGCGCGCTCGTAGGTATGGCAAAGGAGTCAGCGGCCGCCTGGGTCGACGATTTCGCGCCCAGCATGGGCGCCGCGATCGCGTACTACACCGCGTTTTCGATTGCGCCGCTGCTAATCATCTTGATCGCGATGCTAGGCTTTTTCCTGGGCGAGAAGGCGGCCAGCGGCCAGATCTATGTGGAGCTCGGCGGCCTGCTCGGCGATGATGGTGCGCGTGCTGTCGAAGGCATGGTTCAGAGTGCGAGCAATTTCGGACAAGGGATCATCGCGAGCATCATCGGCATCGCGCTGCTCGTCGTCGGCGCGACCACCGTTTTCGCGGAGTTGCAGACCGATCTCGATCGCATCTGGAAAGCGCCGGCAGCCAAGAAGTCGGAGGGCTTGTGGGGCATCATCCGCGGTCGCGTTCTATCGCTCGGCTTGGTGATCACCATCGGCTTCCTGTTATTGGTGTCGCTGACGGTAAGCGCGGCACTCGCGGCGCTCGGCAAGTGGTGGGGTGGCGCCTTCGGTCACTTTGAGTGGTTGCTCCACGTGATCGATTTCGCGCTGAGCTTCACGGTGATCACGGTGCTTTTCGCGCTCATGTACAAGCTGCTGCCGCGCGTGAAAATTGCATGGCCGGACGTGTGGATCGGAGCGGCGGTCACCTCGCTACTGTTTGTCGTCGGCAAGGTGCTCGTCGGCTTGTACCTCGGCAAGAGCAGTGTGGTCTCGAGTTTCGGCGCGGCAGGGTCCTTGGCGGTGCTGCTGATCTGGGTGTACTACTCGGCCCAGATCTTCCTTCTCGGGGCGGAATTCACCTGGGTCTACGCACACCGCTTCGGGTCGCGTCGGGATAAGGATCAGCCGGCGACGGCGAAGCAGTCACTGGCGACGGTAGAGCGGCCGGCGGGCGAGGCGATGCCGGCGGACACCCTTGGACCTGCTGAGGAGAGCTTGCCCAAGCTGTGGCCGCGACATGGGATCTCGGCGTTTCCTACGTTCGCTCGATCACCGCCTGCGCCCCGGGTCGCGATTGCCGGGCCAATGATCCCAGCACAGCAACCGGGCTGGCGCGTGAAACGCAATTCGGTGCTGGTTACCGGTGGTGCGTTGCTGATCGGCATTGCGCTCGGCGGGCTGATGAACTTGCGCGACCGCAAGCCGCGACCCGTGCAGACACTCCTCCACGAGCTGCCGAAGCTGGCCCGCGCAGGCAGGCTCTCTAAGTTCAGGACATCGTCTTGGCGAATTCTCCGACGGTTTCCGTGAGCGTTAACATCGCGCCGAATCCGAATCGTCGAATAAGACGCGGACGACCCTGCATCCTGGCTCCATCCTCAATAGCAGCGGCTCGATCGCGACTGACAACCCGACACCTGCCAGGAGTGGTGGCTTCCCATTGGATCGCCCACGGGCTGCTCGTCGCCACGCGCGCCCGAACTGTCGCGAACTTCCTGCGCGATCGATAAGTACGTTGAATCGGTAATGGACGGCAGGCTGCCGCCGCCCCAGATCTGGCCGGTCAGGAGGAAGTAGTCCATCAACGCCTCGAAACCGGGGCGTACCGGAACTACGACCCACGCCGAGCCTGCGGCGAGCAATTGCTTGCACAGCGGATCGTCGTTTCGCAACAGCGACACGTCATACCAATTGGATTTGCGCCCTCAGAAGTAGGGATAGAAGAACTACATCACCTCGAACGCCTAGTGCTCGTTGAGGCATTCCTCGCAGTATCCGATCGTTGAAGCGGTTTAATGGCGTGCGCTGACGAAGTCGACACATTCGCGGAAGCCGGTCGGCAGAACGAAGACCGCAAAGCGACCATGCAGCAACGCACATTGCCGTTCGACAACACGCCAATCATTGCGCAGTGAGCCCACTTTGCTTTTGGGGTGGCGGCGTGTACGATACAAAACAGCTCCATAACCGCAGGACCGGCCGCGCATTGCCGGCGCGCTGAGCTGGCTGACGTTGGGACTGCGCGGCAGTCCAAGGCGGTCGCCGGCCGGGCGGTGAGCAAGAGAAGGTCGAGGAGAGCGAATGCTTATCGATGCGACTTCTCTCCCGGACGTTCCAGATCCGCTGGACGCGCACGCCGAGCGTGTCGCTCTTCTCGTTCCGATCATCTGCCGCTTCCGGTGCCTGCCCACAAGGCGAATCGACGTGATGCGGCGCGGTAGCGCTGAACGTCGACCTTCGGATCGAAGCGACACCGCAGCACGTGATGTGGAGAGGCGTGGGCGGTTGATCGCTCCTGCCGCGCGACTTCGCCCGCGCACGCCGGCGCCATTCGTGCGCCGAATCGCGATTGCGGGCTGCTCCAGACCTCGTGAGCCGCTAGCAGGCGACGTCCTTGCATTGCTCCAGCCGAGGACTCGATGACTGGCCCGGCGGAACACATCACCAAGAGCATCCAGGATCTGACGGTTCGCGTTGGCGCGGACGTCATGCGATCTCTGCTTCGGTATTACGAGCTGCTGCAGCGCCTGACCGACGGCGAGCTGGACGAGGCGGCGGCTCGCGAGATGTACGTACGGTTCGTGCGTGACGAGACGGAACGCTACTTGCGCGGCGCCGCTGCGATGAGCAGCAGCTATTACGACGCGCTGCTCGAGCTGGCCTCGACCTATCGGGCGCCATTCTTCGAGCAAGCAGCCAGGCAGCCTCGACCATCGGCCGGGGCACCCGTGCAATCACCGGATTGCCGTCGGGTCGTGGAGCTGCGCGGATCGTTGGGCGCTGAGGCGGCGAGCGCGATCGAGGTTCGCAATCCGTGTGGCGGCAGCGAAGAGGTCACGTTCGTTGTGTCCGAATTCTCGGGACCCACGGGCCTCCCGGCTTTCAGGCCGCCACTGCGGCTCCAGCCGCCGCGCTTCGTGCTCGAGCGTGGCGAATCCCAGCTCGTGTCGGTGCACTTGCCGCTCGTGGCCGAGGTCTTTGCATCCAATGAACGCTACGTTGCGACGTTGACCGTCCAGAAGCGCGACGTCGAGCACTTGACGATCGAGGTGATCGTCGCCCCGCCGAACGAAGCGCCTGATTCGTCGACGCCGGCATCGTCGGGCCGTGCCGGATGAGCTCGTTGTCCGCTTCGGGTGTCGAGGACGCCCCCGGCGGCTTGGACTTCATCGTCATGACACCGCCGGGATCTCCGGATCCGGCGCTGGCCATTGCCGCGAGCCGCGCGGGCGCGATCGGTGTACTGGACCTGCAGTTCGCCGCCGACGGCGCTGACGTCGTCGGCGCCATTCAGTCCCTGGCTCGTCACTCGCGCGGACGCTGCGGCATCAAGATCGGTTCGTGTGCGCCTCCGCAATTGGACCACGTGCTGTCCGAGCTGCCAGCCCGTGTCTCCATCGTCATCCTGAGCCCGACGGACCCGAGGCACGTGGAGGATTGCATCCGCGGGCTACGGGCACGGAACCTCACCGTGCTGCTCGAAGCGATCTCCGAATCGGAAGCCCGCCTCGCGGAGCAAGCCGGTCTCGATGGCGTCATTGCGAAGGGCAACGAGAGCGGTGGTCGCGTCGGGGAAGAAACGACCTTCGTGCTGCTCCAGCGACTGCTCGGTACGACGGTCCTGCCGGTGTGGGCGCAGGGCGGTATCGGCCTTCACAGCGCAGCGGCATGCGTTGTCGCGGGGGCTGCGGGCGTCGTCCTCGATTCGCAGCTTGCGCTCACCCGCGAGTCGAACTTGCCCGAAAGCGCCAAGCGCGTGATCGGACGGTTCGACGGCAGTGAAACGATCTGTATAGGCCGTGATCCCTGGACGCGCGTCCGCGTATTCGCTGCACCGGACGGGACGGCGCTGGCCGGGCTGCGACGCCTGGAAGACTTGCACGCGGCCGGGGCCGGCGACGAAGCTCGCGCGAACTGGTGGCGAGAGGCCGAATCGTGCATTGGCTGGTCCGATCGCAAGGCATGGCCGCTGGGGCAGGAGGCAGCCTGTGCCGCGTCACTCGGACGTCGCTTCGAACGCGTTGCGGCGGTGCTCTCGGCCTTTCGCGAGTCAGCCAGCTCCGCCATACATGCCGCGAGGACGCTCGAGCCGCTGAGCGAAGGCAGCCCGCTGGCGCGCGTGCATGGCACGCGCTACCCGATCGTGCAGGGACCCATGACGCGGGTCGCCGATAGCGCGGCGTTTGCGTTGCGCGTCGCGCAAGGTGGCGCGCTGCCCTTCCTGGCACTTGCGCTGATGCGTGCGCGCGAAGTCGAGCGGCTGCTGACCGAAACGCGGGCTGCGCTCGGTGCGCGGCCGTGGGGCGTGGGTATCCTGGGGTTCGTCCCCGACGACATACGCGCCGAACAGCTTGCCGCGGTGCGCGCCGCCATGCCTGCGGCCGCGTTGATTGCCGGTGGCCGACCGGACCAGGCCGCATCGCTCGAGCAGGCAGGCATCCCCACTTACCTGCACGTTCCTTCTCCGGGCCTGCTGAAGTTGTTCCTCGAAAGCGGGGCACGCCGGTTCGTCTTCGAGGGACGCGAATGCGGCGGTCACGTCGGACCCCGCGGCAGCTTCGCGCTGTGGGATGCGGCGGTCGAGACGCTGAATCTGCTTCCGGCGTCCGACATAGCCGCATCCCAGCTGTTGTTCGCCGGTGGAATCCATGATGCGCGCTCGGCTGCGATGGTTGCCGCCGTAGCGGCGCCGCTCGCCGAGCGCGGCGCGAAGATCGGTGTGCTGCTCGGCACCGCATATGTCTTCACGCACGAAGCGGTCGCGACGGGCGCCATCGTCGAGCGGTTCCAACAGCAGGCATTGGCCTGCCGTCGCACTGTCCTGCTCACTTCGGGTCCCGGTCATTCCACGCGCTGTGCCGCAACGCCGTTCGCGGATCACTTCCTGCGCGAGAGCCGGCGGCTGCTCGGCGAAGGGCGCTCGGTCGACGAGGCGCGCGCAGCCCTCGAGGCGCTGAACCTCGGGCGCCTGCGGTTGGCAACCAAAGGGCTGCGGCGCTCGGACGATCGCGATTCGGCCGGGGGAGCGGGTCTGGTTCGCGCCGACGATGCCGAGCAGCTCGCCGATGGCATGTACATGATCGGCCAGGTGGCGGCGCTGCGGGACTCGACCTGCAGCATCGAGGAGCTGCATGAGGATGTGTCGCGCGCGGGTTCGCGGTGGCTCGAGCGCGCCGCGACTGGCCGCTCCGTCGAGACCCTGCAGCGAAGCGAGCCGCGTCCGTTCGACATTGCGGTGGTCGGTATGTCGTGCCTGCTGCCGAAAGCGCCCGACGCGCGCACTTACTGGGACAACATCCTGTGCAAGGTGGATGCCGTCACGGAAGTGCCCGCGAGCCGCTGGGATTGGCACGTCTACTACGATCCCAACCCGGGCTCGGCCGACAAGGTCAACTCGAAGTGGGGCGGGTTCATGGATCCGGTGCACATCGACCCCGTGCGTTACGGGATGCCGCCGAATTCGCTTGCGTCGATCGAGCCGTTGCAGCTTCTGACGCTTGCCGCCGTCGGCGCTGCCGTGGCGGACGCGGGATGGCAGGAACGCGATCTGCCGCGTGCGCGAACGGCCGTCATTCTCGGCATCGGCGGTGGCATCGCCGACCTCGGACAGCAATACGCGGTGCGCTCGGCGTTGCCGACGTTCATCGACCCTGTGCCGGAAGCATGGCTGTCGAGGCTCGCGACCTGGACGGAAGATTCCTTTCCCGGAATCCTTCCGAACGTTGCCGCCGGACGCGTCGCAAACCGGTTCGATTTGTCCGGCGTGAACTACACCGTCGATGCGGCGTGCGCATCATCGCTCGCCGCGGTGTACCTCGCGTGCCGTGAGCTCGAGTCCGGCACGAGCGACGTCGTGGTAGTCGGCGGCGCGGACACCATTCAGAACCCCTTTGCGTACCTGTGTTTCGGCAAGACGCACGCGCTCTCGCCGCGCGGCCGATGCGCGCCGTTCGATCAGGCCGCGGACGGGATTGCGATCAGCGAAGGCGTTGCGATCCTGCTGCTGAAGCGGCTGGCGGATGCCGAGCGGGACGGCGATCGGATTCGCGCCGTGATCAAAGGCGTCGCGGGTTCGAGCGATGGACGCGACAGGGGCCTCACCGCGCCGCGACCCGAGGGCCAGGCACTAGCCCTCGAACGCGCGTATGCCGTATCCGGCATTTCGCCGGCAACCGTTGGACTGGTCGAAGCTCACGGCACGGGAACCGTGGCCGGCGACAAGGCCGAGCTCGAGACGCTGAACCGCGTTTTCCGATCCGCGGGAGCAGGCGCCGAGACTTGTGCGCTCGGTTCCGTCAAATCGATGATCGGGCACACGAAATCGACGGCGGGCATGGCCGGGCTCATCAAGGCGACGCTGGCTCTGCAGCACAAGGTGTTGCCGCCCACGTTGCACGTGTCGACACCCAACGAAGCTGCGCGCGGAGAGAACAGCCCGCTCTACGTCAACAGCGAAGCGCGGCCGTGGCTGCAGGTAGATTCGAGCGTTCCGCGCCGCGCCGCCGTCAGCTCGTTCGGTTTCGGCGGCACCAACTTCCACGCGGTGCTCGAGGAGTACACGGGAGAGTACCTCGACCGCAATCGCGAGGCACCCTCTCGCTGCTGGCCGAGCGAATTGCTCGTCTGGACGGGAGAGTCGCGTGCCGAGCTGCACGATCGCGTTACGCGGCTGAATCGAGCGCTCGCGCAAGGCGCACGTCACCGGTTGCGCGACCTCGCTTACAGCACGTGGGTCGATGCGCGTGAGCGCGGAAGAATGACCCTCGCGATGGTCGTCCAGTCGGTCGAGGAGCTGCCCGATCAGCTCCAGACCGCGCTGCACGTTCTCCAGGGCTCCGCCGCGCCGTCGGCGCGTGCCTCGAGCAGGATCGCGTTCGCGGGGACTCCGCTGGCGCACGAGGGCCGCACTGCGTTCCTGTTTCCCGGCCAGGGTTCGCAATATCCCGGCATGCTGGCCGACCTCGCGATCCATTTCGGCGACGTGCGCAAAGCATTCGAGCGTGCGAGCGAAGTCTTGGCGCAACGTCTGCAACGACCGCTTGGGAGCTGCGTGTTTCCGCCTCCGCGTTTCCGCGACGAAGATCGCCAGACCGATCGCGACGCGCTCACGGCGACCAACGTTGCCCAGCCCGCGCTCGGCGCCGCTGCCATTGCGCTATGGCGTTTGCTCGGAAAATGCGGCGTCAATCCTCACATGGCCGGCGGGCATAGCTACGGCGAGTACGCGGCGCTGGCTGTCGCCGGCGCGTTCGACGAGGCTGCGCTCTACCGTCTGTCGGAGGACCGTGGACGTTGCATGGCCGAGACGACGGTGGGGCAAAGCATGGCAATGGCCGCCGTCGCTGCCGATCTCGAGCACACGCGCGCCGTCGTCGACGCAATACGTGGACTGTGGGTCGCGAACGTCAACGCGCCAGCGCAAATCGTCATTTCCGGCACAGAGCAAGCCGTCGACGAGGCCATCGACCGGTTCAGTCGAGCCGGCATCGTCGCACGTCGCCTGCCGGTGTCCTGCGCATTTCACTCGCCACTGATGGCCTCCGCGCGGGAGCGCTTCGCGCGCACGCTCCAAGGGACTGAATTGCGGGCGCCTCGCCTGCCCGTGTATTCGAACGTCTCGGCAGCAGCGTATCCCACCGACCCTGCGGCGATGGCCGAGCTGCTGAGCGGGCAGATCGTCAGCCCCGTTCGTTTCGTCGAAGAGATCGAGGCGATGTACGCTGCCGGCGCGAGGATCTTCGTCGAAGCCGGACCGGGTCGCGTGCTGTCGGGGCTGGTCGATCAGATTCTCGCGACCAGGCCGCACGTCGCCGTGCCGCTGGACGCGCGGGATAGCTCCGGGATTTTCCAGCTCCAGCACGCCCTCGCGGTGCTCGCGAGCCATGGCGTTGCTGTCGACCTCGATCCGCTGTTCGCGGGACGCGACGCGCGCGCGGTCGATCTGCACGCTTTTTCGAGCAACGAGGAAGAACGGCTTTCGCCGACGACATGGATCGTGACGGGGGGCAGCGCCGCGCCCCTGCGGCCGGCAAAGGCGAGCGCGGCCGCGAGAACGCCAATGCCGAGCCCGATGCCCGACGCGATCGCCGCGCCGCAGGCGCCAAGTATCCCGTGGGAGCCAACGATGCCAAAGCCGGCCAGCGATGCCGTCACGACGCCGGAAACCGCCGGTGACACGGCGCACGTCATGTCGAAGTTTCAGCAGCTGATGGTCGATTTCCTCGAAACGCAAAAGCAGGTCATGCTGGCGTACTTGAACGGCAGCGACACCGGCGATCGAGGCGACACGCTCGCGCTGCAGCAGCCGACCGCTGCGCCGGTGACCACGCCGAGCGCTCGTCCCGCGCAAGCCGTCGCGACTGCTCCGCCAGCCGTCACGGAACCGCAGCCGGGTCCGGTGCCCACGCCCGTGCAAACGCCTGCGAAGTCCACCTCGCTGGAAAGCGAGGACTTCACGGACGTCTTGCTGTCGATCGTGAGTGAACGTACCGGCTATCCGACGGACTTGCTGGGGCTCGATCTCAATATCGAAGCCGACCTCGGCATCGATTCCATCAAGCGCGTCGAGATCGTTGGGGAATTCTCCTCGCGCGCCTTGCGAGGCCGCGGGATCGAGCTCAACGATGTGCTCGGGCGGTTGACGCGATCGAAAACCCTTCGCTCGATTGCCGACACGGCGCGGGAACTGACCGGTGGGGCCTTAAGTGCCGAGCCCGTCGAGGTGGTGGCACCGCACGCGCTACCGGAACGCGCGACCGATATCGAGATGGCGCCCCAACACCTGCCGCGCTTCGTTCTCGCCGAGGTCGACGCGCGCCTACCGGCGGCGGCGGCTCATCTCGCACCCGACGACCTCGTCCTCATCACTGACGATGAGCATGGCATCGCGCCGCGGGTAGCCGCAGCGCTGCGCGCGACCGGAGCGCACGTCGCAATCATGGGCGCGGGAACTGCGGAACGGATGTCGGTCCGCATCGACGATTTCACCGATGCGCAGGTCGTGACGCAATGTGTCGCTTCGATCCGTGCGCAGCATGGGCGACCGATTACGGGAATTGTGAATCTTCGGTCCCTGCGATCTCGATCGGCGCGCGATGCGGCTGAGTCGGCGCGAATGGCCGAGCAGGATGTCATCAGCTTGCTGCACCTCGCCCGTGCCGCCGCTCCTGATCTCGCATCGGCCGCCAGCGTGGGCCGCGGCTGGCTGCTTGCCGCAACGGCGGCGAACGCTTCGCCCGCAGACTCGGTCGAATCCGCCCTGCGCCACGGTGCGATCGCGGGCTTCGTCAAGACGCTGGCCATCGAGTGGCCGCACGTCCGCTGCAAATCAGTCCATCTGGACGTTCCTGTCCCGGAAATGGGTCAGCGTCTGGCGGAGGAGATCGTCGCTGCGCCGGACTTCGTGGAGGTGGCTTGGCGCGGGTCCCGGCGGCTCACGTCGCGTCCGGTACCCGCGGATCTAGCCGAGGACGGTGAACGGCAACTGGCGATCGATTCCGACGCCGTGCTGTTGATCACCGGCGGGGCGCGCGGCATCACGGCGGCCATCGCGACCGACATCGCGCGCCGCTATCGACCCACGCTGGTGATCCTCGGGCGCACGGACATCTCGGCTCACGATGAACGGCCGCAGATAGCCGATATCCGATCGGAGCGCGAACTCAAAGCGGCATTGCTCGCCGACGCGCGGCACACCGGGCAGCACGTATCTGCGGCGAACATCGACGCGATGTACCAGGCATTGATCCATCGGCGCGAGGCGCGCGCGAATCTCGATGCGATGAAGAGCCTGGGTGCTCGCGTGGACTATCGGAAGGTCGACGTTGTCGACGATCAGGCGCTTGCTGCCGCAATCGACGACGTCTATGGAAGGTATGGCCGCGTCGACGGCGTCATTCACGGCGCCGGCGTCATCGAGGACGCGCTGATCGAGAACAAGACGGCGGATTCGCTCGCGCGCGTCTTCACCACCAAGGCGCGCGCCGCAGCTACGCTGGCGCGTTGCATCCGGCCCGAGTCGCTCCAGTTCCTGGTCATGTTCTCGTCGGTGGCCGGGTGTTTCGGCAACCGCGGCCAGGCCGACTATGCCGCCGCCAACGAAGGCCTCAACAAGCTGGCAGTGGAACTGGACCGACGTTGGCCCGGTCGTGTGGTTGCGCTGAACTGGGGCCCGTGGGCTTCGAGCGGCATGGCGTCGGCGAGCGTTCTGCGAGAGCTCGGCGCGCGAGGCATGACCGCCATCGACACGGTGCAGGGCTGCCTTGCGTTCGATCGCGAACTGCGGTCCGGGCGGAAGGGGCAGGTCGAAATCGTGCTCGGGCGCGGCGAATGGGCTCACGCCGCCGCGCCTGCTTCCGCACAGTTCTTCGACGTCGCCGAGCGCTCGGCGGTCTACGGCAACTGAGGCGCCATGCAACCGGGACTGCACGACATTGCCATCGTCGGGATGTCGTGCGTGTTTCCCGGTGCGCCCGATCTGGCGACCTACTGGGACAACATCCTCGGCAAGGTGGATGCCGTGACCGATCCTCCCGATGATTGGGAGGGCCTCGACTACTACGATCCCGCGTCGACCGCCAACGATCGCATCTATTGCAAGTCGGGGGGCTGGCTCCACGAGGTGTCGTTCACACCGGCCGAGTACGGCGTGATGCCCGTCGGCGTTGACGGCGCCGATCCCGATCACTTCCTGGGCCTGATGCTCGCCCATCGCGCGCTGCAGGACGCCGGGTATGTCGAGCGTCCGTTCGATCGCTCCCGGGCCGAGATCATCGTCGGGCGCGGCACGTACATCAACCGGGCCTTCACGAACCAGCTTCAGCATTGCCTGGTGATCGACCAGACCGTTGCGTTGCTCAAGCAGCTTCATCCCGAGCACACGGCCGAGGAGCTGCAGCGAATCAAGCACGCGCTGAAGGCGAGCCTCGCGCCGTTCTCGGCGGACACTGCGCCGGGACTCGTGCCCAATGTCATGACCGGCCGCATGGCCAATCGGCTGGACTTCATGGGTTCGAATTACACCGTCGACGCGGCATGCGCCTCGTCCCTCGTCGCACTCGAGCTGGCGCTCCAGGATCTGCGCACGCGCAAATGCGATCTGGCGCTGGTCGGCGGCGCGAACGTTGCGACCGCAGCGCCGACGTACATGCTGTTCTGCCAGCTCAACGCACTGTCGCGGCGCGGTCAGATCCGGCCATTCGATCGCGACGCGGACGGTACCGTTCTCGGCGAAGGCTACGGCATGGTCGTGCTGAAGCGGGCAGAGGACGCGCTCGGCGACGGCGACAAGGTGTATGCGCTCGTGAAGAGCGTCGGCGTCTCGAGCGACGGCCGGGCGCAATCGGTGCTGAGCCCACGCGTCGAGGGCGAGGCGCTCGCCATCCGCCGCGCGTACGAGGCGGCCGGCGTGCCCACGGACTCGATCGGTCTCATCGAGGCGCACGGTACCGGCACCCTGGTGGGCGACCTCGTCGAAGTGCAGGCACTCACCCGCGTATTCGGCGCGCGATGCGGCCGGGCACCTCGCTGCGCACTCGGCACGGTGAAGTCGATGATCGGCCACCTGATCCCGGCCGCCGGCATCGCCGGCCTCATCAAGACGGCGCTGGCCCTTCGTCACAACGTGCTGCCGCCGACACTGCGCTGCGAGAGTCCGCATCCGCGCCTGGAGCTGCACAAGACGCCTTTCTACGTGAACGCCGACGCCAGGCCATGGATCCACGGTGGCGAGACACCGCGCCGCGCAGGCGTCAGCGCGTTCGGGTTCGGCGGCATCAATGCGCACGCCGTGCTCGAAGAGTGTCCGTGGCAGTCATGATCACTGGCGCGCGCACGCAGCAGGATACGGGGATTTCGCAGCTTTGCGTGATGCGCGCTCCGTCTCGCCGGCAGCTCGTGGAACGTCTCGCCGGCGAAGCGGGATCCTTGGAAGCCCCCGCCGACATCGAGCTGGCGGACGTGGCGTCAACGTTTAACAGCGAGCCGTCGGTGCCGGGCGATGCCCGCGTGGCGATCGTGGCGGACTCGATCGGCGATCTTCGCGTCAAGCTGCAGGATGCGCGCGCGAGACTGCTCGATACCCAATGCCGCCGCATCCGCGACCATCGCGGCATCTATTTCTTCGAGGAGGCCTTCGGCGCTCAGGGCAAGGTCGCGTTCCTGTTCCCGGGCGAGGGGGCGCAGTACCCGAACATGCTCGCGGATGTCTGCATGCACTATCCCGAGGCGCGCGCGTGGTTCGACCTGATGGATCGCGCGTTCATCGATCATGCGCGCGGCTTTCTTCCGAGCGAGGTGGCGTTCCCGAGAGGCTCGGAGACCGGTGACGCGGACGCGACGATGTGGGACATGGACGCCGCCGTGGAGACGGTGTTCGCGGCCAATCAGGCGCTGCGTGCGATCCTTCACCGGCTTTGCGTGCGACCCGACATGATCGCCGGTCACAGCTCGGGCGATTATTCGGCGCTCCTTGCCGCCGGGTGCCTCGCAGCGCCGGATGATGCACAGCTCGTGCAGTTCATCCGGGCGCTCAACGCCGTGTACGAGGAGTTCCGGGTCAGCGGCGCGCTGCCGAGCACGGTGCTTCTCGCGGTCGGTTCGGCGAGTGCCGCAGTGGTGCAGCAGGTGATCGAGCAAAGCGCACCCGACGTGGCCGTCGCGCTCGACAACTGCCCGCAGCAGATCGTCCTGTGCGGCAGCGACGCCGCCATCGAGCGCGCGGCTCGCGTGCTGGCAAACCAGGGGGCCGTCACCGAGCGCCTGCCCTTCGGACGGCCATGTCATACGCCGCTGTTCGCTTCGCTCTCCGGCCTTCTCGGCGCATTCTTCGATCGCCTCGACATCCGCGCTCCGACGACGACGCTCTACAGCTGCGCCACCGCGGCGCCGTATCCCGACGATGCGGACGAGGTGCGCAGGCTCGCGGTTGCCCAGTGGATGAGACCCGTCCGCTTCCGCGAGACCATCGAAGCGATGTATGCGTCCGGTGCTCGCGTATTCGTCGAGGTTGGGCCGCGCGGCAATCTCGCGGGTTTCGTCGACAACACGCTGCGCGGGCGTGCCGTCCTGTCGATCCCCACCAACACGCTGCAGCGAAGTGGCCTCGCACAGATCCACCACGCGGTCGGGCTTCTTGCGGCCAGCGGCGTGCCGGTGGATGCAGCGCGTCTGCCTGTGCCCCGGGCAGTGCGGCGTCTCCCGGTGCATGCGCAAGGCACGAAGACGCGTACCGAAGTTGGCGCCGCCATGAGACTGGCCCTGCGGCTGCCACGCCTGAGTCTCACGCCCGCAGAGGCGGCACTCGCGGTGCGTTCGGCGGCGCCCGACATGCCTTTGCCGGCGGCACGGCCGCACGGCTTGTCGTCGGTCGCTGCACCGGTTGCTGGCGCGCCGCATCACCCGCGTGCGCGGGTCATGCAGCAGTACCTTCGCTCGATGGAGCAGTTCCTGCGCGTCGAACGTGAGCTGCTCGAGGCCGCCCTGGCGCGGCGCGCCGGGCCATCGGGCCAGCGCGCCGTCTCGCACGCGCCGTCGCTACCGCAGGCGACTCCGCCGCTGATCGACCGCGTCGTGTCGATGAACCCGGGTCGCGCGGCCGTAGCGATCTGCTTGCTGGATCTGAGCGAGCACCTCTACCTGCGCGACCATACGCTCGGCGCGCGCGTGTCCACTTTCGAGCCGGATCTCGTGGGACTTCCCGTGTTGCCTTTGGCGGTGAGCATCGAGATCCTTGCCGAGGTTGCCTCGCTGCTGTGTCCCGGCCAGGCGGCGGTCGGCGCGCGCCACGTGCAGGCGCATCGATGGGTCACGGTGGAGTCGGAACGCCTAGCGCTTCGCATCACAGCCCGCATGCAGGATCGCAATGAAATCCGCGTCGTGATGCACGAGGACGGCAGCAACGGCGATGTCGCAGCCACAGAGGGGCCGGCGCTGGTCGAGGCGACGGTCGTGTTCGCGGATCGCTATCCGCTGCCCGAGCCGGTCGAAGGCTTTGCGCTGCAC
>Ga0070661_100000609_pt1 | contig 26651 bp, 24 predicted proteins | sample KBSC43metaG_FD_64663 | JGI IMG/M metagenome (GOLD analysis project Ga0070661, IMG submission 64663) | Corn rhizosphere microbial communities from Kellogg Biological Station, Michigan, USA - KBS C4-3 metaG | ecosystem: Host-associated > Plants > Roots > Rhizosphere > Soil ... | reverse complement strand
ACCGACTATGGTGCGTTCGTCGACCTCGGCGGTATCGACGGCCTGCTGCACGTCACCGACATCGCCTGGCGCCGTGTGAACCATCCGTCGGAGGTGCTGACGATCGGTGAGACCATCAAGGTCCAGATCATCCGCATCAACCACGAGAGCCACCGCATCAGCCTCGGCATGAAGCAGCTCCAGGCCGATCCGTGGGAAGGCATCGAGGCGAAATATCCGATCGGCGCCAAGTTCACCGGCCGCGTGACCAACATCACCGACTACGGTGCGTTCGTCGAATTGGAACCGGGCATCGAAGGCCTGATCCACGTCTCGGAAATGAGCTGGACCAAAAAGAACGTCCACCCCGGCAAGATCGTCTCCACCTCGCAGGAAGTGGAAGTGATGGTGCTCGAGGTCGATCCCGAAAAGCGCCGCATCTCGCTCGGCCTCAAGCAAACCCTCGCAAATCCCTGGGACAGCTTTGCCGAAAAGCACCCCGTCGGTTCGACCGTCGAGGGCGAGGTCAAGAACAAGACCGAGTTTGGTCTGTTCATCGGCCTCGAGGGCGATGTGGACGGCATGGTTCACCTCTCCGATCTCGATTGGTCGAAGCCCGGTGAGCAGGCGCTCGAAGAGTACAATCGCGGTGACATGGTCACGGCGAAGGTGCTCGACGTCGATGTCGAAAAGGAGCGCATCTCGCTCGGCATCAAGCAGCTCTCGACCGGCGACGAGAAGGACACCTCGGGCGACGGCCTCAAGAAGGGGTCCGTGGTCACCACGGTGGTCACCGAGGTCAATGACGGTGGCATCGAGGTCAAGATCGAGGGCAGCGAGATGACCGCATTCATCCGCCGCGCCGATCTTTCCCGCGACCGCAACGACCAGCGCCCGGAGCGCTTCAGCAAGGGCGAGAAGGTCGACGCGCGCGTTACCCAGTACGACAAGAAGACCGGCAAGATCGCCCTCTCGATCAAGGCGCTCGAAATCGCCGAAGAGAAGGAAGCGGTCGCCGCTTACGGCTCGTCGGATTCTGGTGCCTCGCTCGGCGACATCCTTGGCGCCGCGCTCAAGGATCGCGAGAAGAAGTAGACCTTCTCCGATACGGACGTTCGAGGGCCGCGCGCCAAGCGCGGCCCTTTTCATTTCCCGCTAATAGCGGCGCAGCAGGACCCGCAGATCGCGCAGCCATTTGTCGCCGGTCGGCCTGCTTGGCGGTGGCGGTGGCGTCAACGTCCGGCAGACATAGGGAAAACTCTCGACCTGTCCGCGGCTGTCGAGCATTCGCTCCGCCGTGTCGGCAAAGAGATCGGCATTGCCCACGCTCGATCCATAAAGATGGAAGAACCCGTCATACTCCGACCCGATGCCGTAATAGCCGTAATTGCCCAGCCGCCACGGCCCCTCCGGCGGAATGCGGTGATAGCCGATGGGATAAATCGCGCGATACGGAAAGCCGATGGCGTCGGCCACGGCGCTCAAATTCTGCGCGGCATCGAGCCGATGGCGCGCGCGCAAAGGCGGACGACCGAGCTGGATGTAGCCGGCGCGCGAAATGATCAGGAACGAGGGTGCCGCGTAGACCGGCAGGAGCGGCGGGAAATGATTGGCCGATTGCGCCAGGCCGATGAACGAACCGGTAGCGACCGCGAAATCCATCGCCTGTTCAACCGGCTCGCGCGCATAGGCGATGCAGTCGATATCGACGAAACCGATGGCTTCATGGCTGTCGAGCTTTTCGGCCAGAACGGAGTCCAGCCAGTCATGGTGGCTGATCTTGCGCTCCGTGTAACTGATCTCGATTCCGAGCTTGGCCCAGCATTTTTTGTGGTATCCGACGATGGTCGGATTCATGTTGGGCCAGTAGAGGGTATGCATCGGGATCATCTGGGACATCGCCATCCTGAGCTGAGGGCGGCAGAGCTAACATGAACTTCCCATCCGGCACAGGTTCGATGACGCGGGCGTCCCGCTCGATGAAATGAAACTTCCCGGCGTCTTCTGGCGCGCTATGACCGGCTACGACCTCGCCGCAGTCAGCACAATCGCCGCAACCGTCCATCCGGATTTTCCCGAGTCCGACGTCGTTCTGGCGGAGCGTCAACTGCTCTATCCCTACGGCACGTATCTGCTCGAAGTGAATGAGCGACCCGTGGGCTACGTGCTGAGCCACCCCTGGACGCTCGGCACGCTGCCGGCGCTCAACTCGCTCCTGCGCGCGCTCCCGGAAAGGCCCGACACCTACTACATCCACGACCTCGCTTTGCTGCCCGTTGCCCGCCGCATCGGCGCCGCGAGCTTCATCATCGAGGCGCTCCACAAGCACGCCATTGCGCACGGCTTTGGGACGATGAGCCTCGTGGCAGTCAATGGCACCCAGGGCTTCTGGGAGCGCCACGGATTTGTCGTGAACGATGCTCCAGAGCTCGCGGACAAGCTCAAGAGCTATGAGGACGCGGCACGGTACATGGTGCGTCCGCTGGACAAAGCCCAACCCCAGGGCTAAGCCCCTCGACTCATTTCGGGGGCCGTCCATGTCCGATCCGATCATCGATCCAGCCAACGCCATTCCGGCGGCGAGCGCGTTGCGCCGCTCGCGCTTTCGCTGGCGCATCGTGGCGTTCGTCGCGCTGGCGATTGCGATCCTCGCGGGCGTCGGACGCTTCGCGATGGACAATAGCCTCAGCAGCGACCAGATCGCGCGCGTCACCATCGACGGCACGATCCTCACCAGCCCCTCGCGCCTGCGCGTGCTCGATGCACTCGCCAAGTCCGACAGCGTCAAGGCGGTGATCCTCTCGATCAATTCGCCGGGCGGTACGAGCGCGGGTGGCGAAGAGCTCTACGAAGCGGTGAGCGCGCTGCGCGCCAAAAAGCCCGTGGTCACCGTCGTCAACGAGCTCGGCGCATCGGCCGCCTACATGACCGCGATTGCGTCCGACCGCATCTTCGTGCGGCGGCTTTCGCTCGTGGGCTCGATCGGCGTGCTGTTCCAGACCTTCAACGCCGGCAAGCTGATGGAGACCATCGGGGTCGGCTCTGACAAGGTCACCAGCGGCCCGCTCAAGGCCGAGCCCGATATCACCCACCCCTTGACCGATGCAGCGCGCGCCGAACTGCAGGGGCTCGTCGATGACAGCTTTGCCTGGTTCGTCGATATCGTCGCGGAGCGCCGTGGCATCGATCGCGCGACGGTGCTGACCCTCGCCGACGGCCGCATCTACACCGGCAACCAGGGGATCGCCGACAAGCTTGTCGATGAGGTCGGTGGCGAGAAGGAAGCCATCGACTGGCTGGACAAGACCAAGGGCATCAAGGCCGACCTGCCGGTGGTGAGCTGGTGGCCGCAGCCGGAGGCGCCGTGGTCGAACGTCACCCGCTGGATCACCGGCGAGGCACGCAGCGCCTTCGGGCTGCCGGCCGACGGGCCAATCGTCCTTGACGGGCTGGTTTCGCTTTGGCAGGTTGCCGGCTGACTTAAGGAACACCCGTTATCCCGTGATTTGCGCCGTGGCGCAGCGCGAGCCAAGGCCAGAGGGCCGGGGACCCGAGATGATCAAGTCCGAACTGGTCGAAAAGCTTGCTGCGGAGAACCCGCATCTGTTCCAGCGCGACATCGAGAACATCGTGAACGCCATCCTCGACGAGGTGGGCAACGCGATGGGCCGGGGTGACCGAGTGGAGCTCAGGGGGTTCGGCGCCTTTGCGGTCAAGAACCGGCCGGCGCGCATCGGGCGCAATCCGCGCACCGGCGAGCAGGTCGATGTGGGTGAAAAATACGTGCCCCAGTTCAAGGCCGGCAAGGAAATCCGCGAGAGACTCAATCGCTGAGCCCATCGGACACGCTGTCATGTTAAGACGCATTGTGGGTTGGGTCGTGCTGGTGCCGTTGTGCATCGTGCTGATCGTGTTCGCGCTCGCCAATCGCCAGCTGGTTGTCGTCAACTTCAATCCGTTCGTGCCCTCCGAGGCACTGAGCACGCCTGGCGTCGGCGTGCCGTTCTTCCTCGTGCTGTTCACCGTGCTGCTGCTCGGGGTCGTGCTCGGCGGCATCGCCACGTGGTTCGCGCAGAGCCATCACCGGCGGGACGAGCGCAGCTATCGCCGCGAAACCGAGCGGCTGGCACGCGAGGTCGATGCCATGCGCCGCTCGCCCGGGCGGCTGGGCGTCGACGAACTGGCGAAGTCCTGAGGGCGCCGTTGGCCGATCCCCTTATCGTCAAGATCTGCGGCATCAAATCGGAAGCCATCCTCGATGCCGCTATCGAGGCGGGCGCCGACATGGTCGGCTTTGTCTGCTTCCCGCGCTCGCCGCGCCATCTCGAGCTCGACCCCATCGGCGAGCTGATATCGCTCGCGCGCGGTCGGGCCGAAACCTGCGTGCTGCTGGTCAATCCCGACAATACGCTGGTCGCCCAAGTGGCCGCGCTCGGGCCAGACTGGATCCAGCTCCACGGCCCGGAAACGCCGCACCGCGTTGCCGCCATCCGCGACGAGGCGGGCATCGCGATCCTCAAGGTCTGCCACATCGGCAGCGCCGAGGACGTGAAGGCGGTCTCCGGCTTTGCCGAGTGCGCCGACCGGCTGATGCTCGAGGCCAAGCCGCCCAAGGACGCCACGCGCCCCGGCGGGCTGGGCCTCACCTTCGACTGGACGCTTCTCAAGGCGCTTGACCCAGAACTGAGCTTCATGCTTTCCGGGGGCCTGACGCCCGACAATGTGGGGAACGCGATCCGGACAGCCCGACCGATGGGGGTCGATGTGTCGTCCGGCGTCGAGTCCGCGCCGGGGGTCAAGGATGCGGGACTGATCCGCGCCTTCATCGCAAATGCGCGGTCCGCCGCGCCGAGCTGAGAGCCATGACGACGACCGAACCATCGCGGGCCAATTCGCTCAAGACCGGCCCCGATGAGGATGGCCGCTTCGGCATCTATGGCGGGCGGTTCGTCGCCGAAACGCTGATGCCGCTGATCCGCGATCTCGAGACGGCGTACCTCGCGGCCAGGGACGATCCGGCCTTCATCGCCGAGATGGCGGATCTGCGCACGCATTATGCCGGCCGGCCCTCGCCGCTCTATCTGGCGCAGCGGCTCACCGAGCATCTGGGCGGCGCCAAGATTTATCTGAAGCGCGAGGAGCTCAACCACACCGGCTCGCACAAGATCAACAATACGCTGGGCCAGATTCTCCTCGCCCAGCGCATGGGCAAGACGCGCATCATCGCTGAAACCGGTGCGGGCCAGCATGGCGTTGCGACCGCGACGGTCTGCGCGAAATTCAACCTGCCCTGCGTCGTCTTCATGGGCGCAACCGACGTGAAGCGCCAGGCGCCCAATGTCATGCGCATGAAGATGCTCGGCGCCGAAGTCCGCCCGGTGACCGCCGGCGCCGGCACGCTCAAGGACGCCATGAACGAGGCGCTGCGCGACTGGGTCACCAATGTCGACACAACCTATTACCTGATCGGCACCGCGGCAGGTCCGCACCCCTATCCAATGATGGTGCGCGACTTCCAGAAGATCATCGGCGAGGAAATCCGCGTACAGATGCAGGAGGCCGAAGGCGGTCTGCCCGATGCGCTCGTCGCCTGCGTCGGCGGCGGCTCCAATGCCATCGGCACCTTCTATGATTTCCTCGACGAGCCGAGCGTCAGGATCTACGGCGCGGAAGCCGGTGGGCACGGCATCGATGTCGAGAATGGCCACGCCGCTAGTATGACCGGCGGCAGCCCGGGCGTCCTCCACGGCAACCGGACTTATCTGCTCCAGGACAGCGACGGCCAGATACTGGAAGGCCATTCAATTTCAGCCGGCCTCGACTATCCCGGTGTCGGCCCGGAGCATGCGTTCCTCCACGATTCCAAGCGCGTGACCTATGTGCCGATCACCGACAAGGAAGCGCTCGATGCCTTCCAGCTGCTGACCAGGACAGAAGGCATCATCCCGGCGCTCGAGAGCGCGCATGGCCTCGCGCAGGTGATCAAGCTTGCGCCCACCATGGGCAAGGATGAGACCATCGTCCTCTGCCTCTCCGGCCGCGGCGACAAAGACGTGGACTCGGTGGGCCGTTATCTGGGGATGATCGAGTGACGACCCGTCTCGCCGACCGCTTCGCCGCTTGTGCCGCCGAAGGCCGCCCTGCCCTCGGCATTTTCGTCATGGCCGGCGATCCGGACTACGACACCGGCCTCGCGGTGCTGAAGGCGCTGCCCGCTGCCGGCGCCGACATGATCGAATTTGGAATGCCGTTCTCCGATCCGATGGCGGACGGTCCGGGCGTGCAGGCGGCCGGGCAGCGCGCCCTCAAGGCTGGCCAGACGCTTAACAAGACGCTGGCGATGGTCGCCGAATTTCGAAAGAGCGACAGCAAGACGCCGATCGTGCTGATGGGTTACTACAATCCCATCTACATCCACGGCGTCGATGCCTTCATCCGCGATGCGCTGGCCGCCGGTGCGGATGGTCTCATCGTCGTCGATCTGCCGCCCGAGGAAGATCAGGAGCTCTGCATTCCGGCGCTCAAGGCCGGGCTCAATTTCATCCGGCTCGCGACGCCCACCACCGACGATCGCCGCCTGCCGGTCGTGCTCAAGAACACCTCGGGCTTCGTTTATTACGTGTCGATGACCGGCATCACCGGTGCCGCCATCAAATCGCACAGCGCGGTCGGCGAGGCCGTGCGGCGCATCAAGGGGCATATCGATCTGCCAGTCGCGGTCGGGTTCGGCATCAAGACCGCCGACGATGCTGCCATCGTCGGCCGCGACGCCGATGGGGTGATCGTGGGCACCGCGGTCTGCAATGCCGTCGCCGGCTCGCTCAATGACGGAAAGCCCACGCCAAGCACGGTCGCCGCGGTGACGACGCTGGTCAGTGGCCTCGCCCAGGGTGTGCGGCGCGCGCGGGCCTGATTTGCACGCCGCCGCGCACCTGACTATATTCGCCACAATCGCACCTTAGCTGGGGCCGCGGAGCCCCAAAGAGGATCGCATGAGCTGGATCGACAACGTCCTTCCCCCCAAAATCCGGTCGTTTCTCAACAAGCGCGAGACGCCGGAGAACCTCTGGGTCAAGGATCCCGAATCCGGCGAGATGGTCTTTTATCGCGATCTCGAGGCCAACCAGTGGGTGATTCCCGGGTCCGGCCATCACATGAAGATCAAGGCCAATGACCGGATGGCCGCGTTCCTCGACGACGGCAAGTTCGAGACGATCGCGCTACCTGCCGTCACGCAGGACCCCCTCAAATTCCGCGACCAGAAGCGCTACGCCGACCGCCTCAAGGAGGCCCGGGTCAAGACGGGCATGGATGACGCGGTGCTTGTCGCCTCCGGCCGGCTCTACGGCACGCCTGTCACCGTCGCGGTGCAGGATTTCGATTTCATGGCCGGCTCGCTCGGCATGGCCGCGGGCTCGGCGGTGATCACCGGGCTCGAAAAGGCCGCGGCGAACAAGACGCCCTTCATTCTCTTCGCCTCCTCGGGCGGCGCGCGCATGCAGGAGGGCATTTTGTCCCTCATGCAGATGCCGCGTACCACCGTCGCCGTGCTGCGCCTCCGTGACGCCGGCCTGCCGTTCATCGTGGTGTTCACCAATCCCACTACCGGCGGCGTCACCGCAAGCTACGCGATGCTGGGCGACGTGCACATCGCCGAGCCCGGCGCGCTCATCTGCTTTGCCGGCCCGCGCGTCATCGAACAAACGATCCGCGAAAAGCTGCCCAAGGGTTTCCAGCGCAGCGAATTCCTTTACGAGCACGGCATGGTCGACATGGTCGTCCATCGTCACAACCTCCGCTCGACCATCGGCTCGCTGGTGGCGCTGCTCACCAAGGCCGCCTCGCCCGAAGGCCTTGCGTCGGCCCCGCCGCAGATCGACGTCGAAACCGTCGCCAATGACGACGATCTCGACGGCCCCGTGGCCCAGGCCGCTTCGGAGTAGATTCAGCATTTCGAGGCTGTAGCCAGGGGCTGGATTGGCCCGCCGCGGGTGCTAGAACGCGCGCGCCATGTCCCGCACCGACGCCATTCTCAAGCGCCTGACGACGCTCTACCCCAAGTTCAGCGACCTCAGCCTCGACCGGCAACACCGTCTGCTGGCGGATCTAGGCCATCCCGAGCTGCACCTGCCGCCGGTCATCCATGTCGCCGGCACCAACGCCAAGGGCTCGACGATTGCTTATCTGCGCGCCTTCCTCGAAGCGGCGGGCAAGCGCGTCCACGTCTACACCTCACCGCACCTGGTGCGCTTCAACGAGCGCATCCGGCTTGCGGGCAAGCTCGTCAGCACGCGCCGCATCAATGATGCGCTCGAAGCCGTCGAGCGGATCAATGCCGGAAAACCCATCACGCAGTTCGAGATCACGACCTCGGCGGCGCTGAAGCTCTTCGCCGAAACGCCCGCCGACTATTTGCTGCTCGAAGTCGGGCTCGGCGGCGACTTCGATTCGACGAACGTTATCGATCATCCGCTCGGCACCATCATCACGCCGGTCGATTTCGACCACCAGAAATGGCTCGGCTATTCGATCGAGGAAATCGCGTTCCACAAGTCCGGGATTCTCAAGCGCGGCGCCCCAGCGGTCATCGGGCGACAGCGCGACGAAGGGCTTGCCGAAATCGAGCGCAACGCCGCAAAGCTCGGGGTCAAGCCCTTTGTCCAGGGCCGCGACTATGACGGCTACCCACAGAACGGCCGGCTGATCTACCAGGACGAAGACGGGCTGCTCGACCTGCCGCCGCCGGCGCTCATAGGCCGCCACCAATTCGACAATGCTGCCCTCGCGGTCGCAGCAGTGCGCCATTTCAATCTGCCGGGGAGCGACGCCCAGATCGCCGAAGGCCTCAGGCACGTCGTCTGGCCCGCGCGCATCCAGAAGCTCGCGGGCAAGCTGCGCGACCTGTTGCCGGAGGCCTCCGAGCTCTGGCTCGACGGCGCTCACAACGCGCATGGCGCCGCAGCGCTCGCGGTCTCGCTCGAAGAAATGAATGCCGTGCGCCCGCTGCCGCTGGCGCTCATCACCGGCATGATGAACACGCGTCCGCCCGCGGACTTCTTCGCGCCCTTTGCGGCGATGCAGCCGAAGGTCTTCGGCCTAACGATCCCGGGCGAGGAGAATGCCTATCCCGCGACCGAGATCGTCGACGCTGCATGCGGTCTTGGTCTCACAGCTAGGACCGCCCGCTCAGTGACGGCGGCGCTCAGGGCGGCGGCCGAGCTCGGGCCCGCCCGCGTCGTCATCTGCGGCTCGCTCTATCTTGCCGGCGATGTGCTCGCTCGAAACGAGACTCCGCCCGACTAGATCAGCGTTTCAGGCGAAGCTCTCGAGCCATTTGGTCAGCTGCGCCCGCGATGGCCCATAGCCGATTTTGATGTCGACCGGCTGGCCGTCCTTGAACACCATCAGCGTCGGCATGGCGCGCACATTGTAGTCGACCACCGTCTTGGGATTGGTCTCGACGTCGAGCTTCACGATCTTGACCTTGCCGTCGAGCTCGACCGACAGATCATCGAGGATAGGGTCCATCGCCTTGCAGGGCGGGCACCAGTCGGCCCAGAAATCCACCAGCACCGGCCCCTTGGCGGTCAGCACTTCGGCGTTGAAATCGGCATCGGAAACCAGCTGGCCCATCGAGAAACTCCATCGGTAGTTGCCGATGAAGCTAGCCCGAGTCGGAGCCGTCCGGAAGGCGCGACTTTTCCTTGGGACGCATGGAATCGAAAATTCTCACCCCTTCTTCGCGCCGCTCCTCCTCGCTCATGCCCGGCCACCGCTCGATGCGAGCTAGATTGCGCTCGGCCCAGTCATCGACGAGCTGGCCGAAGCTCAAGAGGAAATCGTGCATGACGGAGCGGTACTGGGCGTAGTGCTGGAACGGCGCGCGGCCGTCGCGATATTCGTCGCTGATCCGCGCAGCGACGGCCAGCAGCGTCGATTGAATCTCCTGCCGCGTCTGCCGCAGCGTTGCGGCGAGGTCGGCATCGGTGCCGAAGGGTGCCAGCATAGCGCGCAGGATGGCCTCGAATTCCAGCAGCGGCCCCTTGCTGAGCGGGCTCGCCAGCCATGCGGCCAATGCCGCGCGCCCCGCCGATGTGATGGAATAGATGGTCCGCGCCCGCTTGCCGGTCATTTCGGTCGCGGCGGCCGCCAGCCCTGCCGCAACCAGCCGCTTGGGCTCGGCGTAGATCTGGCTCTCGACGCGCGGAAAATAGAAGTGGACGTTCCGCTGCATCTGGCGGGCGAGGTCGTACATGGTCCAGGGCTGAAGGGCGAGGTGGCCGAGGACGGCGTAGGAGGTGGTGGTCAGCGTCGGCGATGTCTCAGGCACAGAATCCTCTTTACTCCGAACCGGAGTAATGGCAGGATGCGAATACTCCAGATCGGAGCTTAGAAGGGATTGGCCATGAGGGAAACACCGAGTCTGCTGCTTGTGCACGGCGCGTGGCATGGCCCGTGGTGCTGGGAAAAGCTGACCCCCGAGCTCGATGCACGCGGAATTCCCTGGCGCACCGTCGCGCTCCCCTGTGTCGGCGACGACCCGAAGCTCCTCGGCGGCGTGGCGGAGGATGCCCGGGCGATCGAGGCGGCGGCGGGCGCAATACCAGGCGATGTGGTCGTTCTGGCCCATTCCTATGGCGGCATACCAACCACCGAAGCGCGCTTCGGCGCCAATGTGAAGCGCCTGATCTATCTGGGTGCCTTCATGCCCGATGCCGGCCAGTCGCTGGCGGACCTGTTGCCGCCCGGCCCACTGCCGCCCTTCGTCGTCGACAATGGCGACGGCACCACCAGCGTCCGTCCCGACCTCGCGGTTCCGACCTTCTATGCCGATTGCGATCCGGCGACGGCCGCCTGGGCCGTGGCGCGGCTACGGCACCACAATGGCATCTGCAATGTCACCAAGGTGAGCCGGGCGGCGAGCTGGCGCGACATCCCCTCGAGCTACATCCTCCTCACCGAGGATTTCGCCTGCCCGACTATCGTCCAGCGCGCGGTATCCCGGCAGGCTGATCAGGTCATCGAGATGACCGGCTGTCATTCGCCCTTCCTCAGCAAGCCCGCCGAGCTTGCGAATGTCCTGTCGGGCATCATCGAGCACATGGGCAGCAATGGCATGAGACGCTCGGCCTGACCACAAAAGCAGAAACGCCGCGGGGGTGCCGCGGCGCTTCTGGATTGCCTCAGAAATCGAGATCGATCAGGCGGCGTTGCTCGCCGCATAGCTTGAGAGCCATTTGCTCAGGCCCGCCTTGGGCGTGCCCGCCCCGATCTTCATGTCGACGGCTTCGCCGTCCTTGTAGAGGATCATGGTCGGGATAGACCGAACGCCGTACTTGACGGTCGTCGAGGGGTTCTCGTCGACATTGAGCTTGACGATCTTGACCTTGCCCTGAAGCTCGCTGGAGAGCTCCTCAAGGACCGGTGCGATGGCCCGGCACGGGCCGCACCATTCGGCCCAGAAATCGACCAGTACGGGCTCTTTGGATGAAAGAACTTCCTCGCCGAAATTGGCGTCGGAAACGTGGGTTGTCATGTTGAGGAATTCCCTTTGGGATTTCGCCTGATAACGAAGCGGCGGGTTGTTTGATCCAAAAGATAGGTAGAGTCCAGCGAACCGCGAGACGTTATCACCCTATGGTGAAATCCGCTATCGCCTCGCGCAGCCTGTCCGGCGGTAGATTCATTAGCGATTCCAACGCGGTCCAGAGGATCGCCGCCTCGACCAAGTGGCCCGGGAAGAGCAGGCCTGCGATTCGCGCATAGAGCCCGAGCTGGGTAGCGTAAGCGGCGGGGATCTGTGCCGCCTCGGTGGGGGGCCGGGCGTCGGATTTGAAGTCGACGACCAGCACTTTGCCGGGTGTCACCACCAGCCGGTCGATCCGCCCGGCGATGGTCACGGGCGCGCCCTTGCGCAGCCCCTGCGCCAGGATCGGCACTTCTGCCCGCGAATCCGCTCCGAACAGATGCGCGAGTTCGGGGCGGCCGAGGATGGAGCGGGCTTTGGCACCGATCGCGTCGCGCGCATCGCCAGCGTCGGGCAGGAGCAGCGGCAGCGCCTTCTGCGCCACGGCTTCCCGATCCTCTATCGGCAATCCGCTCAGATGCTGCAGCAGCGCATGGAGCGCGATGCCCTCGCGCCGCGCGGCGTCGGGATCGCGCCGGTCGCCCAGCCGCTCGATGGCACTGTCCAGCACCGTCTCGGGCTCGGCATCGGCGGCCGCCCGCGACGGGCGCACGATGCGGCGCAGCGTGTATTTCGGCAGGGGCTCGAGGTGCAGCGGTCCCGTCGGCGTCGCGGCGCGCGCATTGCCGTTGGCCGCACCGGCCGCGCTGCCCTCCGACGGAAACACGAGCGCCGTCTCATTGCCATCGGCATCCCGCTCGACGCGCGAGTGGGGCCGCAGTGCCTCGGCGATGGCCTCGTACCAAGTGCCCTCGAGCTTGCCGGTCTTGGTCAGCGCGCCGGTCACATAGAGCTCGTCCTCGGCCCGCGTCATCGCCACATAGAGCTTGCGCCAATATTCCTGCTTCTGCAGCGCTTCGGCGAGTTCACGATGCTCCATCGTCTCGGTGACGTGCATCTCCTTGCTCGAGGCATGAAAAAACAGCGGCGCGTCGGTCATGAAGATCGAGCGGCGATCGCGTCCGGCCTCGGTGGTGGCCGCGTCGGCGAGGATGACGATGGGGGATTCGAGTCCTTTGGCGCCGTGTACCGTCATCACGCGCACGCCGCTGCCGGTCTCGCCCAGCTCGCGCTTGATCGTCACTTCGCGGCTCCTGAGCTCGACGAGAAAGCCGAGCAGCGAAGGCTGCGGCGACTGCTCGTGCGCGAGCGCCAGATCGAGGAACTCCGCCACCACATCGTCGATCTCGGAGCCAAAGCGCGCGCGGAATTTACGCAGGCCGCCCTCGCGATAGAGCACATCGGTGTAGAAGTTGAATGGGCGCTCGAAATCGAGCCGCCCGCGCCAGTGATGCAGCGCCTCTGAGGCGGCTTTGACCGATGGGATGGAAGAGCGTTCCATCGCCGACCATAGCCAGCTTCCCTCCGGACGCGCGTGCGCGATCTCATAGAGATCGTCCTCGCTCACCTCGAACAGCGGCGAGCGCAGCAACGCCGCGAGCTGCAGATCGTCGGCCGGGTTGCTGAGGACATCGCCCAGCGCCATCAGGTCGAGCGCGCCGATGTGAGTGGTCACCGCCAACCGGTCTGCACCGGGGGTCGGGATGCCCTCGCGGATCAGCGCCCGGATGACCTCGTGGAACAGTACGCTGCGGACCTGGACGAGGATCAGCACATCGTCGGCGGTGACCGGCCGGCCGCGCGGCCCCAGCGGCCGGCCGTCACGAATCCAGCCCTTGACCTGCCGTGCGACGCGCTCGGCGACCCGGCGTGGTGCGCTCTGCGTCTGGATCTTTGGCGGCTCGGTCGCCCAATTGTCAGGATCGGTCTCGTCTTCAATTTCGCGGATCGGCGGCCAGAGCGTCACCTGCCCGCCGCCCTCGGCGCGCGCCGTCTGGTGCAGCACGGGATCGTCCTCGAGCACGCCGAGCCGCAAATCCTCACGCGCGAAGACACGATCGACCGCATCGAGCAGCAGCGGCAGCGTGCGGAAGCTATGCCGCAGGCGCACCGGCGTGATCTCGAATTTTACAGCCTGCGCGGTGTAATAGACCTGCCGGCCGAGCGAGACGAACTCGTCGGGATCGGCGCCCTGGAACGAAAAGATCGACTGCTTCTGGTCGCCCACCACGAACAGCGTGCGCGGCTGATCGGCGGCGCTCTCGCCGAAGAAGAATTCGGCGATCAGCGCACTCACCACTTCCCATTGCTGCGGATTGGTGTCCTGCCCTTCATCGACCAGCACGTGGCTGACGCGGCTGTCGAGCTTGTAGCGCACCCAGGCGCCGCGGTGCTCGTCGGTCAGCAGCCCGCGCAGCTTTTCGACCAGGTCGTCGAAGTCGAGCAGCGAACTCGCGCGCTTTTGCGCCTCGTAACGATCGGTAATCGCCGCGATGATGTCGAGCATCGCTTCGCTGCGCTCGACGAGCTCCGCGCGGGTGAGCGCGAAGCTCAGTCGCTCCAGCCGCGCCGCCTCGGCGTCGAGCCGCGCAGCGACGTCTGGGATCAGCGCCGCCGTCGCCTTCTTGAGCAGGGTCTTGCGGGCCGTTCCGTCCTTGGTGAGATAGGCTTCGCAGAGCGCATCGATGTCGGGCCGCTGTGGATCGATGCGCGCCAGGCGATCGACGAAATCATCTCCGTCGCGGTTCGGGCGCAGGATGGCGAAGACCTCGGCATGATCTTGTGCAGTGGGCCCATATCCCTTCGTCATCTGCGTCAGCACGCCCTCGCGCAGCGGACCGTCATGAACCTTGAGTACGCGCCGAAGATTGGACTTGGCCGCCTCGCGCGAGGCCAGCACGCGCCGCAGCAGCCGCTGCCGCCCGAGCGCCTCGGTGATCGCCGTTGCGATCTGGAAATCGCTCAGCAGCCCAAAGAGCGTCTCCACCGCGCCGGACGTCTCGCCGCCGCGCAGCCCCGCCGACAGCACGCGCTCGCGCGCTTCGAGCAGCATGGCGTCGCGTTCGAAATCCTCGATCACGCTGAAGTCGAACGGCACCCCCGCCTCCTTGGGGAAGCGATGCAGCACCGCCTCGCAAAAGGCGTGGATGGTCTGGATCTTGAGCCCGCCCGGCGTTTCCAGCGCGTGGGCAAAAAGGGTGCGCGCCCGGAGCAGCATCGCCGGCGTGGGCGGCGCGCCGGTGAGCTCCGTCAGCTCACGCTGGAGCGCCGCCTCGTCCGCCAGTGCCCAGCGGCTCAGGCGCTCGCCGACGCGGCCGCGCATCTCGGCCGCCGCGGCCTTGGTGTAGGTGAGGCAGAGGATGTGCTCGGGCGGCACGCCGCTCAGCAGCAGGCGCAGCACGCGCGAAGTCAGCACGTAGGTCTTGCCCGAGCCCGCATTGGCGGTGACCCAGACCGAATGGCCAGGATCGGACGCGGTACGCTGGCTGCGCTCGATCGCCTCGGGCATGGGATGGATCAGGCGGCGGGTCATGAGGGGTCGTCCACTCCCGCCGTGAGTGTCCATTCGTCGGTCCGCGCCAAATGATCATAGTCGCCCGGCCGCGGCTTGCGTCCAGTCTCGGCTCGCGGCCGGATGCGGGCGGCGAGCGGCAGGCCGCCACGGATGAGGAACGCCTCCACATGCCCCTGGAGCCGCCGCTCGATCTCGTCGACCGCCTCGCTGAGGCTTGTCCCCTTGCGCAGGCTGAAGGGCCGGACGCCGAACGCCGCGGGTCCGAGCCCGATCTTGATGTAGGTCAGCGCGGCACTGTCGCGCGGCTTCACCTCCGGGAATGCCCCGGCGCGCGCCATCGCCGCTTCCAGCAGCAATTGCGGCGCCTCGAACGCTGTCATGTCCTTGGGCTGCGGTACGCCGCCGGTCTTGAAATCGAGAATCTCGTAGAAGCCGTCGGTACGCAGATCGATGCGGTCGGCCTTGCCGCTGAGCGTGAACCCGTCGAGTGCAGGAAAGACCCATTCCCCTTTGGCCTCGGCGAGGCGCGAGGCGATGCCGCCGTGGCGCGCCAGCTCCCAGTCGAGGAACTGCTCGGCGGCGCGCGCGAAGCGCCTGAGCCAGATGTCGCGCCGCTCGCTGACGCTTTCGAGTGTGCGGAATTCTTCCTCGGCCATGCGGCGCAATGTTGCGACGGCATCGGGCTCGGCGAAGTTCAAGCCTTCGTGGACGAAGCGCTCGAACACGGCGTGGATCATCGTTCCACGTTCGCGTGCGCCGGGGTCGGAGCCCAGCGGCTCGAGCTTTTTGAGCTGCAGGGTGTGCCTGGCGTAGATGTCGTAGGGCGAGCGCATCAGGGTCTCGATCTCGGTCACCGAGAGCCGGCGCGGACGCTTGCCGGCCGGGGGTGTCGGCAGGGGACGCGAGGCCGGGCGCGGGGTGCCGGCAAAGTCGATCGCGGCGGCGTCGACCGGCCACCGCGCCCCTCGCGCCCGCAATGCCTCGGCCTGCTGTTCGCCGACAAACGCGTCGAGTCGCTGCACCAGCCGCGACGCCAGCGCGGGCGAGGTTCCCATGCGCGTCGCATAAGCAAGGATCACGCGCGCATTGCCCATCGCCATCTCGAAATCATGGGCCGCCTGCCCCTGCCGCCGCTCCGGCGGCTCGAGGCCGATCGCAATCCGCATCGAGCGGCTGAGCCACGGACCGGGATCGGCAGCGGGCGGCCAGATGTCCTCATTGAGGCCGGCGAGGATCAGAAGGTCGGGGTTCTGCAGGCGCGCCTCGAGCTCGCCCCAGATATGGATGTCGTCGCGCCGCCGCTCGCCGCTCGCCACGGTGCTGCGCGCCATCAGCGCGGCGAGCACGCCGTCGAGATTGACCGGCGCGAAGGGCGGGCCGGCATCGGCGCGCCCTGCGACGTCGTCGGCCCAGAGCTTAAAGTCAGCAAGGCCCGGGACATTTTTGTCGCCGATCAGCGCCGCGATCACCAGGCCGAGCGCCGATGCCAGCTGCCTGGCATCGATGCGCTGGCTCGAGATCAGAGTCGTGATCGGCTCGAGGGCCTTGCCCAAATCTTCGAGCAGCGCTCGCTGCCCTTCCTCGGTCAACAGCGCGAGCAGACCGGGTAATCCCGGCAAGGCCCGTTCGCGCCGCAGCTTCAAATCGATGCCGAGCGAGAGCCGCTGTACCTCGCTTCGCTCCCGCCCAAGGATCACCGCCGCATTGCGCAGGAGCGCAATCGTGTCGACCGGGGCGAACCGGCCGCTAGCCACCGCCAACGCCTGCCGCGCCAGCCGACCGGCGCTCGATTGATAGAGCGGCGTTCCAGCCGGATCGTCGACCGCGATCTCGTGCCGCAACAGTTCCGCAGCGATGCGGCGTGCCAACGTCTGGTCGCGCGAGACGATGCCGACCCTCGCCCCGGTCCGCAGGCCCTCGCGCGCCGCCAGCGCAACGGCCCGCGCTTCCACGTCTGCATTGGGTGCCGTAATGATCTCGACGCCCTGCAGCGCCTCGGCGATATCGATGCCGGCACGGCTTCCCGCCCAGCCGCCGGTTTCCTCCGCCGGCGCCATCGCCGCGCGGATCAGCCGCGTGCGCGGCGCCTCTCCCGCCAACTCCTCGACTTCCGCGATCCCAGCGCCAAGGGCCCGCAGCAATCGCGCCAGCCCATATTGCGGATGCCCGTGCATGGTCTCGCCCTTGAGCAGCCGTTCGTGCTGGAGCGGGCTGAGCGATGTATCGAGCCCCGGCAACACGACGGCGCCGCGCGGCAAGTGGGCGATGGCCTTGAGCAACGCCGCGGTCGCGGGGATCGAGCCCGTCGAGCCCGCGGCGATCACCGGGCGGTCGCCATAGAGCAACGCGGCCGTCCCCGCCTGCCGCAGCAGCTGCTCATTGCGCGCCGCGGGGCCATCGAGGCGCCCGCGCTCGCCGAGGATTTTTGGCCACGCCTCCAGCGCCACATCGAGGAAGCGCAGAATATCCTGCCAATTGCCGGCGAGATCCTCGGGCACGAGCTCGCGCAGTCTTCCACGATCAACGCCCTCGATGGTCAGATCGTCGATGAGGTCGGCGAGGGAATCCGCCAGTCGGAAGATTTCCGCCGCATTGGGCGGCGAGGCGTATCCGCCCTGGCCCTCGGCAAATTGCTTGACCAGTCGCGCCAACGTCAGTCGCCGCTCGAGCGCGCTGGCGACTTCGGGCATCGCCGGCGCATCGACGGGCGGCAGGAATGGCGCGTCGTTCTCTCCCGGCTCGGCACCGAGCGCGCGGATATCGGGCAGCAGCGCCGCGCCCCCCAGTCGGGTCGCGAAGATCTCCGCCAGCTTCAGTCGCGCACGCCTGGTGGGCAGGAAGATCGTGACATCGCTCAGCCAGAACGGACCCTCGCGCGACCAGTCCCCGAGCAGCGCGCCGTCGAGGATGCGGTCGGCCAGGACCTCGAGGAATTTGCCGTGCGGCGCGATCGAAAAAAGACGCTTCCTCATCGCGATATCTCGGCCATGCGGCCCACCCCTTCGGCGGGGATGTCGAGCTTTACCGCAAGGCCTGCGAGCCGTCGCAGGGACGGCGCGCGTTCGGGCCATTCGACCACGACGATGGCCTTCGGATCGTCGAACAGCCCGAGCTCATCGACCTCGCGCTCATCCCGCAGCCGGTAAAGGTCGGCATGCAGCACGACCGCGGTGGCGTTGCGATAAGGCTGCACCAGCGCAAAGCTTGGCGAGGGCACTTCGAGCTCCGGCTCGCCCATGAGCCTGCGGATCAGTGCGCGCGCCAGCGCGGTCTTGCCGGCCCCCAGCCCGCCCTCGAGCAGCACGAGATCGCCCGGCCGCACGGCCGCGGCAAGCCGCGCCCCGAGAGCCGCCGTCGCCGCATCGTCCGCCAGAAAAATCCGCTCGCTGCTCACGGGCGCAGCGATAGCATTGCCCGTGCCGGACCGGAACCTATTCCGCTGCAGTCGAATAGGCAGCCGTTACCGGCAGGCTCACGACCACGCGGCTGCCGCGCGGCTCGCGCCGCTCGACGCTCACGGTGCCGCCATGCATCGACACGAAGCTGCGCACGATGGCGAGGCCGAGGCCTGCCCCGCGCTGCCGCCCCGGCATCGATTCGGCGTTGAGCGCGGCCCGCATTTGCTCGCTGGTCTTGGTGCCGTCGTCCTCGATGGTGAACAGCATCCGTCCGCCGCGTTCGACGACGGTCAGCGTCACGAGGCCGCCGGGTTCGGTGAAGCGCGCGGCGGTCGAGAGGAGATTATAAAGAATCTGCACAACGCGCGTGCCGTCGGCGAGCAGCGGCGGCAGCTCTTCGGGGATGACCACGCTCAGATTGAGCGGATGCGCACCATCGATCGCGGGGAAGGTCGCGACGAGACCCGCGCGCGCCTTCTCGATCAGTGCCGGCACGTCCTGCAGCTCGGGCTTGAGCTCAGCGATGCCGGCATCCACCGTCGCAAGATCGAGGATGTTGTCGATCAGCACGCCGAGCTGCGCGCTCGAAGCGCGGATGTAGTCCGTGTAGTCCTTCTGCTTCTCGTTGAGCGGCCCGGCAGTGCCCGACGCGAGCAGATCGGCAAAGCCGATAATGTTGGTCAGCGGCGAGCGCAGTTCGTAGCTCACATTCTGCACGAACGCGTCCTTCAGCCGGTCGGCGGTCACGAGCGCTTCGTTGCGCTCGGTCAGCATGCGCTGGTAGTTGGCGCCCTCCGTCACATCGACGAAAGTCATCATGGTCTGCCCGTCGGGCAGGCGGGTGATGGCATAATCGAGCAGCCGCCCATCGGCGCGGGTGATGCGCCCGCTGGTGTCGGTGCGGGTGGGATTGAGATCGACGATGCCGCGCTTGAGCTCGCGCCAGAGCCGGCTGCCATCCTCGGGCAGCGCGCGCGCCACCGCGTCGACGATCTGGTCGATATGCGGATTGGACTGCAGCAGATTGACCGGCAGCTTCCACAAAATCGACAGGCGCGGATTGGACAGCGTCAGCTTGCCGTTGGTGCCGAACACCGCCACGCCCTCGTTGAGCGCGTTGATGGTCGAGCGCTGCACATCGATCTGCGTCTGGTGCTGGCTCTTCATGCGCAGTTGGTCCGAGATGTCCTCGAACACATAGATGACCCCGCCATTTGGGCCGGCGGGCGCCGAGATCACCTGGATGGTACGGCCATCGGGCAGATACCAGGGCTCACTCTCGCGCGGCGTCTTGAGCGTGTAGGATTGCAGGTGCCGCGCCCGCCACGCCTGGTAGTCGGGTTCCTGCGGCAGCATGCCCATGGTGCGCAGCCGATCGAGGATGGCGCGCTCGTCGAGCCCCGGTTTGAGCCAGCTCGGATCGAGCCCCCAGAGCGCGGCATAGGCATTGTTCGACTGCACCAGCGCGCGGCCTGCATCGAAGATCGCGATGGGCAGCGCCACCGCATCGATGATCGCGCCCAGATGCGCCAGCCCCTCTTCGCGCGGCCGCTGCAACGGAACGGCGCGTGGCCTGAGGATGGCGGCGCGGCCGGCGGGCAGCGCGAACTCGACGACCTCCATGCCGGCGGCGTCGGCGATCTCCCGCGGCGTTCCCGACTTGCCTTTGGCGAGCGCCTGGTAGGCCGCATTGGTGAAACCCGGCTTGCCATTGTCGAGCAGCAGCGCGGGTTCGGGCCACGATGCGAGCAATGCTTCGGTGGCTTTGCGGGGCGAGACGTCGGGTTGCTTGGCCGTCGCCGCGGCAGCGCCCGCCACCGGAACGATGCGGAGCACCGCGCCACCCGCGAGGGTGCGTCCCGTCAGCCGCACATCGCGCCGATCGATGGTACGGCCCGTGAACTCGAAGCTCTGCCCACCGGAGCGCAGCAGCTTGACCGCATCGGCAAGACGGCCAGCATCCGGAGCATCGAGCCAGCCGCTATAGTCGAGGATCGCCTCCATGCGCCGGCCCGGCGCGAGCACCGCCGAAGCCGCGCCAAAATATTTGGGGCTCGCATTGCGGCTGCCCCAGACCACGATGATCTCGCCACTTCCCGACAGCAGCGCTTCATAATCGTCGAGCATGGCACGCAGCGTGGCGATCTGCCCCTGCGCGCGCTGCTGCGCCTGGTGCCCATCGCGCAGCATCCGGCGTACGACCATCAGCCCGAGCAGACCGAACGCGCCGACGCCGAGACCGATGGCGAGTGGCGCGGCGCTGATCAGACCGGATGCGCCAAGGCCCTGGCCGATTGCGGGCACGCCTGTCGCCAGCGTCACCGCGCTGGCGCCCGCAAGCGCGAATCCCAAATGTCTCCGGAATCCCTCCCGGGCCATTACGTCACTCCGAATAGAACTGAACTCGCCAACGCCTCGCCAACAGGCGAGCACTTCGAACGCCGCGAACGCTGGCGCTACGCGCGATGCGGACAGTCTAGACAGCCCGACGCCTGACCATGGACCGGGAGCAAATCGCCCGGTCGAACCCCCGAATCAGGCAACCATAGCGGGGGGATGACTCAGGCAAAAGAGTCCCTCCCCCTGTGCACAGCGCGCAAATGGCCCCGATGAGGGATTGACCTGAGTCCGAACCGTGAACGAGTGGTTAACATCGCGTGTTTCTCCCTCCCCCGCGTGGGGAGGGCGGCGCGCTTATGAGCGAAGCGAATTAGCAAGCCGGGGTGGGGGGACTCTCGGTGTCGTCTCGGCTCCCCCCACCCAGCTTTGCTACGGACCTGCGGTCCTACCCTCCCCACGCGGGGGAGGGAGAAGGGCCTGTGCTCAGTACCGATAATGCTCGGACTTGAACGGCCCATGCTGCGACACGCCGATATAGTCGGCCTGCGGCTTGGTCAGCTTGGTGAGCTTGGCGCCAAGCTTGGCCAGATGGAGTTCCGCCACCTTCTCGTCGAGCCGCTTGGGCAGGACGTGCACCGTGTGGCTCAGCGTCTTACCATTGGTCCAGAGCTCGATCTGGGCCAGCGTCTGGTTGGAGAACGAGGCGCTCATCACAAAGCTCGGATGGCCCGTCGCATTACCGAGATTGACCAGCCGGCCTTCCGACAGCAGCACGATCCGCTTGCCTGAACTCAGTTCTACGATATCGACCTGCGGCTTGACGTTGGTCCATTTGAAGTTGCGCAGCGCCGCAACCTGGATCTCGTTGTCGAAGTGCCCGATGTTGCAGACGATCGCCATGTCCTTCATCTGCCGCATGTGATCGACGGTGATGATGTCCTTATTGCCCGTTGCGGACACGACGATGTCGGCGCGGTGCGCGGCATCCTCGAGCGTCACCACCTCAAAGCCATCCATCGCCGCCTGCAGCGCGCAGATCGGATCGATCTCGGTCACCAGCACGCGCGCGCCGGCGCCCTTCAGCGACTGTGCCGAACCCTTGCCCACATCGCCATAGCCGCAAACGATCGCGACCTTGCCGGCGAGCATCACGTCGGTGCCGCGGCGGATCGCATCGACCAGCGATTCACGCGTGCCGTATTTGTTGTCGAACTTCGATTTGGTGACGCTGTCGTTGACGTTGATCGCCGGGAACGGCAACTCGCCCTTCTCCTGCAGCTGATAGAGCCGCATGACGCCCGTGGTCGTCTCCTCGCTTACGCCGCGAATGTTGGCACGCACCTTCGAGTAGAACCCCGGTTCAGACGCAAGGCGCTTCTTGATCGTGGCAAAGAAGATCTCTTCCTCTTCATTGCCCGGCTTGCTGATCACCGAGGGGTCCTTTTCGGCCTTGGCGCCGGTCAGCACCAGCATCGTGGCATCGCCGCCATCGTCGAGGATCATGTTGGCCGTCTCGCCCTTGCCCCAGTCGATGATCTTGTCCGTGAAGGCCCAATATTCCTCGAGCGTCTCGCCCTTATGGGCAAACACCGGGATGCCCGCCTTGGCGATCGCGGCCGCCGCGTGGTCCTGGGTCGAAAAGATGTTGCACGATGCCCAGCGGACATCGGCGCCGAGTGCCTTCAGCGTCTCAATCAGCACCGCGGTCTGGATGGTCATGTGGAGCGAGCCGGCAATGCGCGCGCCGCGCAGCGGCTGGCTCGAGGCGAATTCCTCACGGATCGCCATCAGGCCCGGCATTTCGATCTCGGCCATGCCGATTTCCTTGCGGCCGAAATCGGCGAGCGAAATGTCTTTGACGGAATAGTCGGCCATTGCTGTCTCCGGGAAGCGTGTTGGGCGCGCTTATAGAGGCGCAAACCCGCTCGGGCAATGGGGATATAAAGAAAGCTTTATATGCTGCGGACGATCCGCAGATCGGCCTCGCGCTGGCTTTCGCGGCGGACCGGCTCGGCTGGAGCGGGCGTCGCAGTTGGCGTCACAGCGATCACCGGGACGGCTGGTGCGGCGACCGGTGTCTCCCGGCGCGGCGCGGGCTCCTGGCGTGCGGCGACCGGCGTGATGACCTCGACGACCTCCACCTCGCGCGTGCGGCCGCGCCAGAGCGGGGCGCGACGATGCGGAGTCTTTCCGCGCCGCCAGCGGAAGGGCAGCGTCAGGAATCCGAGGATGGGATAGGCGAGCAGGTAGCCCAGCACCCAGCCCGCCAGCCCCCAGGCGATGCCCTCGGTCGTCACCGGCACGGCAGGCTTATAAGTCTGGAGCGCCCGCGCACCGACGTCGCTGTCGAGATAGTCGTTCAGATGCACCACGCGCTCGAGTGGACCGGCGCTTTGGAGATCCGCTAGCATCGTGCTGAGCTTATTGTAGCGCGCCAGCGTTGCATCCATGCTGGTGCCGCGCGCCACGAGGAAATCGTCGGGCGACACGGCATAGCGCTGCAGCGCTTGATCCCGCGTCAGCCCGAAGCGGGTGGCGTCGCGATCGAAATCGGCAACGATGGTCTTGAGCTCGTCGACCGCGCCCCCGAGGCGCTGCTCATATTGCTGCGCATATTCAGGGAATTGCGAGAAGCACACACCAAGGGCGAGGCCGCCGATCAGGGACAGGGTTCTGCGCATCAACACTCCGGACTGGAACCGGTCTCCATCAAAACTGCGCCGGGCGAGCGGGAGTTCCCGCTACTCGGCGCTCGCCCCTTCATGGTCCTCGTCGAAACCGTTTTCGACCAGCGTGCTGATGGCGTCGAGCGCCTCGCGCGCCTGCTTGCCGGTCGCCTGGACGAGAATGGTCGAGCCGGGGCCGGCGCCGAGCATCATGAGCCCCATGATCGAATTGCCGTTGACGGTCGTCCCCTCGCGCGTGACCTTGATCTCCGCTTCGAAGCATTCGGCCATGCGCACGAAGCGCGCCGACGCGCGGGCGTGCAGGCCCTTGCGGTTGACGATGGTCATCTGCTGCGCCAGCGCGCGGCCGGCATTTGCTGCGGCATCCATGACGTTAAATTAGGCCGCCAAAGGTCAACCGCCAAGCGACTCGCTGGCGACGTTGATGTATTTGCGGCCCGCTTCGGCGGCGATAGTGACGGCCTGCTTGATGTCCATATCGCCCCGGACGCGCGCCAGCTTCACCAGCATGGGCAGGTTCACCCCGGCGATCACCTCGGCGCCGACATTCTTCATCACCGAAATCGCCAGGTTCGACGGTGTACCGCCGAACATATCGGTGAGGATCACGACGCCGCTGCCGCTGTTGGCCGCCCCGACGGCCGCGATGATCTCCTCGCGCCGCGCTTCCATGTCGTCATCGGGGCCGATGCACACGGTCTCGATCTGTTCCTGCGGTCCAACGACGTGCTCGACGGCGGATTTGAATTCGACGGCGAGCGCACCGTGCGTCACCAGCACCAGACCGATCATGCACTATCCCCTGGCCTGCCCCGAGCGGCACTCTCGCACGCAAGCACCCTGGTGGCCGACGCGAAGAGGGGTCGAGTTTTCACCCTCGATTCGGCTCGATCAAGCGGTTTTTTTGCCGGGCTTGGAGCGGGGGCCAAGCGCCCGCAGGGCCTCGCGAATCAGGATTTCCTGGTGGCGGCTGTTGATGACGCCGGCTTTGGGGATCGGCGCCCGGGCGACTGCGACGCCGAGGAGCTTGGTCGTCAGCTGGTCTTCCTCGATCATGCGCTCGAGCGTATCGACGAGATCGACGACCAGGTGCAGCGGCGCGCTCGCCGCAAATGGCCGCTGGACAATGCCGCGGCCCCTGAGCTCGACGAGGCCCTCGATGTTCTTAGGCGCGTGCATCACCAGCGCGCCGTCTTTGCTTTCAATTTCGATGCGATCGTCAGACACGAGCTTGGCGTCGCGTCCGCGCGCCTCCCATTCATCCAGCAACTCGAGTGCGAGCAGGGATTTGCCGGCGCCGGACGGACCGCGGAGAATGACCCCGTGCCCCTCGAGAACGAGACCAGTCGCATGCACATTCTCGCGGCTCATTTGCGTGCCTTTGCTGGTCGATCGATCTGGGATCGCGGCAGCGTGACCGTAAACAGCGCGCCGGAGCGATCCGTACGGTTCTGCGCGATAATCGTCCCCCGATGGGCATCGACGATCTGCTTGGAGATGGCAAGGCCGAGCCCGGAATGATCCCCGAAATGTTCGCCATCGGGGCGATCGGTATAGAAGCGCTGGAAGATGCGCGAGATGTCGCCGCGGATGCCCGGGCCCTCATCGGCGACCGTCGCGACGATCTGGTCGTCGGTGGTCGCAATCGAAACGCTCACCGTGCCGCCGGGCGGCGAGAACGACACCGCATTGTCCATCAGATTGCTGAACACCTGCGCCAGCCGGCTGTCATTGCCGAGGATAGTCGCAGCTAACTTGCCCCGGCGCTTTTCTAGAACGACATTCACATTGCGCGGCGCGGCCAGGTCGCGCTGTACGGCGACCAGCGTCTCGCATAGCTTTTCGACATCCACCGGATCGGCGCTCTCGCGGGCGAGTTCGGCATCGAGGCGGCTCGCGTTCGAGATGTCCGAGATCAGCCGGTCGAGCCGGCGCACATCATGCTGGATGATCGCATTGAGCCGCTCGCGATCCTCGTCGCGACGTGCCCGCGGCAGGGTCTCGACCGCGGAACGCAGCGAGGTCAGCGGGTTCTTGAGCTCATGGGCGACGTCGGCGGCAAAGCGCTCGATGGCTTCGATACGGTTATAGAGCGAGGACGTCATCGAACGGAGCGCCTTGCTCAGATGCCCCACTTCGTCGGTGCGATAGGTGAAGTCCGGGATCTCCTCGCGGCTCGTCGGCGAGGTCTGGACGCGCTCCGCCGCTTCCGACAGGCGCTTGAGCGGGCCGGCGATCGTGCGTGCGAGGAGCAGCGAGAGGATGATGGTCACCGCCGCCGCAACCAGTGCGATGCGCAGCACGCTCCAGCGATCGGCCGCAACGATCGAGTCGATTTCGCCGGGCGGCGTCGAGAGCAGCAGCACGCCGACCGTGGCGCGGACGCGCTGCACCGGCACGGCGACCGAAATCACCAGTTGATTGCTGTCGTCGACGCGCACGACATCCGCCGGCGCGCCGCTCAGCGCCGCGGCGACCTCGGGATATTTCTTGCCCTCGTCGGCGCCATACTCCTTGTAGGGCGGGAATTTGTCGCCCGGCACCCAGGCGAGGATCGACGACCACCAATCGGGCGTAACCGCTGGCGCGGGAACGGTCGGCTGGCCCGTCCGGATCACTTCGCCGCGCTGATAGATCGAAGCGGAATCGAGGATCATGAAGCCCGACTGGTCGTAGATGCGGGCCCGGGTACGGGTGGGTGTAACGAGATTCTTGAGCAGCGGCGCCACGCGCTCGGGATTGATCGGAAATTCGAGGTTGGGGTCGAAATAGGAGAGCGGCGATACCGCGCTTCCCGATTTGAGCTGCAGCAGCCGGTCGGGGTCGACCTGGATTACGTCGCTGTCGACCGTCGCCGACGCCGCGATCGCCGCGGCCATGATCTCGCCCTGGACGCGCAGCGATTGCACACGCGCGTCGATCAGGCCGGCGCGCAGCTGGTTGAGATAGAGGATGCCGGTCACCAGCACGGCGAGCGCCACGAGGTTGAGCACCACGATGCGCCGGGTCAGCGAGGCGAACACCGTCACCGCAAGCAGCCGCCCGATGGCGTTGCTCAGCCGGCCGATGTCGTGCGTGATCGTCGCCCAGAGCCGCATCGGCGCCGCAGCGCGGCGCCGGCCCCCGGCGGTGGACTTGGTCAGTCCGGGCAGGTCCTGTCCGGTGACGGCCATCGGGCCTTATTGCTCCTTGAAGCGATAGCCGAC
>Ga0070661_100000607_pt1 | contig 26721 bp, 22 predicted proteins | sample KBSC43metaG_FD_64663 | JGI IMG/M metagenome (GOLD analysis project Ga0070661, IMG submission 64663) | Corn rhizosphere microbial communities from Kellogg Biological Station, Michigan, USA - KBS C4-3 metaG | ecosystem: Host-associated > Plants > Roots > Rhizosphere > Soil ... | reverse complement strand
GGCACGTTCAATTTCAATTCCGGCACCATCGCGGTCCAGGGCAACAGCTCGACCGGCATCGGCATGTCTCCGGACACGACGCTCAACGGCGACTTCACGTTCGACGGCACGATCGTAATGACGCCGACCACCGCCAACGACACCAGCGCCGCCACCGGCATCACCGGCATCGCGCTTGGCGGTGACGTCACGGGCGATGTCAATCTCGGCGGCCAGATCCAGATCTACGGCAACGGTTCGCGCGGCTTCGTATCGACCGGCACGATCACTGGCGCGTTCGTCAACGGCGGACTGATCGGCACGGAAGGCTTCCAAACCTCGCAGAATCAGTCGACCGGGGCAACGACAGTGCCCAAGGGAACCGGCGATCCGCTCGGCGGCTCGGCCGTCTCCATCGGCGGCTCGATCCTCGGCGGCTTCATGAACGCAGGCCCGGACGGCTCCGCGACTCCGCCCGGCACGGCGACGATCTCGATGGATGGCGGCGGGCTGGGTACGCCGGTGCTGTACGTAACGCCTTCGCTGCAAGGCGTGCAGAGCCCCACCGCGGTGAAGATCGGCATCTACACGGCCGATACCGCCAATCCCGGCTACTCGTTCTACAACCGCGGCAGCATCGGGCTGATCGGCGGTACGACGCTCGATCCCAACATGTCGACCATCGGCGTCCTCTTCGCGGGCACAAGCGCCACCGCCGATGTCGAACTCGCGGGCAAGGGCTTCTTCAACTCCGGCACCATCGCCGTCGGAGGCCGGACGACAGGCTCCGGTACGGCGCCGATCACTGTGGTCGGGCTCGGAATCGGCAGCGTCGCCATCAGCGATTCGGGAACTGCCAATGGCGGCTTTGTAAAAGTCGGCGACGGCACGGCGGGCTCCGGCATCTTCAACAGCGGCAGCATCACGGCGCTGGCGAGCGGCGACCTTGGCGCAACGGCCATCGCCATCGACATCGGCTCGACCTCGGTGGTGAAAAGCCTCACCAATACCGGCATCATCCGCGCTTCGGTCGACACCAACAACCCGTCGACCGTGCAGACGCAGAACATGTATGCGATCGACGATCAGTCGGGCACGCTGTCGACGATCACCAACACGGGTTCGATCGTCGCCGAACGCTCCGACCCGACAAAATCGCTGATCACGGCGGGTACGCCCGTGCGGGTCGCAGCCTTCCTGCGCAACAACACGAGCGGCGTCACCTTCACCGACGGCGACGGCACGCATACGGGCCTCGTCTCCGGCGACATCTATTTCGGATCGGGCGCCGACACGCTGACGGTCAACGGCGTTTCGACCACCCAATTCTCGTCCGTCACCGGCAATATCGATTTCGGCAGCAACAACACCAACAGCGGCGCGACCGACAAGCTCAACATCGGCGCCTTCGGCGTCGTCACCGGCCAGATCACTGAAAGCGATCTGAACATGCTGGACGTCAACATCGCCTCCGGCGGCACGCTGAACATCCTGAACAATTCGGTGCGTCAATCGCTGCTGCTCAACGATTTGACGATGGCGAACAACGCCCACCTGAACATCGCGGTCTCGACGCTGTTGCCCGATAACGTCTCGATCAGCGCCGACGACATCACCATCACAGGCGCCAACGCCAACACGATCGGCGTGGTGTTCTCGAGTTTCATCCCGGCGACGGGACGTTTCGTGCTGCTCGAAGCGCCCACCGGCAACCTGCACATCGACAACACCGCCCAGGTCGTCGCCGGCCTCAACACCAACATCCCGTTCCTGTTCACCGGCAGCGCCGCCTATCTCACGAACCAGTCGGGCCTCGATCAGCTCGTGCTGAATCTCACGCCCAAATCGGCCAGCACGCTCGGCCTGACGGGTTACGCGGCGCAGATTTTCCCTTACGCCAACATCGCGCTCGAGAAGGACGACACGCTGGGCGCGGCGATGATCTCGGGCATCACCGACAACACGAGCGCTCAGAACGCCTATTCGCAATTCGCGCCCGACGCGAGCGGAGGCACGCGCGCCATCGCGATCTCGCTCACCGACCATGCGACGGGACCGGTGGCCGCACGCCAGCGCGCGCTGCGCCTCTACGCGACGCAGCCGGGCGATCTCACCCTGTGGGGCCAGGAATTCGCGCAGCAGATTTCCGACAAGGGCTCCGACGGCCTTCCGGGCTTCAAGGATTCCGGTTTCGGCTTCGCGCTCGGCGCCGACGGCGGCGATGCGCTCGGCGGCTGGTATGGCGGCGCCTTCACCTTCTACACCGGCAATGTCGACCAGCGCGCCCCGCAGTCGAGCCGCGACAACACGCAATGGTACATGCTGTCGGGCTATTCGACATGGCGCGGCAAGGGCCTCTTCCTCGACACGCAATTGTCGGCGGGCTACGGCGATCTCTCGGCGCACCGTTTCATCACCGTGGGCGGCCTCACGCGCCAGGCCAATTCCAAGCGCTCCGCCGTGTTGGGCGCGGCCGGCATGACGACGGGCGCCAATCTCGTCTACGGCTCGACGACGTTCACACCCAACATCGCCATCGACGGTTTGACGATGCGCGAAGAGGGCTACACCGAAACGGGCGGCGGCCCCATCGGCGCCGACGGCTTCGACCTGCACGTCAACCCGGTCTTGATGAGTTCGCTGCGCGCCTTCGTCGGCATCAATGCGCGGCAGGACGTGAATTTCGGCAGCTTCTTCATGCAGCCCGAACTGCGCGTCGGCTACCGCTACGACCTGCTCGCCGATCGCATCGACCTCACCGCGTCGTTCCCGAGCGTGACGGGTACCGGCCCCGGCACGGGCGATTTCACCATCACCGGCCCGCAGCCGTCCAAGGGCAACCTGCTCGCAGGCGCCTCCATCGCGGCGACGACGGGCGCGTGGTCCATCGGCCTGAACTACGACATGCTGAGCGGCAACAACGGCAGCATGACCCAGGTCGGCACCGTGTCGCTAGTGGGACGGATTTAGCCCCCTACCCCCTCTTCGCGGCAGGGCTATCGCATATGACGTGTTGCCCGAGAATAGGGACAAGAACCGTCTTGCGCGAAGCGCTATAAAAAATCTCACGCGGAGGCGCGGAGTCCGCGGAGGATCAAGAACGCTCCGCGGACTCCGCGTCTCCGCGTGACCCAACGCTTGCGCGGCAGAACGAATGTTTCGACCTATATGCGATAGCCCTGCCCTCGCGGGGCGGTGAGTGCAGACGGTCCAATCATCGCAACTCGTACTGCCGGCGCCGCAGGCGGCGGTTGCCCGCGCGCAGCATCGCGATTTCCGACGAAAGTCCGCGCCGGCGCGCACCCAGCGCATGACGCGGCAGCAGGAAGCGATTGGTGCTGGCGTCAAGCGTGCCGGACAGCGTGGTGAAGGCGGACGTGTAACCCGCGTCGCGCACGGCATGCCACGCGCCCCGGCACACATCGTCGACATTGCCGAACGGATAGGCGAACGCCGTACACGTCCCCACTTCGGCTTCGATCAATCGCTTCGGCAGCATCGCCTGTTCCAGCAGATGCGCATGCGGTTGCCGCACGTTCATCGGCCAATGCCAATGCGCATGCGCGCCGATGGTAACGCCGCGCCTTGCGAGCGCCTTCACCTCCGCCCAGGAAAGAAACGCATCGGACGGAAAGAGCGAACCAAGTTCGCCAAGTCCGGCCTCCTTCAATGCCCCATCCATCGCGCCCAACGTCTCGCGCGCGCTTTCTGCAGGCAGCATCTTCAGTGACGCAACGACGCGCGCCTCTTCCGCCGCACGCTCGCGTGCGAAGAAATCCACCTCGCCCACATGCGGCAACACATACTTTCCGATGGGTGCGTAGCGCAGGAACGCGCGTGCCCGGAACATCGGATTGCGCTCGGTCGAACCGATATGCCGCGTGCTCACGAACAGGGTCCACGGCATTTGCAGTTCTTCGAGAATATCCGCCGCGTCGAGCAGGTTGGCGTAACCGTCATCTGCCATCAGGAACAGCGCGCGCCCATGTTTCTCCGGATCCTTGAGCACGGCGTCGAGCGCCGAAAGCGGCAGCACGTCGAACCGCGTCCGCAACTCGCGCATCAAAACGATGAACGCTTCGCGCTCGTGATGATTGTTCTGCAGCACGTCATCGTCGATCTGCCGCTCGATGCCGTGAAAGAACACCGCCGCGGGCCGCGCGAACGGCAGCACCGCCGCTTGCGGCACAAGCCGCGCGGTCCCGGCAAATATACGTCCGGCAAGACTGCTCATCATCGAAGGATCGGCTTCGACCCTTTGGGGAATCGTTAAGCGACAGAAAATTACTTTGGCGAAATCGCGCAAGTGGCCGGATTTGCAGGCTTATCTGCGAAAATGCGCTTTCGTTATCGAACACCTCCAAAATGCCCGTAAAATCGCGCCCATGAGCGAAGAAGAAACGCGCGCCGGCGCCAATCCGGCAAGCCAAACACCTCCGTTGCCGGTTCTCCTGCCGGAGGAAATCCATAACCCCAACATCACCGAGCATATGCTGAACGCACAACTCGCCGAATGTCTTGCGATGATGCGCGATGCCGTCTGGCTCTACCGTGTCGAGCCGCGCGAACCCCACGAGCGCGCCCGCTTCGTCGACCAGGCCGTCAGCCTGATGAAAGCTAGCTCCGACATGGGCGCCATGATACACCGCCTGAAGAGCGGCGATCCCAAACCGCATGAAAAGGTGCAGCGTCACATCGTCGAACACGTCGTGCGCCCGCCACGCGAGGGGGAGGGGGTGCCCGCGATTTCGAAAAACGACTAACGCAATGGAATCGTTGGAAGTCCGCCGAAAACCCGGCGGCCAGCCCGGCAACAGCAACGCCAGAAAGACCGGCCTCCACACCGCCCGGATAAGAGCCTTCAACGCCCGCGTCCGCGCCTGCAAGCGCCGCGCGCGCGAGTTGCTGAAATTGGCGGAAGCGGAGCTGGCGTTGCGCGAACATTCCCTCACCTCCCCTTTACGGGGAGGTCGTCGTCGTGCATCGGCACGACGACGGGTGGGGCCTCGCGGTGGTGAAAATCAAATACCGAATTCGTTGCAACACCCCACCCGCCGCGCTGTCGCGCCTCGACCTCCCCGCAAGGGGGAGGTGAGAGGTTCAAGCGTTCAAAATCTTCAACGCTTCGGCATGAACCCGCGCGTCGCCCGCGGCGACGATGCTGCCGCCTTCCGGCGAAACAGGATTGCCCTTCCAGTCGGTGAACACGCCGCCCGCATTGGCGATCACCGGAATGAGTGCGGCCACATCCCAAGGCTTCAGCATGCTCTCGACGATGAGATCGATATAGCCCATCGCAAGCAGCGCGTAGCCGTAGCAATCCCCGCCGAAATAGCTCATGCGCGCCCCCGCGCAGACGTTGCGGAAGGCGCGCCGGTCGTTCTGGTCGAAAAACGCCCAGGGATGGGTGGTCGAAACCACCGCGTGGGCCAGCGACGAACATTCGCGCACGCGCAAGGTCTCGCGGCCCTCCGGCGTGATGAGTTCGGATTTTCCCGCAAACCCGATAAAGCGTTCGCGCAAAACCGGCTGGTCGATGATGCCAAGGATGCGGTTGCCGTCTTCCTCGAGCGCGATCAGCGTGCCCCATGTGTGACGGCCCGTGATGAAAGCGCGCGTGCCGTCCACCGGATCGAGCACCCATGTCAGCCCCGACGTGCCGGGCTTGTGCCCGTATTCTTCGCCGAGGATCGCGTCGTGCGGCCGTTCCGCGTCGATGATCTTCCGGATCGCCTCTTCCGCACCCTTGTCGGCGGCGGTGACGGGATCGAACATCGCCACGCCCCCGACCGAGCCTTTGTCGTCTATGGCGATGCGCTGACGGAAATAGGGACGGATCACCTCGCCCGCCCGATCGGCGAGCTTGTGAGCGAACTGGATGGTGGCGGTATCGAGCGGCATGCCCCTTCCCTAGCAAGGTTGGCCCGAGACTTCACCTCCCCAACCGGCAAAGACTGTTTTCCCGGTCCAGGGGAAAGGCTCCATCCGGCCTCCCCGCGGAGACAAGAGAGGTTATACTCGTGCGCCATTGGGGGCGCGCATGACCGTCAATCCCGTCACCGCCACACGCATCAGCCTCGTCGCGGCGCTGTTGCTTCTGGCCATCGTCGTCTACAACCTCTTCCAACCCGCGATGACGATTTGCGGCGATCTCGATCCCGGCTACCAGCCGATCATCGCCTTCGAACTCGCCCGCTCGGTGCCCGACCTGCACGCGATCTTCGGCGATGCGCCCGGCGCCTGCCGCGAGGCGCTCACCGCCCGCTTCGCGTTCATCAACATGGCGGACGATTTCCTGTTCATTCCGCTTTACGGGATTTTCCTGTTCTTCTTCTTTCTCGCCATCCGCAACCGCGATGAAAAACTCGCTCGCATTGGCGCGATCGTCGTGCTCGCCGCCTGCCTTGCCGATTATGTGGAGAACACCTGTCTCTTCCGCATCGCCGACAATCCGGATGTGCACGGCACGGCGCTGTCGCTTCTGCCCTGGGCAACCGGTGTCAAATGGATGGGCCTCGCCATCGCGGGCGCCGTCGGCGGATATATCCTTTCACGCGCGGGCGGCCTCAGCCGGCTCATCGCGCTTCTGTGTTTCGCGGGGCTCCTTGTCGTCACCGCCGCCATGGCCGATCCGCACCGCTTCGGCCATCTGGCCTCCAACGGAGTCACGATAAGTTGGGTGATCTTCCTGATCGCGGATGCGATATTCGTATTGCGGCCTCAGGCGGCGCGTATCGCATAACGCACCGGCAGCGTCTTCAAACCGCTCACGAACACCGATTGCACGCGCTTGCTCTCGCCCACCTGCTCGATATGGCCCAGGCGCTTCAGCAGTTCGGTGAAGAACGCCTTGATCTCCATCTTGGCGAGATGCTGCCCCAGGCACACATGCGCGCCGTATCCGAACGCGACGTGCCGGTTGGGATCGCGGTCGATCTTGAAGGCGAAAGGATCGGGAAAGACGTCGTCGTCGCGATTGCCCGACAGGTAGAGAAGCGAAAGCGCCTGCCCTGCCTTGATCTGCTTGCCGCGCAACACATAATCCTCGGTCGCAGTGCGCATGAAATGCTGCACCGGCGTCACCCAGCGGATCATCTCGTCCACCGCCGAATTGAGCAGCGCCGGATTTTCCTTGAGCCGCTTCATCTGGTCCGGGTTGGCGATCAGCGCCTGCAAGCCGCCCGCTATGGTCGAACTCGTCGTGTCGTGCCCCGCCGTCGCCACGATAATGTAATAGGATGCGGTTTCTATATCGCCCAGCGGACAACCGTTCACCTTGCCGTTGGCGATGACGCTGGCGAGATCCTCACCGGGCTTCGCGCGCCGTTCCGCCGTGATGCTCTGGAAATACTGGAAGAAGTCGAAGATCGCGTTGCTCGTCTCCGACGCATCGGGGCGCTGCATGTCGGGGTCGGTGCCGCCGAACAATTCCTGCGTCAGCTTCAGCATGCGCGGTTCGTCGGTTTCCGGCACGCCCATGATCGACATGATGACGTGCAGCGGATAGTAGACCGCGATCGATTTCACGAAATCGCATTCCGGCCCCAGCTCCATCATCTTGTCGACATAGCGCCTGGAAAGCTCTGCCATGCGCGCTTCGAGCTTCTTGAGATTGCCCGGCATGAACCAGGGCTGCGTCAGCCCGCGATAGGCGCGGTGATCGGCGCCATCCATGTCGATCAGCGTGCGCAGCGGCGACACGCGGCCCGTCTTCGGATCGGGTCCGCCCCACATCGCGGCAAGGCTTTTCTCCGCCTCGATATCCATCAGCACCGAACGCGGCTCGTTGAGGAATTTGTCGTTGAGCTTTTCGATTTCCAGGATGTCGGCGTGTTTCGTCACCGCCCAATAGGGGCGCACGCCGTCCGGCGTCGTCCAATGTACCGGATCGTTCTTGCGCAGATCGGTGAGGATCGCGTGCAATCGCTTCTCGTCGCCATAGGTGGCGGGTGAAGCGATGGCATTGTCGATCGAAATCGTATCCGTACTCATGGCATACCCCGGAAAAACTGTCGCCGATTGTTCTTCAACCGTGTCCGGCCCGCAAGGCGCTTCTGTGCGAATGGAAGCACAATGTGAACCGGGTTCAGCTTGGCAACGCGAACGCGATCACCTGATCGCCGCGCTTCGTGTTGGATTTCGCATGCCCGCCCGCGGCAATGACGACATATTGGCGCCCCTTCCACACATAGGTCATCGGCGTTGCCTGTCCGCCCGCGGGCAAGCGGCCGCGCCACAATTCCTTGCCGGTCCCGGCGTCGAACGCGCGCAGGTAATCGTCGAGCGCCGCCCCGATGAAGACAATCCCACCCGCCGTCGCGATAGGCCCGCCGAAATTCGGCGTGCCCGTCTTCTTGCCCAAGATATATTCCGAGAACGGCGCCAGATCTTCCGTCGTGCCCAGCGGCACCGACCACAACACGCGCCCGTCATGCATGTCGATCGCGTGGAGCTGGCCCCAGGGCGGCGGATTACACGGCATACCCAGAGGCGACAGCACAATATCGCGCCGCACCCCATAAGGCGTGCCGGCCTGCGAGGAGATTTCCTTGCCCGGTTCCGCCGCCTTTCGCTTGGCGAAATCTTTCCGGGGAATGAGCCTTACGACATGCAGCGCGCTCGACGTGTTCACATAAACCACGTCGCGCGATTGATCGAAGGCAAGCCCGCCCCAATTCATGCCGCCCCCGGTGAACGGATAGATGAGCGTGCCCTGCAAGGTCGGCGGTGTGTAAAGCCCGTCGGCGCGGTTCGCCGCGATCATCTTCCGGCACGCGCCGCGATCCCAGAACGTCAGCCCGAACGCATCGTCCGGCTTGATGCGGCTGGGCGAAAGCGCAACGGGTGCCACGGGAAACGGCTGCGTCGGCGAAAGCTTCTCGCCCGGCGCGCCCTTTTGCGGCACCTTGCGTTCCACCACGGGGATGAGCGGCACGCCCGTTTCGCGGTCGAAGCTGAACAGCAACCCCTGCTTGGTCGCCTGCAACACCGCGGGCCGTGTCTTGCCCTTGTAGGTCACCATGCCGAGCGTCGGCTGCGCGGGCACGTCGTAATCCCAGACATTGTGATGCACGATCTGGAACGACCACGCGACTTCGCCCGTGTCGATCTTCAGCGCCACCACGGCATCGGCGAAGCGATCGTCGCCCACGCGCTCCGCACCATAGAAATCCGGACTCGGACTCGATGTCGGCAGGAACACGAGGCCGCGTTCCTCATCCACGCTCATCGGCGCCCAGACATTGGCAGCGCCCGCCTTGAACGGCGCGGTCGCCAGCGGATTGAACCGCCATTTGACCGCGCCCGTCTTCGCGTCGAACGCATTGACGATGCCGGGCAATTCATGGAGCCGCTGATTGTCGTCAATCGACGACCCCACAATCACCAATCCCCGCGCCACCACGGGCGGCGAGGTGATGGCCGCCTGTCCTTTGCGCGCCGGCTTGAATTCGGGATCGACCGCCACCGTCCCCTCGCGCCCGAAACCCGCGCAAGGCTTTCCCGTCTTCGCATCCAGCGCGATCAGGCGGCGATCATTGGTGTTGAGGAAGATGCGCGCCGCGCAAACGCCGCTGCCGCCGCTCTTCCAGAACGCCACACCGCGGCAGTTGTAGTTGTTGGCATACCTCAAATGCGGATCGATCTTCGGATCGAAGCGCCACAATTGCTTTCCCGTTCCAGGATCGACCGCGCTCACCGCATTGAACGGCGAACAGACATAAAGCCTGCCATCCGCCAGGATCGGCGTATTCTCGAACGACGCGCCTTTGATGGAATCGGCATGACGTTCCATCTCGCCGGTCGAAAACCTCCAGGCGACTTCGAGCTTGCTGACATTCGCAGGGGTGATCTGGCGCGCGGCGGAATAGCGTTGTCCGCCCTGGTCGCCGCCATAAGCCGGCCAGCCGGGCTCGGCGCTCGCGGGCGCCGCCGCCAACAGAAGCGCGGTCAGCGAAGCGAGTACCTTCAGCACTCCTTCGCCGCCCATGCCTATTTTCCTTCTTTGACGACCTGTTCCACCGCCACGGTCTGCAGCTCTTCGAGCCGCTTGCGGATCGCATGGTCGGAGAGCGTCATCCCCTTGGCCTGGAAGTCCTTGAGCACCTTGCGCACCACATCCTCGATGCCCTCTTCCTCGAAATCGGCCTTGACCACTTCCTTGGCGTATTCGTCGGCGGCGTCCCCGGTGACGCCCATTTCGCCGGCCGCCCACAGGCCCAGAAGCTTGTTGCGGCGCGCGTTCACCTTGAAGCGCGTCTCCTCGTCATGGGCCCATTTGGCTTCGGCAGCCTTCTCCCGATCCTTGAACGCATCGCTCATTCCATAACCTCTTGAAAGTAATGCACTATTTATGCGACCTGCCGCCTTCTTGGCCGACAATAGCCGAAGGCTGGGGGTGAAAGAACCGCCGCATTGCCGCGACCTTCCCCCTGTTTTAAGTTGGCTCTCCTGCGGGGCCGGACAAGCCCCGTTTTTGCTTTTGGGCGCATTTTTCCCGCCCGAGGACACCCCAATGAAACGCCGCCGCATGATTTACGAGGGCAAGGCCAAGATCCTCTACGAGGGGCCCGAGCCCGGAACGGTCATCCAGTATTTCAAGGACGACACCACCGCCTTCGACGCCCAGAAGAAAGCCACGCTCGACGGCAAGGGCGTGCTCAACAACCGCATCAGCGAATATCTGATGACGCAGTTGAACGCGATCGGCGTGCCCACCCATTTCATGAAGCGGCTCAACATGCGCGAGCAGCTGGTGAAGGAAGTGGAGATCGTCCCGCTGGAAGTCGTGGTGCGCAACGTCGCGGCGGGCTCCCTGTCCAAGCGCCTCGGCATCGAGGAAGGAACCGCGCTGCCGCGTTCCATCATCGAATATTATTACAAGAACGATGCGCTGCACGACCCCTGGGTGAGCGAAGAACACATCACCGCGTTTGGCTGGGCGTCGCCCCAGGATCTCGATGACATCGTGAACCTGTCGATTCGCGTCAACGATTTCCTCTCCGGTCTTTTCCTCGGCGTCGGCATCAAGCTTGTCGACTTTAAGCTCGAATTCGGCCGCCTCTGGGAAAACGATTACATGCGCATCGTCCTGGCCGACGAGATCAGCCCGGATTCCTGCCGGCTATGGGATGCGACCACCAACGAAAAGCTCGACAAGGACCGATTCCGCCGCGATTTGGGCGGCGTGGTCGAGGCCTATTCGGAAGTCGCAAGACGTCTGGGAATCATGCCCGAATCGGGGCAAGGAGAGACGAAAGGTCCGGTTCTCGTACGATGAAAGCACGCGTCTTTGTTACGTTGAAAAACGGCGTTCTCGATCCTCAAGGAAAAGCCATCGGCAACGCGCTTCACGGTCTGGGCTTCGGCTCTGTCGGCGACGTGCGCCAGGGCAAGGTCATCGACATCGAGCTTTCGGAGCGCGACGAAACCAAGGCCCGCGCGAGCCTGAAGGATATGTGCGAGAAGCTTCTCGCCAACACGGTCATCGAGAAATACGAGATTGAACTGCGAGCATGAATTGCGCATTCCTCTCATCCGTCACCATGGCCGGGCTTGACCCGGCCACCCAGCCGCGGCGTGCCTGCGCCGCAAGACAACATTCTTCATCCAGCAAAAAGCCTTTGACGCGCGCAGACGCGCGCTTGCTGGATGACCGGGTCAAGCCCGGCCATGGAGAGGTTTGATGCGGTCCGCCGTCATTGTCTTTCCCGCATCGAATTGCGACCGCGACGCGGCCACCGCGCTCACGCAGATGACGGGCGCGAAACCTCACATGGTCTGGCATCAGGACAGCGAATTGCCCGACGTCGATCTTGTCGTGCTGCCGGGCGGGTTCTCTTATGGCGATTACTTGCGGTCGGGCGCGATGGCCGCGCAATCGCGCATCATGCGCGAGATCAAGGCGCACGCGGAAAAAGGCGGCGCGGTTCTCGGAATCTGCAACGGCTTTCAGGTGCTGACCGAATCCCACCTTTTGCCGGGCGCGCTGATGCGCAACGCCGATCTGAAATTCGTCTGCCGTCCCGTGCCGCTGGAAGTGGAAGAAACGCAAAGCGCGTTCACCCGCAAATACGACAAGGGCCAGCGCGTGGTGTTTCCGGTGGCGCATGGCGAAGGCAACTACTTCGCTGACGATGCCACACTCGACCGTCTCGAAGGCGAAGGCCGCGTGATGTTCCGTTATGCCAAGGGCGAAAACCCCAACGGCTCGGCGCGCGACATCGCGGGCATCCTGAACGAGAAGCGCAACGTGCTCGGCTTGATGCCCCACCCAGAACGGGTGGTGGACCCGCTGCTGGGCGGCACCGACGGCCAGGCGATGTTCAAAAGCCTGATCGAGGCACTCTCCTGACGCCCCTTGAAAACAGGCTTCGAGAGACTATATTCATAGATAGGATATCTTTAGACGAGTTAGACGTGAGCGATTTCAACGGATTAGCCCCTTATCTTATCGCCCACTGCGCGGAACGGTCGACGCCGCGCGGCAGCGGATGGGGGGAAGCCGCAACGAACTCGCTGCCTGAGGGCTACCCCACCCCCTCCCTCATTTTCAAAAACGCGAAAACAAATAGCAGTAGGCCCGGCCGCCCGTGACACAAATCACCCCCGAACTCGTCCGTGAACACGGCCTGACCGACGGAGAATATGGCCGCATCAAACAGCTCCTGAACCGCGAACCGAGTTTCGTCGAGTTGGGCATCTTCAGCGTGATGTGGAGCGAGCATTGCTCTTATAAATCCACCCGCATCCATCTGAAGAAGCTGCCGACCAAAGCCCCTTGGGTGCTGCAAGGTCCCGGCGAGAACGCCGGCGTCATCGACATCGGTGACGGCGATGCCGCCATCTTCAAGATGGAAAGCCACAATCACCCGAGCTTCATCGAACCCTATCAAGGTGCGGCGACCGGCGTGGGCGGCATCATGCGCGACGTGTTCACAATGGGTGCGCGTCCCATCGCGATGATGAACGCGCTGCGCTTCGGCGAACCGTCGCATCCGAAAACGCGGCATCTTGTGGAAGGTGTTGTCGCGGGCATCGGCGGTTACGGCAATTGCATGGGCGTGCCCACCGTCGGTGGCGAAGTGAATTTCCACAAAAGCTACAACGGCAACATCCTGGTCAACGCGATGTGCGTGGGCCTTGCGCGGCAGGACAAGATTTTCCTTTCCGCTGCGAAAGGTGCCGGTAATCCGGTCGTCTATATCGGCTCGAAGACGGGCCGCGACGGCATCCATGGCGCGACGATGGCGAGCGCGGAATTCGACGACGCCTCGGATGAGAAGCGCCCCACGGTCCAGGTCGGCGATCCCTTCACCGAGAAGCTCCTGCTGGAAGCCTGTCTAGAACTGATGGCAACCGATGCGATCATCGCCATTCAGGACATGGGGGCTGCGGGCCTTACCTCGTCGTCCGCGGAAATGGGCGACAAGGGCGGCAGCGGCATCGAACTGAATCTCGACCGCGTTCCGCAGCGCGAAGCCAACATGACCGCTTACGACATGATGCTGTCGGAGAGCCAGGAACGCATGCTGGCCGTATTGAAACCCGGCCGCGAGGCCCAGGCCGAAGCGATTTTCAAAAAGTGGGAACTGGATTTCGCCGTCATCGGCTTCACCACCGACACCAACCGTCTGGTGGTGAAGCACAAGGGCGAAACGGTTGCCGATATGCCGATCACAGCGTTGTCGGATGCCGCGCCTATCTATGACCGGCCTTACACCAAGCGCGCGCCCACGACCGGCAATCCGTCCATCGACGCTTCGAAACCGGTGATGGAATCCCTTCTGAAGATCATCGCTTCCCCCGACATGGCCTCGCGCCGCTGGATATGGGAGCAATACGACAACACCGTCATGGCCGACACTGTGCAGGTGCCGGGCGGGGATGCGGCAGTCGTGCGCGTTCACAACACCAAGAAAGCGCTCGCGATTTCGACCGACGTGTCGCCGCGCTATTGCAAAGCCGATCCGTTCGAAGGCGCGAAACAAGCCGTCGCCGAAACATGGCGAAACCTGACGGCGGTGGGCGCAAAACCGCTCGCGATCACCGACAATCTCAATTTCGGCAATCCGCAGAAGCCCGACATCATGTGGGAGATCGTAGCGGGCGTGGATGGCATCGGCGAAGCCTGCCGCGGCCTCGACTATCCCGTCATCTCGGGCAACTGCTCGCTTTACAACGAGACCAATGGCGAAGGCATTCTGCCGACGCCCGCCATCGGCGGTGTCGGCCTGATGAAAGACGTGACCCGCATGGCGACCGTTGCGTTCAAGCGCGACAGCGATGCAATCATCCTCATCGGCGAAACCAAAGGCCATCTCGGCCAGTCGATCTATCTGCGCGAAATCGAAGGCAAGGAGGAAGGTGCGGCTCCCCCTGTCGATCTCACGGCAGAGAAACGCAATGGCGATTTCGTGCGCGGACTGATCGAACAAGGCCGCGCCGACACGGCGCACGATCTGTCCGACGGTGGCCTGCTTGTGGCGCTCGCCGAAATGGGAATGCCGAAGAGCATCGGCGCGCAGATCGCGGAGAACTCCATCGCCTTCCTCTATGGCGAAGATCAGGCGCGCTATCTGCTCGCGGTTCCCCAAGCCGAAGCGGACCGCATCCTTGCCGACGCAAAATCGTCAGGCGTTCCGGCGTTTTTGCTTGGGCACACCGGCGGCGATAAGATCGAAGTGGGCAACGCAAGCGTTACGCTTGCCGAATTGACGCGCGCGCACGAAGGCTGGTTTCCCGCCTATATGTCCGCGCCGCACACGAATTGAGGTCCGCCATGGCAATGCAAGCAGGCGAAATCGAGAAACTGATCAAAGAGGCGTTCCCGGACGCCGACATCAAGATCACCGACCTGGCCGGCGACAACGATCACTTCGCCGCCATGGTCACCTCCAGCGCCTTCAAAGGCAAAACGCGCGTCCAGCAGCACCAGATGGTTTACGAAGCACTCAAGGGCCGTATGGGCGGCGTGCTGCACGCGCTGTCGCTGCAAACCGCGCCAAAGGACTAGAAACCTTGACGTCGCCCTTGCTGCTCCCTAAGTCATAGATTGAAAATCGAGGCTCCAAGCCATGACCGCCCACGACCAGATCACCAAGGACATCCAGGAAAACCCCGTCGTGCTTTACATGAAAGGCACGCCCGTTTTCCCGCAATGCGGTTTCTCGGCGACAGTGGTGCAGATCCTTTCCAATCTCGGCGTGAAATACAAAGCCGTCGACGTTCTGAAAGACCCCGAAGTCCGTCAGGGTATCAAGGAATTCTCCAACTGGCCCACCATCCCCCAGCTTTATGTGAAGGGCGAATTCGTGGGCGGCTGCGATATCCTGCGCGAAATGTACGAAGCGGACGAACTGGCCCCCTTCTTCGCAGAAAAAGGCATCGTGCTCGAAAACGCCTAACGTCCCGCGAAATGCTTCTGCCAGACTGGCGCAATCCGCGGCCGCTCCCACACTGCTTTCGTCAATGCGTTCACTTTTGGCAAATTTGAATCGCGCCACTCTTTCCCAAGCGACCACCGGCTGAACATCGCTGTGTAAATATCGGCGGCCGAAAACCCCGTCGGCGAAAGCCAAGGCTCCGCAATCGCGTTTTCAAGGATCAGAAACCGCTCGCGGATTCTATCTCGCGCCTTGGTGCGAACGGTTTCCTTGTCCGCGCCGTCCGGTGTGAAGCGTTCCGGATAATCCACAATCTCGACCATCGGATAAATCTCCGACGCCATGAACGCGATCCAGCGATAGGCTTCGGCACGCGCAGCACTTCCCTGCGGCGGCAACAGCTTTGCTTCCGGATGCCGGTCTGCGATGGTCAACAGCAACGCCGAAGACTCCGTGACGATCTCGCCGCTCGGCAGTTTCAACGCCGGTATTTTTCCACTGGGATTGACGGCCCGAAACGCATCCGACCGCTGCTCGTTCTTATCCAGCGAAACCGTTTCGAAGCTGTAGTCGCAGCCCGCCTCGGCAAGAGCCGCTTCCACCGCGAACGCACCTGACGCCTTGTCGCCATAGATTATGTAAGCCATTGCGACCTCCATAACGAAAAACCCGCGGATATGATCCGCGGGTCTTCGGCTTCTGGCAATTCAATCCGGCGTTAGCGAGAATAGAATTCGACCACCAGATTGGGCTGCATCTGGCCCGCATACGGCACATCGCCCAGCTTCGGTGTGCGGATGAACTTGGCGCTCATCTTGGCGTGATCGGCGAGGATATAATCCGGCACGTCGCGTTCGGCGCTCTTAACCGCTTCCAGCACCAGGATCATGTCGCGCGCCTTGGCGGAGAGCTCCAGCGTGTCGCCTTCCTTCACCATGTAGCTCGCAACCGTCACGCGCTTGCCGTTGACCTTCACATGGCCGTGGCTCACGAGCTGGCGCGCGGCAAATGGAGTCGGCACGAATTTCGAACGATAGACGACGGCGTCGAGACGGCGTTCGAGCAGGCCGATCATGTTTTCGCCCGTATCGCCCTGGCGGCGCACCGCTTCCTGATAGTAACGGCGGAACTGACGCTCGGTGATATTGCCGTAATAACCCTTGAGCTTCTGCTTGGCCTGAAGCTGCGTGCCGTAGTCGGAGAGCTTCTTGGCGCGGCGCTGACCATGCTGGCCGGGACCGTAGGAACGCTTGTTGACCGGGCTCTTGGGCCGGCCCCAAACGCTCTCGCCCATGCGGCGGTCGAGCTTATACTTTGAAGTGCTGCGTTTGCTCATTATATGATCCGATCTGGATTTCGATGCGTCGGGGGGACGCGAAGGCGGCGCACTATAGTCAGGGGCCCCCACCTGTCAAACACCTCTCCAACCTCTTGATCTGGAAAGATGTTTTAGCAAGCCTTCAACCAAAAGTTGCGGCCCCGTGGCGGGCACTGTTACATTTTGACCGTTCCCGCTTTGGTTGTGGGGAGCTATCGTCCGCCTTTCAGGCGAGGGGAACTGTCAAATGTCGGAAAGCACACCTCCAAACTATCCATATCCCGGATTTCCAATCCTATTTGCGGACGGCGTCATGAGCATCGCCAACAGCTCCGCAATGGTGAAATTCTATTTTTTGCGTTTTGACCCTAGTTTTTCCGGAGACAGAACTTCGTCAACGCAAGCTATCGCGCAAGTAGCAATGCCAATGGATGGCTTCGCCGCGATGGTCACATTTTTTGACAACGCGTTGAAGGGTTACATCGCTCAAGGCCTAATCACTGAGGATCGGGTCAATGAGTTACGAAATCTGCAGGCAGACGCATGAGCGCGAGAGGGCTTGAATACGTTGAAATTGCAGCGCCGGTGCTGCCGTCACGGCAACGAGAAACACGGCCGCAGCGTCAAATAGCGAACCCTTATAAGCAAAAACTGACCGAAAGGACTTTGCAAATGCCTAAAGCAAATTCTGATTATCTCACATGGAACCAATTTTCGGTAATTTCTGGCATCGTTGTAATAGTCATTGGTGGCGGTTTTTATTGGCTTCATGATGATATGTCTAATGTGCGATCATCAGTTGACTCAGTGAAGGATCAAGTCACCGCTGTCCGCGAGGGGGTAGCAACGACAAATGGAAAGCTTGAGATCATCATTGATGAACTTAAAAAGCGGAAATAGGTCAGCTTTCTAAGCCTTCGTAAGCGTCAGTTAAAGTAACGATATCGGCAATGTCCCAAAGACGCTTTTCTAGACCCGCCTTCATCGCTGGGGACATACGAATTGCTGAATTAATCCGGGCGAAATTGTACCAAACCGTATAAAGCGCCACCATGTGAGCGTGGTTCTCGATTTTCTTTGAATGCGCGCTCGTAAGGCGGGCGAACCGCTTCATATGCTGGCGCATCGTCTGATTATGCTTTTCAGCGTAGCTGGTCGAGACATGCGCCAAATCAGGATTGCCGGTCACGACGATCTTTTTCGCACCAGTGCAAATGCCGGGACTATATTTGCGCGCAGGGCCGCTATCGGGCGTTTCAGAGTACATTTTGACTAACTGCGCAAAGTGCCCTTGAGCTCCGAAATGTACCTCCATGGCGCTTTTGTAGAGGCCTAAGCCGTCCGTGGTGATTTGCAGATCGTCTTTCACATCGTCCGCGATGCGATGAGCCAGATCGCCGATGAACTGGACGGCAGCTTCAAGGCTGCGATCTGAAATCAGCCACGTCACGATCAGCTTAGACTCATCAATCGCCGTCCACGTCCAAACATCGCCCGCGCCTTCTGGGGCGGCCTTGGCGGTCGGCAGCGATGCCTTCTTGCAGTAGTTAAACGACCAAATTTCGTCCGCCTGAATGCGTTTAGAGCGGACATTCACAACGTGCTTTTCATGGAAGGCAAGGCAAGCCTTACCGGCCAGCTCGAGATAGCGAAGGACCGTCACCGGGGACACGTCCACCAGCCGGGCAATACCGCGAACTGAATTTCCCTCGACCATGAGGTGAAGGATTTGGCGGCGCTTTTCGAAGGGCAATTTGTTCATGACAAGCAATATGGCCACTTTGATTGCTTTTGTCAAGCAAAATGTCCATTTTGATTCCGTTTAGGCAACGCTTCGCTAACCCCTTGATTCCCAAGAGGTTCTTGACAGCATGGGTATTATATTTATATAAGAAGGGTGCGTACCCGGCTGGGATCGAACCAGCGACCTTCAGTTTAGCAGACCGACGCTCTATCCATCTGAGCTACGGGTACACACAGGGCATACTGAGAATGGGGGCGGAGTTGGCGCTCCGCTCCCCACCTCAGTAGGACCTATCAGCTAGTGTCATAAAGCATCGTACTTCTCCCTTTCATCGCTTCCTTTAATGCCCCGGCGCAGCAACGTCGGGGTTTCCGTTTTCTGTGGCAGACTGTGCAGCGAACCAAATGTGCCCATCACGGCGAGCAAGATTCTCCTTAAGAAGCCGGTAGAGCGTCATGCCGACAGTTTTTTCGTGAAGAACATTTCCGTAAGTGCGTTCGATAAAATCGCGAATTGTCGCCGCTTTTGCGCCCCTATCACCGGCACTTTTGAGTTGCTCAAGCACAATCACACGCAAAGGAGGGCGGCCCTTTGGCGATGTAGTGGTCACCTTTGGCGGTATTTCGCTGGGTTTAACGTCAATGACTGCCGAGACCGTTGCCGCCTTAGCAAGGCTCGCCGCCGCTGCTAGCGCTGCAGTTTTTGTTGCGACCTCAATTGCCGCTTGCCGCTCGTTAAGCCGACGTGCTGCGTCACGCGCCTCCATTTCGGCGCGACGGACCATCAGATGACGCTCCATCTCCTCTCGTTCATCCATCGGGAATTCAATATTCAGATCGAACAGGCGAGCCGCAGCTTTGCAATCTGCCAACTCACGATCATTTCGCCGTGTACGGTCCAGCAGTTCTTGCCGCTCTTTGGCAAGTTGGTTCCGTTCGGCGAGCAGCAAATCTCGCTTTTCCTCGATAACTTTAGCGGCCGCACGGCGCGCATCAGGGGACATTAACTCGACCATAGGGGAGTCAATGCCATAAACTTCTACAGAAGGCAACAGTTTGTAGAAATTCTACCCGTCGTTACCCCACCGAGCCCGCGCTGCCTTTTGAGCAATTTTCTTGCGCTGATCCGCCGTGAGAGATTTTGCCCGCGCTGCTCCGCCTTTTTTGCCGCCCTTCGCCCTATTAGGGGCCTTTGATGGCTTATCCTCTATCTGGCCCGTCGCAATCCGCATGACATGGACAGCATTGCCGATCACGTCGGCGGGACGCTTTTCACCGCGGGGGCCTTTGGGCACGTTCCAGACCTCGAAATTGCTTTGAATCAGGAATAGCCCTGATCGAACAACACTATAGCGGAAGCTGGAAAGGTGTGGCATCCCAAAGAAGGGGATTAATTTTCAAACTGTAACAGGGCCCCGTGGCGGAACTGGTAGACGCACCGGACTTAAAATCCGTAGTTCCGAAAGGGACGTGCCCGTTCGACTCGGGCCGGGGCCACCACTGCCAATCATCGAACGAAAAAGAAATGAGCGGCAGATTTCTCTGCCGCTCATGCGATGTGTTCTCGATCACCAGTTCTTGGTGATGCGGATTCCAAAAAGGCGCGGATCGGTGATGAACACGTTGGTGGTCAGGTTGGTGTCATCCGAGTTTAGAAATGCGCCGGAGATGGCTGTGTTATCGACGAGGTTCTTCACATAGACCATGGTCTGCCAGCCTTCCTGATTGGTGAAGATCAGGGCGAGGTTGATGTTGGTATAACCGCGCAGCTTGTCATAGTCGTTGTCGTTGAAAATGCGCCAATAGGATCTCGACTGCCAATAGAAGTCGCCGTGCAGCGTGCCTGTCCAATCGCTCGAAAGCGGCATCGAATAATCGGCCGATAGCGACGTGGTGAAATGCGGCGCGTTGGGCAATTGGTTGCCACCGACATTCTTGGCGAAGCCTTCGCCGTGGTTGGGCGCCGTAGAAGGATCGAAGCCGGCGTAACCCGGGAAGTTTACCGGATCGGGACTGGCCGCGTAGGGCGCACCAGTGATCGGATCGTTGCCTAACGTGTAGGCAATGATGCAGCCAAACGGGATAAGACCGACATTGGATTTTCGCGCCAGAAATTCATTGACCACGTCGCTCGGCAAGACACAGTTCGAGGTCTGCGTGGGAAATGGCCTGACGACCAGCCAATCCAGATGTCCGGCAGTGCGATCCATGATGTCGATGGCATATTGGTTGTCGTCGATGGTCGCGTTTTCGTACCCCCCGTTGAAGCCGAACGTGAGGCCTGGCAAAGGCGACCATGTGGACTGGATTTCCGCGCCCGTAACCGTGGCATCGAGGTTTATATTGACGGCGGTGCGATCGATAATCTGCGAAATCTGGTAGTTCTTGTATTTGTAGTAAAACGCATCGCCATTCAACGTCACGGAGCCGTCGCCAAGGACATTCTTGGTGCCCAGCTCGAAAGCATTGTTAAACTCCGGCTTGAAGGTCAACGGATGGGTCTGGTTACTGGGAGACGAGAAATCGATCTGGGAAAATGGGTCGCGAAGCGGCGTAACGCCCGGCGGATTCGCGCCGCCGCCCTTATAGCCATGCGCGTAAGACGCATAGACCATAGTCTGGTCTGAGAAGTCGAACTTGGGCGTCCATTCCACCACCGCGCGGCCGGTGAATTCCCTCCATTCCTGCTTTATTTCTGCGGTCTGCGGAATACCCTTGCCGCCTATGAGCGCCCAACTCGGGAAGACGGAGAAATCCTTTTTGTCGTCTGTGTAACGCAAACCACCCGTCAGTTTCACATCCGGCGCGACCTGATAATAGACCTCGCCGAACGCAGCCCAGGAATTGAACGAATAAGGATTATGGCTGAGAAAATAGTTGTGCCCCTGCCCGTTCACCTGATCGATTGGATTGGGATCGATATATTGGCAACCCATCCCTCCGAAGAAGGCATTCGTTATGTTGTTGGGGTCGGCGGGCGCCGGGTTACACGAATTCGCTATCGCCGCGTCGAAGGGAATGTGCGGCGCATCGGTGCCGGGCGTTCCACCGCCGAAAACGACGTTGCCTTGATGCATGGCAAGCAACGTCAGCACATTCGAAAAAACGTAGTAATCTTCGCTGGTATCATAATTTGTGTAGTTGGCGCCCGCGACGAAATTCAAATCTCCCTGAAAGCTCGAAGCCAGGCGAAGCTCCTGATAGAACTGGCGCGCGGCTTCAGAAGAACGATCCACTGCCAGCCAACGGCTTGAACAGCCGAATTGCGGATCGCAGAATTGATTGTCCTGCCCAACAAATGTCCCGTTGCCCGGGTACCCACCCGCAGTGATCCGATCCTGCAGGAAATTCTCCGGTGTATTGAAGCGATTGAAGTCTTCCGTCGAATAAAGGAAATCCTTGTTGTAGCCGGTCTGTGAGGTCAACGTCAGCGCAGGCGTAACATTGAAATCCACATTGAATTCGAATGTATCATTTTTCGCGCGATAGGTCGGATCGTATTGCGAAGATATACGGCGAAGGTCGCTCGTTTGCTTCACATCAGAATAAGGGTTTGTCCAATTCGCCGTCGTCAGATAGTCGGTATTAAAAATAGCGAAAGGCGCAAAGAACGGCGTCGCACCGGCAATCGGCGTTTGATAAGAAGCGGACGAATAGAGCGATTCTGGCCGACATCCTTGCGAGAGCCACGGCGCACCCAAATTGCCTCCCAAGAAATATGGCAAGTAGTCGGGCGTCTGCGGTCCCTCGGGGCCGTCCACCGAAGATGGCGGATTGGCACGCGCACAAAGCTGCTTGGTCGAGCGGGCGCGATTGTCGTCTTCCTGGAAGTGTTCGTAGACGAACGTACCCATCAGGTTCGAAATTGGATGAATCAGCAGCGAAACGCGGCCCGACCATAGATTGCGGCCATCGAGAGACTTATCGGTGATGTCGTTGAAGGCATAGCCGTCGCGCTTGGTCCATTCGCCGGCGACGCGCAGATCGAGCTGATCGCCAACCAGCGGTACGTTGAGCATGCCTTCCATGCGACGGCTATTGTAGTTTCCGACATCGACGGATGCTTGTGCTTCCCACTGATCGGTGGGTTTGGCGGAAATCAGATTGACGACGCCGGCGGTTGCGTTTCGGCCATACAGTGTACCTTGCGGGCCGCGGAGCACCTCCACCTGGGAAACGTCGAAGAATTCCTGTTCGAAGAAATGGTTGCGGATGAAAGGGACGTCATTGAAGGATACGGCGACCGCAGGATCGGTCGTCACCGAGATGGCTTGGGTGCCGATGCCGCGGATTTGAATGTTGTAGCCGGTGAAGTTCGTTTTGGTGAATGTCAGGTTGGGAACCTGCTTGATCAGATCGGGGCCGCCGGCGGTTTGGGTTGAGGTGAGTTGCTCTTGCGACAATGCAGTGATCGCAATCGGGATGCTCTGCACATCTGCGCCGCCGAGTTTTGACGAGGTAACCGTTACCGTTTCCACCGACGCGCGTGGCGGAGGTGCTGCCTGTGCAAGCTGGAGCGGTGACACATCAGCTTCGGATTGTGACTGGGTGCGCACGATGCCGACCGCTCCGGCTGCTGTGCGGCGGGTGGTGAAGCCGGTGCCGGAGAGGAGTCGGGTCAGCGCGTCGTCGGCTGACAGGTCACCCTGGACGCCTTTGGTGCGGATACCGTGGATCGCTTCGTTGGAGACGATGAGGGCCACGCCGGTCTGGGCGGTGTAGGAATCGAGGGCGGCTTCGAGATCGCCGCTTGGGATGTTGAAATCGCGCGCGGATGCGGCGGCGGCCAGAAGAAGGCTGCAGGCGCCGCACATTGCCGCGGTTTTTATGGAATATGCTTTGGTCATCTTTCCCCCTGTTGTGCGGGCTTCCCGCCCGCGAATACGAATGCCTGTCAGCGCGAGAGCACGGCGATGTCGCCCTGTTTCTCGACGTGGAGGCCGAAAACTTCCTGTGTCAGATGCGTGAAATCGCCGACGTTGCGCGACGGGAACGTGCCGTTGATCGTCAGCCGCGCGATTGCGGAATCGCCGATGACGATCTTTTCGCGGTTGTAGCGATTGAATTCGGCGGCTGCGTCGGCGAGCGCTGTATGGTGAAACACCAGCATGCCCTGGCGCCAGCCGAGCTTGTCGGACAGATCCTGAACCGACTTCTTCGTTTCGAGGATCGAACTGGCGGTCGCCACGACCACATCGCCCGGCAGAAGAACGGCGGGCTTCACATCGGTCTTGCCGTTGGCATCGACCTGGGCCTTGCCCTCCATCACGGCGACTTCCAGCCGGTCGCTGTCGTGGCGAACGAAGAACTTGGTGCCGAGATCGGTGACGCGATGGGTGCCCGCCATCACGATGAAGGGGTGGGCCGCATCGTGGCGGATGTTGAAATAGGCTTCGCCCTTGTCGAGCCAGACCCGGCGCTCCTGCGGCGTGATGCGCGTGCGCAAGGTTGTATCGGTGTTCAGTTCGATCTCGGAGCCATCGGCGAGCCTGATCTGTTCGCGATTGCCGATGGCCGTGGCATATGTATGTTCGCGAACCGGCGTATCCATTTCGGAGTAGGCGACAACACCCAACACAGCCGCCAGACCGAGGGCTGCCGCTATGCGCGCAATCAGCACGCGGCGTTCCGGCCCAACTGGCCGCGTGGGGCGTCGCAACGCACCGAGCCTGTCGGCGCGGCTCCACGCATCGTCGACGCGCAGATAGGCCACCATGTTGTCCGGCGATTGCGCGAGCCAGGCATCAAGTTCGGCCTGATCAGCGGATCCGAAATCTTCGCGGTCGCGGCGTTCGCGCCAGCGCGAAGCCTGTACGCGAACATCCTTCGCGGCGCTTACAGATTGCTGTTGTTCTTGATTGTCACTCATCGTCCGCTTTCGTTTTCGTGTATTCCGTCGGCCAGCGCATACATTCCGGCCGCCAGATGTTCGGCGACTGTTGCTTCGCTGATGCCCATGCGTTGCGCGATTTCCCGGCGCGGCAGCCCTTCGATCTTGCGCAGCACCACCGCCTCGCGGCAGCGCGGCGGCAAACGATCCAGCGCCGCCTGCAGGCGATGCAGCTCTTGTTTTGCAATTGCCGCGCGATCGGGCCCCGGCTCGTCGCGGGCGATGCCCAAGGTGTCGGGATCGGCAACCGTGTCGATCGAAACGATCTGCTCGCGCCGCGAACGGTTGATCAGCAGATTGCGGGCCACCGCGAAGACGAAAGGCTTGGCCGGATCGGGGATTTCCCGGCTCGCCGCTTCGTAAACCTTCACATAGACGTCGTGGCAGAGATCTTCGGCGTCACCGCGGTTGCGCCAGGACCGGCGCAGGAACTGCATCAAGGCGCTCTCCAGCGGCAAGACTTCCCGGACGAACCAGTCGTTGACCGCCGACACGCCTGCGCTCCCCGCCGGTTGCGGGAGGGCTTCGCGATTCTTGTCCGGTGTTTCGGCCATCCCTGCCGCTTCCCGCCTCTCGGCCAAAAGCTTACGTCCTTGCCGGGTAAAACAAATGAGGGCGCGAGATGTAGGGGTGAAGGGTTGTGAAATTTTCGTGCGTCAAGCGTCCGCACGTCCTGCCGCTTGTCGCAGCCTTGCGACCTGCCATGATCTGCGCGCTGTCGAGGGACCCAGATTGCCGCTCATTTCCCTACCGTTCCTATTCCTTTTTCTGCCGGCATCCCTTGTGTTCCATTTCTTCGCTGCGCGTTTGGGCGAACGACTGCGGCTGTGCGCGCTGATCGCGATCTCGTTTTCGTTTTGCGCGTTGTGGGACATTCGCGCCGCGGCCGTTTTGGCGGGCTCCGTCGCCGTGAATTATGGCATCGGGCGACTGTTGGAACAGGCGCGTGAAGACCGCCGAAAGGTTCTCTCCAACTCGTTTCTGGCCACCGGCGTCATATTCAATCTCGGTGTATTGGCCATGTTCCGGTATGGCGACTTGATCGCCACCGCCGTCGACAGCCTCGCCGATACCGGCTTCGATGCCGGAAAAATCCTGATGCCTCTGGGCGTGCTGGTCTTCTCTTGCGATCAGATTGCCTACCTTGTCGATCTTCATCGCGGCAAGAACGGCAAACCCGATATCCTTCGCTATGCCGCCTTCGTGACTTTCTTTCCCCGGCTGATTGCGGGCCCGTTGCTGCGATACGGACAAATCAAAGACCAATGGACTTCGCGCGCGCCGGACGCCGAAGATTTTGCGGCCGGATTGACCACGTTCGCCATTGGATTGGCCAAGGTCATTTTGCTTGCGGATCTGGTTGCGCCCATCGCTGCCACCGTCTTCTCGGCCGCGGGATCGGCTGAGCGGATCGAGTTCTTTGCCGGCTGGACGGGATTGCTGGCATTCGCCTGTCAGATTTATTTCGACCTTTCGGGATATGCCGATATGGCGATCGGGCTCGGCCGCTGCTTCGGTCTTAAGCTCCCGACGAATTTCCGGTCGCCCTATCGCACAACAAACATCGCGGACTTCTGGCTAACCTGGAACATCACTCTCTCCGATTTCTTGCGGGACTACATTTATCGACCGCTCGGAAAGAGCTCGCACTCGCTGCCGAGAGGATTGAGCTTCATCGCGGCAATGGTTCTTGGCGGACTTTGGTACGGGACAAGCCAGATGCTAATCGCCTGGGCCCTGTTGCACGCGAGCTTCATCCTTTTCTATCGCTTATGGCGCGGCGCCCGTCGGCGTTTCGATGGACTTTCCTCATTTGCCGATTTCCGTTTTGTGCGACTTCTGAGCATCGCGCTGACGTTCATGGTCGTGACATTGTCATGGGTATTGTTCCGTTCGCCCGACGCGGAAGCCGCCATCAATATGTTCGCAGCATTGTCGGGCCGGAACGGCGCGTTCTTGCCGTTCGACTATGCTGTCTTTATGGGGCCATTTGCGGAATTCCTGCAGGCGGCAGGAATCGACTTTGTGCCTGCCGATGGCGGCCTGTTGCTGCGGGCATGGGCTTCGATCCTGTTATGCCTCGTCGTTATCTTCGCCCTGCCGAACACCGAGAGCTTGCTGTCATCGTATCGGCCGCTTCTGGTCGACAACAGGCCGGCGATACGGAAGATTTTTGCGTTGCGCTGGTCTCTTTCACCTTTTTGGTCGGTGGCTATCGGGGTGCTCGCCTTCGTTTGTCTTGTTTGCCTGAACAGCGTCAATCCACTCCTACATTGGCGCTTGTGACATGCTGACAGATCCCTATCGCCGCTTTCTAGCCCTGGCGGGCATCGTGTTCGCCGCGCTTGTCGCTACTTCGATAGCTTTCTGCGTCTATGTCGATCCCTATCGGATGTACGGCACGGACC
>Ga0070661_100000602_pt1 | contig 26870 bp, 23 predicted proteins | sample KBSC43metaG_FD_64663 | JGI IMG/M metagenome (GOLD analysis project Ga0070661, IMG submission 64663) | Corn rhizosphere microbial communities from Kellogg Biological Station, Michigan, USA - KBS C4-3 metaG | ecosystem: Host-associated > Plants > Roots > Rhizosphere > Soil ... | reverse complement strand
AAGGTATCAATTACTGCGAAGAAAGAGATATTGATTCATTGAAATTATACATGCACGGATGGAAAGCAAGATTGAATCTTGAAACCGGCAACTGGAATGACGCTTTTACAATTGCCGGCAATCTTTTAAAAAAAGAAAACCTCCCGCCCGTTATCAAGATTGGCGCTCTGACCGTTGTTGCCACCATCAAGCTAAGAAGAGGGGAACAGAGTGTTCTTCCTTTATTGCTGGAAGCAAAAAAATTGGCTTTCGTGACCACAGAATTGCAAAGAATTATCCCGGTCACTATTGCCATGCTCGAATATGAATGGGTATCCGGAAAAAGATACATAGAACAGGAGGTGCTCCATGAGACAATGAACATGTTTTTACATTTAGAAATAGCTTCCAAAAACTGCAGGTTTTTTTTCTGGTTGAACAAGATGAAAGAACACTATCCCGAGATCAGGGAAAAATGCAGGAACAATTTCAATGGGCGAGACACACCACAGCAAGAAGCCGGTTCATGGGAACAACTGGGATGCCCTTACGAACAAGCGCTATCGTTGTTTGGTGGAAGTGACGACGATAAAAGAAAAGGTCTTTTGATCATTCAACAATTAGGAGCAGACGCTATTTATGAAAAACTCAAGATGGAAATGCGTTCTTCGGGCATAAAGAAAATTCCGAGAGGACTGAGAGGAAGTACCAAGGCCAACCCTGCACAACTCACCAATCGCGAACTGGATGTTCTTCAATTACTGAAAAGAGGAATTCAAAACAGGGAAATTGCCGAAGCACTTTTTATCTCTCCAAAAACCGTCGATCATCATATCTCATCGATCCTGTTCAAACTGGATGTTAACTCGCGTTCCAAAGCTGTAACTGAAGCAGCACGGCTGGGCATTGTAAAATAGGGAAGGCCACTCTATAAATTAGGGAACGACCCTTACATATCGGCGTAATTACAACAACAACTTTGTATGCACTAAAAAATCAAAGCAATGAAAAAATTTATTGTTGAACGAAAACTCCCTGGCGCCGGCAACATGACCGCAAGAGAGTTAAAGGATATTTCGAAGACCACGGTTGAAGTTATATCCTCTTTAGGCAAACCTTATTCATGGGTACAATCGTTTGTTACCGATGATAAGATCTATTGTATTCATATCGCAGAGAACAAAGATGATATTCGTCATCATGCAAAGGCAGGAAACTTGCCTATCAATACCATTGAAGAAATAAAACAAATAATTGATCCGGCAACAGCAGGCTAAGGGTTGTGATTTTTTGTTGTTGAAATGTTAACGAAAAGTCTACATGAACGATGGGAAAAAAAGCGCAACCGTTGGAAAAAGATAGGAATTTACCGGGTAACATCCAATGTAAATTGCCTGTTCAAAAACATATGAATAATAAAATCTCTAAAGCATTAAACCTTAAATTTTATCAGATGAAAAAGAATGTAATTTTTTTACTGTCAGCACTGGTGTCGCTCAGTCTTTTTGCAAAAACATCGGAAAGCAATGTACCGAATCCCTTATTCGGGGTTTACGCAAAAACTTTGAAAGGAGGAAAAGTCAATCCTGCAGTTGAAGCGAAATTCAAAAAACAGTATGGCTCTCCCGCTAATGTTTCATGGAGTGTTGTCGATGATGCATCAGACGTACGCATAACCATTGCAACATTTACTGACAATGGAGAAGAAAAGGAAGTGTACTATTACGATGATGGCGAGATCTTTGGAATTGGAAAAACAATCCGCAGGGATCATTTGCCGCAAAATGTAACAAACTCGCTCAATGCAAGATTTAGTTCAGGAGTTATTCAAACGGCTTATGAATTTAAAGAAAGGGCTTCCTCAACCAGGTATTATGTGAGAATAGTTACTCCGCGGCATGCCATGATCGTCTCCGCAAATGAATTCGGGGAGACAAGAGTTTATCAAAAAGAAAAGTTGAAACGCATATTTGAGTAGATCAAGGAGGCGACAAAACTCTGTTACATACACAATCAATTATCATTAACCTTAAATTTTATCAGATGAAAAAGAACGTAATCTTCATGTTACTGGCGCTAGGAACGCTAAATCTCACTGCGAGAACCCCGGCGGGAGGAATGGATCCCGGACCCGCAGTATTTGCAAAAGCTTCAATAGGGTCAAAGGTCAGTCCTTTGGTCGAGGGCAAATTCAAAAAACAATATGGCCCTATCGTAAATGTTTCATGGAAGGTCATTGAAGACATTTACATAGCAACATTCACTGACCTGGGTAGCCAAAGAGATGTGTTTTATTACAATGATGGAGAGACTTTTGGCTTTGGGAAATCTATCGACCAGGTCGAATTGCCCAAAGTAGTACGCACATCGCTCAACAAGAGATTCGGCGAAGGAACTATCGTAGCAACCTATGAGTTTAAGACATCGGATTTCCCAACACAGTACTATGTCAGAGTACTTACTCCTGGTCATTCAGTAATTGCATCGGCAACAGAATTTGGTGACATAACTGTATACCAGAAACAAAAAATCAAGTGATCTCATTGATTCAATTGACCCCATAAGACGGAATACAAGTCATCCTGCGTAATGCAGGGTGACTTTTTCAGAGTCAATTTTCTTTTCCTGGCTTTAGGTATACAATATCTGCGATCGGCAGAATAGTCTCATAAATGTGAAGTATGATCATGACGGTAGTGTTATTTGTGACCCATTTTTTCAAAAGAAAAAATAATTACACGTCCCTGTTTTCAGCCGCGATATCGGAAGGCATAAAGGATATGTTTAAAGAAATGGGATATAATTCAAATGGAGTCAACAAAAAAGATAATGTAAAAGAGGATATCGGATCGCAGAGTTAGAGACAAACACAAGATCCGTCCAGTGATAAAGTTAAATAAAATCATTTCAAGGCTTATGAACCAAAAACTCATCATATCACTCCTGTTGATCGCGCTTATCCGTAACATCAACTCCACCCTTTCAAAAAATTTATAAAATGAGTGAGGTCGATTTCAATAGACTGACCAAAGACATCATTGGTGCTGCACGTGGAGAAGCAATTGCAAATTTGAGCGGAGTAAGGCCCCTCGATGAAAAGAACAAATTGAGCATTACATTAAAACTTGAAGTTACAATAAGCAAAAATTCGACACGGCTGTACCGGGACAATCAAAAAAGTTTACGGAACTCGTTTTACTGACCATCGACGACCATGAATAAAAAGCATGAAGGTGATCTATCGTTTTATGAGAAATAATTATCCTGAAAACTACTACCGATTGGTACCAGAAGTTTCTTCCACGGGCCTGCTTGTACATTCTTCTATAAAAAGAGGCGGGACAAGGCGCATCCAATCTATCGATCTTTTAAGGGGCATCGTCATGATAATAATGGCGCTCGATCATGTGCGTGATTATTTCCACAGTGAGGCTTTTTTGTATAACCCCGAAGACCTTAATCACACGAACGTTATTCTTTTCTTTACCCGGTGGATAACTCATTTCTGCGCACCTGTTTTTGTATTTCTTGCCGGTGTTTCGGCTTACTTGTATGGCACGCAGAAAACAAAGAAAGAGTTATCTGTTTTTCTTTTTACACGGGGATTGTGGTTAGTATTCGCAGAGCTTTTTATACTATCCTTTTTCCGAACTTTTAATCCTTCCTATAGTTTTTTAAATCTGCAGGTAATTTGGGTGATCGGCATTACAATGATCTTCCTGTCTGGGATGATCTATATGAAACGGCCGCTGTTGCTGCTGTCAGGAATCGTGTTGATCGCGTGTCACAACCTGCTGGATAATGTGCATTTGCCGGGAAATAATATTCCGGCATTTCTCTGGGCATTGTTGCATGAGCCTGGTTACTTTACATTCGGACGGTTCACTGTTCACGTACACTACCCTGCCATACCATGGATCGGCATTATGGCTGTTGGGTATAGCACAGGCAGCCTTTTCACTCGCGCGTATGATACCGAAGAAAGGCGATCAATACTTCTCTCTGTTGGGTTGATTACAACCGCACTGTTTATCATTTTACGTTTTATAAATATTTATGGTGACTTTTCTCATTGGTCAGTTCAAAATAATGTTGCCTTTACCTTTTTGTCTTTTTTAAATGTCACCAAATATCCGCCATCCCTTCTATATGTCCTGATGACAATTGGACCGGCACTCATCGTCCTTGCCCTTACTGAAAAACCATTGAAAGACCTTGCAAAAAGAATCACAGTATTAGGACGAGTGGCGATGTTTTATTACCTGCTTCATATTTTTTTGATCCACCTGTTTGCATTAGTTGCTGCCGTTCTGAGTGGATACAAGTGGTCCGATATGATATTGACGACCATGATCTATCGCACGCCAGCTTTGAAAGGATATGGATTCAATTTATTGACAGTTTATCTCGTTTGGATCGCACTCATTTTCATTTTGTATCCAGTTTGTAAATGGTTCGATCACTATAAGAGAACCCATCGCGCTGGTCAATGGTGGCTAAGCTATATATAAGTATTTCAAAAAATTTAAAACATAACAAACCAAACTTTAAACCACATCATTTTGTGAAAATTCAGCTCTCCATCCTTCTCATTTTATGTTCGGCGAATTCTTTTGCCCAGCTATCGATCAAAGGAAGAATAAAAGATCAGCGCCAAAATTTATCATTTGCCACGGTAGCACTTCTTAATTCAGATTCTTCAACCAAAAAAATCGTTGCGGCGGATGGCTATGGCGAATTTATTTTTGAAAACGTTGCCCCTGGTTCTTACCTGGTCTCTTCTTCCGTTGTAGGATATTCTAAATTCTTTTCGGAAACCATTGCCGTTGAAAAGGAGAATATCACTCTCCCGGATATAATTCTAAAAGAAGTTACAACTGAATTGAATGTGGTAACTGTAAAGGCAAAGAGGCCATTGTTTGAACAAAAGATAGACAGGCTGGTGGTAAATGTTCAAAGCAGCATCACTTCATCGGGTAATACCGTTCTTGATGTTCTTCAGAAATCTCCCGGCATCGTAGTGAACCGGCAGAATAATGCAATTACGATGAATGGTAAATCCGGCGTTAAGATCATGATAAATGGGAAAATAATAGAACTGCCTTTGGACGTCGTGATCCAAATGCTGGATGGCATGAGTTCGTCTAACGTTGAAAAAATAGAGCTGATCACATCACCCCCGGCAAAATATGATGCAGAAGGCAATGCAGGCATCATTCATATTGTTATGAAAGGCATGGCAGACTTTGGGACCAATGGTTCCTTTGGTCTTACGCTGGGATATAGATGGGCGGAACAGTTAGGCGGCAATTTTAATCTCAATCATCGTGGCAACAAGCTTGCTTTCTTTATTGACTATTCCATCCTTAGAAATCACAACCTTCATATTTTCAAGATGACAAAGGAATCAGTTCAAAACGGATTTGTACAGTCTGCGAATGATCATAGTCACCGCGAAAATGTCACTACACAGCAAAATTTAAATGCGGGTATCGAATGGAAGCTTACAAGGAGCAGTTTGCTAAACTTTTCTTTCACTGGCTACAGAAGAAACTGGGAACTAGACGCTTTGGCCAATGATGTTAATCATGCGGCTGCAGATTCTACCGTCATCACCAACATGAATATTCATGAATCAAACATCTGGCAAAGTGCGACTGCCGGGGTTGGATTACAAACAAAAATCAATCAGCGAACCGATCTGAATATTGGCGTAGATTACCTCTACTATCACAACGACAACCCGTCTCAGTATAATAATCAACTATTTTTCGAGCAGGGCAATATAAATGAGGACTCAAAGATTGATTTAAAGAAAGCAACACCTATCCGGTTTGTTATTGCCAATGCGGATTATAGACATGTCTTTTCACCGTTATTTACAATTGAAGCCGGTGTGAAAGGCGTAACATCAACTCTTACCAACAATGTCCTAACTCAAACTCTTGAAAATAATGTATGGGTGACTGATCCCGTTTTTACTTCGTACTCTAATCTTAGTGAGCAAGTTGGCGCAGCTTATGTTTCAGTAAAATGGAGCCCTGGAGGCGAGTGGCAGATCAATAGCGGTCTTCGCTACGAATACACTCACACGTCAATTGGAACGCCAGCTCAGAAAAATCTCGTGAACAGGAAGTATGGAAATCTATTTCCAGGCGTCGCTTTGAAAAAAGACCTGAACAATAAAAGAGACCTGGAGTTCTCTTACTCGAGAAGAATATCACGGCCGACCTATAATGACATAGCACCGTTCGTGTTCTTCTGGGGGCCAACTACGTTTTCGTCAGGAAACACGACGCTGTTGCCGGCTATTTCTGATGCAATCAAGGCCGGCTATCATGTAAAGCGATGGATCATTTCTTTACAATTCAGTCACTCAAAAAATGAGATCGCCTTTCTCCAACCGGAAAGTGACAGTGCGTCAAATCTCATTTACCGGTCGCAAAATTTAAAATACCTAAATACACTTGGGTTGGTGAACTCACTATCATTTAATCTCGCATCCTGGTGGGAAGTGCAGACTAATGTGACTGCGCAATATTTAATTGCCCGGACAATGCACTTGGCGAACAATGCAAGAATAACAAACTATGGAGTGAATATTAATATAATAAACGCATTGAAACTTCCCAAAGATTTTGCAATTGAGATCTCTGGCATGTATCAGTCAAAAACGCTTTGGGGCATCTCAGAATTTCTTGCGGTCAGTTCACTGAATGCAGGTATTCAGAAAAAGTTGGGGAAAGGAATCCTGAGGCTTTCCATAGACGATATTTTCAATACCAATAACTGGAGACTCAAAACGAGCCTGCCGGGGAATAATCTCCATTCATACTTTGATTACGATTTCCATCCGCGGTATGCGCGATTGACGTATACACGCAGTTTTGGCAACAATAAATTACAATCGGTAAAACTGAAACAGGGCGCTGAAGAAGAAAGGGCGAGAGTCGCCAACTAGAAAGATAAATTTATTTCTCATGTGGTTTAGCTAACACCTGGTGTTTTTACACTGGGTTCTTTTTTTTATCACGAATGACACGAATTAGCACGAATTACACAATGCTACATTTCAATAGATTTTATTAAGCCCTTTAGTTTGTCGGCGGATTTTGTTAGCAATGATTTTTCTTCATTGGTGATCTGGAGGGGGAGAGCTTCTCTAACGCCGCGACGGTCAACAATGCAAGGCACTCCCAAATAAACATCACTTATGCCATGGTAGTTTGTAAGCAAGGTCGAAACGTTTAGCACCGAAGACTCGTTCTTCAAGATCGCTGTGCATATACGGTCTAATGCCAGGGCGATAGCATAATACGTCGCACCCTTTGCTTGTATAATTTTATAAGCTGCGTCTCTTGTATTGATAAATATTTCATGTTTCTCCTCATCGCTCAGTAGAATTTCTGATCCGGCAATATTGGCAAGACTCCACACCGCAAGTTCAGAGTCACCATGTTCGCCAATAATATGTGCGTGGACACTTCGTGAATCAATATTCAATTTATTGCCGATGAGATAACGAAGACGGGAACTATCGAGCAAAGTGCCGGAGCCAATCACCCGTTCTACTGGCCATCCTGATTTCTTCCATGTAAAATAACTCATGATGTCAACCGGGTTGCTGGCAATAAGCAATATACCATCGTTGCTATATTTCAACACTTCATCCGTTATACTTTCAAAAATCCTGACGTTACGTTTCAACAGGTCTATCCTTGACTCGCCTGGTTTCTGTGATACTCCTGCAGTAATGATAATGATATCGGCGTCCTTACAATCCGCATAATCACCGGCCCAAACTTTTGCTTTTCCTAAAAGCGGGAGACCATGGTTCATGTCCAGTGCATCGCCACTAGCTTTTGGTTTGTTGGAATCAATCAATACCAACTCATCCATGCGGCTTCTTAACAACAAAGTGTAAGCAGTTGTTGAACCAACAGCACCAACACCGATCACTGCAATTCTTGTTTTCTTTGAAGTTGGCATTGATCTAAAATCTCACTGCTAAAGTAAAGCAATTGGAAGGGGTTTGACGAGTTTTATGAACCTCGCTTCAGTACGGATGACTTTTGAGACAGGCTCTTTTTATTTTATTGAATAGTCTTCTGCCAATTACTTGTTCCAAACGGTCCAACCAACGGTCCAGTTGTTGGTTCCGTCGAAAGCACCGCGGTAGCTTACTTTCTCAAAAAAATCAGCGTTCAACGTACCGAAGTCAAACAAGGCGCCAGTTAATGCAGGAGAGCCTGCAGCTGGTTTCAAATCAGGCGCCGCGTTATTGAACGGATCGGTTAACATCAGATCAGCTGGATCATATACAATAGTAGATTTATATTGACCTGTTGTTTGCGTAGTGATAGATGCGACGTCATAAGAAGGAATTCCGGGTATTGTTAAACCGGTTTGTACGTCTACATCATTGGTAACCGCATGAAGGAAACTGTTGTAGAAAGCGCTTGTTCCCGTGACATAATATGCAATAGTTGAATCTTCCTGCAAACGCAGTCCACCTTTATGACCACCCACAACAATGGAATTTGCAAGAATAAATTTAGCGCCTCTTCTCCAACGCATACCCCATCCGTAATCTGCTGAGGTACCCGCTGCATCATTAGGTCCTATCGCAGTAAAATTTGACAAAACGGGAAATGTTATTGGAGCCCTTGACAATGCAAGGCCATTGGCCGGGTTTACATTATCAACTTCAAAATTATTTGACACATCACCAGTGGTTCCTTTATTATCGGTAAAAGCAGGATCCTTAACTGAAACCGCAAACTGTATCATTCCCCTGTATCCGTCATCCATATCAAAATCATCATCCGCGCAGTTATAAGCGATCAAATGTTTACAATTCACAGTGCCCCCAAAGAATTCGAAAGCATCATCCAATCCTCTTAACACCTCTACATTGTCGATGATGGTACCGCTGCCGACTGCATACAAAGACAATCCATTTACTTCATCGCCTGGGTTGACGGCCTTGCCAGCATATTCAATCCGAACATAGCGTAAAACACCAGAGTTAGATGCATCGTCGGTTCCTCCAAAAGCAGCATATGCCGGATCAACGCCTCCTTCAATCACTGAGTGATTATTGTTTCCCTTTGCCTGTCCCACTAAGATCACACCACCGAGGTCTCCGGGTGCGGGGCTGCTTTCATTAGAGGTAAAAACAATTGGCGAACTTGAAGTCCCGTCAGCAATGATCTTCGCATCTTTATAGATGACAAGCACACCAGCAGAATCTTTATTGGAAACAATTTTTGTACCTGGTTCGATCGTAATGGTAGCCCCATCCGTTACATAAACATACCCACGCAGGCGAAAGACGAAATCCTTCCTCCAAGTCTGGTTTGTACGGATGATACCTCGAACATCTACAGTACTTCCAACTGCTGTATCAGGTCCGCCTCCTCCGCCCGGAGGTGGCGTTGTTTGATTGTCGCTCTTGCTACATGAAATGAGAAGGACAATAAATGCAGATAATAATAGACTCAGTTTATTCATAAATTTTGTGTTTGAGTTGCGAAACTATTTTCGCGTTGTTAGGGAATTGTTACCCCAGTTTTACCAAAATGTTATTTACCGAAACTGTAGCGAACACCCAATGATGTATTCGTACCGTATTTATAACTGTTCAAAATTCTGTCCGTGGATGGGTCATAAGTAGTCTTGGATGGATCGGCGTAATATTTATAATACCATGTATATGCTTGCGCAAAAATGTCGCTGACCGTAAGTTTTATTTCGAGCTTGTTGTGCATAAATTTCTTGCTAACCTGGAGATCCAAAACGTCTCTGGGTTTTTCAAAAATATTTCTTCCTGCTCCTGCAGTTAAGAAGGCTCTGAATTTCAGGCGCTGTCCAATTCTGTTGTAAAGAATGTTGAAAGAAAAATTATCATTGCCATTGCTGTAACTAAGCCCTGCATTTATAAGATAGGGAGATTGTCCCTGCAGCAGGCTATTTATAGTCAGCTGCGAATATTTCACCGAACCATTTACATAAGCCGCGTTGGCATAAAAGATCAGTCTTTGAAAAAAGTTGCTATTAATAAAACTCAATTTTTTCCTGAATTCCAATTCGGTGCCATACACATCAGCACCCTCTGCATTTGTCCAGCTTAACACATCATTCCCAAGATTAGACTGTTCAATTGGGTCTTTAAAGTATTTGTAGAACACACTCGCCGAAATGATCTCGCCAGCGCTGGGAAAGAATTCAAATCTCACGTCACCGTTTGTGTTCTTACTTCTGATCAACTTGTCATTCCCCTGGATGATAAATGCATTTTCGTAATCATAGAATCTGTAAGTAGCCAATTCTCTGAACTCAGGCCTGTTTACACTTTGTGAACCAGCCACCCTGATATTCGTCTTATTATTTAATGCATAAGTGAACAGGAAGGATGGTAATACGTCCGTGTTATCAAGCGTGACTTTGTCTTTTCCTGCAGCAATTAGTTCTTGTTTATATTTTTCAACTCTTGCACCCCATGTCAATTTTATCTTGTCTGAAAATTTGTTATCCAACATTGCGTAGCCTGCATTCAGCATTCCATTTCCATCATAGTCGGTTGAGCTGGCGGGAATATTTCCATAAACAATACCATATTGGTCAATATTCGCCGGTTCAAGGAGGGTATTAAATGTTGTCGTTTTTGTTTCATAGATCTTATCACCGGTGGGCTTTAATGAAGCCAACCCGAGAGCGTCCACTTCTACATTGCGGGTGCGATAATAATTAGCTGTTCCAATCTTCAATTTCTGTTGCTGCCCTTTCCATTCAAATTGCTTTGTTACGTTGACATTCGCGCCATAAATGTATTCTGTCAGGTATGAATAAATGCGTCCTACGTCTTCTATTACAGGTGAATTCATATTGTTCAATTTTATAGCGTAATCCGTGGTATTCGGATCTGTGACGAATGTCATGATGCGTTGATCGGGTTGGCACCGGTAAGTTATTCCGAAAGAGGCATTCCAGTCAATCGTCCAATTCTTTTTTAGACTGTGCAGACCTTCGAGCACAGAACTTCCGACACCATTTTGCGCGGCTTCTGTGTTCTGACTTTTATAATCAAAGAAATAACCCTGGTTAACAGTATTAGTGCCATGCCTTAACGCAAATCCATTCAGGAAATCATTATTATACAAATTCTTTAATGAAATTTTGCTCTTTCCGTATGAATAGGTAAGATTTAAAAGAGCAGAAAGTACGCTGCGTGTATCATAACCAGCGGTATTGTAAGTGTAGTTGTGAAAATCATACGTCTCATATTCGTCCCTTAGCCTGTCGACAACTCTTCGTCCATAGCTGTAATCAAGTGCATAAATAAATCCCAATTTATTATCCTTGATCAGTTTTGTATTGCCTCCGGTATATGAAATGCTGAAATTGGGTTGACTTTTATTGGCTACCTGTTCGCCATAAGTATTTGGAAATTGCTTTGTGATCTCCCTCTTTTGATCATCGCTTAGAGTAAGATATTTCGAACCTCTGTTCTTATAATAACCTCCGGGGATCAATCTTTGATCATCGAAGTAACCAAGCCAATCGAGTTTTCCGTCAGGATATCCCTTATAGAAATTTTGAAAAGTGGTTTGCGAATTGAAGGTCAGTTTAACTGACAGTTCACTGAGATTTTTTGTTGGATAATCTCTCGTCGTTATTTTGACGGCACCTCCGGCAAAATCTCCGGGAAGATCAGGCGTCGGCGATTTGTAAATAGTAATATTATCAATTAAGGAAGAAGGAATGATGTCAAATGAAAAAGCTTTTTTATCAGGTTCGGTACTTGGTAAAACCGAATTATTCAAAAGAGCAGAATTGTATCGCTCATTAAGACCACGAATGATCACAAATTTATTATCCTGGATCGAGGTCCCGCTTACGCGGCGTAAGACTTCACTGGTAGTCCTATCCGGGGATTTTTTTATGACCTCTGCGGATATTGCATCTGAAATCGCAGAACTATTTTTTTGTATTGTATATAATGAGGCTGTTGACTCTCTCTTTGCGCTCGACCTAACAATAACATTGCTTAACTGCAGGTTTGACTTTTCTAATGAAACAGAAATAAAATCATTTCCAGAAGATTCAAACCCGTCCAATACTTTAGTTTGATAGCCAACGCTTGTGATTTTAATGGAATAACCTTTGCCTGGTTCAACACTCAAAAAGAAATTTCCTTCGACATCTGTTCTTGTAGCGCCCTTTGCGTTTTCTAGTGCCACTGTTGCACTCACGACGGGACTTCCTGTTGTCGAGTCGGTAACTTTTCCGGAAATCCTGGTGCCCTTCATTTGGCCCAGGAGCAAAATGGAAAACAAGCATGACAAACAACAGGTAAAGATTTTTTTCACAATGTAAGTTTTGGCAAAGGAATATGCCGGAGATTAACGGAATGTTACTCCCACGTTAAGGAATTGTGACCTGAATGTTACCTGAAGATTAATAAATCAAAATCTAAACTGGAGACGCACGGTGAGAATATTGTCTTCCAGGTCAGTGAGGTAACCTGGCAATAATGTTGATTCATTTTTTACGAGCTCGTAATAGCCAACCACCTTGACATTGTCATTAAAATAATAGGCATACCCAATTCCTAAAGTTGAATATTTGATGTCGGCAGCCGTGAGATTGGTTCCGGTCTCACCTATTTCTTCGTTTGAAACTTTTGTATTCGGATCATACCAATCATATTTTAGCAACAATTGGTGATGCGCATTCACTATGTTTTGAAGAAAACAAAAGAAGGCGCCATTAAAATGCCGTCGATACAAAGGCCCTTGCGGCAACACACCTGGGTTTATGGTTGTGATCGCCGTTCCGGGTTGTTGTCCCTGCCAATACTCTGCCCGCAATTCAGTTTGTCCCCATTTATGCTTGTAAGCGATTTGCACATCTGCGCCATGATAATGCCTGGGCGCGATTTGACCTACATTACTCAAAGCAGAGTCAAGTAAAAAGGTTTTTTGTCCATTTGATAATCCCATTTCATAAACATAATTTGACTCCTGTCGCCATCCGCCATAGAGCAGGGAAAGACCTCCGCTTACTGAAAATTTTCCTACCGAGATCGGCTTAACAGTTAACCTGCTAATAAAATCTTTGTGACTGTCGAAGTCCGTAGTCCCGGATAATCCCTGCCCGTTAAACAATCCTGCATCCACTTTAATGAACTTGTTTTTCGCCGAGCGACGTAAAGGCTCGTAAGTGACCATCACCCCGATGTCACGTTCGGTAGGCATCAAGGTCTGTGACATTCTTCCTCTTTCCGGTGTTTCACGATAGGCAGAGGAGAGATTCACTTCAAATCCATAAGGTCGCGCAAAGAGTCCCGCAGTGAATGAAAAGTTATTGCCCTTCGTCTCGTAAAGCCGCATAAACATGTCTCTTACGTTTACCCCTCGTTCCGTAGCATCGATCTGGAAAGTGAATAAGGCCTTTGGATACGCATCGCTTGTCACAACTATATAATCGATTTTCACCCTTGCCCTCCTTAACATGAAGCGACTTTTTGAGTGAGGCGCGAAATCGCCGCCACTAAATGTTGTTTTGGCTCCCTCTGTATCGGCAAGTTGAAACTGGGGTTGTATGTATCCTGAAAAATGGAGGTTTTCAAAACGTTTTATTAAGGGGCGTACCGTGTCGTTCAGGTACAAAAGGGACGAGTCGAGTTCTGAGAGGTAACGTTGAGAATAGCCGAAAAGAATTAACGGGAAAGAAATCAGAACTAAAAGCAGTCTCCTGGAAACTTGTTTTATCATTATATGGCTTTTGAACAACCAGGTTTTAAGGGCTGCAATTTAAGCACTTCTCAATATGAAAGGAATGTTAGTAAATCGTTTCCCCTATATTATTTCTATATTAATTTATTATTAATTCTCCCGCGCCACCTTTTGCCCGATGGCCAAACCGTAACTTCGCTGCCAACAAATTTTAGCTCTATGGCGGTGAATTCGTTTATGAAGATATTCTTACCGAAAAGCAAGGTATTCTATGACCTATTTGAGAAGGTATCATCGAATGTGGCGCTCATGGGAACCAAGCTTAAACATGTCGTTGAAGAACCCGATTTTGACAAACGGGCGGCATTGATCTCGCAACTCGAAGATCTGGAGCATGACAATGATGAGTTGACCCACCGGGTGTTCACAGAATTAGGACGCAATTTCATTACTCCTTTCGACCGTGAGGATATACATTACCTGGCTTCGGCTCTGGACGACATTGCTGACTACATCTATGCGTCGGCCAAAAAAATAAATTTTTACAGGGTCAACCCCAACGATAGTGGTCTACAAAAGCTGGCGGACATGATCGAACAAAGTGCATTCCAGGTAAAAACAGCAGTAGGAGAGTTAAGAGATATGAAGAACATGCGCCAAATGACCGAGGCGTTGGTAAAGATCAACAGCATTGAAAACCAGGCAGACGATATTTTTGATATGAGTATCGAAAGACTTTTTGCTACCGAGGCCGATGCTAAAGAAGTCATTAAAAAAAGAGAGATCTACCAGGCGATGGAGATCGTGACCGATAAATGTGAGGATGCCAGCAACGTGATCGAATCTATTATTATTAAATATGCTTAACGCATGAATGGCCTATGAAAATGGCTACCCCATTTTCAAATTTTCAAAATATCCCTCATGAGTTTTTTGATCGTAATTATTGCACTGGCATTGGTTTTTGATTATATAAATGGATTTCATGACGCTGCCAATTCAATTGCCACTGTAGTTTCCACAAAAGTTCTTACTCCCTTCCAGGCGGTGCTTTGGGCTGCTGTTTTCAATTTTGTAGCATTCTTTATTTTCAAAGATCATGGCGTTGCCAACACCATATCCAAAACAGTAAAAAGCGAATTCATCACATTACATGTTGTTTTCGCCGGATTAATTGCGGCCATCGCCTGGAACTTACTTACCTGGTGGTTCGGTATTCCTTCCTCGTCGTCTCATACTCTGATCGGCGGATTTGCTGGTGCGGGTATTGCTCATGCAGGAACATTTGCAGCCATCGAAGCAGACCCCGTTATCAAAACAGCCAGCTTTATTTTCCTTGCACCATTGGTAGGAATGATCGCAGCATTTATTATTTCTTTGTGGTTCATTCATGCCTTTCGGAAGGGAATCTTACCTAAACTGCTTTCATTTGTCGTAATTGTTTTCGTAATTATCTTTTTATACTTTAACCTTGAACTTGATCCAGCCAAATTAAAATCTCACTACGAATCCTATTTGCTTAAGGTGATCTTCTTTTCAAAAAATTTTAAATGGATCCTATTGGGGCTGATCCTTATCATCATAGCCATTTTTACACTGTATCTCAGCCATCTGAACGCAAATCGTGCGAACAAGTGGTTTAAAAGATTACAACTGGTCTCTTCGGCTACATTTAGCATTGGTCATGGCGGGAATGACGCGCAAAAGGTAATGGGCATTATTACCGCAGCCTTAATTGCAGCTAAACGTATTGATCGATTTGAACAAATGCCGATTTGGGTTCCTCTTGCCTGTTACACCGCAATTGCCTTGGGAACCATGAGCGGCGGTTGGAGGATCATCAAAACGATGGGCACGAGAATTACAAAGGTGACTCCCTTTGAGGGCGTAGCGGCTGAAACTGCAGGTGCCATTACGTTGTTTGCCACTGAAAATTTGAAGATCCCTGTCAGTACCACACATACCATCACAGGTGCAATTATTGGCGTGGGCGCCACCAAGCGCTTATCGGCCGTTCGATGGGGAGTTACCGTAAATCTTTTATGGGCGTGGATCTTAACCATCCCGGTAAGCGGACTGTTAGCGGCCGGCGTATATTCGATCGTACGTATATTCCTTTAAAAGTTTTTTAGCATTTTTGCAGCTAATAAGTAAAGCATGCCCAAAATTTTAGTTACCGGCGGATGTGGCTATATTGGCTCACACACACTCGTGGATCTCACTGAATATGGATATGATGTCATTTCGGTTGACAATAACAAGCGGTCAAATCCAATTATTTTAGATGGCGTAGAAAAGATAACCAGGAAAAAAATCAAGAATTATAAGGTTGACCTCTGCAATTTCGATGACACCTTTGCCATCTTCCAGGAAAATGAAGACATTGAAGGGATCATACATTTTGCTGCTTATAAATCAGTTGGTGAATCAGTTGAAAAGCCACTCATCTATTTTGAAAACAATATCCTTTCTCTCATTAATATTTTAAAATGTGTGCAGGAATTTGAGGTCCCCTGGTTTGTTTTTTCGTCTTCGTGTACTGTTTATGGAAACCCGGATGAAATTCCTGTAACGGAAAGTACAATGCCGAAGCCTGCTGCGTCACCTTACGGATACACGAAACAAATGGGAGAGCAGATCGTAAATGAATTTGCAAAATCAGCCGGCACCCAATGTATTTTGTTGAGATATTTTAATCCCGTGGGAGCTCACCCTTCTACTTTAATAGGTGAATTGCCGCTTGGCCGGCCGGAAAATTTAGTACCAGCGATAACACAAACAGCTATTGGGAAAATAAAAAAAATGTTTGTACATGGGAACGACTATCCAACCCGCGACGGGAGCTGTTTACGTGATTATATTCACGTCTGCGATATTGCACACGCACACACTCTTGCCATAAAATATTTAGAGAAACAAAAGGCTGATCTGCGTTGTGAAGTATTTAACCTTGGAACAGGGAATGGCGTTACGGTATTAGAAGCGATCCATTCATTTGAAAAAGTAAGTGGTGTGAATTTAAATTATGAAATAGGGCCGAGACGACCCGGAGATGTTGTTGCTATCTATGCCAACAATGATCTTGCAAAAAAAGTATTGGGATGGCAACCCAAATACTCGTTGGATGATATGATGTCAACCGCATGGAAATGGGAAAAGAGGCTGAAAGCAGATGATAAGATTTTTACAAACCAACCAAGGGAATTAAACTGAATAGCCAGTGAGTTGGGTAATTCCAAGTTAAGTTTCTACTACATTTGCCACTAATTTTCAAATATGCTAAAAGATATACAGTCAACAGGGAATAAGGATACAAGAAGCGGATTTGGCGACGGGATCGTGGAGGTAGCGAGGAAAAACTCTAATATTGTTGCGCTCACGGCCGACCTGGCTGGTTCGCTAAAATTAAATCAATTCATTAAAGAATTTCCGGATCGCTTTTTTCAATGTGGCATTGCAGAAGCCAATATGATGGGGATCGCTGCAGGATTGACCATTGGTGGAAAAATTCCTTACACAACCACTTTTGCTAATTTTTCTACCGGACGCGTATATGATCAAATACGGCAAAGCATTGCTTATAGCGGGAAGAACGTGAAGATATGTGCTTCACATGCTGGCGTAACTTTAGGAGAGGATGGAGCTACTCACCAAATACTTGAAGACATTGGCTTAATGAAAATGTTGCCGGGCATGACTGTGATCGTTCCCTGCGATTATAATCAGACAAAAGCAGCAACGATCGCAATAGCTGATCATGTTGGCCCTGTTTACCTGAGGTTTGGTCGACCAGTGTGGCCTATTTTTACAGATGCAAATTCAAAATTTGAAATTGGAAGGGCACAAATTTTTAGCGACGGAGCAGACGTTTCCATTTTTTGCTGCGGGCATATGGTTTGGAATTCCATCCAGGCAGGAATCGCACTGCAGGAAAAAGGGATCAACGCTGAAGTAATCAATATTCATACAATAAAGCCCCTTGATAAAGATGCAGTACTCAATTCGCTTAAAAAGACGCGGTGTGCTGTCACCGTAGAAGAACATAATGTGATTGGCGGATTGGGCGATGCAATTGCGCAGGTGGCTGCCAAATTTGCTCCAACACCGATTGAGTATGTAGGCACCCAGGATACTTTTGGGGAGAGTGGTACTCCGAAAGAGCTATTGAAAAAATATGGGTTGGATGTTCCGGATATTATTGCAGCTGCAGAAAAAACATTGAATAGAAAAAAGAATGGATAAAGTTGTTATTAATAACTGCGGCAGGTTCTTTCTGAAATGAACCTGCTTTTTTATTTTTAACCATCTGTTACCAGGTAGGCCAAATGACGAAGAGAAAGAATGAATTGTAAGCAACTACGGCTTAAAAAATTAAGATTATAGAAACAAACTTATTGAAACAACCAGTATTCTAAATGTATTAAACCCCCATGTCTTTAACTACAAGTGATACAGAGCTCCTGGTACAGTTTCGAAACCCGATAACCAAAGAAAAAGCCTTCACAAGCATTATAAAAAAATACCAGGAAAAATTGTATTGGCATGTCCGCCGCATGGTGATCGATCACGAGGACGCCAATGATGTATTACAAAACGTTTTTTTAAGGGTTTGGAATGGGCTTGAAAATTTCAGAGAGGACAGCCAACTTTACACTTGGCTCTACCGCATTGCTACAAATGAATGCCTGACATATATCGAACAGCAAAAGAAAAGGACTTCGGTTCCCCTTGATGAAACGGAAAGTGGGTTAAGCAACAAAATAAAAGCAGACAGTCATTTCGATGCGAACCGGCTGGAATGGAAGCTGCAATTAGCCATACAACAGTTACCTGAGAAACAGCGGATAGTATTTAACCTGAGATATTATGACGAAATGCCATACGAGGAGATGAGCAGAGTATTGGAAACCAGTGAAGGCGCACTGAAGGCCAGCTACCATCATGCTGTTAAAAAAATTGAGGATTACATCAAAAATCATTAAACTTTACAGTCCGCGAGGCGTCTCAACTACGTCAAAATGCCAAATAGGGATATCATACAAGAACTCAGCGATTTAGGAAGCAATTTACCGGGGAATATGTCCGAGAATATCCATTCAGTTCCCACCGGGTATTTTGAAGGCTTCCCGAAACTAATGTTGGATCTTATCAATGCCAATGAGGGTTTGACATGGCTTTCTTCCATGCCGAGGGAAATGCCTTTCCAGGTTCCTTCCGGATATTTTAATGAGTTGGATGAAAAAATCATGGAGATGATCCAAAATCATCCTGACTACCAGACCAGCAAGGAAGAATTAGAATCTGTCTCTCCACTATTGAGCAGTATAAATAAAAGGCCCGTTTACTCCGTACCCCATGGGTATTTTGAAAATTTTAAGCCTGGAGCTGATGGAAAGAAGGAGACAAAAGTTGTTGTCCTTTCAAGTCGCAAATGGTTCAGATATGCAGCGGCTGCAGTTATTGTTGGTGTGATCTTGATGGCAGGATTAATTGCGGTTAACAATAACCATAGCGATCCGGCTAATAAAACTTTAGCAAAATTTGAGAGGGAGGTAAAGAAGATCAACGATGTAAAGAGCACTGAAAATCTTATTGATTTTATGGACGCCGGTCTAAATGAAAAAGAATTGGCTCGTAGTGATAAAAGTATTAAAACTGATGATGTGCAGCAACTGTTGAAGGATATACCCATTGATGAACTAAAGGATTTTAATGAAGAATCAAGGGACATAGCAGAAGTAATGATGACCAACTAGTAGATTCAAGAATGAAAAAGTATTTTATCATATTGATCTTAATTTTTATTGGCCTTGCTGCCTATGCCCAAGATGAAGGAGAGGATAAGGGAGCGAAGATCAGGGATCGTATGAATGAATATATCCAGGACAGGCTTGGTCTTTCAAAAAGAGAAGCAGAAAAATTCTCTCCGGTTTTTTTAAGATACTTCCAGGAATTCAGACAAATTCGCCGCGAAAACAGAACAGATAATCTCGTCTTAAAACAGAAGATCATTGATCTGCGTATTCGTTACAGGAATGAATTCAGACAGATCATGGACGAACCAAGAGCGAATAAAGTGTTCGTTTACGAAGATGAATTTCGGCGAAAAGCAATCCAGATGTTAGAAACTCGTAAGGATCGTTTGGGCGAAAAGACGCTCCAAAGAAACCAGTCGCTGTTGCAATAAAGATAATTTCTTATATCTTTGAACCTGGTGTTTTTCATAGGTTAGCAACGGCCGGCTCTTTCCAGGGCGGGCCTTTATAATTGATTGCAGATTTTGGATTGCAAATTTTAGATTTGCCGGAACAGTTAACCTGATTCACACAATCCAAAATCCCAAATCAAAAATCTAAAATGTGGTTACCGGGTTTTTCACATCATGGTAAAACAAAAAAGTCCAATGCTCTTTTTGTCCTCGCTCCCACCAGAGTTTTCTAAGCTCCATCGCTTTTTTCCCATTGTGGTCATATTTAGCAGCAAAGCGATGTTTCATTTGCTGCAACTGAGGAGCGTCATCACCGCCAAAAAAAATAGTCTCACCATCATTTATCCAAAATACCTGGTGGTAAGCAGAATGCGCACCCGTAACTTCATAAGAAATATGATGGTCGATCATTCCTTTGTCATCCTTCAGGAGAAAAATTTGCGATGACTGTTTTAGAATTTGTAAGTCCTCAAGAATAAATGAGGGAGATCCTTTCTCAAAAGCAAGATTTAATTCTCTCTCCTGCACATAATAGTTCGCATTAGGGAAACTTATTTGACGCGAATGATCAGGAGCTTCTTCGCTCACTCCGCCTGAATGATCTTTGTGCAAATGTGAAAGCAAAACCTTTGTGACCCTGGATGGATCAATGCCGTTATTTCTTAAATTCTGATGTAGTTGCAGTACGCCATCCGTCTTAAATCCGAGTCCCGTATCGAGTAGCAAGACCTCATCCGAAGTAGTAATTACAAAAGGTTGTATCTCTACCAGCAAACTTCCTGTTGGCCGATTTTGCAGTTGATGCTTCTGTCCATCAAAAGGAACAAATTGCTTTGTTTTGTCAACCGTAAATGTGCCTTCACTGAGGGGGATAATGTTCATAAGAATTCCAAAAATACAAATCCGATCGTTATCGGATTCAAAACCCAACGTCGGTTTTGATCAAGTGGAATTTGTGATTTGCACATTTCGAATTTCTATCTCAATACCATTTGTCTGTCCGCATCCAGGCGAATAAGGATGAAAAGCAAAATTGAGAAGGTAAGGAGGGAAGTTCCTCCATAACTGATAAACGGCAATGGGATTCCAATCACCGGGGCTAGTCCAATAGCCATCCCTACATTTATCACTAAATGAAAGAAAAATACGGAAGCCACTCCATAGGCATAACATCGGCTAAAAACACTTCTCTGCCTCTCGGCGATAGTTACTATTCTAAATAACAGTAGCAGGTATATCCCGAGTAGCAGAACACTGCCGATAAAACCGAATCCTTCCCCGATAGTGTCAAAAATAAAATCTGTTCTTTGTTCCGGCACAAATCCATACCGGGTCTGGGTACTCTTCAACAGCCCCTTCCCAGTAAGTCCTCCACTACCAATCGCAATTTTTGATTGCTTTACGTTGTAGTCAGTATCTGTTTTCTTCGCTTTTTGTGTTGTTTCTTTCCGGTGAGCGGCTACATACTCAGCCGGTATTTCTTTACCTACCGTACTGTAGATGCGTTCCACCTGGTACAGTTTTAATACATGTTTGAAAGCAAATGGAACTCCGAACCTTTGCACCCCTACACAAATTAGCCAAACCAGGATCACATTAAACAGAATATATCTTTTGCGCCTGATCACTCTCCATGAAAAAAAAATAAACAACAAAGCAATGGCTGTAAGGATAAGAGCCAATGTATTTTTTTCGACAAGCAATGTTGCCACTACCAACGCCGCTAAAGAAAATCCTACCACAAGAATTGTTGATGGTAAACCTTCCCTGTACATAACAATAAAAAAAGAAAAATATACAAGTGCCAAACCGGTCTCGCTTTGCATTAGAGTTAACACAGCCGGAAACAATACAATAGCTGCCGCGATTAATTGTGACCGGGTCGTTCCGAATTCGGTATCTGATCGTGAAAGATACTTTGCCAGGGCAAGACAAACGCAGATCTTACAAAACTCTGCAGGTTGAAACTGGAATCCACCAAACCGAATAATTGATTCGGTTCCCTTTACACTCGAATGAAAGGGAAATACAAGCAGCAACAAAAAGATCCCGAAGGCATACCAAATGTTAGCCGTGGCAGTAAAAAACTTACTGTCAGTTAATAAAATGAAAACGCCGATAATGGCCGATGCAATAAAAAAATAAAATTGTTTGCTGTAATCAGTTTTAAAACCAAGAAAGCTCTGAACAATAGGGTCCCCTTCTTTATAAGTAACCGCGAATATGGCTGTAATACCGACCGTTACTAATATTAAATAGATCCATGCTAAACTCCAATCAACTCCTTTTGATATAGTTGGGTTTTTTTCGTTCATGAAGGCACAGAATGGTTTTTCTTTCTTGAACTTTTATCGTCGATAATTACCATATACTGAATATCCGATTTCTTTTTGGGAGGCGCCGGTGATTTCTTTTCAGGAATAAATGGTACTTCGACTTTTTCATAGGTATACTTATCGATATAACTGCTATCTTTTGTCATCTTAAACCATTCGTAGGCACGAGTTGAATCAGCTTTGTATTGCTCCCGCGTCAGGTAAGAAGGCATCAGGTCAGCAGCGGCAATTCGATCTGCTTCTTTCTGCCGGTCTGCCCTTAATGAATCGGTCAGGTATTTCTCGATCAGCAGGTATGCCATTGGGCCGGCCCAAGTGGCACCGTAGCCTCCATTTTCAATGATCACCGAAATGGCGATTTTAGGATCTTCCCGTGGTGCGAAACAAACAAACAGAGAATGGTCTTTCAATTCAACAACCTTTTTATCTAATACCCTCTTATTTTGAGCCGTCCCTGTTTTAGCGCAGACATTTATTCCAGGAATTTTTGTGATCCCTCGTGCAGTACCTATCTCTGTAACATCCTGCATTCCGCTGATTACTGTTTCGTAGGCGATATCTGAAATATGAGTGAGAACGTCATGTTTCTTTCTAAATTTATTTACAAGCGACGTGTCTTCTTCATTTTCATCGTCAATTGCTCTCACAAAATGCGGAAGATAGTAATAGCCTTTGTTGGCTACAATGCAAATAGCATTGGCGATTTGCAAAGGTGTTACCAGCATTTTATCCTGGCCGATACCAAGGCCTCCTCCCGTCATTGTACAGGAGTTCCATTGTCCACGGTACTCTTTGTCGTAAGCTGTGGTGTCGGGAATGTTTCCACCATTTTCATTGGGGATGTCAACACCCAGTTTATGGCCGTAGCCAAATGCGTTGCAATACTCTTTCCATCTTGTCAACCCAATTCTCGGGTTGTGATATTTTGGATTATCAATTGTTTTGCGAATGGTGCTGCTGAAAAAAGCATTGCATGAGTGAGCCACTGCCAACCGAAGATCGGCTGCATGGCCTGCCCATTTTTCGAGACACTTCACGGGGCGCGTACATTCTAAATATGCACCGTGGCAAGGATACCCACTTTCCGGCGTGATCACTCCCTCATCTAACCCAATTAATGCTCCGAGCGGTTTATAAGTAGAGCCGGCAGGATACTGACCTTTAATAGCACGATTATAAAGAGGCGTGCTTACATCCAGCAACATCTTACTATAATTTTTTTGCTTCGATGAACCCGTAAGATCATTGGGATTGTAGTCGGGAGCCGAAGCCATTGCGAGGATGCCACCAGTTTTGGGTTCGATCGCAACAATAGCACCTACCTTATTTGTCAATAATTTTTCTGCCAGTTGTTGAAGCTCCACATCAATATAGGTCCTGAGATTTCTTCCTGCTACTGCCGTCGTATCAAAAATTCCATTTTGATAATGCCCAACCAGACGGTTAAAATTATCTTTGATCCATAATTCAGTCCCTTTCTGTCCACGTAACACTTTCTCATAGTATTGTTCCAATCCTGTTCGACCAGCATAGTCACCGGATTCATAAAAGCCATTCGACCTGTTTATGATGGATGTATCCACTTCATTAATATATCCGAGTATGTGTGCGGCTGCGTTAAAGGGATATAACCTTACAGGCCTTGGTTGAAGAAAAAATCCATTATTAAAGCGCCACATATTCTCCTCCATTCTTGCATATTTCTGGGGAGTCAGCAATTCCTCAAATACAGATGGGCGAAATGCTTTATTTTTTACGATAGCTACCCTTATCCTCTTTCTGAATTCGGCCGTATCGATTTCCATGAGTTGACAAAAATAGTTAGTGTCGATTGCTTTGACTTCTGATGGAGTCACCATCAGGTCATACATTAATATATTGTTCAGGATCGCTTTATTCTTCCTGTCAAAAATGATCCCTCTTGATGGATATATCTTCTTGGCAAAAATGGCATTGATATCAGCCTGCCTTTTGTATTCACGGGAGACAACCTGCAAATGAAATAGCTGTGCGATCAGTACAATAAATGACGCCAGAAAAATTGCTCGGATAATACGACTTCTCGATTGGTTGAACACAGGCATAGATCAAAGAAGAGAAAAATACACAGTAAGGAATTTTTATCAAAGCTACAATGCAAAATTTTTTTTACGCTATCCAGGAGAAATTTGTGAAGATTTTTACGCAGTATTTGTTCTGTAGCGCATTTTTCTCGGGAACAAGAGTTCTGTCGCAAAAATAAGCAAAAGACTTATTCCGGTCGTCGCAACAAGCTTGACCAGGTATGTCAACAGGCTTCCAAAGGAAAGCCATTCCAGGAAAAGCATATATCCATGGTGGAAAACAGTCAATGTAAGAACATATATTCCATAAGGTGTCCAGCCCAGTGTGCGGGGTGAGGGTTCCCTGTAGTTAAATTCAGTACTATCCTTTGGCAACAAAAGGTTGATGATAAAAGGACGGATGTAGGCGATCAGCAAACAGGCTGCCGCATGAAGACCCGGAGTCTGTGTGAAATAATCCAATGAAAGGCCTGTCATAAAGCCTATCACCAGGAGCCAGAACCTTGGAGTAGCAAACGGGAGCCAGAGAATGAACAGGTAATATAAATAAGGAGTAATGAAACGATGCAGGTGCGGTACCTTAAACAAAACATACACCTGCATCAGGATAAAAATTGTAAATCGAATAATATTTTTAACGAGGTCGCTCATTTGGTTTTTTTCATCTCATCGATTTTTTTACGGGTGTCTTTGTCCAATTTCTCCTGCTCATCTGCCTGCAAATTTTCGACAACAAAAACATGCTGCAGATTTTGAAAATTGGCAGTCGTTCTTATTTGAAGTGTATAGAAGCTGCTTGAATTATCCTTTACAATAGATGCCACCCTTCCGATCATTTTCAACGGTGGGAAACTTAACGAATACGTACCGGTCAAAACAGTATCTCCCCTCATGATCGTGTCACTTTTTGGAATGCCGGTCATTGTGAGAAGAAAAGGACTTTTTCCATCCCAGCTTATTGTTCCTGCATTTCCGCTTCGCTTCATAATTGCACTCACATTATTTTTTACATGGAGAAGACTCATGACCTGGCTAAAATTGTCGCTGGTGTTTACAACAATGCCCACAAGACTAAGATCCGAATTGAGTACTGCCATATTATCCCTGATACCTTGTCTTGCACCCCTGTTTATTTGTATATAGTTCCTTTCAGAATTTACCGAGTTGCTTACCACTTCAGCATCACGCCATATGTATCGCCGACGATGACCCAAAGTATCGTAGGGTATGGTATCCTGGACAAACTGTGCTGCTGTATCAGGACTTAAAAAATTCGTCTTTAACAAATTGATCAGGGAATCATTTACGTGATGGATTCGATCGCTTTCATTTTTCAGGTGAAAATACTGATCGACATTTGCATACTTCGAATTCATCCAGCCGGTCAGTTCATTGGCAACACCCAAACCCACTGTATGATGGTATTTATTGTAACGGAATAAAAACGACAGCGCTAAGACCTGGAACCCCAGGAAGGCAAAAAAAGTGAAGTAACGACCAATGAAGAGAAATATATTACGCATACCCCTGTCCCCTAAAGGGGAACTTAGATTTTATAATTTTATTGTGCGCCGTTAGTTTAAGGCTTGTGAAAATATTACAATAAGAAATGTGTATTTGTTGATTAGAATTACTGAACGCTGATGTGAGTAATCCCGATGAATCGGGGCAGGTTACAACAGAAGTTGAAGGTAGTAACGCTGTTAACTTCATAAACAAAAATCTACTCCTGAGTAAGCGACAAAATTTTTAAAGTTTGATTGACCTAAGTTTTTCCGCCTTAGGCGGAGAACAAGGGGCTTTATCTCATAACAAACGGATACCTGTCATAATTTTTCAAAGCAATACCAGTGCCTCTCACTACACTTTTTAGAGGATCGTCGGCTACATGTACTGGCAATTTAATTTTCTGACTGAGTCTTTTGTCAAGTCCTCTTAACAATGCGCCACCTCCCGTGAGATACAGTCCACGTCTGTAAATATCAGCAGCCAATTCTGGTGGTGTTTGTTCAAGGGCTTTTAAAATAGCTTCTTCGATCTTGAAAATACTTTTATCAAGAGCTTCAGCAATCTCCTGGAAACTTACCATGATCTGCTTTGGAATACCAGTTACGAGGTCGCGGCCATTCACAGGAATATCATCTGGTGGGCTGTCCAGATCTTTCATAGCCGCACCTATCTGTATCTTTATTTGTTCAGCTGTACGTTCACCGATCAGTAAGCTATGATACCGGCGGAGTGCCTCCATAATATCTGCAGTAAATTCATCGCCCGCTATTCGAATTGACTGATCGCAAACAATACCTGCCAGCGCAATGACAGTAATGCCAGTAGTACCCCCTCCTATGTCGATGATCATATTACCCACCGGCTCCTCTACATCGATACCGATACCCAGTGCGGCAGCCATGGGCTCATGGATAAGATATACTTCTTTGGCGCCTGCCTGTTCTGCGCTATCGCGAACAGCTCTTTTTTCTACTTCTGTGATAGAGGATGGAATGCAGATCATCATTCGCCAACTTGGAGGAAAAAGAGGTTTTTT
>Ga0070661_100000581_pt1 | contig 27755 bp, 29 predicted proteins | sample KBSC43metaG_FD_64663 | JGI IMG/M metagenome (GOLD analysis project Ga0070661, IMG submission 64663) | Corn rhizosphere microbial communities from Kellogg Biological Station, Michigan, USA - KBS C4-3 metaG | ecosystem: Host-associated > Plants > Roots > Rhizosphere > Soil ... | reverse complement strand
ATCGATGCCTTGTGAGGAGCGCGTCCGGCAAATAGAGTTGCGCCAATCAGAACATAAAATGGGAAAACGACAGGAAATGAACGATTTTGTTTTGAGGCGACATCCATGAGTGCTGCGCCACAGAAACCGGCGTGGCCGGCTATGTCCATCGCGCAGGCTCATGCGCTTCTCACCCAGCCCGGCTCGCCGCTCGAGATGGAAGAGGTCGTGATCCGGGGCGTGAAGACCCGCGTCTGGAAGAATGCACCGCCCACCATCCGCCATTTGCTGGAGATCGGCCGCGCACACGGAAACAAGGAAGTCCTGGTCTACGAAAACGACCGCGCGACCTTCGAAACCTTCACCCGCGCGGCCCTCGCCATTGCCGACGAGTTGACGAAGCAAGGCGTAAAGAAGGGTGATCGCGTAGCCCTCATCATGCGCAATCTGCCGGAATGGCCCGCCATCTTCTTCGGCGCGGAGATCATCGGCGCCATCGTCACGCCGCTCAATGCGTGGTGGACCGGCCCCGAACTGGAATACGGCCTCGTCGATTCCGGCACCAAGATCGCTTTCGCCGATGCCGAACGCCTCGAACGCATCTCCGAGCATCTCATCAATTGCCCGGACCTGAAGCGCGTCTATGTCAGCCGCTATTCCGACGACCTGCCCAACCCTATCGTGTGTCGCCTGGAAGATGTGATCGGCTCGGTCAACGATTGGGGCAAGCTGCCCGATCGCCCGATGCCCACGGTCGATCTCCAGCCCGATGACGACGCGACCATCCTTTATACCTCGGGCACCACCGGCAAACCCAAAGGCGCGCTCGGCACCCATCGCAACATGCTCTCCAACATCATGGCGGCAGCATCCTCCGCCGCGCGCAATTTCCTGCGCCGCGGAGAAATGCCGCCCATGCCAGATCCTAATGCGCCGCAGCGCGTTTCGCTTCTCTCGGTGCCGTTCTTTCACGCCACCGGCTGCTTCGCGATCATGGGCCCCACGGTGTTTGCGGGCGGCAAGATCGTAATGATGCGCAAATGGGAGCCGGAGCAGGCGATGCAGTTGATCGAACGCGAGAAGGTCAATCTCGCGGGCGGTGTGCCCACCATCGCGTGGCAACTCATCGAGCATCCGGCACGCAAGAAATACGACCTGTCTTCGCTCGATCAGGTTTCCTATGGCGGCGCACCGTCCGCGCCCGAACTCGTGCGCAAGATCGTTGAAGTGTTTCCGAAGTCATTGCCCGGAAATGGCTGGGGCATGACCGAAACATCCGCCACCTGCACCACCCATTCGGGCGAGGATTATGAGCATCGCCCCCAATCCTGCGGCCCCGCGGTTCCCGTTTGCGACATCAAGATCATGTCGCTCGACGGCGAACGCGAACTGCCGCACGGCGAAGTCGGCGAGTTGTGGGCACGCGGCCCCAACATCGTCAAAGGCTATTGGAACAAGCCAGAAGCGACCGCCAACACGTTTGTCGACGGCTGGGTGAAGACCGGCGATCTCGCCCGCATCGACGAGGAAGGTTTCTGTTTCATCATCGACCGCGCCAAGGACATGCTGATCCGCGGCGGCGAGAACATCTATTGCATCGAGGTGGAGAACGTCCTCTACGAACACCCCGCCGTGATGGACGCAGCGCTCGTGCCGGTGCCGCACAAGACGCTCGGCGAAGAACCGGGCGCCGTCGTGCATCTGAAGCCCGGTATGCATGCCAGCGAAGAAGAACTCCGCCAGTTCGTCGCCGGCAAACTCGCCGCGTTCAAGGTGCCTGTGAAGATCGTCTTCTGGCCCGAAACATTGCCGCGCAACGCCAACGGCAAGATCCTGAAGACCGAATTGAAGAAAGTCTTTTCAGAGCATCTTCACGGATAGGCTCAAAGAGCCTCGCGCACCACGGCCTCGATCTTGTACCCATCGAGATCGAACAGGAACGCACCATAGAATCCCGCCGTGTATTGCGGCCGCGGACCCGGTGCGCCTGCGTCGCGTCCGCCGTGTGCCAGTCCGGTGTCGTAAAACGCGTGAACCTGCGCGCGATCCTTGGCGCGAAAGCTCACATGCAATCCAATTCCGGCCCGCGCTTCGTCCGCGCGCAAGATCCAGAAGATCGGTGGGAGAACATCGTCCGGTCCATAGCCGATCGCGCCGTCGCGTTCCTTGCGCCGTCTCAAGCCCAGCGTTGCCATCACAGGATCGTAGAACGCCGCCGCGCGATCCATATCGCGCACCGGCAGCGAAACGTGGTCGATGAACGACATTACTTTGCGAACAAGCCCGTCAGGATGGGCTTGGCATAAAGCTCCGCCGCCTCGCCTTGCGTCACGCCGGGAAGCATCGATGCGATGGCGGACGAGGCGTTGAGCGTCGCGTTCATCATCTGCGCGGCGATGAAGGTATCGACAGGCCGGATCGTGCCCTCTGCGATGCCGTCGGAGATCATGCCCGCGAAACGTCCCGACACGCGGTTGGAAGCCTCCACCATGCTGTAGCGGATCTGCTCCGGCAGGGCGCTCAAGGCAGAGGTGCGTAGCAACGGCCCGCGCTCGGAGAGTTGGTATTCCGCAAGCGTGGCGGCGGCGGCCGAAAGCTTTTCCCACCACGTTCCGGGTTCGATCATCGCCGTGGATTGCGCGCGCCGCATGATCGCGAAGCTGCGGTCGAAACAGGCCACGACCAGATCGTCCTTCGCGTCGTTGTGGTGATAGAACGATCCCTTGGTGACGTTGAGCTGTTCGGAGATTCGTTCCACCGACGCGCCGCGATAGCCGCGCTGGTTGACCAGCCGCGTCGCCGACATCAGGAACGTCTCGCGCAATGCGGCTTGCGCGTCCACCGGCTCGGGATCGATGCCGGGCAATATGCGCGGCGCCCATATGGCGTCCGGTTTCGCCAGCCCGTTGAGCAGGATGTCGTACATGCGCTCGAGAATGCGCGGATAATCCTCGATCTCGAAACGCGGCAGCCATGCCACCGACCAGTAAAGCTGTTCAAGCAGCATGTGCGTGCGCGCCGTCGCCATGCGCCGGTCCATCCAGTCCATTGCCTGCGACTGGAACAGCGCGCGCGCCTTGCGGAACAGCTTGCCGTAGGGTTCGTTGACCTGCGAAAGATAAGGCTCGTTCAGAGAACGCACATCGCTGAACACCGCGATGGGGGCTTCCTCGCCTTCGCGGATGCGCCTGTCCAGCGCGAAATAGTTTTCCAGCAAACGCCGCACGCGCTCGCGCGGATCGGAAGGGGCCGACGCTTCGCCGATCAGCGCATCGAGCCGTTCGATGGTGCGCAGGTAACAGGCGACCGCGAGGTCTTCCTTCTTCTTGAAATAATAGGTGACCGAAGTGGTGATCAGCCCCACGCTCGCCGCCACGTCGGCAAGCGTCATGCCGCGCGCGCCGTCGCGATTGAGGATCGCGGTGGCGGCGGCGACGATGGCGTCCTTCTTGCGGTTGTACCGCTCCGTCGAGGCGACGGCTTCTCCGGCTTTCATGTCCGATCCATCCCCCCCGATGACCCGAACGCAAACGAAGGCCGGGAGTAGAACGCCGAATGTGCCGCGCGGCAAGCAAGGACAAGACTCATCTGTTGCGTCCTATTCGCCCGCTTCTGCTGGAGCCGCTGCACCTATCGCGCGCGCAGGCATGGGCGATGCAACCGGTTCGGTTGCCTCCAATTTCGCCAGTTCACCCGCCAGCTTGCGGATGTTCTCATCATGATCTTCGCGGCGGATGCGATAGAAGGTCAGGCACAGGATCGACAAGGTAAATAACACAACGATGGTCGGTAGATAGACGAGTGCCAGATTGTGCGCGATCGCCGGATCGAGCGTGGTGGGCGAAGCGTTCTGCGGGAAATTCACGAAGGCCAGCAGCGCGCCCGCGATGAAGGCGCCCAATCCCGATACCGCCTTCTGCACCAGGATCACGGCGGCGAAGAACAGCCCTTCCGATCGCCGCCCGGTGCGCACCGCGCTGTCCTCCACCACGTCCGTCATCATCGAGCCGCCAAGCGTGCCGCAGGCGATGGAAAGCGTGGTCGCGATCAGCGCCAGGAACGACAGCGAGACGATCAGGAAAGTCGTCGGCTGCGTCGGCAACAGTCCAAGCAGGTAAAGCGCCAGCGGCGCGCAATAGAAGGCGAGCGACGCCACGAACAATACGATGGTCGCCCACTTCTTGTCGAAGGCGCGGCTGATCGGCGTTGCGATGGCCAGTGCCAGGAAAGGCGCTATCACCAGCGACAGCGTGATGAGGCCGATCTGCGTGGCGTTCAGATGCCAGAGATAGGTGTTGAAATAGATGTTCAGCGCGAACAGCACGCCCTGCGCGACATAGGAAAAGAGCGTGGCGCTCGCGAGCGACGCAAAGGAGACGTTCGACCACGTCTCGCCCATTTCCTTGAGCGTCCCCCACAGGGTGCGGCGCCGCACCGGCGGCACGGAGAATTGGGGAATGAATCGATGCGTGCCCATCGAGGACACAAGGATCGCCGCCACCATCAGCAACGCGGCGAAGAATGCATAAGTGGGATAGCCGGATGGATTGAGCTGTCCCACCGGATGCGCCGCATCGGGCTTGAAGAACACCAGAAAGCTCAGGATGCCCATGATCAGGCCGCCCTGCCACCCGAAAAAATAGCGGTAGGCCATGAACGAGGTGCGCTGGTCGTAATCGGTGGTCAGTTCGGCCGCCAGCGCCGCACTGGGGATTTCGTACATGGTGATGAAGGTGCGAACGACAACCGCCATGCCGAGCAGATAGAAGAACAGCGCCTCGTTGCTCCAGTGCGGCGGATTCCACAAAAACCAGTATGAGATCGCAACCGGAATCGCCGCCGCGTACATGAACGGATGCCGCCGTCCCCAGCGCGATCTCAGATTGTCGGAAATCTGTCCAACGATGGGATCGGCCATCGTGTCGACGACGAGCGCGACGAGGATCGCGCTCCCCACCCATGCCGCGGGCATGCCCACGACCTGATTGTAGAAAAGCATCAGAAGCGTGGTGAAGCCCTGGTCCTTCACGCCATAGGCGACCGAACCGAACCCGTAGAACAGCTTCGTCCGCAAACCGCCAAGTTCGCGCGCTTCCGCGTTGGCCATTCCGTCTCCACCCTGTCTCGTTTTTCTGGTTTCCGTTTTGCGGAACGGCCATTCCGAGCCAATAGCCGGGCCGCCATCCTGCGCCCACTGTCCCCCTGCCTGTCAAGAAACCCTGCTTTTCCAATGACTACCCGCGAAAAACTCGCAACAGGGCACGATCCGCGAACGCCCCTTACCGAGGGAGGCCGTCCCTCCGCACAACCCGATTTTGAACTTAGGGTATGGCGATGCAGCCCCCCGTTGTGGCGGCCCGCGCGATCCGCCAAAAGAGCGCGCGATGACCCAAAGCCGGTTCAGATGGAAGACAGCGCGCGATTGGCTGTGGCCGTTCGCCTTAGGTCTTGCAGCGGCCGGCGTATGGCTGTGGTGGCGCGGCGCGCACGAACATTCGGCTGTGCTTGGTGTTGCGTTCCTCACCGCCGTGCTTGCCGCCTTCGCGGGCAATCGCGCCTGGCAGCAGCATCTGATCGAAGCCGAAACGCCCGCCGTTCCCGATCCCCTACCCGAAGTCGCGCGCGAAATGTTCGAGCGCCTGCCGGATCCCGTGCTGCTGCTCGATGAATCGCGCCGCGCCGTTTTCGCCAACGCCGCGATGCGCGCGGTCGTCGGCGCGGATTATTCGCGCAAGCCTTTGTCGGTCTTGTTGCGCGAGCCGTCCATCCAGCAGGCGGTCGAAACCGTCAGCCCCGGCGAAATCCCCGCAACCATCGAATTCGCCACCCCCGTTCCCATCGAACGTCATTTCCAGGCCTATGTTTCGCGCAGCGCGCTGGCGCCGTTGACCATCGTGCTGCTGCACGATCTCACCGCGATCAAGCGCACCGAACAGATGCGGGCCGATTTCGTCGCCAATGCGAGCCACGAATTGCGCACGCCGCTCGCCGCGGTTTCCGGCTTCATCGACACCTTGCGCGGCCACGCCCGCGACGACGAACAGGCGCGCGAACAATTCCTCGGCATCATGAGCGTCGAGGCCCAGCGCATGCGCCGCCTGATCGAAGATTTGCTGTCGCTAACCCGCATCGAGCTCAACGAACATGTGCCCCCTTCGGCCAAAGTCGACCTCGAACCGGTGGTCAGAAGTGCGGCGGCAGCGCTCGCCCCGCTCGCCCAAAGCGAAAACGTGACGCTGGAGATTTCCGTCGAACAAGATTTGCCGTCGGTCGTCGGCGACAGCGACGAACTCACCCAGCTTTTCCAGAACCTCATCCACAACGCGATCAAATATGGCCGCAGCGGCGGCCATGTCCGGGTAAGCCTCGCGGCGAAGGACGGCATGGTCAGCGTCGCCGTCCGCGACGAGGGCGAGGGCATCCCGCGCGAGGCCATCCCCCGCCTGACCGAGCGGTTCTACCGCGTCGACGTCAAACGCAGCCGCGAAAAAGGCGGCACGGGGCTGGGCCTGGCCATCGTCAAGCACATCGTCAACCGCCACAACGGCCGCCTCCAGATCGAGAGCGAGGCCGGCGTCGGCAGCACCTTCACCGTGATTCTGCCTGCCTTTTCAAAGGCGGGCGCCGCCGTCACGGAAGTGTTATAAAACTGTCGCATAGGCTTTCGACTTCTCGCCTAGTCAGGCGGATGAAAGAGCGGCGGATCAGGGAATGACCGAACACACAGTCAGGGCTTTCGGCGAGAAGCTCGAGGCGCTTACCACCTCGGTGGCGCAGGTGGGCGGGCTTGCCGAAGCGCAACTGGCCGACGCGCTCGAAGCCATCTCGCGCCGCGACACCGCCAAAGCCGAAGCCGTCATCGCCAGCGACCGCCGCATCGACCAGTTGCAATACCAGATCGAGGATCAGGCGCTGAAGCTGCTCGCGCTGCGCCAGCCCATGGCGGTGGACCTGCGCGAAACGCTGGCCGCACTGAAGATGGCGAGCGAACTCGAACGCATCGGCGATCTCGCCAAGAACATCGCCAAGCGGGCCATCGTTCTCAATCGCGAACAGCCGATCCGTCTCACCCAAAGCCTCGCGCGCATGGGCCGCCAGGTGCTCGCGCAATTGAAACAGGTGCTCGATGCCTATGCGCGCCGCGATGCGGCCAGCGCCCAGGCCGTGTGGAAACAGGACGGCGAGATCGACGAGATCTACAACAGCCTGTTTCGCGAACTCCTCACCTACATGATGGAAGATCCGCGCACCATCGGCCTGTGCACGCATCTGTTGTTCGTGGCCAAGAACATCGAACGCGCGGGCGATCACTGCACCAACGTCGCCGAGACCGTCTACCACATGGTGAGCGGCGATCATCTCGCCCCCGACCGCCCGAAAGCCGACGTCACCAGCGAAACGAGCGTACCCTACGGACACCAGTGATGCTGAAGCCCACCGTCCTTGTCGCCGAAGACGAAAGCGCACTGGTCACGCTTCTGCGTTACAATCTCGAACGCGAAGGCTATCGCGTGGTCGAAGCCACCGACGGCGAGGAAGCGTTGCTTCTCGCAGCGGAGGAAAAGCCCGATCTCGTCTTGCTCGACTGGATGCTGCCGCAACTCTCCGGTATCGAAGTCTGCCGCCGGTTGCGCGCCCGGCCCGAAAGCCGCAACGTACCGATCCTCATGCTCACCGCGCGCGGCGAGGAGGCCGATCGCGTGCGCGGTCTCAACACCGGCGCGGACGACTACATCACCAAGCCCTTCTCGATGACCGAATTGCTCGCCCGCCTGCGCGCCGTCATGCGCCGCATCCGGCCCAGCCTCTCCGAAGACACCGTCAAGGTCGGCGACATCGAAATGGATCGCGTCGCCCACCGCGTCCGCCGCAGCGGCCGCGAAGTCCATCTCGGCCCCACCGAATACAAACTGCTCGATCATCTGATCCAGCACCCCGGCCGCGTCTTCAGCCGCGAACAATTGCTGGATGCGGTGTGGGGTTCGGATATCTATGTCGAAGCAAGAACGGTGGATGTCCATGTCGGCCGCCTGCGCAAAGCGCTCAACATCGACGGCACGAAAGATCCCATCCGGACGGTGCGTTCGGCGGGCTATTCGCTCGATGAGATGGTGACGAGTTAGTCCTTACCTCCCCCCTGCGCGGGGAGGTCGACGCGCGAAGCGCGGCGGGTGGGGACGGGATCAAAGCAGCTTGCGAATATCGCCTTCGATATCTTCCGGCTTGGTCGTCGAGCCGTAGCGCTCCACCGGGTTGCCGTCTTTATCGATCAGGAACTTCGTGAAATTCCATTTGATCGCCTGCGTCCCTAGCACGCCCTTCTCTTCCTTCTTGAGGAATTTGTAGAGTGGGTGGGCGTCGTCGCCATTGACGTCGATCTTGGCGAACATCGGAAAGCTCACGCCGTAATTCTTCTGGCAGAATGCGCCGATCTCGCTTTCCGTGCCGGGCTCCTGCGAACCGAACTGGTTGCAGGGAAAGCCCAGCACCGTCAGCCCTTCGCCGTGCAGCTTTTCGTAGAGCTTCTCCAGCCCTTCATATTGCGGCGTGAACCCGCATTTGCTCGCCGTGTTGACGATCAGCAGAACCTGCCCGCGGAAATTCGAGAGCGGGATTTCATCGCCTGCAAGCGTCTTTGCCTTGAAGTCGTAAACCGTCGTCATCGTCAAACCCCGCTGATGTCGCTCTGCCTAGTGAAGAGCAAACACGCCTCAAAAATCAAACACCCCTCTGTCCGAAAGGAGAGAGGGGTGTTCGAACCTGCAAAACGAACGGCTCAATTTCAGCTTGCCATCCGCCCCTTGGCCTGGCGCGGCTGCTGCGGCTGGTAGGCCTTGCGGGCATGGGCCTCGCAATAGGGCGAGCCGCCCTTGGGCTTCCGGCCGCAGAAATGGAATTCGTTCTCGGAAGGATCGCCGATCGGCCAGCGGCACATGCGGTCGTTGATGGTCAGCACAGTGGCGTGGTTGCCGTCGTCCAGGGTGATGGGCTCTTCCTCCACCACCGGCGGCTCGGGCACATGATGGGCGCGCATGGTGACGCGCGGCGCGCTCGGCAGGCGGGGGCGGTCCACACGGGCGGGCGTGGCGCGTCCGGCCAGGCCCAGCCTGTGCACCTTGCCGATCACGGCGTTGCGGGTCACCCCGCCCAAGGCGCGTGCGATCTGGCTGGCCGACAATCCCTCGGTCCAGAGGTTCTTCAATTGCTCTACCCGTTCGTCGGTCCAACCCATGCCCGGCTCCATCGCTGACCCCACAAGATATCGTAGCAAGGCCTAGTTGCTGCACAAGCGCGATGCTGCTTTAGCCAGTCCTTGTCCACAGAAATGCCGGGCTTTTTGGTATTGACTTTTATCCTACAGGTGTCTATATTCACATTCCTGAACACGCCATTCGACGGAGACCGATACCCCCACCCACCCCCTCTCTTCAAAAAGTGAGGTTCAATTCGGCATTGCGGCCATGCCCGCACCGCCGGAAGGGCTTCCTTCCTTGACCCTCAACACCCACGCGGCCGATAAAGCCCGCCCTGCACAAACCTTGGAGGACGAAGTGTTTCCCTCGCTGTTGCCAACCTATGCCCGTGCGGACGTCGCGTTCGTGCGGGGCGAAGGGCCCTATCTCTTCGCGGAGGATGGCGAGCGATATCTCGATTTCGGCGCGGGCGTTGCGGTGAACGCGCTGGGTCACGCCAATCCCAAACTCGTCGCCGCCCTGATGGAGCAGGCGCAGAAGGTCTGGCACACCTCCAACAACTACCGCATCACCGGCCAGGAGAAATTGTCGAAGAAACTCGTCGGGTCGACCTTCGCCGACACGATGTTCTTCACCAACTCCGGCGCGGAATCGATCGAATGCGCGATCAAGATGGCGCGTCGCTATCACTATGCGAACGGCCATCCCGAACGCTTCCACATCATCACCTTCGAAGGCGCCTTCCACGGCCGCACGCTTGCGGCAATTGCGGCCGGCGGTCAGGCGAAATATCTCGAAGGCTTCGGCCCCAAGGTCGAAGGTTTCGACCAGGTACCGTTCGGCGATCTCAAGGCGCTCGAAGCCGCGATCACGCCGGCCACAGCCGCGCTGATGATCGAACCGATCCAGGGCGAAGGCGGATTGCGTCCCGCCGATCCGGAGTTTTTGCGCGCGCTTCGCAAGATCTGCGACGAGCGCGGCCTGCTTCTGATATTCGATGAAATCCAGACCGGCGTCGGCCGCACCGGCAAACTGTTCGCGCATGAATGGAGCGGCGTGAGACCCGATATCATGGCCATCGCCAAGGGCATCGGCGGCGGTTTTCCCATCGGCGCCTGCCTTGCAACGGCGGAAGCCGCGAAAGGGATGGTCGCGGGCACGCATGGCAGCACGTTCGGCGGCAATCCGCTCGGCATGGCCGTCGGCAGCGCCGTTCTCGACGAAGTATTGGCGCCCGGTTTCCTCGAACACGTCCGCACCGTCGGGAACTATCTCCAGCAGCAACTCACGCGCCTGATCTCCGAACATCCCCATGTGTTCGAAGATGTGCGGGGCCAGGGTCTGATGCTCGGCCTCAAGATGCGCGTGCCCAACACCGATTTCGTCGCCGCCGCGCGCAAACACGGCGTTCTCGTGCTCGGCGCGGGCGACAATGTCGTGCGGCTGCTTCCGCCGCTCAACATCGACGAAACCCATGTGCGCGAAGCGATGGAGAAGCTCGATTCCGCCGCGCGCGATTTCGAAGCGGGAAAGGCGTCGGTAGCCGCATGAACGCCCCCGCAGGACGGGTCGGGGAAGCCAAACATTTCCTCGATCTCGCCGAATTCGATTCCGGCACGTTGCAGCATCTGGTCGCCGATGCGCGGGCCCGCAAGGAAAAGCGCAAGGGCCTGCCCAAAGGCACGCCCGACAAGGATCAGCCTTTGCAGGGCCGTGTGCTTGCGATGATCTTCGACAAGCAGTCCACCCGCACCCGCATCTCGTTCGATATCGGCATGCGCCAGCTGGGCGGCACCACGCTCATGCTGACCGGCTCGGAAATGCAGCTCGCGCGCGAGGAAACGATTGCCGACACCGCGCGCGTGCTGTCGCGTTACGTCGATGCGGTGATGATCCGCCTGCTCGACCATGAGATGGTGCAGGAAATGGCCGACAACGCCACCATCCCGATCATCAACGGCCTCACCAAGCTTTCGCACCCCTGCCAGGTGATGGCGGACGTGATGACGTTCGAGGAGCATCGCGGCTCCATCAAGGGCGCCACCATCGCGTGGAGCGGCGATTCCAACAACGTGCTCACATCGTGGGTGCACGCAGCCCCGCGTTTCGGCTTCAAGCTGCGCGTGGCCAGTCCCCGCGAATTGAGCGCGCGGCCCGCACTTCGCGAATGGGCGAAAGCGCAAGGCGCCGACGTCGTCTTCACCGAAGATCCCGAAACAGCCGTCGCGGGTGCCGATTGCGTGGTGTCCGACGCCTGGGTCTCCATGGGCGATGAAGACTCGACCAAGCGTCATAATCTGCTCAAGGCCTACCAGGTGAACAGCCGCCTCATGGCGCGCGCCGCGAAAGACGCCATCTTCATGCACTGCCTCCCCGCCCATCGCGGCGAGGAAGTGACGGACGACGTGATCGACGGCCCGCAATCTGTCGTGTTCGACGAAGCCGAAAACCGCGTCCACGCCCAGAAGGCGATCCTGGCGTGGTGTCTCGGTTGAAGTTCCGTCAATCCGGCCTATATCGAGCCAATGTCCGATAAGACCGCGCCTTACACCCCCGCCCCGCCGGGCGATTTCGTGTTGCCGTTCGACCTGCCCCAGGCAGGCGTGCGCGGCCGGCTGATCCGTCTGGACCAAACCTCCACGCGTGCCTTGAGCGCACATCTGTTGCCGGAACCTGCCGCGCGTATCGCAGGCGAAACGCTGGCACTCGCAACCATTCTCGGAAGCGTCCTGAAACTCGACGGCCGCCTCACGGTGCAGACCAAAAGCGACGGCCCGCTCGATCTCGTCACCGTCGATTACTACGGTGCGGAAGAAGACCGTCCCGCAGGCCTGCGCGGTTTCGCACGTCTCGACCGCCAGCGCTTCGACAGACTGGAGAATAAGGATTTCGTGGGGCTCGCAGGGCAGGGCGCGCTCGCCATCACCATCGAACCGCGCCGCGGCGGCAACACCTATCAGGGTATCGTCGAACTTTCGGCAGACGGCATCGCTGCCAGCGCCGAAACCTATTTCGCGCAATCCGAACAATTGCCCACCATGATCCGGATGGCCGCCGCCCCCGTCTTCACGCCCGGCCAAGCCGAACCCGAATGGCGTGCGGGCGGCATCATGCTGCAAGCTACCCCCGAACGCGCCCGCGACGACGACGAATGGGAACGCCTGTCATTGTTCCTGAAAACCGTCGAAGACCTGGAACTCGTCGACACATCGCTGTCAGGCGAAAATCTGCTGTGGCGCCTGTTCCATGAAGACGAAGTGCGCGTGCTGCCCCCGGAGCCGCTGACGTTCCGCTGCGATTGCGACACCGCGCGTATCGCCTCGGTGCTGAAATCCTATTCCGCCGAAGACCGCGCCCATCTCGCCGACCCGGATGGAATCATCCGCGCCCGCTGCGAGTTCTGCGGCAAGGTCCACGAACTGACGGAACCAACGCTCTAGCAATCCGCTTTCGAACTCGGATTGCCGATGACGTGCAGGAATTCGCGCCGCGTGCTCGGATCTTCGCGGAATGCGCCCAGCATCATCGACGTCACCATGCTGACGCCCGTCTTGTGAACGCCGCGCGTCGTCATGCACTGATGCGACGCTTCGATCAGCACGGCGACGCCCTTGGGCTCCAGCACGGTCTGGATGCAGTGGGCGATCTGCGCGTTCATCTTCTCCTGCACCTGAAGCCGCCGCGCGAACGCTTCCACCACGCGCGCCAGCTTGGAGATGCCGACAACCTTCTTGTTGGGCAGGTAGCCGACATGCACGCGCCCGATGATCGGCGCCAGATGGTGCTCGCAATGGGATTCGAAGCGGATGTCCTTCAGCACCACCATCTCGTCATAGCCGTCCACTTCCTCGAAGGTGCGCGCGAGATAGGCTTCGGGGTCTTCCGCATAGCCGGAGAACCAATCCTCGAACGCACGCGCCACGCGAGCCGGAGTATCGAGCAGGCCTTCGCGGTCGGGATCGTCGCCCGCCCACAACAGAAGCGTGCGGATGGCGCGCTCGGCCTCGCTCCGCGTGGGGCGCGGGTCTTTTGGTGCGGGCTGGGCCGCGCACAACGCATTGGGTTTCACAATATCGTTCATGGAAATGCCGCCTGGACGTTGGATACGCAGTTTACGCGCAAAGCCCCGTCCGAGATCAACCCGAAGCAGAATAGGGTTTAATGGCCGGTTTAGTGAACTCTGCGCCGCTCATACGGGCTTTCGAGCAGGAAAGCCGGAATTTCGGCTTCGAACTGTTCGCCCCGGAGCTTCTTCATCTGGTAGCACCCGGCCATCGTGCCCGACGCCGTCGGCAGGGGGCAGCCGCTCGTATATTCGAAACTCTGTCCCGGTTCGAGCACGGGCTGCGCGCCCACCACGCCCGGCCCGCGCACTTCCTGCACGCGCCCGATCGCATCGGTGATGTGCCAGTAGCGCGAAATCAGTTGCACGGTTTCCTTCCCGCGGTTCTCGATGGTGATCGTGTACGACCAGAGAAATTTGCCTTCATCGGGTTCCGACTGGTCTTCGAGATAGGCGGGTTTCACCGCCACGCGGATGTCGTGCGTGACGCGTTCGTAAAGTGGGCCGGTGGTGCTCATGCGGTAATATTCGAGTGCGCCGACGTGCTTTGCAAGCCGGATCGGCACTTGCGTTAACAGATTAATGTCGCGGGTTCACCGCGATTTCTGTGTTAACGGAATTGGCAATAAAGCATTCCTCGTGCGACAGGTGGTGCAATTCGTCGAGCATCGCCGCGCTTACGGTCACGCCGGAAGAAAATGTCACGCGCGGCGAAAGCGTGGCGCGCGCCACCCACAATTTTCCTTTCGGGCCTTTCTCCAAGAAACCCACGGCATCGTCCTCATAGGCATCGACGCTCAACCGCTTGCGGGCGCAGATCGCGAGAAATGTCAGCATGTGACAGCTCGAAAGCGACGCCACATAGGCTTCTTCCGGATCGACGCGATCGGCATCGCCCTTGAATTCCGGCGCCGCGGATGCAGGCAGCACGATTTTGCCGTGCTTGAACCGCATCTCATGGGCCCGGTTATACGTGTCGTAAGTGTGTTCGGCGCTGGTGCGCTTCCAGGCGACGCTCGCGTGATGTTCGGACATGAGGCCTCCACGAAGAGGCCATCATAGCGCGGCGAAGCGTGTAGGAGTCGAGAGGCCCGCGCATGGCTGGTCAGAGCTGGGCGAGGGCCCCTTCAAGGTCTTCGCAGAGATCCGCCGGATCTTCGAGCCCCACGGAAAGCCGCAGCATTCCGTCGCTGATGCCCATGGCCGCGCGCGCCTCCGGTTTGACCTTGTTGTGCGTGGTCGTCGCGGGATGGGTTATCAGGCTCTTGGCGTCGCCCAGATTGTTGGAGATGTCGATCAGTTTCAGCGCGTTCTCGAACCGGAACGCCTCTTTCTTGCCGCCGTCGATCTCGAACGCCACCACGCCGCCACCCGCATCCATCTGCGTCCGCGCCAGATTGTGCTGCGGATGGTCGTCGCGGAAGGGATAGAGCACGCGACGGACCTTGTTCGACTTCGCCAGGAAATCGGCAATGGTCTGCGCATTGGCGCTATGGGCGCGCATCCGTAGATCGAGCGTCTCGAGGCTCTTCAGGTGCAGCCACGCATTGAACGGACTGATCGAAGGTCCGGTGTTGCGAATGAAGCTCTGCAGATGATCGTTGAGGAAATCCTCCTTGCACAGGATCACGCCGCCCAGCGCGCGGCCCTGGCCGTCGATATATTTGGTCGAGGAATGCACCACGATGTCGGCGCCGAATTCCATCGGCCGCTGCAGCGCCGGGGATGCGAAGGCGTTGTCCACCACCAGGCGTGCGCCCGCATCATTGGCAATCTTGGAAATCGCCTTCATGTCGCAAATGGCAAGCGTCGGATTTGCCGGCGTCTCCAGGAACAGCATCCTGGTCTCGGGCTTGACCGCGCTTTTCCATTCGGAAGCGTCGCACCCGTCCACCAGCGTATGGGTGATGCCGAAGCGCGGCAGGATTTCCTCGATCACATGGCGGCAGGCGCCGAACATCGCCTTGGCGCCGATCACATGATCGCCCTGCCTGAGCGCACTCAGGAACGTCGCCGAGACCGCCGCCATGCCGCTGGCCGTCGCGCGCGCAACCGGCGCGCCTTCCAGCGCCGCCATGCGTTCCTCGAACATGCTGACGGTGGGATTGCCGAAGCGGCTGTATTGATAGCCGGGCGACGCGCCGGTGAAACGGCCTTCGGATTCCTCGGCGGATTCGTAGGCATAACCCGACGTTAAAAACAGTGCTTCGGAGGTTTCCTGAAACGGCGAGCGCGTCTGCCCGCCCCGCACGGCTTTCGTGCGGGGCCGCCATTTGCCGGGTTTCTTGTGCGTGGCCATGGGCCCGCGTCTTGCCGCCTTGCCGCTCGGGGGTCAAGCCGCCTATCGTCGCTGGGCTCCCGAAAGGCTCGACCAGCACAGATGAACACCATCGGTCACCATTCCGCGCTCATCTATGTGATGGTGGTGATCTCGGCCTCCGACGGCGTGATGAGCGAACGCGAATTGAAGACCATCGGCCAGCTCGTCAAGACGCTGCCTGTGTTTCAGGATTTCGAGGAACATCGTCTGGCCGCCGTGGCCAAGGATTGCGCGGCGCTGCTGCAGGAGCCCGAAGGCATTCACGCGGTGCTGGGCCTGATCAAGGCGGGCTTGCCTGCGCATTTGCGCGAGACGGCATTCTGGCTGGCGCTGGAAGTGGCGCTTGCCGACAGCCGCGTCATGCTCGAGGAAATCCGCGTGATCGAAAACCTGCGCCGCGAGCTTGGCCTCGACCGGCTCACCGCCGCCGCCATCGAGCGCGGCGCGCGGGCGCGCTATCAGGTGGCCTGACGGCATTGAAACGCCTTTACATCCTGCGCCACGCCAAGGCCGTGCCTGCCGAACCGTCCGCCGACGATTCCGCCCGCGGGCTCGCCGCTCGCGGTCATGCCGACGCTGCAAGGCTCGGTGTTTGGCTGGCAGAAAACGACCTGCAGCCCGCCTTTGTTCTGTGTTCTCCGGCGCGCCGTACAGTCGAAACCTGGCAGGACGTTTCGCAAGCCTTCGTCAAACCGTCCGAGGCGCTATTTCCGCCTGTGCTTTATCTCGCCTCGCCCAACCTCATCTTTGCCGAGTTGCGCAAGGCGCCGGCCAAACCAGAAAGCCTGATGGTCATCGGGCACAATCCGGGGTTGGAGTCGCTCGCACTGCATCTCGTGAAGCGGCCCAAGAGCGACAAGGCGAAGGATCGCGTGCGCGCGATGGCCGAAGGTTTTCCCACCTGTGCGCTCGGCATCTTCGAATTCGATATAGAGAAATGGAAGGAGCTTGCCTTCGCCGAAGGCGAACTCACCCATTTCATCCGGCCGAAGGACTTGAAGGGTTAGCCCGCGACGCTGCGTGTCCTGACCGCGAGCCGAGTCCAGGCAAACGCCGCTTCCGGAATGGGCTCACCCATCAGCCGCACCGTGCGTTCGGCCACCAGCCGCCCGCCCAGCCTCTCATAGAAGAAGCGCGCCGGGTTCTTCGCGTGCGCCCAGATGATGCAGGAGGAAAATCCGCGCCGGCTAAGGTCTGCGAATGCGCCCGCCAAAAGCGCGCGGCCCACGCCTTCGCCGTAGAAAGCCGGATCGACATAGAGCGTGTAGACCTCGCCATCCGGTCCCAGATCCGGATCGCGCGAGCGCCCGAAACTTGTCATCCCCACCACGCCATGGCGCTCGTGCCGCGCCACGAACACGGCCTCGCGCGCGGCGATCGCGGCGCGCCAGCGCGCCGTCTGGCCGTTCTGTGTCATGGCCGTCAGAAGAGCGGTTGGAACTGTGCCTGCATACGCGTCGTGCCACGAGGCGATATAGACGCGCGCTATCCCGTCCGCGTCGTCCCCGCGGGCCTGGCCGACATGAATGGCGAAGCTCTCCACCTGCGAAGCTTGCCGCTCTGGTGGCGCGGCGGCAAGCGGAACCCGCCGAAAACAAAAACGGCGCCCGAAGGCGCCGTTTTCGCATTCGATGTCGCTTCGCTTAGGCCTTGCGGCGGCGGCGAACGAGACCCAGACCGGCCAAACCGGCGCCGAACAGGCTCAGCGTGATCGGTTCGGGAGACGGGATCGTCTGGTTGAAGGAGATGTTGTCGATTTCAAATGCGTGCTCGCTGCTGGTTGCAACGACGCGATTGAAGGCGACGTCCGAGTTGATGCTCACATAGAACGTTCCGGCCGCGCCCTGATCGCCATTGGCGAACGCGGTCACATCGCTACCAGTGAGCGTGCCAACCAGGTTGTTGCTGCTGTCATAAAATTCCAGCGTGTTGTAGGTGTCCACGGAACCCCACAACAAACCAAAATAGAGTTCATCATCCGGCAGAAGTAAGGTTGCCGACGACCCTTGGATACCACCCGCGGTGATGTAAACCGTCGTGTCCTGACCGTTCGGCTGATCGGTGGTGTAAAGCGGATTGCCAAAGCCGTCGCCATTGTTGCCCGAAAGGAATGGAGCGGCATTTACGCCACCAACATTGCCTTGAACCGCACCGCCATCCGGCGAGAAACTCACGCTCATACCCGACTGCGGAGAAAGCCCTCCCGTCGTGTTGGGCGCTGCATTGTTCCCGTTCGTGGTCAGCCAATCGAGGTTGTCCAATACCACCCCGCCAGGCGCACCGCCGTTGACGGATGTGATGGTCAAAGTTGCGTTGGCGCTGCCCGCCATCGCGAGGCTTCCAACCAACGCCGCAATCGCAGTCGCAGCCTTGAAGCTGTAAAGTTTCATTGCAAATACTCCATTACCCATCCTTTTCATCGCATATTCCGTGCCAAGGGGAATCTGCAAGGCGAATCAAGGGGTATCTAGGGAACCGAGGTGCACCCTGTAACCGTGGGATACATAGGCGCATTTTTCTTCCAAACGGGCAACTTTCCCAAGTCTTATCTCCAAACAAAAACGGCGCCCGAAGGCGCCGTTTTCGCACTCGATTTAGGCTCGCTTAGGCCTTGCGGCGGCGGCGAGACAAACCCAGACCGGCCAGGCCCGCTCCGAACAGCGAGAGCGTGATCGGCTCAGGGGTCGGGATGTTCGGGTTGGTCGGGTTGTACGAGATGTTGTCGATCTCGAAAGCATGCTGGCTGCTGGTCGCCACGACCTTGCGGTAAGGCGTGTCGGTCAGAATGTTCACATAGTAGGTGCCCGGCTGGCTCTGATTGCCGTTTGCCGCCGCGTCCACATCCAGGCCGTCGATGACGCCAATGACGTTGTCGTTCTCGTCATAGAACGTCAGCACGTTGTAGTCGTCGATTGAGCCCCACAGCAGACCGAAAAACGATTCGTCGGTCGAGAACGTGAAGGTCACGTTGGAGTTCGACTGACCGCCGGCCGTGACGTAGATGGTGGCATCCGCACCCAACGCCTGGTTGGGGCTGCCGAAGCCGTCACCATTGTTGCCCGAAAGGAACGGGGGGGCGTAAAGCCCGCTCGAAGCGCCCTGAACTGCCTGTCCATCCGGCTGAAAGCTCACCGACATGACACCGTTCGTGCCGCCCGCCGTTCCCGTGGAAAGCCAGTCGAGGTTATCCAAAGTCGCACCACCCGGCGCGCCGCCCACCTGCGAGGAGCCAAGGATCGTAGCGGTGGCATTCGCCGTTCCGGCGAAAGCGAGACTGCCCGCGATCAACGCGGCAACCGCAACCGCTGCCTTGAAGCTGTAATTCTTCATTTCATCTACTCCGTTATCTGGCCTACCTTCGCACAATCCATGCCAGGAGAAAAACTGTTTTCTTTCAAATACATAGCGGACGACATGGTTAACGGTGTAATTTCTGAAAACGGAATCTTCGTTAAGAGCCGGCGGTTCTAAGCTTCGGAAAAGGCGCAGCTTTTTGCTGTGTTGGTGTTGGCGCTGTTCACGAGGATGGGGCCTCGATTCGGCCGGCAAGCTTTGACGCGGAAGACGTGCGGGCCACATCTGCCTTCCTGCCGCCCGTTTTCGAGCAAGACACCCGTCGTTGAGGCGGGCGTTCCCTGTTTCGCTTTTTCGGTTTGTACGTTTGAGCGCGGATCGTGCGAGCGGCATTGTGTTCGCCATGCACGAACGGTTTTCACGTCTGTGCTTGCTTTCGACGAGCGCCCTTACGCTCTCATGCGCATTCCATCGCCGCGCGAATTTCGGGCATCGTTAATTTCGACGTTTGATGGATGTCGCTCGGCGCGTCGCGTTGTGTCCGGCACTGAAACGCCGCGTCGAGAGGTTTCGCCGAAATTCGGTCCTGCCGGAATCCGACATCGAACCGGTGCACGTTGAACCCGACAGAAAACGCGACAGGTCACGTTGCGGCAAAGGCCGACGCCGCAAACGCCATCATAAAGAGGATCGTCAGAAACAGAAGCGCAACAAACGAATCCGCCGCGACCGCAGATCTGCTGCGGGATGCGGGGCCTGCCTGGAAAATCCGCATGTCTTCCTCCCTCGCACGATGCGCGTGCAAAGGAAGGCTGAGCCCGGATTGCGGCAAACGCTGCGCGCAATCGTGGCAGCGCGAGGCTCTATCGTGACCTGATTATGGCGCAAATTCCGTGGGATGCACCAGCGAACGCTTTGGCGAAAGGCCGAACGGCGTTACACTGCGATTCGTCAGCAGCGCGTCTGGGGCGCGAGCGACATGCAATGCGATAGGGTGGAAATGCCAAGGCTGCGGCTGCGCGAGAGGCGCAAGGCCGGGCGTGCGTTTTCGCATCGGTTGCGGAACTTTCCGGTTCAAGTTCCGTTCACCTATGGAGGATATTCTTCGACCGTGAAGAAATGTCGTTTCAAATTGATGAGCGAGGGTACGATCTCCAGATAACAGATGTTGTGCGGGCCACACGAAGGAGCGAGATGAATGAGTACGCTTGATGTCTTCGATATCTTTACCCGCGACTATGCGCGCGAACGTTTCGAGGCGATGAGCCTGCGCGATTGGTTGCTGGCAGCGCGCGACGACAAGATGTTGTATGCAACCGCCGCCGAGCGCATGGTCGCCGCCATCGGCGAACCCGAACTGATCGACACCGCGCAAGACTCCCGCCTCAGCCGCATCTTCTTCAACCGTACGATCAAGCGTTACCGCGCCTTCGAAGGCTTCTACGGCATGGAAGACACGATCGAGCGGATCGTGGGCTATTTCAAACATGCCGGCCAGGGCCTGGAAGAAAAGCGCCAGATACTTTATCTCCTCGGTCCTGTCGGCGGCGGCAAATCCTCGCTCGCCGAACGGCTCAAGGATTTGATGGAGCTTCATCCGATCTATGTGCTGAAGGCGGGCGATCAGATCAGCCCCGTGTTTGAATCGCCGCTCGGTCTCTTTCGCTCCGACGAACTCGCCAATCTGCTCGCCGACAAATACGGCATCGAAAAACATCGCACCGGCGGCGTGATGAGCCCATGGGCGGTGAAGCGCCTCGACGAATTCGGCGGCGACATTTCGAAATTCGAAGTGGTGCGCCTCTTCCCCTCGAAATTGCGCCAGATCGCGGTGTCGAAAACCGAACCCGGCGACGAGAACAATCAGGATATCTCAGCCCTCGTCGGCAAGGTGGACATCCGGAAGCTCGAACATTTCAGCCAGAACGATCCGGATGCCTATTCCTTCTCGGGCGGTCTCTGCCGCGCCAATCAGGGGCTTCTGGAATTCGTCGAAATGTTCAAGGCGCCGATCAAGGTGCTGCACCCGCTGCTGACCGCGACGCAGGAAGGCAATTACATCGGCACCGAAACTCTGGGACCGATCCCGTTCAGCGGCATCATCCTGGCGCATTCCAACGAATCCGAATGGCAGTTGTTCAAGTCCAACAAGAACAACGAAGCCTTTCTCGACCGCATCTCGGTCGTTACCGTTCCCTATTGCCTGCGCGTAACGGAAGAAACCGCGATCTACAAGAAGCTGCTTTCGGGCAGCAATCTCGACAATGCCCATTGCGCACCCGAAACGCTCGAAATGCTCGCCAAATTCTGCGTGATGACGCGCCTAAAGGAGCATGAGAATTCCAATCTCACCTCCAAGATGCGCGTCTATGACGGCGAGAAGCTGAAAGACACCGACCCCAAGGCCAAGACCCTGCAGGAATACAAGGATGCGGCGGGCGTCGACGAAGGCATGACCGGCATCTCCACCCGCTTCGCCTACAAGACGCTGTCGGAGACCTTCAACTACGACATCACCGAAGTCGCCGCCGATCCCGTACACCTGATGTATGTGCTCGAACAGGCGATCAAGCGCGATCAGATGCCGGAAGACACCGAAAAGCGGTATCTTGAATTCATCAAGGCCGAACTGGCGCCGCGCTATGCCGAATTCATCGGCAAGGAAATCCAGAAAGCCTATCTGGAATCCTATGGCGAATACGGCCAGAACCTGTTCGACCGCTACATCGCCTATGCCGATGCCTGGATCGAAGACCAGGATTACAAGGACGCCGATACCGGGCAGTTGCTGGATCGCGCCGCGCTCGATAACGAACTGTCCAAGATCGAAAAGCCGGCCGGTATCGCGAACCCCAAGGACTTCCGCAACGAAGTCGTGAAGTTTTCGCTTCGTTACCGGGCCCAGAACGAAGGCAAGAACCCCGCCTGGACGGCCTACGAGAAAATCCGCAGCGTGATCGAGAAGCGCATGTTCACGCAGGTCGAGGATCTGTTGCCCGTCATCAGCTTCGAATCCAAGAAGGACAGCGACACCGAGACCAAGCACAACGAATTCGTCAAGCGGATGCTCGCGCGCGGTTACACGCCCCGCCAGGTGCGCCGTCTCGTCGAATGGTACATGCGCGTCAACAAGGCGGGGTGAGGTCGATCGGCACAACGCCATGACCTATTTCATAGATCGCCGGCTCAACCCCAAGGGCAAGAGCCTCGCCAATCGCCAGCGCTTCCTGCGCCGCGCGCGCGCGCAAATCCGCGAAGCGGTGCAGAAGTCGCTGAAGGATGCAGCCGTCTCCGACATCGGCAAGGAGCGGAAAATCCGCATCTCCACCAAAGGCACGAAGGAGCCGCGCTTCCGCCTCGATCCCAAGGCGTCGGGCGAACAGGATTTCGTGCTCCCCGGAAACAAGGAGTTCATGCCGGGCGACGAAATCAAGAAGCCGCCGAAAGGCGAGGGCGGCGCCAGCGGCAAACAGGCGTCGGACACCGGCGAAGGCGAGGACGATTTCGAATTCACGATGACGCAGGACGAAGTCCTCGACATCTTCTTCGAAGATCTCGAACTGCCGAATCTCGTCCGCACCACGCTGAAAGAAACGCCCAGCAAAAGCTGGAAACGCGCCGGCATCACCACAACGGGCTCGCCCAACCAGATCAATCTCATCCGCACGATGCGGAATTCCTATGGTCGCAGGCTCGCGCTTAAACGCCCCTCGCTCGCCGACATTTCGGAATTGGAAGCCAAACTCGAAGCCGCCGAGCGCACCGAACCGCAGACCGATGAAAGCCGCGCGCTGATCGCTCAATTGAAAGAGCAACTCGCAAAGGCGAATTCCAAACGCAAATGGGTCGCCTTCGTCGATCCCATCGACGTGCGCTTCAACACCTTCACCGAGCAACCGATCCCCACCAGCCAGGCCGTGATGTTCTGCCTGATGGACGTGTCGGGCTCGATGGGCGAACGCGAGAAGGATTTGGCCAAGCGCTTCTACATGCTGCTGCACCTGTTCCTGAAACGCCGCTACGAAAAGGTCGATGTGGTCTTCATTCGCCACACCCATGACGCCCAGGAAGTGGACGAGCAGGAATTCTTCTATTCGCGCCAGTCCGGCGGCACCATCGTATCGACCGCGCTCGACAAGATGCTCGAAATCCAGAAGGAGCGTTACGCCACCGCCGACTGGAACATCTACGCAGCCCAAGCCTCCGACGGCTACACGCAATCGGGCGATGCGCGTCGCTGCGTGGAAATGCTCAACGGCGACATCATGCCGTTGTGCCAGTACTACGCCTATATCGAAATCCTCGACGAACGCGAGATGGAAGTCTTCGCAAGCGAAGATTCCGGCGCCGAACTCTGGCGCGCCTATCGCACCGTGGCCGAACTCTGGCCCAACTTCGCCACCAAGCGCATCTCGAAGCCCGCCGACATCTTCCCGGTCTTCCGCGAACTGTTCAAGAAAGCGGAGGCCGTCTAGTGGGCAAGCCGCTGTTTGAAGGCGCCGAGTGGGATTTCCAAACGCTCGATCGTGCGCTCAAGGCGATCGAAGACATCGCGCTCAACGAATTGAAGCTCGACATATATCCCAACCAGATCGAAGTGATCTCGTCGGAGCAGATGCTCGACGCCTATTCCTCGCTCGGCATGCCGCTGATGTACAATCATTGGAGCTTCGGCAAGCTGTTCGCGCGCGAGGAGACGATGTACCGCGCGGGCTATTCCGCGCTCGCCTACGAGATCGTCATCAATTCCAACCCTTGCATCTCCTATCTGCTCGAAGAAAACACCATGACGATGCAGGCGCTCGTCATGGCGCATGCCGCTTTCGGCCATAACCATTTCTTCAAGAACAACTATCTCTTCCGCCAGTGGACGAATGCCGACGGCATCCTGGATTATCTCGCCTTCGCCAAACGTTACATCTCGGCCTGCGAGGAGCGTTATGGCCGCGGCGAGGTGGAAGCGATTTTGGATTCCGCGCACGCCATCATGGATCAGGGCGTTTTCCGCTATCGCCGCCCGCCGCGGCCCTCGAAGGAACGGGTCGCCGAAAAACATCGCAAGCGCGCCGAGTATGAGGACGAAGCCTACAACGACCTGTGGCGCACCTTGCCCGCCAGCCTTCAACCGCCCGTGACCACGGCCTCGCCGGATCCGGATGACGAAGGCGGTCCGGACATGAAGCTGCCGGAAGAAAACCTTCTCTACTTCCTCGAAAAGAATTCACCCGCGCTCAAGCCCTGGCAGCGCGAGATGCTGCGCATCGTGCGCAACCTCGCGCAATATTTCTATCCGCAGCGTCAGACCAAGGTGATGAACGAAGGCTGCGCCACTTTCGTGCATTTCACCATCATGAACGCGCTGTTCGATCGCGGCCTCATCACCGACGGTTCGATCTTCGAATTCCTGCACAGCCACACCAGCGTCATCTTCCAGCCCGATTTCGACGATCGGCGCTACTACGGCATCAATCCTTATGCGCTGGGCTATGCGATGATGGCCGACATCCGGCGCATCTGCGAGAATCCCACCGAAGAAGATCGCGACTGGTTTCCCCACATCGCAGGCACGGGCGATTTCATGGCGGCGCTGAAAGAAGCCTGGGCCAACTACCGCGACGAAAGCTTCATCGAGCAGTTTCTGTCACCGAAAGTGATGCGCGATTTCCGCCTGTTCGGTCTCCACGACAAGGCGGACGATGCGGCGTACAAAGTCTCCGCCATCCACAACGAACCCGGCTACCGCAAGGTGCGCGCCACGCTCGCGCGCCAGTATGACGTCGGCACAGCCGATCCGAACATCCAGGTCGTGGGAGCCAATCTGCGCGGCGACCGCAAGCTGCTATTGGAACACCGGATGCATCGCGCCATTCCGCTGCAACACAATGCAAAGGAACTGGTCATGGCGCACATCGAACGGCTCTGGGGCCACGAAGTCGAACTGACCGAAGTGGCCGGAGAGTAGTACGCACGCGCAATCCCGCGAAGTGTTTCGCGGTTCGCGCCGAATTGCGCGACCTAAGTCAGGTCGCCAGAACGACGAATGCCGCAATCGCGCCTACAAACAACGCGATCGAACCGAACAGCACAACCAAATCGAGCACCTGCCCGAAGTCGCGTTCTGCTTCGTGATGCTGATGAATCATCGCCATGTCGGCCTCCACACAAAGCCGGTCGGCGGTCATTCAGGGCCGCGTACCGGCACACCGTGTTGACGTGAACCCATTATATGACAAATCGGACAGGAAGGAATCCAAAAAAAGCCGCAATCGGCTGTCCCGGACGGATAGGTGGTTAACCGAAATCCGCCCGGGAACATCCAATTCGAACTTACGAAAGCTTCGTAATCGGCGAGGCGGTCACCGTGACCGTCTCGACCAGCGGCGCCTTTGCCTGCGCTGCGGGTGGCGTCACGGACGCGGGCGTCGTGATCGCCCCCAACAGCAGCAGGGTTGCGCCGGCAATCACGACGAGATTCAGCGCGTCTGCGCCGAAAACCTCGCCATCCGCCAGTTTCTTCAACATCTGCCTCTCCATTTGTTCGGCCGGACATTCCGGCCACTGGAGACAAATAGGGCGCCATTGTTGCAGTGCAATGAATGGCAGCCATGCGAAAGCCGAATGCTTTGAATCGCTGAAAACGCAGCACTAGTGGCCGAAAAACCGCACTTTTTCGCTTCGCCTCGCCATGTCACGTTTGGCGCAAGAAAATGGGAGAAAGACGATGGTCAAACGCAACATCGAAACCGGTACAAACGAACTGTTGGGAGAGATTAACGACGGGGTCGCCATTCTCACGATGAACCGCCCCGAGCGGCGAAATGCGCTCTCGGCAGCCATGCTGTCCGCCCTGGCCGACGCGCTGCGTGCCTGCGAAACCGACAGCGATGTCGCTTGCGTGGTGCTGACAGGCGCGGGCGGCGCGTTCTGCGCGGGCGGCGATGTGAAGGGCATGGCCGAAGGCAAGGACAGCGTGTCGTCCGAAGCTCTCGATCTCGACAGCCGCATTCATCGCCAGCGCATCAGTCAACGCGAAACCTCGGGTCGTCTGCACAAGATGCCCAAGCCTACCATCGCGGCTCTGCCGGGTGCTGCCGCGGGCGCAGGTTTCGGTCTGGCGCTTGCCTGCGATCTGCGTATCGCCGCCGAGAACGCGGTGATGACGACGGCCTTCATGCGCGTCGGCTTCTCTGGCGATTATGGCGGCACCTATTTCCTGTCCCAGCTTGTGGGTACTGCGAAAGCGCGCGAACTCTATTTCCTCTCCGAACGCATCGACATGAAAGAGGCGCTGCGCCTTGGCCTGGTGAACTGGGTGGTGCCCGCCGATCAGCTCATGGCGAAGGCGATGGAGATCGCGCGGCGCATAGCGTCGGGACCGCGCGTTGCCTATCGCTACATGAAGGAGAATCTGAATCGCGCGGCGGCGGGCGAGGTGGACGAGTGTCTCGATCTGGAAGCCACTCACCACATCCACACAGGCCTGACGGAAGATCACAAGGAAGCCGCCCGCGCGTTTGTCGAGAAACGCGAGCCAATATTTAAGGGGAGATAAAAACTCTAATGATCTCCCTCTCCCCCAGCGGGGGAGTGGGCCGGGGTGAGGGGGCGAATGCCGCAACACACGCGATACCGAAATCGTTGCGCGATCACCCCCTCACCCTAACCCTCTCCCCCAAGGGGGAGAGGGAACAATGTGATGGCAAATGAGTCACGATTGCCTGCCATTCGTGCGCCTACGGATAAATTTGTCTTCGGAAAACCGTGACGTATCGTTTAGGTTTTCCCTCACATGGAAGCGATCGACCTATCCAACACCGCGCTTTTGCTCGGCGCGGGGCTCATCGTGGCGGGCATTTTGTCCAGCCTGATCGCCACCCGTTTCGGCGCCCCCATCCTGCTCATGTTCCTCGCCGTCGGCATGCTCGCGGGCGAGGATGGCCCGGGAGGCCTCAGCTTCTCCAATTATCGCCTGACCTATCTGATCGGATCGCTCGCTCTTGCCGTGATCCTGTTCGACGGCGGTTTGCGGACGCGCTTCCTGCATGTCCGCTCCGCCATCGGTCCCGCAACGGTGCTTGCGACGGTTGGTGTTCTGATCACCGCGGGTCTGACGGGCGCGTTCGGCGCCTGGGCGCTGTCGCTCGGACCCCAACAGGGCTTCCTGATCGGCGCCGTCGTTGCTTCGACCGACGCAGCGGCGGTGTTCTTCCTGTTGCGCAGCGGCGGCCTGCAACTGCGTTCGCGGGTGGGTGCGCTGCTCGAACTGGAATCCAGCGTCAACGATCCGGTAGCCGTCTTTCTCACCGTCGCCGCCGTCGGCGTGATCTCCGCCGGCGGTGCCGGCGAATCCATCCTGCACGTCATCACCGACCTCGGCCGCGAAGCCATCCTCGGCACGCTGATCGGATTGGGCGGCGGCTTCGGCATCGTGCTCCTGCTCAACCGGGTGAACCTGCCGAGCGGTTTGCCGCCGCTGCTCGCCGTGTCGGGGGGCGTCTTCGTCTTCGGCTTGGCCGCCACGGCAGGCGGTTCGGGTTTTCTTGCCGCCTATATAGCAGGCCTCGTCCTCGGCAATCGCCCGGTGCGCGCGTTTGCGGGCATTCTCAGCCTGCACGATGCGGTGACATGGCTCGCCCAGATCGTCATGTTCCTCGCCTTGGGCCTTCTCGTTTCGCCGCACCAGATGCTGGGGGTGGCGCTCCCCGGCCTCGTCATCGCACTGTTCCTTATCTTTATCGCGCGGCCCATCGCGGTGTGGCTGTGCCTGTGGCCCTTCGGATTCAACCAGCGCGAACGGCTGTTCGTGGGCTGGGTGGGATTGCGCGGCGCCGTCAGCATCTTCCTTGCTTCCATCCCCACGTTGTCGGGCCTGCCCAACAGCCACATCTATTTCAACGTGGCATTC
>Ga0070661_100000576_pt1 | contig 27899 bp, 23 predicted proteins | sample KBSC43metaG_FD_64663 | JGI IMG/M metagenome (GOLD analysis project Ga0070661, IMG submission 64663) | Corn rhizosphere microbial communities from Kellogg Biological Station, Michigan, USA - KBS C4-3 metaG | ecosystem: Host-associated > Plants > Roots > Rhizosphere > Soil ... | reverse complement strand
CGCCCAGCGCACCGGGAAGACGGCGCCGCCCAAGGGTCCCAAGGACATCTCCTGGAACGAGCTGGTGTCCAAGCAGTCGGCGACCTGCGAGCCGGAATGGGTGGACAGCGAGCACCCGTTGTTCGTCCTCTACACCTCCGGCTCGACGGGGAAGCCGAAGGGCGTGCTCCACACCACCGGTGGGTTCTCGGTCTACGTCTCCCTGAGCACTCGCTGGGTGTTCGACCTGAAGGACTCGGACGTCTACTGGTGCACCGCGGACGTGGGCTGGGTGACCGGGCACAGCTACGTGGTCTACGGGCCGCTGATGAACCACACCACCACGTTCATGTACGAGGGCGCACCCACGACGCCGGGGCCGGATCGATTCTGGGACATCATCGAACGCAACAAGATCACCATCCTCTACACGGCGCCGACGGCCATCCGCGCCTTCATGCGGCTGGGCGACGAGCACCCGAAGAACCACGACCTCTCGAGCCTTCGGCTGCTGGGCACGGTGGGTGAGCCGATCAATCCCGAGGCGTGGATCTGGTACCGCGAGGTGATCGGCGGAGGGCGCTGCCCCATCGTCGACACCTGGTGGCAGACGGAGACCGGCGGAATCATGGTCACTCCGCTCCCTGGCGCGACGCCCACCAAGCCCGGGAGCGCCACGCTGCCGCTGCCGGGGATCAAGTCCGAGGTGCTGGACAAGGAGGGCAAGCCGGTTCCGCTCGGCTCGGGGGGGAAGCTGTTCATCACCCGTCCGTGGCCCGCGATGCTGCGGACCCTCTACGGAGACCCCGACCGGTACTCGAAGACGTACTTCAGCGAGATCCCCGGCATCTACTTCACCGGAGACGGAGCGCGGATCGACCAGGACGGCTACCTCTGGGTGATGGGCCGGGTGGACGACGTGGTGAACGTCGCCGGGCACCGGCTGGGGACGGCCGAGGTCGAGAGCGCCCTGGTGTCCGAAGGTCGAGTCGCGGAGGCGGCGGTGGTGGGTCGGCCGGACGAGCTGAAGGGCACCTCGCTGGTGGCGTTCGTGACCTTGAAGAAAGGCATCGAGCCCACGGCGGCGATCAAGCAGGCGCTGTCGGCGCACGTGGCGAAGGAGATCGGCGCGATCGCCCGGCCGGATGAGATCCGGTTCGCGGAGGGCTTGCCGAAGACCCGGTCCGGCAAGATCATGCGCCGGCTCCTCCGGGACGTGGCCGCGGGCCGTCAGACCACGGGGGACACGACGACGCTCGAGGATCTGAACGTCGTCGCCGCGCTGCGCAACAACGAGGAATAGCCCCCGCCCGAGGCCTTCGAAGGTGTCTGGCACCTTCCTTCGAAGGTGTCTGGCACCTTCGATGAGTTCCAGCGGGAATCCCGTCGTTGTTCCGGGTGGTTGGGTCGCAGCGTCGGCGGTCAGGGCGGCTCGTCGGGGGTGCAGTCCTTCTTCACGCGGAACGCGTCGAAGAAGCGGTCGACGTCGGGCGCGGGCCCGTGCCACATCGCCATCAGGGTGTACACGCACTGACCCGAGGCGATGACCTGGATCCGGATCTCGAGGCCGTGCCCCCGGAAGGCGCAGGCCTGGGCAGTTCGCCCGTCCCCGCGCGTCCCTCGGGCTTCGGCGGTGATCTGATAGTCGCGGGCCCGGGCGAACTCGCCGCAGAAGCCATCCAGGACGCCCTGCGCGTCGAGCCGCCGCTCGTGCCCGGGCCGCCGTCGTTGCACCAGGAAGCCCTGATCCTCCGTTCCGCGGGACTCGATCGAGAGTAGACGCTGGTTGCCCTCGGCCCGCTCGGCCTCGACGCGCAGGGGCGGGGGGAGGTCGGCGCTGAACGTCCCGTCGGGCGCCTCGAAGCGTGGCCAGCCGGGCTTGCAGCCACCGGCGACCAGCACGAGGGTCAGCGCGAGTGCCTGTGCCGCCCGCTCATCCATTGCGGGAGAGATGGACCACCGCGGCCTCGAGGAGCGCGGCGATGCCTCGCTTCGAGGTGTGGACCAGCTTGCGCCGGAACGCGGCCGGCGCGCCGGTGTAGAGGGTACTCACCCGGTGGTCGAGTTCGGAGCCACCCCAGAGCAGGACGAGATCCGCCCACTCGAGATCCAGCCGGGCCTGCGCCAGGGTGCGCCGCTCGGTCCCGTCCACCAGACGGAGCTCCAGCCGATCGGAGAGCGCATCACGCAGCTCCTCGCGGACCGATGGCGAGCCGCCGACGATGGTCAGTCGCCGGATGCCGCTCCGGGCACACGCTGCCACCAGGGCCTCTTCGGCCCGCCGGTTGTCGGACCCGCCGCACGAAGCGCACGCGGTACGCTGTGCGGTCCGTACCGGGATGCGGCCCGAGCGTGCGGCGGCGGCCACGCAGGCCGGGGTCGCGCAGTGTCGATAGAGCTGCTCGTCGAGCAGGGTCCGCGCCCGCTCCTCTTTGGCCGCGCTCATCCGGGTCTTCCCCGGGCGGGTCAGCCCCACCGCCTCGAGCGACTCCCGGGCGCGGGCCCGAGCCTCGGGGAGATCGAAGCCCTCGGCCGACAGCCAGGCCTCGATGTCGACGTCGTGGCTCACGGACCGGGCGGAACCGGCGGCGGCTCGAAGAGCAACTCCTGGATGGGATCGAGCCCCAGTGCCTGCCGCACCGGGGCGAAGCTCCGCCGATGGATGGGGCAGGCACCCAGCGCGCGGAGGGCCGCCTCGTGCTGCGGCGTGGGGTAGCCCTTGTGCGCCGCGAAGCCGTAGCCCGGGAATCGGCCGTCGAGGTCGGCCATGTGTGCGTCGCGCGTGGTCTTGGCGAGGATGGACGCCGCGGCGATGGTCAGGGAGAGCGCGTCGCCGTGGACGATGCCTCGCTGGGGGACCGAACACTCCGGGATGCGGCGGGCATCGACCAGGACGAAGGTGGGCGTCGTGGCGAGCCCGAGCAGCGCGCGGCGGAGGGCCAGGAGCCCCGCGTGGTAGATGTTGAGTCGATCGATCTCCTCGACTTCGGCCACTCCCACTGCCCAGGCGACTGCCTCGCGCTTCAGCTCGAGGGCCATGCGCTCGCGGGTCTCGGCGTCGAGCATCTTGCTATCGTCGATGCCGCGCAGCTTGTACCTGTGAGGAAGGATGACCGCCGCCGCCACCACCGGGCCGGCGAGGGGGGCCATCCCCGCCTCGTCCACGCCGGCGACGTGCAGGTGACCGGCGTCCCAGAGCTCGACCTCGAATCTCAAGAGATTTCGGAGCCGCTGGCCCTCGGAGCGGTTCTTCTCGCGCCGGCCCCGGATCACGCGTGCCAGCTCGCGGGCTGCCCGCCGTCCGTCGAGCTCGAGCGCTTCCAGGAGTCCCGCCGGGACGGGACGCCCTCGGGTGACAAACCGCTCGCGGAGCAGACCGATGGGCTGGGCGAGGAACCGCTCGAGATCGGACATCGTGGCAAGGCGAAGCTACACGCGTGGGCCGACAGGCTGGAAGTGGCCGGGTGTCCCGGTCCTTCGTCCGGCGGGAGGAACAGGCGAGCCGCCCGGCGGGTCGCGGCAGGACCGCCTCGCTGCAATGCCCGAGCCGGCAGCGGAAATCTCAGGCTGCGCCGTCAAGAGGCGCGCCCGCCCATCGCTCGAATGCGGCGCGCTGGGCATCACTCGGCGACTCGACGGGAGCGAGCCAGACCGCGTCCTCGGGCCGCCGCTCGAGCGTGACCGGCACCTCGACCAGCAGCTCTCGGCGAAACACCGACACCCGCAGCACCTCCCCTGGGCTGCGATCGTCCGCACGGGAGACCAGCGCCGCGGCGTCACCCTTCACTCCGTCCACGGCAACCACCTCGTCGTCGGGATAGAGCCCGGCGGCCTGCGCCGGCGACCCCTCCAGCACGGAAGCGACGGTGTTGCCACGAGCGACGATCCCGGTCCAGCCGCGTGCCCGGGTGTCCCCCTCCTTCAGCCGTGGTGGGGTCCCGCCCTTGTCGCCCACCGATTCGCGAATCCGGGTGCGCAATCGCAGCCCGACATGCTCGAGCACGGAGGTGTCGAGCTCGTCGTTGCTCCGGATTGCCCGGTCGAAGAACGGCTTGAGGTCCGAGCCGGCGATGTCCGACGCGGCCGCCTCCACCCCGTCCTCCGGGATGCCCTTGCCGTCCCCATACCGGCTCCACAGCAGGCGCATCACGTCGTCGAGACTTCTCGCGTCGCGGGTGCGACGCCGGAGTTCCAGGTCGAGGCACAGCGCGACCAGCTCGCCCTTCAGGTAATAGGAGATCGCGCAGTTGGGGGTGTGCTCGTCCTGCCGGTAGTACTTGACCCAGGCGGTGAGCGAGGCGTCCTCCAGGGTCTGCACACGGCGTCCCGGCGTCGAGGCGAGCGCGGAGAACGCCTCGCCCAGGCGCACCAGGTACCGCGCGGGGCTCATCCGCCCGGCCCGGCGCACGAGGAGATTGTCGTAGTAGGAGGTGATGCCCTCGAAGGCCCAGAGCAAGCGGGTGTAGTTCTCGCCCCCGTAGTCGAAGGGAACGAAGGCCCGCGGCTTCAGCCGCTTCACGTTCCAGAGGTGGAAGTACTCGTGCGAGGCGAGGGTGAGGAAGTCCTCCCAGCCCTTGGGGGTGGAGATCTGCGCACGGGGATAGATGAGGGCGGTCGATGCGGCGTGCTCGAGCCCACCTCGTCCCTTGTCCACGAGGTAAAGGAGGAAGAGGTAGCGAGGCATCGGCAGCCCGCCCCACAAGGCTGCCTCGGTGTCGCACACGGCGGCCAGGTCGGCGGCGAGCTTGCTCGCGTCCACGGAACCGCCCCACACCACGACCTCGTGGGGAACGCCGCCCGCCTCGAAGCGGATGGGTCGGTGCGGGCCGACCTCCACCGGGCTGTCGACCAGCACGTCGTAGCTCGGCGCCTGCCAGCCTCCGTCGGTACGCTCGAGCGCGGTGAAGACGCTCCATCCGGGAGGGGCGTCCACCGCGAGGTGGTGCGGCCTGTCGCGCAATGCCTCGGAGTAGAGGAAGAGGGTGGCCCCGTTGAAGAAGCCATGCGTTCCGTCGAGGTGGCTGGTCCGGACGGTGAGCTCGTTCGCGTAGACGCAGTACCGCACGCGAACCGGCCGGCCGTGGGGCCGCAGGCGCCAGGCACGCTTGTCCACGCGCTCCACCGGCGCGCGGTCGCCGCGGTCGTCGGATGCCGAGAGTTCCTGGACATGCCGCGCGAACTCGCGGACCAGGTAGCTCCCCGGGGTCCACACCGGAAGGACGAGATCGAGAACGTCGACAGGCGGGAATTGCGCTTCCACCTCGAACAGATGCGAGTGGGGGCGGGACATCGAAACGCGGTAGCGGACCGCTTCGGTCATGCGTCCGTGTGTAGCAGAAACCGGTGCTTCGCCCGGAACTAGCGGATCCAGACCGCGGGGCGACTCCGGCCGCCGACGGTGGTGGTCGGCCACCGCGGGTCGAGGGTGACGACGTCCAGGTGGCCGTCAGGCTGGACCAGCACCGTGTCCTCGGACTTGGCCCCCGGCAGCGACGGATTCCAGGCCACCGCCACGCCGGCGGGGAGAGTCGCGCGGTCGCCCGGGGTGGCGACCTGCTCGCGTGCGAGGTACCCGGTGGGGCCGCCCTGGTGATGCTCGCGCCAGGCGTTCGCCTGTCCCACCCTGGCGTAGGCCGCCTGGATGCGCTCGAGCACCGTCCCCAGCGACCTGCCGGGCCGGCTGGCGTCGAGTGCCGCGGACTCCACCTGGAGGACAGCGGCGTCGGCGGCGTGGTCCTCCGGCATCGGCGCACCGAAGGCCACCAGCCGGGTGCAGCAGGCGTAGAGGCCCTGGCGGCGGGCGCAGACCACTGCCATCGCTCGCCGGCCCAGGACCCGGTTCGCCGCGGTGGGATGACGCCAGCGCCAGAGCCGGCCCGCGTCTCCGACGAGCACGAGAACCGGGTCGATGCCCAGGTCGACCAGTCCGGCGTGAATGGAGGCCGAGAGACGGTTTCCGGTCCAGGTCGGCTCGGCCGCCGAGAGCGCATCGGTGAGCACTTCCGCTGCTTCGCCGCCGAGCGTGCGGAGTCGCTCCTGCTCCTGGGGCAGCAGCGCCCACCGAGCATGGACGAAGCGCTCCGGGAGCGGCCGCTCGCCGTCGACGGGGCGGTCTGATGCAATGGGTCCTGGGCCGGCGCGCTCCATGGCCAGCCGTTCGCGCAGCTCGCGCTGCTCCCACGGATGCGGGACGACCGACCAGCCCGGAGGAAGCTCCTCCGCCGAGAGACGGCCGGCCTCGATGATGTCGGTCAGCACGAAGGCGCCGTCGGCGGTCACTAGGAGCTCCGCGACGCCGGTCTCGGCGGCGAGCAGCACCCGACTGGACCCCCCGCAGGTTCCCCAGGCGAACCAGTCGACGCCGCGAAGCCGGACGCCTGAGAGCGCCTCGTCGCGGAGCAAGGCGCGGAGGCGGTGCAGCTTCTGCTCGAGCTCTGTCATCGACGGGCGAGGAGCGTCACAGACGGCGCGACCGGCGTCGAGAGGATGAGGCGAGGGCACCGGGCGTCGTCCACCAGCCGGCAGTCGTCCTCGAGGACACGGCGGACGCCTCGGGGCCTCAGCGCGCCCGGAGAAGGATCGCCCCGAAGAATCCGTCCGTTCCGTGGATTGCCGGCGAGAGCCGGAGAAAGTCGCCGGTGCTGACCTTCGCCCCGAGCTCCGCCCCGAGACGGTCGGCGGGCGGCACGGGCCGGAACGAGGGGTGTCGGTCGAGGAACCATGCGACGACGGCCTCGTTCTCTTCCTCGAGCACGCTGCACGTCCCGTAGACGAGGCGACCTCCGGGACGGAGGAGCGGCGCGAACTGCTCCAGCAGCAGCCGCTGGCGCTCCACGTGCTGGGCGAGCATTCCCTCGGTCAGGCGGTAGCGGGCGTCCGGCTTGCGGCGGAAGGTGCCTGTCCCGCTGCACGGCGCGTCGACCAGGACCCGATCCGCCCGCTCCGCGAGGTCGGTCAGAGCCGGCGCGACCTCCGGGCCCGACGGGGGAATGGGCCGGATGCGGACGTTGTGCACGCCCGCGCGCCGGGCACGCCGCTTCAGCTCGTCGAGGCGACGGGAATCGATGTCGAGGGCGAAGAGCTCGCCGCGATTCCGCATCTGGGCCGCGAGCTGGAGCGTCTTGCCCCCGGCGCCGGCGCATGCGTCCACGACCCGCGTCGGCGGTGCATCGACCAGAAGCCCGAGGAGCTGGCTTCCCTCGTCCTGCAGCTCGAAGAGACCCTCCCGAAAGCTGGGCAGGGAGAAGGCGTTCAGACGGGTCTCGAGGAAAAGTCCGAGCGGGGAGAGCGGCGTGGCGCGCGCCTCCACGCCTTCGTCGCGGAGCCGTTCGAGGAGGTCCTCGCGGCTGGTCCGGAGCAAGTTGACGCGGGCGGTGAGTGGCGCCCGCTCGTTCATGGCTGCGGCCTCGGCCTCGGCGAGGTCTCCGAACTGTCGGAGGAAGCGGGCGGCGAGAAAGTCTGGAAGGGAAGCGTCGAGGGCGAAGCGCTCGGCACGGGGAAGCGCACGCATCGCCTCGGCGGCGGCGGGCAGTGCGGCGAGGATGCGAGACTCCTCGGGCCGGAGGCCTGCAGTGCGGCCCACCTCTTCGGGCGGCTCGCCGTGGAGGACGCGGGAGGTCGAGAGCCGGAGCAGGTCTTGCTCGGTGGTGGGCCGGCGGTCGAGCCGGGCGCCGGCCCGTTCGAGGAGCGCGTCCACGGTGCGCTGCCGCCGGAGCAGGGCGTAGACGCGCTCGGCGACGGCCCGGCGCTCGTTCGAGTACAGGTGGCGCTTCGTGCGCAGCACATGATCCAGGGCGCGGTCGGCCAGCCAGCCCTCGTGGCGCACGGCGCCATACGCCTCCAGGGCGGCCTGGGTCACGAGGTCCTCCCGGAGAGGCCGCTCAGGCCGGCTCGTGGGCTTCCGGCCCTCGAAGGTGCCCTCGAAGGTGCCAGACACCTTCGATCGCGCCTGTGGGTTCGGGCGGCCGACCTGCCGGGCTCCTGACGCACCCGGTCGGCGGCCCCGATCCCCCTCGAAGGTGTCAAACACCTTCGATCCGAAGGTGCCCGATCCGAAGGTGCCAGACACCTTCGATCGGTCGGTTCCTCCAGATCGGGAGGGATTTCGCTGGTTTGTGCCCGAACGATGCCCGCCCGAGCCGCGGGAGCGGCGGCGGTCGGCAGGTGGCCTCGACACGGGTCTCAGTACCTCGGCATGCGGGGGTCCACCTCTGCCGCCCAGGCCTCGATTCCGCCACGCAGAGAGGCCGCGGGAATCCCGACCGAGTCGAGGAACGCTGCCGCGTGATAGCTCCGGACGCCGTGGTGGCACAGCACCACCACTGGCCGCTCGGCCAGCTCACGCACGTCGTCCAGCCGGGCCGGAAGCTCGGTCAGAGGCACGTGCACGGAACCACGGATCGAGGCGATCCGCACCTCGTCCGGATTTCGGACATCGAGAATGAGCGGGCGCTCGGACTCCGGGCCGTCCATCGCGCGCGACAGCTCGTGTGGGCTCACCTCACGCACGGGCATTGGGCGCCTCACAGCGGTCGGGCTCGTCGGAGAGGGTGATGACTGCGCCAGGCCTGCACGTCGGGCAGGCCGGATCTCTCCGGAGCGACAGCTCGGAGAATCGCGTCCCGAGCGCATCGAAGGTCAGCAGCCTCCCCACCAGCGGCGTTCCGATCCCGAGCAGGAGCTTCAGCACCTCGTTGGCCTGCACCAGTCCGATGAGCCCCGGAAGGACACCGAGGACCCCCGCCTCGGCGCACGACGGCGCCAGCTCGGGCGGAGGCGGTGCGGGATACAGACACCGGTAGCAGGGGCCGACTCCAGGGAGCAGCGTCGTCGCCTGCCCCTCGAAGCGGTACACACTCCCGTGAACCAGGGGGATGCCCTCGTAAACGCACGCGTCATTGAGCAGGTAGCGCGTCGCGAAGTTGTCTCCGCCGTCCACCACCACCTCGAAGCCGCGGACGATCCGGAGAACGTTCGCCGCGATAACTCGCTCGGGAAAGGTGACCACCTTCACGTCGGGGTTGAGCGCGGTCAGCGCGTCCCGGGCGCTGTCGGTCTTGGGACGGCCCGCATCGGCGTTCCGGTGGAGGACCTGTCGCTGCAGGTTGCTCACCTCGACCACGTCCGAATCGACGATGCCGAGCGTCCCGACCCCCGCCGCTGCGAGGTAGAGGGCAGCCGGCGAACCCAGCCCTCCTGCTCCGAGTAGCAGGACCCGCGCCGAGGCGAGCCGCGCCTGTCCTGTCTCCCCGACCTCTGGGAGCGAGAGCTGGCGGCGATACCGGGCCTTCTGCTCGGCGCGAAGCTGGACCGGCTGTGTCCGAGGAAGGCCGAGATCGCTCCACCGGCCGAACCCCCCGGCGAGCGAGAAGACCCGGCGGTAGCCCAGGTCCAGAAGCGTCCGCGCGGCGAGGACCGAACGAACCCCGGTGGCGCAATACACGACGATTTCCCGCTCGCGGCCGACCATCCGCTCGATGCCCAGCTCGAGGGTTCCGCGCGGAACGAGCAGGGCGCTGGGCAAGTGGCCCTCGGCGCTCTCGTCCGGTTCGCGCACGTCGATCAGCACCGGCGCGTCACCAGCCCGCAGACGGGCGGCGAGGGCTTCGGGAGCGACCTCCGGAACGAGGGCGCGGACCTGTTCGAGGAGCTGACGGAAGGTGGGCATCGGGCTCGAACTGCGTATAACAGACCCGGCCGCGGCGGCCAGGAGACCCCGGAGATGAGGCTCGACGGACGCGTGACGCTGGTGACCGGAGGGGCGATCCGGGTGGGCCGGGCCATCGTTCAGGCGCTCGCCGGCGATGGCTCGACGGTGGCCGTCCACCATCACGGATCGACCGAGGCGGCCCAGGCGCTCGTCGCCGAGCTCAGCAGTCAGGGACGCCGTGCCGAGGCCTTCCAAGCCGACCTCGCTGATGACGGCCAGCTCGCGTCGCTCGTCGCGGAGGTCGAGCGCACGCTCGGACCCATCCAGGTGCTGGTCAACAGCGCTGCGCGCTTCACCCGGGCTCGCTTCCTGGAGACCGACGCGGCCACGCTCGACGCCGAATGGCGCCTCAATGCCCGGGCCCCCTTCCTGCTGACCCGGGCGGTGGCCCGCGGGATGGTCGAGCGGCGCGAGGGTGTGGTGGTCAACGTGCTCGACATCGGTGGGGCATTCGTGCCCTGGCGCAACTACGCCGCGTACTGCATGACCAAGTCCGCGCTGCACATGCTGACCCAGGTGCTCGCGCTGGAGCTCGCCCCGCACGTCCGGGTGAACGGGGTGGCGCCGGGGACGGTCCTTCCGCCGGAGTCGCTCGGCGACGCCGAGCGAAAGCAGCTCCGCGCCCGTATTCCTCTGGAACGGTTCGGGACGCCGGAGGACGTGGCGGAGACCGTGCGCTTCCTGGTCACCGGGTCGGACTTCATCACCGGGCAGGTGATTGCGGTGGATGGAGGGCGCCTCCGGGGAACCCCCTAGTCCCAGGGTGGGGGTGGACACGTGGAATCCCCGTCCCACCATGGATATACAGGAGCCATGGACACCTCGACCGCCTCCCCTGCGGCTCCCGTTCCCGCTGCCACCGCTTCCTTCCCGCTGAAGCTCACTGCCCGGGCGGTCGAGCAGGTGAAGGTGGTGCAGAAGCAGCAGGGCTTCGAGGCCTACTACCTCTCCGTCCGGGTCGTGCCAGCGGGATGCAGCGGCTTCGGCTACGACCTGAATCTGGTGAAGGACGTGGCGCCCGGCGATGTGGTGGGGGAGCAGGACGGCATCCGCCTGGTCACCGATGCTCTCAGCCAGCAGTACCTGGCGGGCACCGAAGTGGACTACGTGGTGGGGACCACCACCGCTGGCTTCAAGTTCGAGAACCCGAACGCGAAGTCGACCTGCGGCTGCGGCACCTCGTTCTCGACCTGATCCGGTCAGGGCTCCAGCAGTTGCTGCCATTCGGCCGGGGCCGCCTTGCGCTCGAGGCGCTCACGCCGCCGGGAGTGCGCCGCCTGGAATGCCGCTCGTTCCGCGTCCGTCTCCAGCTTCAGCGGCGGAACCGTTGCCCGGGATCCGTCCGGGTTCAGCGCGACGAAGGTGAGCAGGGCGGTGGTGGTCAGGTGGGTCTGGCCGGTCAGCGGGTTCTCGGCAGTGACTCGCACGCCGACCTCCATCGAGCTGCGGAACGTGGCCAGGACCCTCGCCCGGAGCGTGACTACCCATCCGACCCGGATCGACGCGTGAAAGTGCAGCTCGTCCATGCTCGCGGTCACCACCGGATGCCGGCAGTGGCGGCCCGCAGCGATGCCGCCGCAGATGTCGATCCACTCCAGGATCCGTCCGCCGAACGCCGCATTGAGCGGGTTGGCATCCGAGGGAAGAATCATCTGGGTCATCACTGCGATGCTCTCGGCGGGACTCTTGGGGTCCATGGTGGCGGCGATCTCTAGCCCAGGACCTCGCGGAGCAGATCCGGTCTGTCGGTCATGATCCCTCCGACACCGATGGCGACCAGCGCCTGCATCGTGGCGGCGTCGTCGACGGTCCACACGTTCACCCACCGGCCGAGGCGAGTGGTGGCCTCGAGGAACGGCGGGTCGACCAGGCGGACCTCACCGTAGTCGAGAGGCATGTCGAGGACCTGAAACCGACGATCGTCCGGGGGTTCGGCGCCGGACTTGATCGCCAGGACCAGCTGGGTGAGCGCATCGCGGGGATAGAAGGCGCAGACCTCCGGGGCAGCCTCGAGGAGGCGCTCGGCGAGGGGATCGAGCTCGCTGCCGAGACACACGCGCTCGACCGCTCTCTCGGAGCGGAGAAGGCTCGCCACCGCGGACTCCACTCCAGGGGCCTCGGCTTTGACCTCGACGTTCAGCCGCACGCCAGGAAAGGCTCGGAGAACCTCGCGGAAGGTGGGAATGCGGACCCCCTGGCCGCGGTAGGGGTGAGTCCGTCCGCCATCGGGAGAGAACTGGAATCCTGCGTCCAGGCGCTGCAGGTCGGCGAGGGTCTGGTCGGCGATGCGCCCCTCCCCGTCGGTGCAGCGCTGGAGTGTCGGATCGTGCGAGACGACCAGCTCGCCGTCGCGCGTGGCGTGCAGGTCCAACTCGAGCATGTCCGTGCGCCAGCGCTCCACCGCCGAGCGGAAGGCCGGAAGGGTGTTCTCGGGCGCGAGCAGCGCACCGCCGCGGTGGGCGATGTGCAGTGGGGGGCGGAGTCCCTCGAGGAAGGGGTGGCGCATGGCGGCGGCAGCATCCGCTCTTCCGGCGCCCCCCGCTCCGTCGATCTGACGCCGCCGGTTTGGCGCGGGCTGGTCCGGTGCAAGTCCGAGGAACGACGTCCTTTCCTCCCTCGGCGTCGAGCGACTGCTGGCTGCATGTCACGTGTGGTCACCTCGAACCACCGGAGATCACGAGCAAAACCGGAGACCACCGCCCGTTTGGCGGGTAGGACCGCGGAACGTACAATCCCAGGTGGGATGGCTGGCTCGCGAAACCGAAAAAACATTGTCAAAAAGAGGACTTACACTTCACCTCGGCTTGCCGTGGTCCGAGCCCGGCTTCCGGAGCCGCAGCGCCTGCTGCGCGTGTGGAAGCGGGTGCTGGAGCGCAGGCTTCGCGCGCGGCTGCGGACGGACGTGTCCGTCGAGGTGCACGACAACACCCACACGATGGTGACGTTCGAGCGGGTGCGCCGCGGATGGCGCATCCGCTTGCACCACATGTTCCTCGCCGCGCCGGAGGAAGTAGTGACCGCCCTCGCAGAGTTCGTGCGCTCGGCCGACGCCCGGAGCTCCGCGGTCCTGGACCGCTTCATCGAGCGGAACAAGGCCTTCATTCGCCGCGTCTCGCCGGCGCAGCTTCGCCGTCGGCTACGGATCGAGCCGGTCGGGCGCCACCACGACCTGTCGACCATCTTCTCCGCGCTGAACCGCCGCTACTTCGCTGGGCGAATCGCCGCGATGATCACCTTTGGGCCTGCGCCCCGGAGCCGCCGTCCGCGGAAGAGCATCAAGATGGGGAGCTACTCGGCGGACTCGCGCGTCATCCGGATCCACCCTGCGCTCGATCAGCCCAAGGTTCCTCGGTACTTCGTTGAGTGGATCGTGTTCCACGAGATGCTCCATCACGTGTACCGCGCGCGGCGGGGGGAGGATGGCCGCCGCTGCGTGCACCCGCCGGAGTTCATGCAGCACGAGCGGCGGTTCCACCACTTCCACCGCGCTCAGGCCTGGGAGAACGAGAACCTGGACTTGCTGCTACGCGCCCGGGTCGGCTAGTCGCCTCGGTCCGGCCCCGGGCGGTCCCGTGGCCCCGGCCTCAGCCCGATCGAAGGGATCGAAGGTGTCGATCGAAGGCGATCGAAGGTGTCCGATCGAAGGTGTCTGGCACCTTCGATTGCACCTTCGATTCGGCCCCCAACTCGATTCCCGAACGATCCTCGGCAGATAAGCCAGGCGGGATTGCTGCTTAAGTCGTCTCTGAACGGGTCCGGGGCGCGATTGGAGTGACCCGCCCGACGGGCTTCCGACCGCCCGGGCGTGCCGGCGGACTTGGCCGAGAGCACGGTCGAAGGTGTCTGGCACCTTCGACGGCAGACTTGGCCGAGAGCACGATCGAAGGTGTCTGGCACCTTCGACGCGTGTTCAGGGTCGGGGCCCTCGATTCCTCAGCGGAATTTCGCGGGCAGGATTCCCACAGAGGTAGGCGCTCGCGCCCGTCGACGCGGGTCCGCCCGACTCAGGGAAGGATGAGTCCGCCGGGGCTTCGCCGCTCTCCGGAAGCCGACTCGGGAGCGGATGCACCGGCGGCCCGCTCCTCCCCGGCCCCGCCAGTTGAGGGCGCCGCCCGGCCTCCCGGAGGCCTGGTCATCAACGCCAGAACCTTGCCGAAGAGCTGCTCGGCGAAGGAAGGGACGAGCCCGGTGGCGTGGTGGAACATCCTCCGGGCAGTCGCCCGGGCCACCGCCGCGGCGTGAGCTGCTCCGCGCCGCTCGAGCGCCGGCGCCACCGCCCACAACCGGCGTGCGTACAGGCGACGACGGGTCGAATCGAAGAACTCCTCGGCCTGGGACCGGATTCGTTCCCGTAGCGCATCCGCCTGCTGCTCCGGGCTGAGGGCCAGGGGGCTGGTGCGCACCTCGTCCACCCGGAGCGCGAGCCGCTTCAGCTCCGGCTCCGGTGGGAGCCACGCGGCGAACTCGGGCTCTCGGTGCAGCGCCGCGCTCTCCACCGCGAGCGTCGCATCGCCGTCCTCGGGAGAGGGCAGGGACGGGAGCTCCTCCTCCGCCGCCGGAACGCCCAGGTGACGGAGCCCCACGTCGGCGTCCGGAGGGAAGGGGCTTCGGGTGGCGAGGTTGCACCGCACGGCCTCGGCCAGCAGCGCGCGCCCCTCGGCGAACGACAGCGGAAGCAGCTGCTCCACCTCCGGACGTCGGGCCAGCTTGCGCCACGCGCCGCGACTCATCTCCGCCCGGCTGAGCGACAGAAGCCCGAGCTCGTCGGACACGAGCGCCTCGATCACCTCGACGCCGCCGCGGACCAGCCGGGCGAGGAGCAGCGCGCGCTGCCCCGTCCCGTCCGGGAGGCTCGCGAACCCAGGCAGTGTCCCGTCCGTGGGCGCGCGCTGCGGGGGAGGAGCCTCGGGTGTTCTGACCCGTTCGCTCACCGCCACACCGGCCGACCGCAGCCGGTAGAGCGCACGCCGGGCTGCCTTGGCCACCTCTCGGTCGGATGAAGTGGACAGCACCTCCGCCGGGTCGGACCGTCGCAGGGCAACCGCAGCCTCCAGCACCGCCAGCGCGAGCTCCGGCGGAAGGGCGCCCGGATCCGTCCCCTCGCCGTCGAGGAGCCGTCGGGCGAGCTCCCAGTCCTCGCCCAGCACGCTCTCGGGCGTGCTCTCTCCGGCGCGCAGAGCCTCGGCCAGCTCGGTGACGTTCATCGGCGGCGGTTCTCCAGCCAGGCCATACCACCGGCACGGTCGATGAGGGTCACATCGGTGCCCACCTGAGCGCCGAGGACCGCCCGAGGGTCGACACCTCGCACCAGAAATGCCGTGTACGCCGGGCCCATCGTGTCCCACCGGAAGCCGTCCGGCCGCCACTCACTGGGGAAGGTCGGGGGCGGTGCCTCCCGGTAGCGAAGAGGAGAGTGCGGTGTGCGGGCGAAGCTGAAGTTGGTGATTCCCCCCCGGAGCCGCGCCGGCACTGCCGCCGCGTGGAGGAACACGGGGTGCCTCACGACCCGAGATCCGGGGTCGAAGATCAGCCCCATGATCCGGGGCCGCGGAGGACTCTCCTCGGCGAAGCGGAGGAGCGCCGCTGCCTCGAGGTCGAAGCGGTGGAAGCCGGCTCCGAGCGGAATCGCCAGGACCACCACCGCCAGGAGACCGGTGAGGAGAGCGATCGGGCGGATGCGACCGGCGAGCGGCGGGAGCGACGCGATCGCCAGTGGTGCGACGAGATGCGCGTAGCGGGTGTTGAGGTAGTAGACCGCGCCGCGGATGTCGAAAGGCAGCAGCAGGAAGAGCCCTCCGGCCAGGACGGCCAGGCCGGGGAGCCGCCACCGCTCAAGGGGTCCCTCGCGACGCTTGGAACGCCAGCCGGCGATCCAGAGGACGAGGGCGACCGCGGCAACGGCCACGACCGCGCGCAGGCCCCAGCGGTCGCTTCGATCCGACAGCAAATTTGCGAGCACCTCCGGGAACTCGTCCAGGTTCTGGCGAAGCGGCTTGGAGGCCAGATTGCGCGCGGAGAGGAGAGGCCCCCACGCCTTCCACGGTGCGCCTTCCTCCACCTCGGAGGGCGCGAGCAGACGGCCGCCGCCCCAGATCGCGAAGAGTGCCACCGCGGGCAGGGTGGAGAGCACTGCCGGGAGTCGTGGGCGGAGCGGTCGACCTGGCCCGTCTTCCGGCACGCGCGTGGTGAGCAACAGGAAGGGAAGGGCCAGAGCGAGGAAGAGGGAGCCCTGCACGTGCATCAGCACCACGGCCACCAGTACCGCTGCGTGCCAGACCGCCCAGCGCCGGCGCAGCGGCACGTCGGTGAGCCCGCGCAGGAAGAGCCCCGCAGCGAGAATGGCGAGCACGAAGGATGCGCTCGAGTTGATGAAGCCCCATCCGAAGCTGTCTCCGTAGGCGAACGGAACGGTGAGCACCGCCGGCCAGCGCGGACGCCCCAGCGAACGCAGGAGAAACGCGGTCGCGAGCGGAAGTCCGAGGACCATCGTGCTGAGGAAGAGCCGGTTCGCGAGCTCGAGGGGCACGAGCCACGAGAGCAGGCTGACCAGGTAGTAGTACCCGAGGTAAGGGGTCAGCTCGGCGCGGGCGGCGAACACCTGCGGATACAGCGTGGTGGGGTCGTCCAGCCGGTGAAGCACGGAGATGAGATGCAGGTGCTGTGGCAGATCCACCATCGGCAGCTGGCGGGCGCACCACAGCGGTGCAATGCCGGCGAGCAACGCCAGGGCGAACGCCGTGCGCGCCACCCTGGGATCAGCTGCCTTCACGTCCCCGCTTGCTGCGCGACCAGGACTGGCCGGCCGCTGGCCATCGACTCCCGGAGAAATGCCGCCAGCCGCCGGCGGGTCAGGTTGACTGCTCCCTGCATCGGGTCGACCAGCGCCTCCTCTCCGGTGCTGCGCTCGCGCCGGAGCGAGACCGGCTCACCGCAACGCTCGCAACGGATGCTGACGTCGCGGACCAGCCCGAGCGGGACCGCGTATCGAGTGCCGCAGCGGAGGCATTTCCACACCAGCGCCCGCTCGCCCTCCTCGGCGGCGGCCAGAGCGTCCAGCTGGTCCGCCATGCGAAGGATGGCCGGGAGGTCCTGCGGTGGCTGCGCGAACACCAGCGAGGGAGAGGCCTGCGGACCGGGGGCTGCGATGCGCTGAAGGCCCTCGGAGGCGAACATCTGGTTGATGCGGTCCCGGACTCGCTCGGTGCGGAACTCGACCCCCGCGAGGGCGCGGTCGACGAGACCGATGCTCGCCGGGAGCTCCGGCTCGAACAGCGCGTCTGCCGGGAGCAACTGGGGGGGAGCGACCAGACGGTGGCTCGGGATGGAAAAGAAGCGAATGCCCACGATCGGGAAACCGGTTTACCAGCCGGGCGGGACGGGGCAAAGCCGCAGGGAGTGCTGGACGTTCAGGACCAGTCCAGCATCCGCTTCAGGGGGCGGTAGGCGGCGAGCCGCAGGGACTCGGGCATCACCAGCTCGGGGGAGCGCTCGGCCATGCACCGCCACAGCTTCTCCATCGTGTTCATCTTCATGTAGGGGCACTCGTTGCAGCTGCACCCATTGTCGGGGGGAGCGGGGATGAATGTCTTGTCCGGGGCGCGGGTGCGCATCTGGTGAAGGATGCCTTCCTCGGTGACGACGATGAACTCCCGCTTCGGGCTCTTGAGGACGTGCTCGAGGATTCCCTTCGTCGAACCGATGTAGTCGGCATGTTGAAGGACACGCTCCAGGCACTCGGGGTGCGCCACCACCTCGGCGTCGGGGTGTTGGACCTTCAGCTGGACCAAGAGCTTCTCGCTGAAGATTTCGTGGACGATGCAGCTTCCTGGCCAGAGGATGAGCTCGCGTCCGGTCTGCTTCTGCACCCAGCGCCCGAGGTGCTGGTCGGGTGCGAAGATGATCGGCCGATCCTTCGGGGCCTTCTCCACCATCTTCACCGCGTTGGAGGAGGTGCAGATGACGTCGCTCATCGCCTTCACCTCGGCGGAGCTGTTCACGTAGGTGATGACGAAGGCGCCGGGGTGCTTGGCCTTGAACGCGGCGAAGGCCGCGGGCGGGGTCCGGTCGGCGAGGCTGCAGCCGGCGGCAAGATCCGGGAGGAGAACCTGGCGAGTGGGGTTGAGGATCTTCGCCGTCTCGGCCATGAAGTGAACGCCGCAGAAGACGATGACCTTGGCCTGGGTGCGCGCGGCTTCCTGCGCCAGCGCGAGGCTGTCGCCGATGAAGTCAGCGACGTCCTGGATCTCGCTCTCCTGGTAGTAGTGGGCGAGGATGACCGCGTCGAGTTCCTTCTTCAGCGAGAGGATCGCCGACTCGAGCTGGGCGGGGGCGGGCGTGAAAGGCATGCCGGGCGTGACTCCTTCTCTCGATCGCATAACCGGCCCGGGGCGCGACTTCCAGGGCCGTGAAGAGGGAAGGGATCCCGAGTGACGGCTCCGGCGCGGACTGAACGGACCGTGCTCGGTCACCCCCGCGGACTGTTTCTCCTCTTCGCCACGGAGGCCTGGGAGCGCGTGCAGTACTACGGGATGCGGGCCTTCCTGGTCCTCTTCCTGGTGGACCGCGTGCACGGGCTGGGCTGGACGGAGGCGCGCGCGCTCACGCTGTACGGCTGGTACACCGGCCTGAGTTACCTGAGCACGGTCGCGGGCGGGTGGGCTGCGGACCGCTCCCTTGGACAGCGGCGAGCCGTGGTGATCGGCGGCACCGTGATGATGCTCGGGCAGTTCCTGTGCGCCCTGAAGCAGGAGCCGCTCCTGTACGTGGGCGGCGCCCTGCTCATCGTGGGCAACGGCCTCTTCAAGGCCAACATCTCGACCATGGTCGGGCAGCTCTACCGCCCGGGCGACGCGCGTCGGGATGCGGCGTTCACCCTCTTCTACATGGGGATCAACCTGGGAGCGGCGGTCGGGCCGTTCCTGTGCGGAACGCTCGCCGAGAAGGTGGACTGGTCCCTCGGCTTCGCGAGCGCGGGGCTGGGGATGGCGGTCGGAGTCGCTACCTTCGTGCTCCTGCGTGGGCGCCTGCTTCCCGCTCACGTGGGTGCTCCACCGGCGCGGCCACGAGTGGGGGAACGCAATGCCGAAGCCCGGGGAACGCTCGGGGCCGAGGAGCGGGATCGGATCATCGTGATCGTCGTGATCACCGTCTTCGTCTCGCTCTTCTGGGCCGGGTACGAGCAGGGCGGGGGATTGATGAACCTCTTCACCGACCGGTCGCTGGACCGGCGGCTGCTGGGGCACGAGGTCCCGACGACCTGGTTCCAGGCGGTGAATCCGATCTTCATCTTCACGCTGGGACCGCTCTTTGCCTGGGCCTGGCCGAGGCTGGCTGCGGGCGGACGAGATCTCTCGACGGCGCGGAAGATGGCGCTGGGGATGCTGGCGCTGGCGGTGAGCTTCGGCCTGCTCTTCCTCGCCGCTCGGCAGGCGGCGGCGGTGGGCAGGGCGGCGATGTTGTGGATGATCGGGGCCTACTTCTTCCAGACGCTCGGCGAGCTGGTCATCTCTCCGGTGGGGCTGTCGATGGTGTCAAAGCTTGCGCCCACGCGCTACGCGTCGGCCCTGATGGGGGTGTGGTTCCTGTCGAATGCGGCGGGAAACAAGCTGGCCGGCAGCATCGGCGCCCTGGCCGAGGGGCAGGGGGATGCGACGGTGTTCGGTGGCATCGCGGTCGGGTCAGCGGTGGCCGGGCTGATTCTCTTCGTGCTCGGGCCCCCCCTTCACCGGATGACCCACGGCGCGGAGGAGATCTCCCCCAGCCCTTCTTGATGCCGTCAACGCCATCGAAGGTGCCCATCGAAGGTGTCTGGCACCTTCGGAAGCCGCCTCCGAGTTCGTTGGCCTAGTTCGTGCTCAAGCGGTCTGGATGGGGGAAACCAGATGGGCAGACCGCTGCGTATGCTTGAGGCGTCGACCATTTACCTGGCCACGATTCGGTGCCTTCAGGGACGTCTCTTTCTCCGTCCGTCGAGGGAGACCTACGACGTCCTCGGGGGTGTACTGGCGCGCGCCGTCCGCCGCCACGGAGTCGAGCTGTTTGCCTTCAACTTCGCGTCGAATCACCTGCACCTGATCGTTCGGGCGCCGCAGGCCAACTTGCCGCAGTTCATGCAGTACCTATTGACCAACATCTCGAAGAAGGTCGGTTCGCTCGTCAAATGGCGGGGAGCCTTCTGGGAACGACGGTATACGGCCCAGCCACTGCTCGACGAGGCCGCGCTGCTCGACAAGGTCCGCTATGTGTTCGCTCACGGCGTCAAGGAAGGGCTCGTCCGGCTGTGCTCGGAGTGGCCGGGGTTAAGCGCCCTTCCGCTCATGCGGGACGGAAGCCCACGGACGTTTCGGTGGATGAACTGGACCCGGCGGTCCCGCGCGCCGGCCTCGAGGCGGGGTCCCCGCCTTGACGAGCGCTGGGCCGAACCGGAAGAGCTCAGGCTGACACCCTTGCCGATTCGTGGGTTCGACCGACTCAGTGTGGTTCGCCAGTTCGTGGACGACTGCGTTCAGGCAATTGAGGAGCAGGCTCGCCTGACACATCGGAAGGTCATGGGCGCACAGAGCGTGTGCGACCAGCACCCGCAGCGCCGGCCGGCGCGACCGGCTCGTTCGCCTGCGCCCTGGTGCCATACAACCATTCAACGTCTCAAAGAGGAGTTCATGGAGCGCTACCGCTCCTTTGCTTCCGCGTTTCTGGAAGCCTCCGCCGCGTGGCGAGCCGGAAACCTGGGCGCGCGGTTTCCCGTGACGGCTGTTCGACCCTTTCTGTGGCCCGGACAGGCCCCCAGCGCCAGCGCGCCCTGAACCGAGTGCTGAGAGAAGTCGAATGGCGCAGTGACGACGGGACGCGCCAGTAAGCGTCGCTCGGGTTCGCAGGCGTCCGCAGGTGCGAGAGCGGTGCACTCCACGCGAGCGCTGTCCGCACGCTCGCCACCGACCTCCCGCCTCCGGATGGTGACGCCGCACTTTCGCGCGTTCAACGGATGATCGAACGAGCGGATCGGAGGTGAATCAAAGGGGGAATCGAAGGTGTCGAATCGAAGGGATCGAAGGTGTCGGGATCGAAGGTGTCTGGCACCTTCCGGATCGCACCTTCCGGATCGAAGGTGTCCGGATCGAAGGTGTCTGGCACCTTCGGTAGGCACCTTCGGTAATCGTCAGGCTCCGAGGCGGGCGAGCAGGGAGGGTGTGAGCTCGAGGAGAGAGTCAATGACCGCGTCCGCCCTTTCGAGGCGTGGGTCGACCGGCCGGCGCTCGGGCACCGCGATGCACTTCATGCCTGCCGCGGTCGCGGCGAGCACTCCATTGACCGAATCCTCCAGAGCCACGCAGCTCGCTGGCGCGACCCCCATCCGGGCCGCGGTGGTGAGGTAGACCCCCGGATGCGGTTTTCCGAACCGCTCGCCCTCTGCCGAGACCACCTGCTCGAAGGCGGACCGCAACCCCACCCGCTCGAGTGCACCTTCGATCAGCACCTGAGGCGATGAGGACCCCACTGCAACCCGAAGCCCAGCCGCCCGAACCACCGCCAGACTCTCGCGTACCCCCGCCTTCAAGGGCGCCCGTGCCGCGAGCAGCGCCAGCACCCGGTCCAGGATTCGGCGCACCACCTCCTCGTGCGACACCGTCGTCCACGGATGCCGCGCCGCCCAGTAGGCCACTGCCTCGTCCAGCCGCAGCCCGGTCGTTTCCAGGCAGCGCTCGGGCGTCAACGGCACTCCCACCGAGCGGAGAGCTTCCATCTCCGCCTGCACCCAGCACGGCTCGGAGTCGATGAGCAGCCCGTCCAGGTCGTAGACCACTGCCCGCAGCGTTCCCGAAGCCACACGCCCCGGCCCGCCCATCGCGGTCACCGTGCCGAGGCCGCCGCCGCCGGAGGCCCACGACCTGCCTGCGACGAGCGCCCGCGCGCGAGGACCTGGCGAAGAAAGTGCCCGGTGTGGCTCGCCTCGACCTCGGCCACCTGCTCCGGCGTTCCCGTGGCCAGCACCCGGCCGCCCCCGGCGCCTCCCTCCGGCCCGAGGTCGACCACCCAGTCCGCGCTCTTGATGACGTCGAGGTTGTGCTCGATCACCACCACGGTGTTCCCGGTCTCCACCAGCCGCTCCAGCACCCGCAGCAGCTTCCGGATGTCGTCGAAGTGTAGCCCGGTCGTCGGCTCGTCCAGGATGTAGAGCGTCTTCCCGGTCGCCACGCGGGCCAGCTCGCGGCTGAGCTTGATGCGCTGGGCCTCGCCGCCAGACAGGGTTGGCGAGCTCTGGCCCAACCGCAGATAGCCGAGCCCGACGTCCTCGAGCGTCTGGAGCACCCGGACGATCTCCCGGTGCACGGAGAAGTGCTCCTTCGCCTCGTGGATGCTCATCTCGAGCACCTCGGCGATGTTCTTCCCCTTGTATCGGACCCGCAGCGTGGCCTCGTTGAAGCGCTTCCCTCCGCAAACCTCGCAGGGCACGTAGACGTCGGCGAGGAAGTGCATCTCCACCAGCTTCACCCCGTCGCCCTCGCAGGCCTCGCAGCGCCCACCCTTCACGTTGAAGCTGAAGCGGCCCGCGTCGTAGCCGAACGCCCGGGCCTCCTGCGTGAGCGCGAAGACCTCGCGGATCGCATCGAAGACCTTGGTGTAGGTGGCCGGATTGCTGCGTGGCGTGCGGCCGATGGGCTTCTGGTCGATGTCGATCACCTTGTCGAGGTGTTCCACTCCCTTGAGCCCCTTGTGCCGCCCCGGCACCACCCGCGCCTCGTGCAACCGTTGCGAGAGGGCGGGATAGAGGATCTCGTTCACCAGGGTGGACTTGCCCGCTCCGCTCACCCCGGTCACCGCGACCAGGAGCCCCAGCGGGAACTCTACCGTGACGTTCTGGAGGTTGTTCTCCTTGGCTCCCTCGACGATCAGGCGCGCCTTGCCCGGCGCTCGCCGACGACGCGGCACCTCGATCATCTCTCGCCCGCTCAGGTACGCACCGGTCAGGCTCGCCGGGCTGGCCATGACCTCCGCCGGAGTTCCCTGGGCCACGATGCGGCCGCCGAGCTCGCCCGCCCCGGGGCCGAAGTCGACGATCCAGTCCGCCGCCTGCATGGTTTCCTGGTCGTGCTCGACGACGATGACCGAATTCCCGAGGTCCCGCAGCCGCTTGAGTGTCGCCAGGAGCTTTCCGTTGTCCCGCTGATGCAGCCCGATGCTCGGCTCGTCGAGGATGTACACCACTCCGGTGAGCTCGCTTCCCATCTGGGATGCCAGCCGGATCCGCTGGCTCTCGCCGCCAGAGAGCGTCGCGGCGCTGCGGTCCAGGGTCAGGTAACCCAGGCCCACGTCGAGGAGGAACCCCAGCCGGCTCTGGATCTCCTTGAGCAGCTCCCGCGCCACTGGCTCCTCCGCCGGCGTCAGCGGCATGCCCAGCAGGAACTCGCGCGCATCCCAGATGGTCAGGCGGGACAGCTCGACGATGCTCTTCCCGTGCACCTTCACCGCCCGGACCTCGGGCTTCAGCCGCTCGCCGTGACAGGTGGGGCAGGGCTTCGGCGAGAAGAAGCGGGCGTAGTACTTCCGCATCGCCTCGCTCCCGGTGGTCCGGAACGAGCGAAGCAGCTTGTGGACCATGCCCTCCCACTCCATGGTCCACTTGCCGCCCGAGCCCCACTTGACGGTGAACTCCTTGCCCCCGGTGCCGTGGAGCACCACGTCACGCTCGCGCTTGCTCAGCTTCGACCATGGGACGTCGAGGTCGATGTCGAAGGCCTTCGCCAGCTGCTCGACGAACTCCGCCGTCCATCCCTCTCCGCGGACCATCCCGCTGCTCCACGGCTCCACCGCTCCCTCGCGGATGGTGCGCGACGCATCCGGCACGATGAGGTCGGGATCCATCTCCGGCTTGGTCCCGAGCCCGTTGCAGTCCGGGCACATGCCCAGCGGGTTGTTGAAGCTGAAGTGCGCCGGCGTCAGCTCGCCGAAGGACAGCCCACAGGAGTGGCAGGCGTTCAGCTCGCTCATGACGCGCGGATTGCCGCCGGTCTCGTCGGTCAGGAGCAGGACCCCCTTGCCCTCCCGGAGCGCCGTCTCGACCGAGTCCGTCAGGCGCGCCCGCAGCTCGGGCTTGAGCACGAGCCGGTCCACCACCACCTCGATGCTGTGCTTGGCCTTCTTGTCGAGGGTGATCGGCTCCTCGAGGCCTCGCACCCGCCCGTCGACGCGCGCGCGGGCGAACCCTCGCTTCTGCGCATCGGCCAGCAAGTCCCGATGCTCGCCCTTCCGCTCCTGAACCAGGGGAGCGAGCAACATCAGCTTCGCGCCGTTGGGCAGGCGGAGGATCTCGTCGACGATCTGCTGCGCAGACTGCCGGCCCACCCGGCGTCCGCATTTCCAGCAATGCTGCACCCCGATGGAGGCGTAGAGGACGCGGAGATAGTCGTGGATCTCGGTGACCGTCCCCACCGTGGAGCGCGGGTTGTTGCTCGCCGCCTTCTGCTCGATGGAGATGGTCGGCGACAGCCCCCGGAGCGTCTCGTACTTCGGCTTCTCCATCTGCCCGAGGAACTGCCGGGCATAGGCGGAGAGGCTCTCCACGTACCGGCGCTGCCCCTCCGCGTAGAGGGTGTCGAAGGCGAGCGAGCTCTTGCCGCTCCCGCTCACACCGCTGAAGACCACCAGGGCCTTCTTGGGGACATCGAGGGAGATCGCTTTGAGGTTGTGCTCGGAGGCGCCCCGGATGGAGATGACGTCGGGCTCGGACATGCGCAGTCAACCTTGTTAACACCGGGGCCGAGCCGAGGGCACGGGCCATGAGCGACACCGCTCTCATCGTGGGGGTGGGTGACATCCACGGGCGGTTCCACCGGGTGCGGACCTGGCTGGACACGCTCGAGCGCACGCTGGAGCGCCCCGCGGACGCCGTGCTCGCCGTGGGCGACGTGGAGGCCTTCGCCGCGGCCGACGACCATCGCCGCAAGGCCGCCAAGCGGACCATGCCGGCCGAGTTCGCTGCCTTCGCCCGCGGCGAGGCGCGAATGACCCGGCCCTTCTGGTTCATCGGCGGCAACAACGAGGACTTCGAGAGCCTGCACGAGCTGCCGCGCGGCGGCGAGGTGGCGCCGGGCGTGCACTATCTCGGCCGGGTGGGAACGTCGAGCATCGCCGGGCTTCGCGTCGGCTGGCTCTCGGGCATCTACGCGCCGAAGTGGCTCGACACTCCGGTCCAGCCGCCCACCACCGCGGCCACGAGGAAGCAGGCCGGCTACTTCCGCCGCGACGAGGTCGATCGACTCCGCGCCGAGCGCCATCTCGATCTCCTCATCACGCACGAGTGGCCGCGCGGTCTCTTCGCCCGCACCCCGGGGAAGCCGGTGCGGCCGTGGATGGGGAACCCGCTCACCCGCGCGCTGGTGGACGAGATCCAGCCGCCATGGCTTCTCTGCGGCCACTCGCACGAGCGATTCGCGGCAACGCTCCACCATGACGGCGGAGCCCAGACCCGGGTCGCCTGCCTCGACGAGGCGGCCGAGCCGGACGGATCCGTGCTCTGGATGGAGTGGAGCCATGGCCAGGTCCTCCGCGCCGGGTGGGGAATCGACGGACATGTGTCCTGGACCCCTTCCCAGACGTGGGGCGCCACTCGAGGGGCCTCGGTGCGCCGCGTGCCCTGAGCCCGCCTCCGGGATCGACCTGCTACGCTGGAGCGCACGCGTGCGGATCCCCCTGTCGTGCCTCCTCGTGGCGCTCGCCGCGCTCGGTCCTGCATGCACGGGGACCGTCCCGAACCTCGGCTCGGCCGTCTGTAGCCCCAGCTGTGGCAGCGGCCTGACCTGCGTCGACAACGCCGACTTCCCGGGAGGTGTGTGCACCTCGTCCTGCTCGAATGGCGGCGCGTGTGCGGCGGGCAGCGCGTGCGTCCAGCTGTCCACCGGTGAGTTCTGCCTGCCGAGCTGCTCTTCGGGCGACGGCTGCCCGACGGGTCTGGTCTGCGGAAACGCGGGCAACGCGGGGAGGATCTGCCTCGCACCGGCGGCAGCGCCCGCGACGCCGGCCAGCTGTCCGAGCCTGCCCATGGCGAACAACGGCGGGACCTTCGACGCACCGGAGATCACCGGGTGCGTCCAGCCCATCGTGCAGAGCACGTACGCGCCAGCACCGCCGGCCGTCGGCTCGATCCTGTCGCTCGGCGAGCATCAGGTGGGCGAGACGATCCAGTTTCAGCTCCCGCCGGGCACCAGTGGCTTCACCGTCGTCTCCCAGGGGAAAGCGACCAACGTGAAGCGGGTGGGCGTCTTCGGCGGTGTTCTTCCGAATACGCCCTTGCCCACGCCCATCGCGTCGCCGGAGGGTGCGTTCTTCGAGTACCCAACCTCGTTCGAAGAGGCACCCTCGGACCGGATGTTCACCTGGTCTCCCATCTCGCCCGTGACCGCGGCGGTGACCTTTCCCAACGGGACCGCTGGGCTTCGGAGGGCAGCCGCGGGATTGCCCCCCGGCAACTGGAGCCTGACCGTGAGCGACCTGCTGCACGAGTGCGGGGCGCTCGCCTGCGGCGACCCGGCGTCCGGCTCCACCTCGAATCGGTACGACGTCACGGTGCTCACCCGATCGGGTAGGATCCCGGAGCGCGGGGCCCTCGATCTGGCGATCTACCTGGTCAGCGAGAGCATCACGGCCGCGACCGCGACCAGCTCGGATGATTTCCGGCGGATGCTCCGCAGGATGGCGGACGACTTCGCGCGCGCAGGCATCTGCCTGCAGAGCGTGACCTACTACGATGTGCCTGCCTGGGCGCGGACGCGCTGGTCGTCACTGGCGGTCAGCGAGGGCCTTGCCGCCGAACCCTGCAGCGAGTACCGGCAGCTGCTGACGCTCGCCCGTCCGGGCAACGTGGTCAGCCTGTTCTTCGTCGATGAGATCACCGAGCCCAGCGCACCGGCGGGCACGCAGCTCGTGGGCTACGATGGAGCGATCCCCGGAGTGTCGACCTTCAACGGCACCACGGCAGGCGGGGCGGTCGTCTCGTCGGCCGACATCACCAGCACCGCGGGATGCGGCAATTCGTTCAGCATCAGCTGTGGACCGGACGTGGTCGGAGAGACGGCAGCGCACGAGGTCGGACATGCGCTGGGGCTGTTCCACACCACCGAAAGTCTGGGAGCGTCTGGCGAGGACTTCGACCCGCTGACCGACACACCGCAGTGCGTGTGCTCGCTGTGCGTGGACGCGAGCCTGCGGGGGAGCTGTGCCGACCAGAGTGGCGCCCCGGCGCAGCCGGCCCAGGTCGATGGCACCTACTGCGCCGAGGGCACCCAGGTCTGCGGAGGTGCGGACTACCTGATGTTCTGGCAGCTCACGGATCGCTCGCAGGGGAGCGTCTCGCCGCAGGAGGGCCAGGTGATGCGGATGAACGCGCTGGTGCGGCCGCTGTGAGCGCGCGCCTCGCATGCCTGGGTGTCGTGGCGACGCTCGTGCTCGGCGGGAGCGCGGGAGCGGCCCCGCTCGACCCCGAGCTCCTGTCTCGCGTCGAGGGACTCCTCGGCAGCTACCGGACGGTGACGGTCGCCGAGTGGCGTGCGATGGGCTCCGCTGCCGCTCCCGTGGTGGAGGCAGTCGCGAGAGATCCACGCGCCTTGCCGACTCGGCGCGCCCGCGCGCTGGCGGCACTGGGGGTGGTTCGCCCCGACGCGGCTGCTCCGCTGATCCGGGAGCTCGCCTCGGACGCAACCGTTCCGCCAGCTCTCCGCTCGGCGGCGGTCGATGCCGCGCCCGGGGTTCTCGGAGCGGAGGCTCCGCACCTCCTCGTTCCGCTCCTGCGCGATCCGGCCCCCCTGATCCGCATGCACTCGGCCCAGGCGCTCGTGTCGACGGGTCCGGCTGGCTGCCGGGTGGTGGTTGCCGAGGCGCGCACCCGGTCCTCCTCGGACCCAGTCGCCAGAGCCGCAGGTCGTTGCGACGCCCAACTCCGAAGCGGCGACCCTCCGGCGCGGTAGCTCTGGTAGCAACCGGACTGCGCCCGGAAGGGACGCCTCGGTGGTTTTTTCGTTGTGATTTCAGTATCTTGGACCAGTTCCCTCGGTGCCAGGGAAATTGAAGGTGTCTGGCACCTTCGAGGGGGCACCTTCGAGGGGCACCTTCGAGGGGCACCTTCGAGGGAGCGCCTTCGGCGGCTCCAGCGGGGCTGGATTTCGTTGTTTGCGGGGGAGCGATGGTCTGCCTTCGGATGCCCCTCGCTCGCCCGTGGGGC